>Ga0187892_10003811_pt1 | contig 26708 bp, 21 predicted proteins | sample MA1701073metaG_FD_139345 | JGI IMG/M metagenome (GOLD analysis project Ga0187892, IMG submission 139345) | Bio-ooze microbial communities from a basaltic lava cave in the Kipuka Kanohina Cave System on the Island of Hawaii, USA - MA170107-3 metaG ... | reverse complement strand
GGCCTGCTCGAGGCCACCGACGACGGGTTCGTGGCCCCGAGCCCGAGCCTGCTGCGCTCCGGGGCCGACCTGGCCGCCGCCGGCGTCCCCCTGGCCGCCACCCAGGACGAGCTCGCCCTGCTCCGGGCCGACATGGCCCGGATCGCCTCCCGGTTCGTCGGGATCTTCGAGCGCTGGGTGTGGCAGCCGTTCGTGGAGGCGGGCATGCCCGCCGAGCGGGTGCCCGAGGTCACCGAGGCCCTGCGGCGGATGCGGCCGGTGGCGGCCGTGGCCGTACGGGCCACCCTGGCCCAGGCCATGGACCGGGCCACGGCCGCGTCCACCGCCGCCCAGGTGGTCCAGCGCCAGTTCCGCGACGGTCGCCCGTCGCGTCACCGCCGCCCGTCGCCGGGCGAGGCCCTGATCCGAGACGACCCGGCGGCCCCGGACCCCGAGGGTTCCCCGGGACCGTTCCCCGAACGAGAGGTGAGCTGACCATGCGTGACGTGCCCTGGGACCAGTGGCTCTACGTGGCGGCGCCGTTCGTCGTCTACTTCTCCATCGTCGTGGGGCTGGCCATGGACGGCGACCACGGCGACGAGCGCAACCCGCTGAAGATCTTCTTCAAGCGCATCTCCTCCAGCCTCGAGCGCCACACCGGCTACCCGGGCTGGGCCGCGGCCGGGGCCCTGAGCGGCCTGGCCATGCTCGCCACCGCTGCCATCGGCCTCTACTGGGACGTGGCCTGGCACATCGACTTCGGGCGCGACGAGGCCCTCATGACCCCCTCGCACACCATGATCCTGCTCGGCCTGGGCGGCATCGTCTACGCCGCCGGGGTGGCCATCACCTTCGCCACCATCGACGACGCCCCCGTGGGGCTGCGGGTCGGCCGGCTCAGGGTGCCGTGGACGGCGCTGGCCATGGCCGCCATGGGGGCCGGCGGGGTAGCCGCCTTCCCCCTCGACAACCTGTGGCACGAGGCGTACGGGATCGACGTGACCCTGTGGAGCCCCACCCACCTCCAGCTCATCGCCGGCGGGGCCATCGCCACCATCCCGGTGTGGCTCATGCTCCGGGAGGGCCGGCCGTCGGCCCCGACCATGCTGGGCCGGGCCATCGAGGTCACCGCCCTCGGGGCCATCCTCACCGGGGTGTCGGCCTACCAGGGCGAGTTCGACTTCGGCGCCCCCCAGTTCCAGGTCCTCTACCTGCCCATCCTCATCGCCTTCGCCGCCGCCTTCACCCTCGTGCTCGCCCGCATCGCCCTCGGTCCATGGGGCGCGCTCAAGGCCGTCGTCGCCTTCTTCGCCATCCGGGGCACCATCGCCTTCCTCGTCACCGTGCCCCTCAACCACACCTTCCCCAAGTTCCCGCTCTACCTCGTCTCGGCCCTCGCCGTGGAGGGCGTCGCCCTCCTGCTCGGCACCGGGCACCGCCTCCGCCTGGGGGCGGTGGCGGGCGCCGCCGCCGGCACCGTGGGCGTGGCCGCCGACCTCGGGTGGCTCGCCGCCCTGAGCGACGTGACCGCCACGGCCCGCCTCCTCCCCACCGCCGCCCTGTTCTCCCTCGTCACCGGCGTGGCCGCTGGGATCCTCGGTGCGGCCCTGGGACGAGCGGTGCCCGAGGCGGAGGGTTCGCCGACGGCGTTCGTGCACCCGGCGGCGGCCCTGGCCGCCGGGCTCGTGGCCCTGGCCGCCTTCGCCTACCCGCTGCCCCGCAACGTCGGCCCCGTCGACACCGTCATCCGCCTCACCCCGGCGGCCGAGGCGGGCCGGGCCGGGGTGGAGGTGGAGCTCATCCCGCCCGACGCCGCCGACACCGCCACCGCCTTCGGCATCCTCGCCTGGCAGGGGGGCGGCACGGTGGCCGCCTCGCTCGACGAGGTGGGCCCCGGTCGCTACGTCGCCGACAAGGCCATCCCCATCACCGGGTCGTGGAAGGCCATGGTGGGGCTCCAGCGGGGCGACGAGGTCATGGCCGCCCCCATCTACCTCCCCGCCGACCCCGAGATCGGCGCTCCCGAGATCCCGGCCGTGGCCGAGCGCCGGACGTCGTTCGTGCGCAACACCGAGCTGCTCCTGAGGGAGCAGCGCTCCGGCCCCTCCGACACCGCCATGCTCGCCTACAGCGGCCTCGCCGTGGTGGTGCTCGTGTGGATCGGCCTCTTCTCGGTGTGCGCCAGCGTCATCGGGCGGGCTGCCGGGGAGGACGCCGGGCCCCGGGCCGGTAGTCGAGCGGGTGGGTCCCATACGCCCACGAGCCGGGCCACCGCCTGGCAGCCCCGGGACTGGAGCCTGGCCCCGTCGCCCTCGGCCTCCGGCGCCGGCCCGGCGGCCGAGGCCGCGCCCCCTCGCGCCGGGTCCTGGTACCCGTAGGCGGCCGGCCGAGCGCGCCCGGGACACGGGCGGCTCAGCTCAGCGCACGCGCACGAGGCGGAGGGTGTCAGTGGCCGGTTCGGGCTCGGCCGGTGAGCCCACGAGCACGGCCACGAGGTCGCCGGTGCGGACCACGCCCCGCTCGGCGGCGGCAGCCACCGCGAACCACACGATGTCGTCGGTGGTGGACTGGCGATCGACGACCACCGCCTCGATGCCCCAGCCCATGGAGAGCTGGCGGGCCGTCCGGGGCGAGGGGGTGGCGGCGAGCAGGGGCACGGTGGGGCGGAAGCGGGAGATGGCCCGGGGCGTCGATCCGCCCTCGGTGCAGGCGATGATGGCGGCGACGTCGGCATCGTTGGTGGCCCGCCAGGCGGCGGCCGAGATGGCAGAGGTGATGCGCTGGGGCATGGGGTAGCCCCGAGCTTCGGCGTGCTGCTGGCGTCCCACGCTGCGACCCCAGCCCTCGTAGTCGAACTCCCGCTCGGCCCGGGCGGCCACCCGGGCCATGGTGGCCACCGCCGCCACCGGGTCGCGCCCCACCGCCGTCTCGCCCGAGAGCATGAGGGCGCTCGTGCCGTCGAAGACGGCGTTGGCCACGTCGCTCACCTCGGCCCGGGTGGGCGTGGGCGAGCGGACCATGGACTCGAGCATCTGGGTGGCCGTGATGACCTGGCGCCCGTAGGCCACCCCGGTGCGGATGATGCGCTTCTGGTGGTGGGGGACGTCCTCGAGCCGGCACCGCAGCCCCAGGTCCCCCCGGGCGACCATCACGGCGTCGCCGGTGGCCACGATCTCCTCCAGGGCATCCACCGCCTCCTGGGTCTCGATCTTGGCCACGAGCATGGGCCCGCCCGGGCCGACGTGGTCGCGGGCCCGGTCGATGTCGGCGCCCGAGCGGACGAAGGAGATGGCCACGGCGTCGACGTCGTGCTCGGCCAGGACCTCGAGGAGGCGCAGGTCCTCGTGGGTGGGTGAGGAGAGCTCCACCCGCCCCGGCGGCAGGGCGAGCCCGGGCCGGCCCGTGGCCAGCCCCCCGCTCACCACCTCGCACCGGGCCCGCCGGGAGCCCTCGGCCACGACGAGCAGCTCGATGCCGCCGTCGCCGAGCAGGACCCGGTCGCCGGGGGCCAGCGTCTCGACCACCCCGGGGTGGGCCACGGCGATGGTCCCCGCCGTGCTCGGGTCCGCCTCGTCCCCCACCACGAGGTCGACGGGGGCCCCGCCCAGCAGCCGGGCCCCGTCCTCGGGGAAGGGGCAGGTCCGGACCTTGGGGCCGGGCAGGTCGGCGAGGACGCCGGTGTGGGTCCCGGCCTCGGCGGCCACCCGGCGCAGGCGGGCGAGGCGGGCCAGGGCCTCGTCGAGGGAGCCGTGGGACAGCGAGATCCGGGCGGCGGTCATGCCGGCGCCGATCATGGCGGCAAGCACCTCGGGGGCCTCCGAGGCCGGGCCCACCGTGGCCACGATCTTCGTCCGCGGCCGCCCCGGAGCCAAGGCGCTCACCGCCGTGGGCGCCGTGGCCCGGGGCCGGGGTTGGCCGGGTGGCGTCGGCACGGGACCGGCCCGGCCGGGGTGGCGAGGGCAGAGCTGGGCACGGCTCCAGTCTGGCCCGCCAGCCGTGCCCCGCCAGGCTGACCGCCTGGCCGGCGCCGCAGCCCGGCCAACCCGCCGTGAACCTCGGCGCGCCGGGGCGAGGGCGCCGAGGGCACGGACCGGTGCCGGCGCCTCGCATCATCGCCGGTGGGCTGGGTAGGAGCCGGGGAGATCGCCCAGACGAGGAGCACGACCGTGGCTGCCATCCACATCGACGAGCCGTCCGGCCCCCACCCCGAGCTGGTGCTCGTGGCCGGCGAGGCCTCGGCCCTGCGCCGGGCCCGGATCCGCGCCCTGCCCCTGCGGCCCGTGGCCCGGGTGGCAGCACTGGTGACGGCCTCGGCGGCCCTCAGCCTCACCGTGGCCGGCGCCGGGCTGTGGTGGATCGGGAGGGCCACCGGGGCGGTGGGGGCCACCGAGGACTTCCTCGCCGAGGCCTTCGGCATGCGCTCCTTCGCCTTCTCCGGTCCCTCCCTGCTCCTGGGCTGGATCGTCCTGCTCGCGGCCTCGGCCCTGGCGGTGACGATCATGGCCCTGCTCGCCGCCGCCGTCTACAACCGGTCGGCCGACGTCGTCGGGGGCCTGGAGGTGGAGGTCGACGTGGCGGCTGGCCCATCCCCCGACGAGGGGTGAGGGCCGCCGCAGCCGTGGCCCTCCCGGGGCGCCGACGGCCCTGGGCCCGGCTGGGGTTGGCGGTGGTGACGGTGGCGGCCACGCTGAGCGGCCTGGGCGTGGCCGGTGCCGCCCTCGTGGGCCGAGCGGTCCCGAGCCTGCCCCGGCCCGAGCTCGGGATCGACAGCCTCGAGGAGCTCGTGGGCCGGGCCACCTCGGAGCCGAGCACGGTCTACGCCGCCGACGGGACCGTGCTCGGGCGCTTCCAGCCCGAGCAGCTCCACACCCGCATCGGCTACGGGGACATCCCCGAGACCCTGGCGGTGGCCCTCGTGGCCGCCGAGGACCAGCGCTTCTGGGATCACGCCGGGGTGGACGTGCCCGCCGTGGTGCGGGCGGCCCTGGCCAACGGCTCGAGCGGCGAGATCACCCAGGGCGGCTCGACCATCACCCAGCAGCTGGCCAAGAACCTCTTCACCGGCAACGCCCGGACCATGGAGCGCAAGCTGGCCGAGCTGAGCTTCGCCCTCGAGCTCGAGCGCCGGTTCTCCAAGGAGGAGATCCTCACCGCCTACGCCAACTCGACGTACTTCGGCAACCAGGCCATCGGGGCGGAGGCCGCGGCCCGAACGTACTTCCGCGAGCCGGCGTCCGAGCTCACGCTGGCCGAGGCCAGTCTCCTCGCCGCCGTCATCCCCGCCCCCACCACCTATGACCCCCGCCAGGATCCCGACCTCGTGGAGCAGCGCCGCCAGGAGGTGCTCGACCGGGTGGCCGAGCACGGGCTGGCACCGCCCGCGGCCGTGGCCGAGGCCCGGGCCCGGCGGCCCGAGGTCCAGCCGCCGCTGCCGGCCGTCGAGCAGGACCCCTACTACCTCGACTACGTGCGGCTCTACCTCCTCGACGTCGTCGGCGTCTCCCCCCAGCGGCTCTACGGCGGGGGCCTGGCCATCCACACCGCTCTCGACCCCGCCGTGCAGGACGCCGCCACCCGCGCCCTCCAGGCTCGGCTCCCCGATCCCGCCGGGCCGAGCGGGGCCGTCGCCGTGGTGGAGCCGAACACCGGCGCCGTGCTGGCCCTCGTGGGCGGACGGGACTGGGAGCAGTCGAAGGTGAACCTCGCCCTCGGCGCCTTCGGTGGTGGCAGCGGCCGCCAGCCGGGCTCGTCGTTCAAGCCCTTCGTGCTCGCCACCGCCTTCGAGCAGGGATGGGCGCTGGGGGACGCCCTCGCCGCCCCCGAGTCCTACCTCCCCCGCTCGGTACCCGACCCCCAGCCCGTGCGCAACTACGAGCGCCGGGGCTACGGCGTGCTCACCGTGGCCGAGGCCACCCGCCGCTCGGTGAACACCGCCTTCGTGGGGCTCACCGAGGCGGTGGGCGCCGAGCAGGTGGCCACCGTGGCTCGCCGGCTCGGCATCACCGACCTCCCCGACCCCGGTGCCGTGGGTCCGAGCATCGGCATCGGCGCCTACGAGACCTCGCCCCTGGCCATGGCCACCGCCTATGCCGGCTTCGCCGCCGACGGGCGACGGGTCACCCCCTCCCCGCTGCGCCGGATCGACGTCCCCCCCGGAACCGACCCGATCGACCTGCCAGGGGCCGGCCCCGGCGAGCAGGTCATCGCGGCCGACTCGGCCCGGCTCGTCACCCGGGCCCTCCAGGGGGTCATCGAGCGGGGCACGGCCACGGCCGCCGGGTTCGGGAGGACGGCGGCGGCCAAGACCGGCACCTCCGACAACCACGAGAACGCCTGGCTCGTGGGCTACACGCCCCAGGTGGCGGCGGCCGTGTGGGTGGGCTACCCCCGGGGCAACGTGGCCATGGTGAACGTCGACGGGGTGGCCCGGGTCACCGGGGGCTCTCTCCCCGCCCTCATCTGGCGCGACGTCATGGCCGCGGCCCACGCCGCCCGGGAGGTCGCCGACTTCCCGCCGGCGCCCGATAGGCCGCCGGGGCGGAGCACGGCCCCGGCGGCGCCCGGGCCCGAGACCGGGGGGACGGCACGCCGGTCGCCCTCCCCGGCGGCCACGCCGACCCCTCCCGGCCCTGCGGCCACCGCCGCCCCGGCCGCGCCTCCGGCGCGGCCCTCGCCCGCCCTCGACGCCGCCGCCGACGCTCGGCGCCGGGTGTGCGAACGGGTCCCGACCGCCTCGATCTGCTGACCCGCTCCCCGCCCTACCCTGCGCTCTCCGCCGACCACCCCACCCACCGGGCCACGGTCACCTCGATGACGGGACCGCGGGGAGGGCGGTCCCGGTAGGGGCCGTACTTGGCCACGAGGCGGGCCACGGCGGCCTGGTGCCGGGGCCCGTCGACGTGCACGGCGGCGGCGCCGTCCCCCCGCAGCCACCACAGGGCTCCCCAGTCGTCGTCGTAGTGGTCGACGAGCACGCTGGCCGCCGGGTTCGCCTCGAGGTTGCGGAGCCGCTGGAGCCGGGCCGTGCGCTTGGGCTTGTGGTCGACGGCGGTCACGATGGAGTGGCCGTCCAGGTCGAAGGTCACGGCCACGACGTGGGGGCGCCCGTCGGGGCGCACCGTGGCCAGCCGGGCCACCGGGCAGGCCGCGGCCCGGTGCCGGAGGACGAGCTCGTCCACCCGACCACGGTAGGGCCGCCCCAGGGGAGGGTGGGCCCGGGCTCCGCCCTACCCCGGTCACCCTGGGCTCCGCCCTAGCATCGTGCCCACCAGCGCGGCCCCAGGAGGCGACCCATGGAGATCGGCATCGGCATCCCCAACACCGTCCCCGGCACCACCGGTGACCAGTTGCTCGCCTGGGCCCGGGCGGCCGAGGCCAGGGGGTTCTCGTGCCTGGCCTCCATCGGCGCCGTCGAGTACCCGGGCTACGAGGAGCTCACCGTCTTCGCCGCCGCCGCGGCGGTGACCGAGCGGATTCGCTTCGTCTCCAACGTGCTCATCGCTCCGCCCCGGAGCACAGCCGAGCTGGCCAAGCAGGCCGCCACCGTCGACCAGCTCAGCGGGGGTCGGCTCACCCTCGGCCTCGGGGTGGGCTGGCGGGCCAGCGACTTCTCCCTCACGGGCCGCGACTTCTCCTCCCGGGGGGCGGTGTTCGAGACCCAGCTCGCCGACCTCGTCCGAGCCTGGGCCGGGGAGCCGCTGGCCGCGGGCACCCGCCCGGTGAGCCCGAGCCCCGTCCAGCGCCCCATCCCCCTGCTCATCGGGGGGATGTCGGAGTCCACCCCGACCCGGGTGGCCCGCCACGGCATCGGCTGGACGGCCGGCGGCCTCCCACCCGACGTCGTCGCCGGGCAGGCCGAGAAGGTGCAGGCCGCCTGGCGGGAGGCGGGCCGGGACGGCCGGGCCCGGATCGTGGCCCTCGCCTACTTCGGCCTGGGCGATACCGAGGAGGCGTCACGCTCGGCCATCCTCGACTACTACGCCCCCATGGGGCCCGAGGTGGCCACGATGATCGCCGACGGCGTGCTGCGCTCCCCCGAGGCCGTGCGCGGCGCCGTCGAGGCCTTCCGGACGGCAGGGGTGGACGAGCTCGTCCTCGACCCCACGGTGGGCGACCCCGCCCAGGTGCAGCTCCTCGCCGAGGTCGTGAGCCCCGGCCGCTAGGCCGACCCGGGGGTGGCCGCCGGCTCCTCGGAGCGCATCCACACCCGGCGCTGGGGGAAGGGGATCTCGATGCCCTCGGCGTCGAAGCGGGCCTTGAGCCGGCCATTGAGCTCGCGCCGCACCCGCCACTGGTCCCCCGGCCTCGTGCGGACCACGAGGCGGATGAGCACGCTCGAGTCGCCCAGCTCCTGGACGCCCCACACCTCGGGCTCGTCGAGGACCACCCCGGCCCAGGCCTCGTCGGCCCGCAGCTCGTCGGCCACCTCCTTGATGACGGCCGAGGCCCGGGCGAGATCGGTGCCGTAGCCCACCGCCACGTCGAGGAGGGCCCGGGCCCACTCCTGGCTCTGGTTGCCCACCCGGCGGATCTCGCCGTTGGGGACGTGCCAGAGGGTGCCCTCGACGTCTCGCACCCGGGTGGTGCGCAGGCTGATGCCCTCGACGACCCCCTGAGCCTCGCCCACGTCGACGATGTCGCCCACCCCGAACTGATCCTCGGCCAGCATGAAGATGCCCGAGAGGAAGTCCCGGACGAGGTCCTGGGCCCCGAAGCCGATGGCCACCCCGGCGATGCCGGCCGAGGCCAGGAGCGGCCCCAGGGCGATCCCCACCTCCCCGAGGATGGTGAAGGCGGCGATCCCCCACACGATCACCGACGCCGCGCTGCGCAGCACGCTGCCGACGGCCTCGGCCCGCTGAAGGGCCCGCACGTCGCCGGTCCCCCCGCCCCCCGGCCGGGCCCGGCGGCCGGTGAGGCCGGGCAGACGGACGGCAGCGGGGTCGGTGGCCCGCACGACGCCCCGGCGGATGGCCCGGCGGGCCAGGCGCACGACCACGGCGGCCACGACCACGACGACGAGGATGCGCAGGGGCCGGCCGACGACGAAGTCCCCGAGCTCGGCCCAGGTGGAGCTCCCGGTCCACTCGAGCAACTTGCGGCACGCCAGCGTGGCGTCGGCGCCGCACACCTCGACGAGGCGCTCAGGATCCACGGCGGGCGCGGCGGTGAGGGTGGGGGCGAGCATGGCGTACCTCCGGGTCGGGCCGACGACTGGCCTCACCGTAGGGGGCGGCCGGCCTCGCCACCCGGCCGACCTCGGGCCTCCCGGGTGGCGATCCCTTGGCCGGGCCCCTGGGGGCCGACGCGGCCCCGCGCCTCACCGCCGGGGGGGCCCGGACCCGTCGGCCGCCCCGGCGAGCACGGCAAGGATGTCCTCGCCGTAGAGCTCGAGCTTCGTGGGGCCGATCCCCGCCATCCCCCGCAGCTCCTCCAGGGAGCCCGGGCGGGCGGCGGCGATGCCCCGCAGGTAGCGGTCGGTGAGCACGACGTAGGCGGGGACGCCGTCGGCCTTCGACCGCTGGCGGCGCCAGTCCCGCAGGCGGGCCTCGGCCGCCTCGCCCTCGGGCGTGAGGTCCTCGGGGGGCGCCGCCGGCCCCCGATCCCGAGGAGGGCCGGGGCGGAGCCGGGTGGGCCGAGTGGGTACCGGGCCCGGGGCGAGGTCGGGACCCTCGGGGAGGTCGGGGAGCTCCGGCGCCGGCGCCTCCAGCTCGGCCAGGAAGGGTGAGGGCCGGGTGGCGTCGGCGAGGACCACGGCCCGGCGCCGGGCCCGGGTAATGGCCACGTGGAGCACCCGCCGCTCCTCCTCGAGGTCGGTGGCCAGGCGGTGGGGAACGATCCCGGCGGTCACCCCGAACACCGCCACCCGGTCCCACTCCTGGCCCTTCACGCGGTGGATTGTCGACAGGGTCACGCCGGGTTCGCCGGCGCCGGGCCCCCCGGGGGGCCAGCGGCCGGGACGCCCGAGCAGGCGGCGCAACCACGGCTCGAACCCGGCGGGATCGGGGTGGAGGGCGGCCACCTGCTCGAGGGCCTCGAGGTCGTCGAGGTGGCTGGAGCCCCCCTCGGACGCCGCCGAGCCGTCGAGCAGGCCCATGGCCCGGCCCAACCCCACGCCGTCGCGCACCACCGCTATTGCCTCCCGGGTGGTGCCGGTGGCACACGTCCGGGCCACGAGGGCCAGGTCGTCGGCGAGCTGGCCCACCTTGGCCGCCACCTTCCCGTCGTCGAGGCGCTCGGCGATGGCGGCCACACCCTCGAGGCCGAGGTGGTCCCGGAACCACTTCGTGATCCACCGGGGCAGGCCCCGGGACGGCCGCCGGTAGACCTCGGCGAGGTCGGCCCGGTCGAGGTCGCCGGGGTTGCAGCCGATGCGCAGGTAGGCCAGGGCCGCCCGCACCCCGGTGCGCTCGAGCACGCCGGGCCCGAGCACGGAGTCGATGGGGATCCCGGCATCGGCCAGGGCCACGTGGGGCGCGAGGAGCAGCGAGTTGACCCGGGCGAGCACGGCCACGCCGGCCGGGCCGCCACCCGCGGCCAGGTCCGGCTCGGCACCGGGCGCCAGGTCCGGCTCGGCACCGGGCACCAGGTCCGGCTCGGCGTCCGGCCGTGCCCCGGCCGGGAGCCAGGCCCGGACCACCTCCACGAGCGCCGCCGCCCCCTGCTCGGGGTCGTGGTGGACGACCGCCAGGGCCGAGGGGTCGGGGTCGGCACCGGGGCCGGGGCGCACCTCCTTGGCCACCCGGCGCCGGTTGTGGGAGAGCAGGTTCGCGACCGAGGCCACCACGGCCGCCGGGCAGCGGTAGTTCACCTCGAGGGGGTGGTCGCCGGCTCCGGGGAAGAGGTCGGCGAAGCCGAGCAGGAAGCCGGGGTCGGCTCCGGCGTGGCCGTAGATGACCTGGTCGTCGTCGCCCACCCCGAACACGTCGAGGGCGGGAGCGGCGAGGAGTCGCAGGAGGAGCACGTGCGCCGGCGTGAGGTCCTGGAGCTCGTCGACGAGGAGGTGGCGGCAGCCGGCCTGGGCCTGGCGGCGGAACGCCCCGTCGCCCAGCAGGGCCTCGACGGCGGCATAGACCTGCTCGTCGAAGTCCACCGCCCCGGCCTCGGCCAGGCGGCGCCGGTAGGGCTCGAAGGCGGCGGCCAGGCCGGGCACATCGTCCCGCTCGTCCTCCACCACCTCGGGATCCCGCAGGCCCAGCCGCACCCGCGAGAGCGCCTCGAGGTAGGGCCCGATGGGGTCGGTGTTGACCCGCCGCCGGGGGCGGGGCACGAGGTCCTCCACGAGCCGGCGGGCCTCCCGCTCCTCGAGCACCCGGGGGACCCGCCCCCGGGCCTGACCGAGGAGGGCGAGGCCGAGGGCGTTGAGGGTGCGGACCCGGGGCCGCAAGGCGGTGGTGCGGGCCTCGAGCTCGAGCTGGGCCCGCTTGTTGAACGCCACGGCCAGCACCGCCTCGCGCTCGTAGCCGCGGTCGACGAGCAGGTGGCGGAGGCGCTCGGTGAGCACCCGGGTCTTGCCCGAGCCGGCAGGGGCGATCACCCGGGCCGGGCCACTCGGGTGGCTCACGGCTGCCGCCTGGTCGGGGGCGAGGCCGGCGACCGACCCGTCGGCTCCAGCCGGGGGCGCCGGAGCCAGCCGGCCCAGCTCCACCGTCTCGGCGTGGACGAGGACCGTCCCCGGTACCAGGCCGTCCACGGGACCCCGGGGCCCACCGTCGACCCAGGCCGCCCGGCCGTCGGGGAGGACGACGTCGCCGTCCGCAGGGGCGGGGCCGGCGCCGAGGCGCTGGGCCTTGCGGGCCCACCACCACGTGGGCTCGCCACCGTCCCGGCGGGCGTCGTAGGCGTTGGCCCACACCAGGAAGTGGAGCCGGTCGAGGGGCGGGAGGAAGCGGGGCTCGAACCGCCACGGCTCGCCCGGGTAGGACCGGGGCTCCCGGAGCTCGACGGGGTCGACACCCAGGCGCACGATCACCGCCCGGCGCCCGGCCCAGGCCCGGTGGAGGTGGTCCACGCAGGCCTCCGGCGCGGCCAGCACGCCCCCGTCCACCACGACCTCCTCGGCCCCGGCCCATGGCCGGGGAGCCGCCGCCCCGCCGGTGACGACCACGCCCCGGCCGAGCGCCGTGGGTCCAGGAGCGCGCACGCCCCCGACCCTACCGAGGGCCGGGGCGAGCCATCCGGCGCCACCCGCCCGGGTCGGCTCCTGCCGCCGCCCCGGGCGACGGCCCTGACTCCCCACGCTCGAAGGTCAGCGACGGGTGAGGGTCAGGTGGGTGACGCCGCTCGGAGAGGAGACCGCCTCGATGTCGTAGCGCTCGTCGACGGCCTCGAGGCCGTCCCAGAGCCGGACGCCGCGGCCGAGCAGGATTGGCACCTGCACGACGTGGAGGGTGTCGATGACCTGGGCGGCGAGGAGGTCGCGCACGACCGTGGGGCCGCCACCGATGCGCACGTCGAGCCCGCCTGCGGCGCTCCGGGCAAGGTCGACCGCCTCCTGCGGACCGGCGTCGACGAAGTGGAAGACGGTGCCGCCCTCCATCTCGATCGACGGGCGGGGGTGGTGGGTGAGCACGAACACGGGCGTGTGGAACGGGGGGTTGGGGCCCCACCAGCCTCGCCACTCGTCGTCGGTGCCGACATCGGTCCACGGGCCGGTCTGGGTGCCGAACTTTCCCCGGCCCATGATCTCGGCGCCGATGCCGAAGCCGTGGCGCTCGGCGAAGGCGTGGTCGACACCGGTGCTGCCCCCCGCTTGGCCGACCATCGAGCGCCAGAACCGGGTGGCGAACATCCACTCGTGCAGGCGCTCCCCGGCGTGACCGAACGGGGCGTCACGGGTGATGCCGTCGCCGGTCCCGAAGCCGTCGAGGGAGATCGAGAAGTTGTGGACTCGGACCTGGCACATCGCTGCCTCCCGAGGCTAGACGAGACGGTTCTGGCTGACCCAATGGGCCAGCTGGTTGCGGCTGGAGAGCTGGAGCTTGCGCAGCACCGCCGAGGCGTGGCTCTCGACGGTCCGCACCGAGATGACGAGGGCCTCGGCGATCTCCTTGTAGGCATAGCCCCGGGCGAGGTGCTGCATCACCTCCCGCTCCCGTGCGGTCAGTCGCTCCAGGTCAGGGTCGGCGCCAGGATCCTCGCCCTGGGCCCTTGCCCCCGGGGATCCGGTGAAGGCGTCGAGCACGAAGCCGGCCAGACGGGGCGAGAACACGGCGTTGCCGAGGGCCACCTGCTCGATGGCATCGACGAGCTCGGCCCCGTCGATGCGCTTCGTCACGTAGCCCCGGGCGCCGGCGCGAACGAGTCCCAGCACGTCGGCGGGTGCGTCCGACACCGACAGCGCCAGGAAGCGCACCCGGGGGAGGTCGACGCTCACCGCCTCGATGATCTCGCGGCCGGACCCCGAGCTCAGGTGGACATCCAACAACACCACGTCGGGAACGGCCTCGCGGATGGCGGCGATCCCCGAACCCACGTCGTCCGCCTCGCCCACGACGGCGACGAGATCGCCGATCGCCGAGACGACCCCCCGCCGGAAGAGCATGTGGTCGTCGATGACCACCACCGTGGTCCGATCGGCGGATCGGCTGGAGCCGGCGCTGCTCATGCCGGCCACCGGAGACAGACCTCGGTGCCGCTGCCCACCCGGGAGGTGATCTCGGCCCTGCCGCCCGCCCGCTCCATCCTGGCGCAGATCGAGTCGGCGATGCCGTGCCGGTCGGGCGGCACGGCATCGAGGACGAAGCCGACACCGCGATCACGCACGAACACCTCGACGGTCAGTGGGAGCTCGCCGTGGCGGTCGACCTCGGCGTAGACCGAGACCCGGCCCACCTGGGCGAACTTGGCGGCGTTGACGATCGCCTCGCGAGTAGCGGCAACGAGGGCCTGCACCGGCTCGGTCATGGTGGTGTCGCCCACGACGATGCACTCGATCACCTTGAGGTACTGATCCTCGATCTCCGCCGCGGCGGTGTCGATGGCGGAGCGGAGCGAGGAGGCCGGTACGGCCGCCTCGGGGACATGGTCGTAGAGCCATTGGCGCAGCTCGCGCTCCTGGCGATGGGCAAGTGCAGCGGCGACCTCCGGCTGACAGGACCGGTTCTGGATGAGCGTCAGGGTCTGCAGCACCGAGTCGTGGAGGTGCGTGGCCATCTCTGCTCTGGCCTCGGCCTGGGCCCGCCGGAGGCGGTCAGCGTCGGCCTCGGTGACGACGCGCCGCAGCCACGGGGCGAACACGAGTCCCAGGCCGCCCACGAGAACCGAGGCGGCGACGGCGGTGTCGAGGAGGGAGCTCAGGTCCTGGGAGGCTCCGACCGCCGAGAGCAGGCCGGCGAGCATGAGGACAGCGCCGGCCACAACGCGCCCGACGCTCACCGACCAGCGGCCCTCGTTGGCGCTCGGGACCGGTCGGGCCAGCGCCAGGGCGAAGCCGACGAGCCCCACCGGCCAGAGCAGCGCCGGGTCGACGCCGCCGATCCAGCTGTCGACGAGCACGAGCTGAGCGGCCGTGGCCGCGATCACGCCCAGGTTGTGGCGGAGGGTGCCGGGCCGCTCGGCCCCGTGATCGTGCCCACGCAGCATCCACCACAGGACCAGGTAGAGGGCGACGCCCCACCCGGCGGCGAGGGTGAGCACCGCCAGGGCGACGCGGACGACGAGCGGTGAGGCGCCGAGCAGGCGCGCCGTCGTGCCTGCCACCCCGAGCACCAGCGGTCGCTCGTCGGTGATGGCGCCGGCCCGCAGGCGGCCGAGGTCGAGCCGGCGTCGAGAGGGCCCCACGGTTGGCGACCTCGCCTCGGCGGTGAACACGACGAGATTGTCGCAGTCCCGGCGTCCGGAGGCATCCGTGAGAACCCCGACTCCGGTCACGCCCCTCCGGGGGATCCCGGACCCGCGGGCCGAGCCGAAAGATCCGGGATGACCCCACTATCCCTCACCGGCCGGCGCGACGAGGCTTGGGTACGTGACCGCGGAGGGCAGTGAGCAGGGATCGCCTCGTCGCCATCGGAGCCTGTGGCGCAGCGCCACCGACCGCTACCTGGGGGGCGTCGCCGGTGGGATCGCCGAGCGGCTGAGCACCGATCCCGCCTTCGTCCGGATCGGGCTCGTCGGAGCCACGCTCTACCTCGCCTACGCCGGCGATCGCGACGACGCCCAGCTCCTCGTGCTCCTGCCCTACGCGTTCCTCTGGGCGTGCCTGCCCACGCCGTCGGAGGGGGCCCTCATCCTTCGGCTCCGCCACCGCAGCGCCCGCCGCGAGCTCGCGCTCGCGGCCACGAGCCTCGGCCTCGCCATCACCCTGCTGGGCCGGCCCAGCTCGATCGTCGTCCTCGCCCTTGGTGGGCTCGCCGTCGCCCTGTTCCGCGACCAGCCGGGGCCACCTTCGACGACGGATCCGGAGACCATCGACACCGCCCCTGGCCAGCGATGGGCCCCGGCCCGGCCCCGTCGCCGCCAGCGGCCTGACCGTCGTCCTCGCCCGGAGCCAGCCCTCTGGCCGATCACCCTCGGTGCGCTCGTGGTGACGGCCGTCGCCGCGCTGGTGATCGACCAGGCCACCGGTCGGCTCGATCCCCGCATCGTCGTCGACTCGTCGCTCGTCGCCGTCGGCGCGGTGATGGTGCTGTCGGCTTGGCGGGGCCGGGCCGGGATCACCGTGGTGGCGGTCGTCCTGCTCGTCCCGTTGTGGGTCGCCACCTCGGTCCCTGATATCGGTCGCTTCGAGGGTCAGGGGGCACGGACGTTCCGGCCCGCGACCCTGCCCGACCCGGCCTCCCCTGGGGCCCGACCCACCCTCTCCTACGAGCTCGGCTACGGAACCCTGACCGTGGACCTCCGGGGAACGGCGATGCCCGCGGGCTCGGAGGTCGATCTCGACCTCGCGCTTACCGCCGGGCGAGCCCGGATCACGGTGCCCGCCGACGTTCGCCTCGAGGTCCGGGGCGTGATCGGCCTCGGCTGGATGAGCGTGGACGCGCACGACCACGGCCGCGCCGAGAGCCGCGCCGCACTGGACCGGAGAATCGTTGCCACCTATGGCGCGCTGGGCACCGAGTGTGACGAGACGGGAGTCTCCTCGGCCGAGCTCGAGCACCTCGCCGCTCGCGCCGGCGTGGGCGTGATCGGCCCGGACGGCGCGCCGCTGGCACCGGAGGAGGTCGCCGCGGCCACGTCCCGGGCCGGATACCCCAGGCCCCGCCGGCTCGTGGGGACCAACGCGCCGGAGGACGAGTGGAGCTGGCTGATCCAGGTGGATCGCTACTTCAACCTGTGCAAGCCGCTGCCACCACCGGGCCGGCCCCGCGTCGTCCGCATCGACGCCACGGTCGGCCTCGGCACCCTGGAGCTCCGTCGTGTCTGAGGGACCCACTCCTCCGGACCCTCGGTCCGGACGCCTCGTGCCCGCCACCGGCATCCTCGTCGTGCTGGTCGGGATGTCGAGCCTGCTCGACGACACCGGCCTGGTGACCAGTCCCTGGTGGCTGCCCCTCGCCCTGGGCCTCGCCACCCTGGCGATCCTCCTCGCCGCACGGACCCTCCGGACGCTGGCCCGCCCCCCCGGGTAGCGCCTGGTACCGGCCAAGGCGACGACGTCGCCGGCGGGAACCGGCACCATGGCTGAGCTCCCGACTCACGACAGCGGGGCAGCGGCGAGGACGATCCGAAACTCGGCGTGGTCGGGATCGGCGAGGATGAGTCGCCCCCCATCGGCTTCGACGAGCGTACGAGCCAAGGCGAGTCCGATGCCGGTGCCCACGCCTTCGTGCCGATCGAACACCGCGCCGGCACGGTGGCGCGGGATCCCCGGGCCGTCGTCGTCGATCTGCACGACCAGACCGCCGGAGGCCGTGCGGGCCGTGAGGCGGGTGGTGCCGGCACCGTGGTGGAGGGCGTTGTCGAGGACAACGCCGAGGGCCTGCTCGAAGGAGGCGGGCCGGACGCGAATCCGCGGTAGCCCGGCCCCGATGGTTGTCCGCAGCTCCCTGCCCTGGCCCCGAAACGCCGGCGTCCAGCGGTCGGCGACCACCGCCACCAGAGGTCCCACGTCTACGTCCTCCGCCGAGGGAAGTCCATCGCGAGCCAGGGCGAGCATGTGGTCCACCGTCGCCGAGAGGCGGTCAGCCTCGGCCGTCGCCGTCGCCAGGTCTCCACGCTCGAGGCCCGCCTTGAGCCCGGCCAGCGGGGTCCGAAGCTGGTGGGAGGCGTTGGCGCTGAACTCACGCTCGCGCACGACCAGCTCGGCCAGCCGGCGCGCCGAGACCGTCAGGGCCCCGGCCAGCGTGTCGAGCTCGACGATCCCCGTCGCCGGTCCGACGGCGGCCTCGCCCCCCGCACCGAGCCGCTCGGCCCGAGCGACCAAGGCCGTGATCGGTGCCGCCAGCTGATCCGCCTCTCGACGGGCGACGGCCAGGGCCAGGGCCAGCCCGGCCAAGGATGCCAGGGACATGAGCCCCCAGGCGCGACGAGCTTCGGCGGCGATGGCGTCGGTGGGCCGGCTCACCAGTACCGATCCGACGACGCGCTCGGTGGCGCGGTCGGTGATGGGCGACACGACGACCAGCCGCCCCGGCTCGGTGGCGTCGACGTGGGCGGGACCCGGCCCGAACAGCCTGGCGCCACCCTCGTCGTACACCGAGAAGCCCTGGGGTGCATCGGGCTCTCGTGCCGCGGCCGCGATCTCGCCGGCGCGCAGCGGCACAGTGAGCTCGGCGATGGCTTCGGCGGCGGTTCGTTGGAGCTCGACCACGGCTCGGCTCTCGTAGGAGTGCTGGACGAGGATGGCCAGGGGGACGCCGAGGACCACGACGACCATCGCCGTGACGCCGACGATGGCGCGGGTGATCCGTCTCTTCACGGTTCGAACCGGTAGCCGTAGGAGCGCACCGTGGTGATCCAGGGCCGCCCTCCCGGCCGTTCGCCGAGCTTGCGCCGCAGGGCGTGCACATGGACCTCGAGCGTCTTGGTCTCGGCGTCCCACGCCACGTCCCAGACATCCTCGAGGAGCTGGTCGCGGGAGACGACCCGCCCGGCCGAGGAGACGAGCCGGATCAACAGGGCCATCTCCTTGGGCCGCAGGGAGAGCTCCCCAGCCCCGAGGAAGGCACGGAACCCATCGACATCCACTCGGAGCTCATCGAACTTGAGCTCCCGCGACGGCTCCTGACGGGAGCCGCGGAGATGGGCCCGCAACCGGGCCAGGAGGATGTGCACGCTGAACGGCTTGGTGACGTAGTCGGTGGCCCCGGCGTCGAGGCCGACGACGGTGTCGACCTCCGCGTCGCGGGCCGTGAGGATGACGATCGGCACGGCGGGCAGGGCACACCGCAGCGAGCGACAGACATGGATGCCGTCGAGGTCGGGCAGGCCCAGATCGAGGATGACGGCGTCCGGCGGGGACGAGGCCGCAGCGTCGAGGCCCTCGCGCCCGGACCGAGCCCACCGCGCAAGGTAGCCCTGCGCGTGCAGGTCGTGGACCAGGCCTTGGCCGATCACGCCGTCGTCCTCGACGACGAGGATCGACGAACGACCTCCCGCTCCGCCCCCGGCGCTCACCTCGGTCGAGGATCGGTCACGAGACCACGATGGCACGCTCGGGGCCCTCGGAGCCCGCGCTCGCCGCGAATCCTTACCCAGCGCGAAACCTGCGATGACCTGGCCCTCAGACCGGGCCGGCAGAGTGAGCCTCATGTCCGCCTCTCCCGCACCCACGCGCCAGCCATCGACCCCGCCGTCCACCCGGGCCTGGCTCAACAAGGTGCCCGAGGTGACCGTCTGGTTCTGGATCATCAAGATCCTCTGCACCACCGTGGGAGAGAGCTTCGCCGACTGGATCAGCGTCGACCTCGGCGTCGGCCTCCTCAACACCTCGCTGATCTTCACGGTCGTCCTGGCCGCCGTGCTCGTGTGGCAGATGAGGCTGCCCCGCTACAACCCGTTCCCCTACTGGCTGACGGTCGTCGTCCTCAGCGTCACGGGCACCCTCTACACCGACATCCTCACCGACCGGTACTCCGTTCCCCTTGCCCTGACGACGCCGGTCTTCGCTGCCCTCCTCGCCGTCGTCTTCGGCATCTGGTATGCCCGGGAGCGCACGCTGTCGATCCACAGCATCGTGACCCTGCCCCGCGAGGCCTTCTACTGGCTCGCCATCCTCGTCACGTTCGCCCTCGGTACTGCGGCCGGGGACTGGACCCTCGAGCTCACGGGCTGGGGCCCCGGCGTGTCGGTCCTGCTCCCCGTCGCCCTCATCGCCTCGATCGTTGTCGGCTGGCGCCTGGGGGCGAACACCGTCCTGTCGTTCTGGCTGGCCTACGTGCTCACGAGACCCCTGGGCGCCAACCTCGGTGACTGGCTCGCCACGCCGCGAGCCGCGGGCGGGCTCGACATCGGTACTGCCGGAACCAGCGTCTTCTTCCTCGCTGCCATCTTGGCCACGGTCGTCTACCTCGCCATGGCGCGACCCGACGTGACGGAGAACGTCGCCATCCCGGCGCGGACCGCGGCGACCCGACCCAGCCGTGAGCGGCTGATGCACGCCTACTACGGCCTCATCGCCCTCGCCGCGGTGATCGTCCTCGTCGTCGCCAACAGCCGCCCCCACACCGCCCTCGCCGCCGAGCAGGAGGGCGGCGGCGCCGTGGAGCAACTGACGCCCCGGCAGGCGACCGCCCACTTCCCCACCGGCGACATCACCGCCCTCCGCACCATCGTCCTGGACACGCTCGACATCGTCCGCCGTGGCGACCAGACGGCCGCCGCGAGCCGCATCACCGACCTCGAGGCCGCCTGGGACGACGCCCAGCCGACGCTCCAGCCCATGGATGCCACGGCCTGGGACTTCCTCGACGCGGAGATCGACCGTGCCCTGAGCGCCATCCGGGACAGCCACCCCGACGTCACCCTGGAGGAGCGGGCGCTCGGGGCGCTGCTCACGACGCTCGCCGCGTGAGCACCTTTGGAGTCGGGACCACCCACGCCCCAACGCCCCGGGGAACCATGGCCCCCGGCGACAGGTCACTCCTCCCCGCCGGATGCCGAGGAGACCGGGCTGTCGGCGGGGAGGAGGAGGCGCACGATCGGCTTCGGGCCGGCCTGCACGACGCGCAGGTCGGCGCCGTCGGCGGTAGCGAGGCGTCGCGCCAGGGGCAGGCCTCGACCCGCGGCGGGCGCGGCCTCGACGTCGGGACGGAGCGGATCGGCATCGTCGAAGCCCGGACCCTGGTCGGTGACGTCGATGACAACGGCAGCGTCGGCAGACCGGACCCGGACCGACACCTCTCCCCGCCCGTGCTGCCGAGCGTTGGCCAGGAGGACCTCGAGGATCTGCACCAGGGCCCGCTCGGACGTGCTGGGGTGAGGGAGATCGGCCTCGACCCAGAATCGGAGGGGTCGGCCCTCGGCGGCGAGAGGTCCGCGCCAGCGGCCGACGACTCCCGCCACGATGGGCTCCACCTCGATCGGTGGTGAGCGGTGATGGCGGTCACGGGCCAGCGCCAGCATGTCGGTCACGGTTCGCTCGAGGTGGTCGACCTTGCGTTGGGCGTCGACCAGGTTCTCGTCGGTGGGCATCGCACGCTGGAGTGCGTCGAGGTCGAGCCGCAGGGCGGTGATCGGCGTCCGCAGCTGGTGGGAGACCTCCGCGCTGAAGGACCGCTCGCGGGCGACGAGCGTACCGAGGCGCTCAGCCGTCCGGGCCAGCGCCACGTGGGCGCGATCGATCTCGACGATGCCCGTGCCCGCAGGGTCGAGGGAGAAGCTGCCCGACCCGAGCTGCTCGGCATCGTCGATGAGACGATCGACCGGGCGGGTCAGTCGGTTGGCCACCAGGCCGGTCACCAGCGCGGCCAGACCAACGAGCATCAGGCCGAAGAGTGCCATCGTGGTCCAGGCGAGGATCACCTGGTGCCGGTAGCGGCCTGCGGCAACGTCGGCCCTGAGCGCCGCGTAGATGCGTTCCTCGGTGGACAGCGGAACGGCGACGACGAGGCGTCGGTCAGCAACGATGTCGATCGACGCTCCACTGAGCGCGGCGCGCACGCTCTCGTCCGCCACCGATGGTCCCGTCCCGGCCACGAGGGAGCCGTCGTCGGCGTAGACGGCGAAGACCGCCCCGATCGGGCTCGTGGGGAACTCCACCGGGTCGCCCCCGCGCACCGCCGAGGACGACACGCTCTGGCCCGCCCGAGTCGCCTCGCGCTGGAGCTCGAGGACGGCGTTCTCCCGGTACTGGCGGGCAACGACGATCGCCAGGGGGATCCCGAAGGCCACGACGGCGAGGCCGGTGGTCACGGCCACCGCCAGACCGATCCGTCGCCTCACGTCGACTCCAGCCGGTAGCCCACGCCCCGGAGGGTCGTGATCCGGCCGCCGGCGCGCCCGAGCTTCCGGCGCAGCGAGGAGATGTGCATGTCGAGGGTCTTCGTCGACCCGAACCAATGCTCGTCCCAGACGTCGCTCATGAGCGTCTCCCGGGTCACCGCCGCACCGGTATCGGCGGCGAGCCGGGCCAGCAGGTCGAACTCGCGGGGCCGCAGCTCGACCTCGGCACCAGCGACGGTGACCCGCCGAGCCGCGACATCGACGACGAGGTCACCGACCTTGTGGACCGTCGCCCCCGTCCCGCCCCGGCGTCGCATGTGGGCGCGGACGCGGGCAGTGAGCTCGGCCAGCCGGAAGGGCTTGGTGAGGTAGTCGTCGGCTCCGGCGTCGAGACCGACGATGACGTCGATCTCGGCGTCGCGGGCCGTGAGCACGACGATGGTGGCCCGGGGAAGGGTTCGGCGCAGCCAACGGCACAGCTCCACGCCGTCGACGTCGGGAAGGCCGAGATCGAGCAGGACGAGCTCGGTCGCCGCCGCGGCGCGCTCCCGGGCGGCTGCGCCGTCCTCGGCCACGAGCACTTCGTAGCCCACCATTCGCAGGGCGTCGCTGAGATGACGCCGGATCGCGGGGTCATCCTCGACGATGAGGACCTGGTTGCCCACGACCATCGAATGTAGAGCCGAGCGGCTCGATCCGCGTCCCCGATCATCACCGTCGAGTCGCCGAGAACCGCGCCGGTCCAGCTCGACCGCAACGGCGCCGAGGCCGGTCCGAGGTCACAGGTCTCGAATGGAGGAGATGGCGGAGCGACGGACGAGTCGTATGGCCGCCGCCGAGGCCGCGCCGACAGCGACGACGGCGATGCCGGCGACGGCGGCGAGATAGGTCCAGGGGATGGCGAGTGAGGACGGGGGCGGGTCGAAGACACCGGTGAGGACCTTGATGAGCATGTTCGCCAGGGCCCACGCTCCGGCGATGCCGGCGAGGAGCCCGCCGAGGGCGACGAAGCCAGATTCAGCCCAGATGAAGCTGCCGAGTTGGCGGGGCCTGGCACCGAGGGCGGCGGCGATGGCGAAGGTTCGGCGGCGCTCGGCGAGCCCGAGGGCGATGACGAGCCCCGTAGACGCGGCGGTGAGGGCGAGGGCGAAGCCGAGCTCGACTCGGGTGAGCCCGGCGAGGTCGACGGCTGTGAGGCTGGAGCCGACGATGCGTCGGCTGGCACCGACGTCGCTGACGCTTGCGTCGGTGCCCACGACCTCGCGGACCCGCTGGGCGACGGTGGCGGGGTCGTGGCTTCCGGTGTCGAGGAGGAAGGTACCGACGGCGGGGTTGCCGGTTGCGGTGGCGACGTAGTCGGCGTTGGCGACCAGGAAGCTGTCGGATGGGGCGGTGGGGAACTCCTTGGCGACGCCGGCGTAGTGGAAGGGCACCTCGGTGTACTGCTTGGTTCGACCGTCCTGGAGCCGGAGTGTGATCGGGTCGCCCGGAACGAGCTGGAAGTCCCGAACCGTCTCGAGTGAGACGAGGATGCTGTCGGGTCGGCTGGCGAGCTGGCTCATGAGCTGGTCGGCGGTGCCGCCCACGAAATAGGTGTCTTGCAGCTTCGTGGCGGCGACGATGGTGTCGGTGCGGACGCCGTAGAGGTCTTGCAGGTCAGCGCCGACGTAGGCGTAGCGATGCTGGATCGGTTCGACGGACCTCACTCCCGGGACCGCGCCGAGCATGGCTGCGTGGTCCGGTCCGACCACGACACCGGGTGGTTCGGTGACGGTGACGTCGGCACCGTTGGTCAGCAGGGCGTCGACCTCGGCTTGTTGACGGTAGGTGGCGTTGAACACGGCCGTGGAGGCGGCGAACGAGGCGGTCAGGGCCACGAGGGCGAGAGCCCGGGCCAGGAGCCGTCGTTGCCGGGACATCGAGGCCGCAACCGTGCCGTGGAGCCCTCCAGCCAGGGGCCGTAGCAGGGAGGCCACGAGCGGGCGACCACGGCCGAGGAGGGTGTCGGCCCCGCGCCAGGCGAGGAGCCCGAAGCCGGTCCATGTCAGGGCGGGCCCAGAGAAGGCCCAGTAGGACACCGAGATGGTGGGGACGCCTTCGGGCGCGAGGACGAGCTTGTAGCCGTTGCGGCTGGTGAGCCAGAACACGAGACCGCCGGCAGCGAGCAGGACGATGTCGATGCCCGCCCCCATCCACCGCGGCATACGGCGGGGCCGGATGGTGCGGCGGCTGGCGATCACGGTCTCGTCCCGGGCATCGCGCCAGGCGGGTACGGCGACCGACGCCGTGGCTATGGCGATGCCGGCGAGGACCGAGCCCAGGGCCCAGAGCGTGGCCGAGGTGGTGGTGGCCCCGAAGCCTCCGGTGCCGAAGGCGAGGTGGCCCACGATGGTCGCCAGGCCGAGTCCAGCGGCGGCCCCGACGACCCCCACCGCGGCCGCTTCGAGGACGCCGATCCGGACGAGCCTGCGGGTGGTCGCACCGCGGGCTCGGAGCAGGGCCTGTTCACGACGGCGGCGGTCACTGCCCGTGCCCGCGACGGTGGCGGTGAGCAGCCCGGCGAGGAGTGCGCCGGGCAGGCCGAGGAACAGGAACAGGACCTGGGCGTACAGGGCATCGGAGCGGGCCGCATCGAGCGTGGCGCCGAGGTTGTTGCCGACCAGGCCACTGCCGCCGAGCCTTGCTTCGAGGTTGCGGGCTCGGCCGGCGACGGTGGTGTAGGCGGCGGCCGGGTCGTGGGGAAGATGATGGTCGATGGTGGCGTGGATCTGGGTGCGGACCTGGTCGGGGCGGCTGGCCCGTAGCGGGTCGAAGAGCGTGTGCCACTGCGACTGGGGAAGGAGCACGACGTTGTCCGGTGGGGCTTGTGGTTGGGCGGTCGGTGGTGCGCCGACGTCCTGGAACAGCGAGTCGGCCTGGGGCAGGTCGACGACGCCGTCGATGGTGACGGTCACGGAGTCGAGCCCGGCCCGTCCGATGGAGGCAGTGTCGCCGGGAGCGAGGTGGAGGTTGGCCGCGGTCTGCTGAGCGACGAGCACGCCTTGGCCGGAGCCGATGAGGTCCCGGATCTCGGCCGGGAAGGTCGACCGGTAGTCGGAGGGCAGGCCGAGGATGACGCCGGGGCCCGTGGTCTGGGTGGAGCCGCCGGTCGTGGCCGCCAGACCGGTCGTAGCGGCGAGCTCGACGACGCGGGCAGAGGTGACGGTTGGGTCGCTCGTGACGGTGTCGGTGAACGTCGAGAGATCGGCGCCGGGCTGAGCCTGGACCTGCCAGTCGACGGCGACGCCACTGATGGCTCGTCGGGTCATGCTGGCCTTCGACGTCGAGAGGAACGCGCCGATGGCGGCAAGGAGGGCAACGGCGATGGCTACCCCCCCGGCCGCGGCCGACAGACGGCCGCGGCGACGAACGACAAGACCACGGAGCCAGGTGAGGGCGATCATGCTCGTAGCGCTCCGTCTCGCATCGACCAGTGGATGGGGATCCGGTCGGCCACCTTCGGGTCGTGGGTGGTGATGACGAGGCCGGCTCCGAGGTGGCCGGCGGCATCGACGAGGGCGTCGACCACGACAGATCCGGAGTCGTGGTCGAGTTGTCCGGTCGGCTCGTCGGCGAGGATCAGGACCGGTCGGCCGGCGAGAGCGCGGGCCACGGCGACGCGTTGCATCTGACCGCCGGAGAGCTCCTCGGGCAACTTGTCGGCGATGAAGCAGAGGTCGAGCCGCGCGAGCGCTGCTCGGGCGAGCCCGGTCGCCGTGCCCTCGTCGACGCCTCCGAGCAGGAGGGGGAGGGCGACGTTCTCCGTGACGTCGAGGGCGGGGAGCAGGCTCGGACCCTGGAAGACGACCGATACCGGCCCTGGACGGAGAGGTTGACCGTCGAGGGCCGGCCACGTGACGGTGCCGCTGGTTGGCCGGTCGAGGCCGGCCAACAGGTGCAGCAGGGTTGACTTCCCTGAGCCAGAGGGACCCGTGATGGCGACGGACTGGCCGGCCAGAAGGGTGCACGTGGCTCCGTGGACGGCTACCACGGCTCGCTCGCCGGTGCCATAGGTACGGGCGGCGAGCGCGCACTGTACGAGCGGCCGAGCCCGATCAACGCTCATCTCGCCACCCGCCCGTCGATGAGGTGGACCACTCGGTCGGCGGCAGCGGCGACTGCCGGGCTGTGGCTGGCCACGATGACGGCCCGACCGAACCCCGCCCGGTCGCGGAGCAGAGCGAGGATCTGCTGCTCGGTGTCGGCATCGACCTCGCCGGTGGGTTCGTCGGCGAGCACGATGGGGGGATCGTTGACGAGGGCGACGGCAAGGCCGGCCCGGGCCAGCTCCCCACCAGACAGCTCCGCCGGGGTGGAGTGCTCCCGGGACCGCAGGCCCAGCTGGTCGAGGAGGTCGCGCCGGATGATCGGGCGGCCGCCGCCGGCGAGACGTTGAGCCACGGCGAGGTTGGCGTCGATGTCGAGGTGCTCGAGCAGGTTGCCGGACTGGAACAGCATGCCGATGGAGCGACCGCGCAGCTCGGCTCGGACCGCTTCGGGGCGGCGCGACACGACCCTGCCGGCAATGCGGACCGTGCCTCCGTCCGGTTCCTCGAGGCCGGCGAGACAGGCGAGCAGGGTCGACTTCCCGGATCCCGACGGTCCGGTGACGGCCACGACCTCGCCGGCCTGCACCCGCAGCGACACGCCCCGCAGTGCCAGGGTCTCCTCGTCGGCCGCGTGGTAGAAGCGGTAGAGGTCGTCCGCTCGGACCAGTACGGTCGAAGCGGCGGCTGCCATCAAGCCCACACGAACGAGTCGGTGACGATGCGCCACGGGTCGACGTTGTCGGCACCTTGGGGTCCAGAAAGCGTCAGTATCGCTTCGGTGCCGTTCTTGAAGAACTCGTAGCGCTCGACGTCGAGACGGATGACCTTGCCCGTCACGGGGTCGGGTCGCGAGTCGGCCCGGTAGGTGATGCGGACGGCGTCACCGGACTTGCGTGACACGGACTCGATCGTGCCCGCCTCGTAGTTCGTCGCCGCCGACTCGATGGCGCCAACCTCGTTGGCCTTCACCGACGCCAACGTCGGTGCCGAATCGGCCGGCACCGTCTCCAGGCGGATCGAGTTCAACGTGTCGGCGAAGGTGACCGCGCCGTTGTCCTCGGTGCGGGCCCAACCCTCGGGGACGTCCACGCGGAACAGACCGGATGGTGGCGCGTAGGTGACGAACACCTGCTCGTCAGGGATGTCGCCGGCCGGGTTGACCTCCGAGGTGTTGGGGTTGGCTGCCCCGGTGGGCACCGTGGTCGAGCCGACGGCGGTGGCCGAGGTGGTGCCGGAAGGCCTGGCGGTCGAACCGCTCGACGAGCATGCGGCTCCGAGGGTGACGGTGAGGAGACCGAAGGCGGCGAGGATGGCGAGGCG
>Ga0187892_10003810_pt1 | contig 26721 bp, 26 predicted proteins | sample MA1701073metaG_FD_139345 | JGI IMG/M metagenome (GOLD analysis project Ga0187892, IMG submission 139345) | Bio-ooze microbial communities from a basaltic lava cave in the Kipuka Kanohina Cave System on the Island of Hawaii, USA - MA170107-3 metaG ... | reverse complement strand
TACATCTGCTTCGGCAGCCACAGGCTGAGCTCCGGGAAGTACGTGACGATCGCGAGCGCGAGGAGCGCGAGCCCGAGCCACGGCAGCACCGCGCGCACCACCGTCAGGTAGGGCTTGTCGAACGTCCCGCTCGCGACGAAGAGGTTGAGGCCGAACGGCGGGGTGATGTTGCCGATGTCGACGTTCACCGAGGTGACGATGCCGAAGTGCACCGGCCCGATCCCGGCAGCGGTGACCGTGCCGATGAGGATCGGCACCAGGATCAGGATGTTCGAGAACACGTCGATGAACATCCCGGTGAAAAGGAAGAGGACGTTCGCGACGAGCAACACCCGGTCGGGCGACTGCTTCAGGTCGGCGAACGGCTGGGCGACCGCCGCCGTCATGCCGGTCACGGTCAGCAGGTACGAGAACAGGCTCGCCGCCGCCACCATGATCAGGATGCGCGCGCTCGCGAGCGCCGAGTCGAGGCAGACCTCCCACAGCCCCTTCAGGTCGAGCTGCCGGTAGACCACCGTGCAGACGAACGCGGCGTAGACCACCGACACCGCCGCCGCCTCGGTCGCGGTGAACACCCCGCCGTAGATCCCGCCGAGGATGATCGCGGGCATCCCGAGCCCCCACGCCACTTCGCGCGTCGCCTGCAGGAGCTCGCGCACGCTCGCGCGCGGGCGCGCGGGGAACCGGTTCCATTTCGCCCAGCCGTAGCAGTAGCCGGAGTAGACGAGCGTGAACACCGCGCCCGCGCCGATCCCCGACAGGAAGAGCGCGCCGATCGAAGCCCCCGCGACCGCGCCGTACACGATCATCGCGTTGCTCGGCGGGATGATCATGCCGAGCAGCGCGGAGCTGGTGACCACGCCGAGCGCGAACCGCTCCGGATAGCCGGCCTTGAGGAGCGCCGGGTAGAGGATCCCGCCGACCGCGACGATCGTCGAGGCGCTGGAGCCGGTGATCGCACCGAAGAGGGCGCAGGTGAGGACCACCGTGATGCCGAGCCCGCCCGGCAGGTGGCCGATCAGCGTCTGGATGAAGTGGACGATGCGCGCCGAGAGGCCGCCCTTCCCCATGATGCTCGCGGCGAAGACGAAGAACGGGATCGCGAGCAGCGGGAAGCTCTCGAGCCCGGCGAACACCCGCTGCGGCAGGATCGAGAGCGGGATCGGCGTGGTGAGCGCGAACGCGGCGAACGCGGTGCCGATGAGCACGATGAACATCGGCAGGGTGAGGAAGAGCCCGAGCGCGAGCAGCGCGAAGACCAGCACGATCGTCAGCGCCATTCGGCTCCCCGCGCGCGGTCAGTCGTGGAGGTCCATCGCGTGCGCGCCCTCCGGCTGCCGCTCCCGCAGCGCGCGGACGACGAACTGGACGGTGCGCAGCCCCATCAGGAAGCTCCCGACCGGCATTGCGAGGTACGTGAGCCACATCGGCGCGCCCATCACCGGCGTCGTCTGCCCGATCGAGCGCACGCGCAGCACGTGCTGGCCGCTGTACCAGAAGAACACCGCGAAGAAGGCGAGCGAAGCGAGCGCCACCCCGATCGCGAGCCGGCGCCGGTTCGCGGGCGAGAGCACGAGCGGCAGCAGGTCGATCGCGATGTGCCCGCGCGTGCGCACCGCCACGGCTCCCCCGACGAAGACGATCCACACCATCAGGTACAGGGTCAGCTCCTCGGCCCAGTTGAGGGGGGCGAGGAAGACGTAGCGGAGGACGACGTTCAGGAAGAGGAGGGCGCTCGTGAACGCGAGCGCCGCCCCGATGAACCCCCACTCGGCAAGGCCGAGCGCGCGGTCGACCCGCGACCACCACCCCACGGGCACCGCGGCGGCCGCGCCGAAGGGACGACGGGGGCGGACCGGCTACTTCTTCGCGGCCTGGATGTCCTTGCGGACGAGGTCGAGCGTCTCGGTGCCGAACTTCTGCGTGTACCAGTCGTGCACCGGCCGCGAGGCCTGCTCGAAGCGGCCGCGCTGCTCGGGGCTGAGCTGGATGATCTCGATCCCGGCCTTGCGGAAGGTCTCGAGGTGCTCGGCCTCGCTCTTCACGATGATCTCGCGCTGGAAGCGCTTCGCCTCGATCGCCGAGTCGATCAGGATGGCGCGGACGTTCGCCGGCTGCTTGTCGAGGAACGGCTTGTTGAACATGAACACGTACGCGATGAACCCATGGTCGGAGAGCGTCAGGTACTTCTGCACCTCGAAGAAGCGCATCAGCGCGATGGTCGCGATCGGGTTCTCCTGGCCGTCGACGACGCGCTGCTGGAGCGCGCTGTACAGCTCCTTGAAGTCGACCGTCACCGGGACCGCGCCGAACGCCTTGAACTGCTCCTGGATCACCTGCGCCGGCATGGTGCGGATCTTGTGGCCGGTGTAGTCCTTCGGCTCGCGGATCGGGAAGTTGCCGGTGAACTGCTTGAAGCCGCTCTCCCAGAAGGTCACGCCCTCGATGTTCACCTTGTTGAGCGGCTTCAGGATCTCCTGCCCGGTCTTGCCGTCGATCACCCGGTACAGCACCTCGCGATTCGGGAAGAGGAACGGCAGGTCGAGGATCTGCACGCTCGGGGCGAGCGGCGCCACCCACGCGGTCGGCAGGATCGAGACCTCGAGGGCGCCGGCCTGGGTCTGCTCGACCATCTGCGTGCCGCTGCCGAGCGTCATCGCCGGGAAGAGGCGCACCTGCACCTGGCCGTTGGTGCGCGCCTCGACGAGCTCCTTCCACTTCAGCGCGGCCTGGTGGTGGGTGCTGCGGTCGGGCTGGTCGTGGCCGACTTTGATCACGGTCTGCGCCACCGCGGCGCCGCCGGCGGCGAGCGCGAGCGTGCCGGCCGAGATCCCCGCAAGGAGCCGCTGCCGAATCGATCTCATGACGTCCTCCTGGTCGGAAGTGCGGGCGCGCGAGCGGGCTGCGCTCACGCGGTGTGGGTCTGCGCCTGGATATCGAGCAGGCGCTGATCCTTGTAGTGCGGCCGGTCGGGCTTCGCCTTGGAGAGCAGGGTCTGCACCGGGCAGGGCACGGCGCCGGTGTTGTGGATGTCGTGGTAGACGAACGCCGGGATCGAGGCGAGGTCCCACTTCCCGAGCCGGAGCGACACCGTCTCGCCCTCGTGGAAGACGTTGACGAGGCACTCGCCGTCGAGGATGAAGAACGTCTCCTCGGTCTCGTGGCAGTGCACCGGGATGCGATGGCCGACCGGCATCGTCTGCACCGACATCGTGAACGCCACCGGCTCGACTGCGTTGGTCTCCGCGTGCTCGACCGAGCCCGACGCGCCGATGTAGCGGCGCTGGCTGCGCGCGAACGCCGGATCGAGCTGGGTCTCGAAGCCGAACACCGTCCAGTCCTCGCGCCGGTCGCCGTAGCGCGCGACTCGTTTCGCCATCAGTTCGGCCAGGCCCATCGACGCCTCCGGGGAGAGACAGTTAGCGTACAAACAGTATACCTCCGCCTCCGCACCGTCAACGCGGGGAGTGGGCCTGTCGCCCGGCGCCCGCCGGCGGCGCACGGCGCCCCGCACCGGTGCGCCGCGCGCCGATCAGCTCGATATCGAGATGGACGACGTCGCCGCGGTAGACGATCTCGCCGACGTAGATCGCGACCCCGGCCCGGTCGGTGACCACGCAGTGCGCTTCGACGGTGGGCGCGTTCAGCGGGAGCTTCAGGCGGCGCGCGGTCTCCACGTCGGCGGCGCCGATCGAGAGCGTCTGGTGGGCGCGTGCGATGGCGCGGCCGTTCATCTGCGCGAGGACCGCGAGCGCCGGGTGCGCGGCGAAGCGCTTCGGCGCCTTGCGGTGGAGCGACTGCGCGACGTGGACGCTCGCCAGGGCGAACGGTTCCCGTCCACGGGTCTGCACCGAGCGCAGGTAGACGTAGGCGGGCGCGGGCCGTCCGTCCTCCGGAGCGAGGCGCGGCGGCGGCGGATCCGGGACGCGCAGGCGGTGCGGCACGTTGTCGCGGATCGGCGCGATCAGGCTCTCCCAGTCGGTGGCGAGTCGCAGCCAGCGGTCGTTCGCGATCGCCTTGGTGACGAACGTGCCCTTGCCCTGGCGCGCCCGCACGAGCCCTTCGCGGGCGAGCAGCTCGATCGCCTGGCGCACGGTGACGCGCGCGACGCCGAACTCGCGCTGCAGCGCCTGGATCGTCGCGATGCGGCCGCCGACCGCCCAGCGCCCCTCGCGGATCCGGCGCCGCAGCGCGGAGGCGACCTGCAGGTAGCGCGGCACGCGCTCGCCGGCCGAGCGCGCGGCGTTGCGGGCGATGCGCCGGTTCGCCATGACCGATCGATTCTGCCGGCATCGATCCGGGGGCGCAACGGGCGCCGCGCCGCGGCGGCGCAACGTCGCCGCGCCAAAATTGCGTTCCAGCCCTCCTTGTGTGAGACTAGTCCTAGAAATAGAACCATTCGAACCTGCACGCAGGCCGGCCGGCGCGGCGACATGAATCCGTTCGATTTCCCGACGCGGGTCGAGGACCGGGAAGCGCGCTCGCGCGCGGTCCGGCTCGCGCGGGAGCGGGGCGTGCGCCTGCCCGCGTTCGCGGAGATCGCCGATCCCGCGCGCGCGCCGCGAGGCGTACGCGAGGCCCTCGCCGGCGTCGACCCCGATGCGCCGCACGCGGCCAACCTTTATCGCGTCCACTGGTTCAACGCGCCCGACCGTCGCGGCGCGCACCGCTTGCCGGCGCACGTCGAGATCCCGCCGGCGCTGAGCGGGGTGCCGGCCCGCATCGTGGTCGCGCTCGGCGCGCTCTTCCCGATGATCGGCGCGCACAAGGTGCTCGCCGCCTACGCATGCCTCGCGCCGCGGCTCGTGTCCGGGCGCTTCGATCCCACGCGCCAGCGCGCGGTCTGGCCCTCTACCGGCAACTACTGCCGCGGCGGAGTCGCGATCTCGCGCATTCTCGGCTGCCGCGGCGTCGCGGTGCTGCCGGCGGGCATGAGTGCCGAGCGGTTCGAGTGGCTCGGGCGCTGGGTGACGAGCCCGGAGGACATCGTCCGCACGCCGGGGACCGAGAGCAACGTCAAGGAGATCTACGACCGCTGCCGCGAGCTCGCGCGCGACCCGGCGAACGAGATCGTCAACCAGTTCAGCGAGTTCGGGAACTACCTCGGCCACTGGCGCTGCACCGGGCCGGCGCTCGGCGCGGTGTTCGAGGCGCTCGTCGCGGGTCGTCCGGGCGCGCGCCTCGCCGGTTTCGTTGCCGCGAGCGGCTCCTCGGGGACCCTCGGCGCCGGCGACTACCTGAAGGCGAAGTACGGGGCGCGGATCGCGGCGGTCGAGGCGGTCGAGTGCCCGACGCTCCTCAACAACGGCTACGGCGAGCACAACATCCAGGGCATCGGCGACAAGCACGTGCCGCTGATCCACAACGTCATGAACACCGACGTCGTGATCGGGGTGAGCGACCGGGCGACCGACGGGCTGAACGCGCTCTTCAACACCGGCGCCGGGCGGGCGTACCTGGCGCAGCGTACGGGGGCCCCGCACGAGCTCCTCGCGCTGATGCGGTGGTTCGGCCTTTCGAGCCTCGCCAACCTCGTCGCCGCGATCAAGCTCGCGCAGCACGACCGGCTCGGGCCCGACGACGTGGTGCTGACGGTCGCCACGGACGGCGCCGCGCTCTACCAGAGCGAGCTCGACCGCTACCTCGAGCGTGCCGGCGCAGGCGGGCAGCTCACCGAGGCCGCCGCGGCGGAGCTCTACGGGCGCCATCTCGCCGGCGCCGGCACGGAGCACGTGCTCGAGGCGACCGCGCGCGAGCGCGAGCGGATTTTCAACCTCTCCTACTTCACCTGGGTCGAGCAGCAGGGGATCGCGCTCGCCGACTTCGAGCGGCGGAAGGGGCAGGCCTTCTGGCGCGGCCTGCACGATCTCGTGCCGCAGTGGGACGAGCTGATCGCCGCCTTCAACCACGACAGCGGCAACGCGTGATGCGCGCGCCGGGAGGACTCGCATGAGCGGGGGAGACGTCAGGGGCTACCAGGAGCTGCGCCGCCGCACCGCCGCGCGCGACCGGGGACTACGCGAGAAGGTCATGTCGCTCGAGGAGGCGGCCGCGCTCGTCGGCGACGGCGATCACGTGGCGCTCGGCGGCTGCACGATGTCGCGCACGCCGATCGCGGCGATCTGGGCGCTCGTCCGCGCGGGCCGGAAGAACCTGAAGGTGTCGCGCTCGATCGTCTCGACCGAGGGCGATCTCCTCTTCGCCTCGGGCGCGGCGAACCACATCATGACGAGCTGGTTCAGCCAGGGCATCGTGTGGGGCGTCTCGAAGGTGATGCGGCACTACACCGAGAAGAAGCTCGCCCGGTTCGAGGAATGGAGCCACATGTCGATGGGCCTGCGCTACCGGGCCGGCGCGATGGGCATCCCGTTCATGGCTACCCGCTCGATGCTCGGCTCGGACGTCGGGCGTGAGGTCGCCGACCAGGTGAAGCCGATGACCTGCCCGTACACCGGCGAGCCGCTGCTGCTCCTGCCCGCGCTCAATCCCGACGTGGCGCTGATCCACGTGCAGCGCGCCGACCGCTACGGCAACGCCCAGCTCGACGGACTCCAGTTCATGGACCTCGACATCGCGATGGCGGCGAACCGCGTGATCCTCACCACCGAGCGGCTGATCGCGAACGACCAGATCCGCCGCGCGCCCGACCAGACGAAGATCCCGTTCTTCACCGTCGATGCGGTGGTGGAGGTGCCGTACGGGAGCGCGCCGCACGAGTGCTACGGGCTGTACGAGCCGTTCTTCGGCCACCTCGACTATTACGCGGGCCTCATTGCGAAGGAGCCGGCGGCCGCGGCGCAGCGCTACCTCGACGAGTACTACCGCGCGCCGGCGAGCTGGTCCGGGTACCTCGCGAAGATCGGCATGGCGGCGGTGCTGGACGCGAGCCGCCGGGGCCGGAGCATCTTCAATGACTGAGCACGCCGGGTACACCGCGTCCGAGCTCCTCGCGGTCATGGCCGCGCGGCTGCTGCAGGACGGGCAGACGGTGTTCGCCGGCGTCGGCATCCCGCTCCTCGCCGCGACCCTCGCGCAGCGGCTGCACGCGCCGACGCTCACGATCCTGTTCGAAGGCGGCGTGATCGGGCCGTTCATCGTGCCGGGCGAGCTGCCGCCGTCGACCAACGAGCAGCGCTGCACGCGGCGCGCGAACATGGTCCTGCCGATCACCGACGTGCTGCTGCTCCTGCAGCGCGGCTACATCGACGTCGGCTTCATGGGCGGGGCGCAGATCGACCGCTACGGCAACCTGAACAGCTCGTTCATCGGGAGTCCCGCCGCGCCCGCGGTCCGGCTGCCGGGCACCGGCGGCGGCAACGACATCTCCTCGCTCACCCAGATGATCGTGGCGATGAAGCACGAGAAGCGCCGCTTCGTGCCGAAGGTCGACTTCGTCACCAGTCCCGGCTTCCTCGACGGCGGCAACACGCGCGCCGAGCGCGGCCTCGTGTCGGGCGGGATGTGGCGCGTGGTGACCGATCTCGCGCTGATGGGGTTCGCCGAGACGAGCCGCGAGATGCACGTCCTCGCGCTGCACCCGGGCGTGACGGTCGAACAGGTCCAGGACGCGACCGGCTTCGACCTCGCGATCGACCGGCGCGTGGAGCGGACCTCGCCGCCGCAGCCAAGCGAGCTCGCGGTCGTGCGCGAGCTCGACCCCGAGCGTCTCTACACGGCCTAGACCCGGCCGCTGAAACCGAAGGAAGAGGACCCGATGGCGAAGACCGTGTTTGGCGTCGCGATGCGCAACTTCACCCGCTACCCGGAGATGCCGGACGCGCAGGGCCTGATCGACTACGGCGTGCGCATGGAGAAGCTCGGCTACGAGTCGCTCTGGGCCTGGGACCACATCCTGCTCGGGGTGGAGCCGAACTTCCCGATCATCGAGTCGCTCTCGATCCTCACCGCGGTCGCGGCGCGGACGAGCCGGATCAAGCTCGGCACCGGGATCCTGGTCGTGCCGATGCGCAACCCGGTGATCCTCGCCAAGCAGCTCGCGACCCTGGACCTGATCTCGAACGGGCGCCTGCTCGTGGGCGCCGCGGTCGGCTGGTACAAGCGCGAGTTCATGGCGATGGGGGTCGACTTCCACCAGCGCGGCAAGATCATGGAGACCTCCCTCGACATCCTCACCCGGCTGTGGACCGAGGACCGGCTGACGGTCGACTTCCCGCCGTACCTCATCAAGGACGCGGTGATGTTCCCGAAGCCGGTGCAGAAGCCGCGCCCGCCGATCCTGATCGGCGGCTACGTCGAGGCGGTGCTGCGGCGCGCGGCGACGAAGGGCGACGGCTGGCTCACCTACTACTACACCGCCGACAGCTTCGCGTCGAACTGGGCGAAGATCCGCGGCTTCGCGGAGGAGGCGGGGCGCAACCCCGGCGAGCTGCAGTCGACCAACCAGCTGCCGATCGCGGTCGGGCCGCGCGCGAAGGTGGAAGGCCCGATGCGCGAGTGGCTGCAGACCGAATGGGACTACGCCGCGTGGTCCGAGTCGACCGCCGAGAGCGCGATCATGGGCACGGTGGACGAATGCGTCGAGCAGCTCCTGCAGCACGTGAAGACCGGGATCGACCGGATCATCTTCGTGCCGTACCGCTACCAGGACGACCAGCTCGAGATCGTCGCGCAGGAGATCATCCCCAGGCTCCGCTCGGCCTAGCGCGAGCGACGCGCGAGCCGCTCGCGCAGCGCGCCGAGCCGTTCTTCCAGCTCGCACCGCGCAGCCTCCGCTTCCTCCACGCCGGTCGCCTCGAACCCGATCGTCGCGCCCGGGCGCAGGCGCCCGAGCGCGGGGACGTCGGCCGAGGCGACGGTCGCGATCTTCGGGTAGCCGCCGGTCGTCGGGCGATCGGCGAGCAGCACGATCGGCAGGCCGTTTCCCGGCACCTGGATCGAGCCGGGCGCGGTGCCGTCGGAGACGATGTTGAAGCCGCGCGCGTGCTCGATCGGCGAACCCTCCAGTCGCATGCCCATCCGGTCCGACTGGCGCGACACGGTGTAGGTCGACTCGAGGAGCGTCCGCAGCCCGCGCTCGGTGAAGTGGTCCTCCTGCGGCCCGAGCACGACCCGCACGCGCGCCGGCGGCGCGAGGTCCCACTTCGGCGCGCGCCGCTCCGCGCGCTCGGGCACGCCGGCGAGCGCGAGCGGGAGCGCGTCGCCTTTCCGGATCGGCCGGCCGTCGATGCCGCCGAGCCCGGCGCGCGGGAAGGTCGACAGGCTGCCGAGGTCGCCGGCGAGCGCGAAGCCGCCCTCGACCGCGAGGTACGCGACGAGCGAGCCCTCGCACGGGCCGACCGTCAGCCGGTCGCCGCGCGCGAGGCGCACGCTCTGCCCCGCGGCGACCGTGCGGCTCGTGCCGCCGGTAACGACTTCGCTTGCCGCGCCGATCGCGACGACGCGCGCGCTCCCGGCGGCGACCTCGAGCGTCGGCCCGCGATAGAACAGCTCGAGCGCCGCCGTGCCGTCCGGGTTGCCGACCACCGCGTTGGCGATGCGCAGGCTCACCCAGTCGAGCGCGCCGGACACCGGGACGCCGTAGCGCTGCTGGCCGGTGCGGCCGAGGTCCTGCAGCAGCGCGATCGAGCTGGAGGCGACGACGTTCAGCGCGGCGCTCATGCGCTCGTGCTCTCGAGCTCGAGCTCGCCCGCTTCCGCCCGGTGCGCGAGCCGCGCGAACTCGTCCCGGTCGATCGGCGCGAACCGCACCTCGTCGCCCGGCGCGAGCACGGCCGGCGGATCGCGGTGCTGGCTCCAGAGCGCGGCCGGCGTGCGGCCGAGGATGTGCCAGCCGCCGGGGCTCGCGAGCGTGTAGACGGCGGTCATCGTGGTGGCGATCGCCACCGACCCCGCCGGCACCTGCGTGCGCGGGTTCTCTCGCCGCGGCAGCGCGAGCCGCTGCGGGAGGTCGCCCAGGTACGGGTAGCCCGGCAGGAAGCCGATCATGTACACGTGATAGGGGATCGAGCTGTGATGCGCGATCACCTCCGCCGGCGTGAGGCTGGTGCGCGCGGCCACCTCGTCGAGATCGAGCGCGAACGCCGGGTCGTAGCACACCGGGATCGTCCAGCGGCGGGCGGCGGCCCGGTCGCCCTCGAGGCGGTCAAGCAGCGGCTCGATCCGGCGGACGAGCTTCGCGCGCGAGGTGCGCGCGGGGTCGTAGTGCACCATCAGGGAGCGGAACGTCGGCAGCAGCTCGACCACGCCCGGCAGGCCCGCGCGCGCGAGGCGGTCGTGCAGCGCGAGCACCCGCTCGCTCGTCGCCCGGTCGATGCGCTCGCCGAACTCGACCGCGAGGGCGGTGTCGCCGTTCGGCGCGAGCCGCGGCTGGGGATCGGACACTCTGATCGATTCCGGGATGATCGATTCCGGGATTCCGGGATTCCGGGAGAGGCTCGCGCACTCGGGGAGGGCGTGAATGGTCCTAACCATAGTACCATCGGCTCGTCGCCCGACGGAGCATCGAGCCATGGCCCTGGAGATCAACCTCAACGCCGACATCGCCGAGAGCTGGGGCGCCTACTCGATCGGGAACGACGCGGCGCTGGTCAGGATCGTCCGCTCGGCGAACGTCGCCTGCGGCTTCCACGCCGGCGATCCGACGGTGATGCACCGTTTCGTCATGGCGGCGAAGGAGGCCGGCTGCAGCATCGGCGCCCATCCCGCCTTCAACGATCTCTGGGGCTTCGGGCGCCGGCAGATCAGGATGCGGACCGACGACCTCGAGTACCTGATCGCCTACCAGATCGGCGCGCTCCAGGCAGTGGCCGCCTACGCCGGGCTCAAGGTGACTCACCTCAAGCCGCACGGCGCGCTGAACAACATGGCGGCCGAGGACCTCGACTACGCGCTCGCGATCGGCCGCGCGATCAAGGCGGTCGATCGCAGCATCGTCTACGTCGCCCTCCCCGGCACGCAGATGGAGGCGGCGGCGCGCAAGCTCGAGCTGCCGCTCGCGCGCGAGGGCTTCGCCGACCGCCAGTACGACGACAACGGCAACCTCGCTTCGCGCTCGATCCCCGGCACGGTGCTCAAGGACCCGGCGAAGGCGGTCGAGCAGGTGCTGCGCATGGTGCGCGAGGGCGAGATCGTGTCGCGCAGCGGCAAGGTGATCAAGGTGCAGGTCGAGTCGATCTGCGTGCACGGCGACGAGCCGACCGCGGTCGACGTGGCGCTCGCCGTGCGCAAGGGCCTGGAAGGCGCGGGGATCGAGGTCTTGCCGCTCGACCGGATGAAACTCCCGGGCTGAAGACGCCATGGGCGCGGCCAAACCGACGCTCGCCATCGTCGGCGGCACGGGCGATCTCGGCACCGGCCTTGCCACGAAGTGGGTGGCCGCCGGCTATCCGGTGATCATCGGCTCGCGCGACGCGGCAAGGGCGCTGGAAGCCGCCGCACGGCTCGCACCGCCGGCGGGCGCGCCGGCGCCGCGCGGTCTCGCCAACGCCGCGGCGGCCGCGGCGGCGGAGGTCGTCGTGATCACGGTGCCGTTCGCATCGCACGGCGCGATCCTCGCGGAGATCCGCGACGCGGTCGCGGGCAAGATCGTAGTCGACGCGACCGTGCCGCTCGTGCCGCCGAAGGTGGCGCGCGTGCAGCTCCCGCCGGACGATTCCGCGGCGGTGGCGGCGCAGAAGGCCCTCGGCGACGCGGCGCGCGTCGTCTCGGCGTTCCACAACGTCGCCGCGCTCAAGCTGCAACGGGGCGTACCGGTCGACTGCGACGTGCTCGTGTTCGGCGACAGGCCGGAGGACCGCGAGGTGGCGATCCGGCTCGCGGCGGCCGCGGGCCTGCGCGCGCTGCACGCCGGACCGCTCGCGAACTCCGCCGCCGCCGAAGCGCTGACCTCGGTGCTGATCGGCATCAACCGCAACTACAAGGTCGACGGAGCGGGGATCCGCATTACCGGAATCCCCGCCGCCTGAAGCTCCGACCGTGACGACGGCACTCACCCCCGAGCTCGCGGCGCGCGCGGGCGAAGTCCTCGCGGACCTCGAGCGCCCGACGCTCGCAGAGCTGTGCGCGCGGGCGCGGGGCTTGCGCGAAGCCGGCCATGGCACGCGGGTCAGCTTCTCGCGCAAGGTGTTCATCCCGCTCACGCGCCTGTGCCGCGACACCTGCGGCTACTGCACCTTCGTGCGCGGACCGAAAGCGGTCGAGCACCCCTATCTCCGGCCGAACGAGGTGCTCGAGATCGCGCGGCTCGGCGCGGCGGCCGGGTGCAAGGAAGCGCTCTTCACGCTCGGCGACCGGCCCGAGGCGGTGCACGCGGCGGCGCGGGCGGCGCTCGGGCAGCTCGGGTACGGATCGACGGTCGAGTACCTCGCCGCGATGTGCGCGCTCGTGCTCGCCGAGACCGGGCTGCTGCCGCACGCCAACCCCGGCGTGCTCTCCGAGGACGAGACGCGCACCTTGCGCAAGGTCAGCGTGTCGCAGGGGCTGATGCTCGAAACCATCGCCGACCGGCTCGGGCGACCCGGCGGCCCGCACCACGGCTGCCCGGACAAAGTACCGGCCGTCCGTCTCGAAGCGATCGAAGCCGCGGGCCGCGCGGGCGTGCCGTTCACCTCGGGTCTCCTGATCGGCATCGGCGAGACCCGCTTCGAGCGCATCGCCGCGCTGCTCGCGCTCGCGGACGCGCACGGGCGTCACGGGCACCTGCAGGAAGTCATCGTGCAGAACTTTCGCGCCAAGCCGGACACGCGCATGCGCGCGCGCGACCACGCGGGGTTCGACGACCTCCTGTGGACTGCGGCGGCGGCGCGGATCGTTCTCGGCGCCGAAGCGAACATCCAGGTGCCGCCGAACCTGAGCGCGGCGCGCTTCCCGGCGCTGCTCGCGGCGGGCATCAACGACTGGGGCGGCGTTTCGCCCGTCACCGACGACTACGTCAATCCCGAGCACGCGTGGCCGGCCATCGACGCGCTCGAGGCGGCGACGCGGGCGGCGGGCCTCGTCCCGGTCGAGCGGCTCGCCGTCTATCCCGCTTACGTGCGGACGCCCGCGCGCTGGCTCGACCCGGCGCTCGTGCCGCGCGTGCTCGCGGCGAGCGACGGCGAGGGGTACGCACGCGCGGAGAGCTGGAGCCCGGGCGTCGCCGGCGTGCCGCTGCCGCAACCGGCGGCGAGCGCGTCGGGCCGCCAGCGCGCTTTCGACGCGGCGCTCGCGCGCGCGAGCCGCGGCGGGCGGCTCGACGAACCGCAGATCGTGCGGCTGTTCGAAGCGCGCGAAGGCGCGCTCGACGCGCTCGTCGCGGCGGCGGACGAGGTACGCGCCGCGGCGGCGGGCGACACGGTGCGCTACGTCGTCAACCGCAACATCAACTACACCAACCTCTGCTCGTTCCGCTGCCGCTTCTGCGCGTTCTCCAAAGGCAAGACCGCGGAGACGCTGCGCGGGGCGCCGTACGACCTCGCGCTGGCGGAGGTTGCGCGCCGGGCGGAGGAGGCCTGGACGCGCGGCGCGACCGAGGTGTGCATGCAGGGCGGAATCCATCCCGCCTACACCGGCGAGACCTACGTCGCGCTGCTCCGCGCGGTGAAGGAGGCCGAGCCGCGTCTGCACGTCCACGCCTTCTCGCCGCTCGAGGTGACGCACGGCGCGCGCTCGCTCGGCGTGAGCATCCCGTCGTTCCTCGCCCGACTGCGGGACGAGGGGCTCGGGTCGCTGCCCGGCACCGCCGCCGAGATCCTCGACGACGCGGTGCGCGCGCGCATCTGCCCGGACAAGCTGAGCGCCGCGCAGTGGCTCGAGGTGATCGAGGCCGCGCACCGCGCGGGCCTGCGGACGACCTCGACGATCCTCTTCGGCCACGTCGAGACGGCGCAGGCCTGGGCGCGGCACCTGCTCGCGCTTCGCGACCTCCAGGCGCGGACGGGCGGCATCACCGAGTTCGTGCCGCTGCCGTTCGTGCACATGGAAGCGCCGATGTTCCTGAAGGAGGGCGCCCGGCGCGGGCCGACCTGGCGCGAGACGCGATCGATGCACGCGGTGGCGCGGCTCGTCCTGCATCCGCTGATCGCGAACGTCCAGGTGTCGTGGGTGAAGCTCGGTCCGGAGGCCGCGGCGGCGTGCCTCGCCGCGGGCGCGAACGACCTCGGCGGCACGCTGATGAACGAGAGCATCTCGCGCGCCGCGGGCAACGAGCACGGCGAGGAGCTTCCGCCCGAATCGATGGAAGCGCTGGTCCGGCGGGCCGGGCGCCGGCCCGAGCAGCGCACGACGCTGTACCGGCCCGTGGCGGCGGAGCGGCGCCGCGCGAGCTTCGGCGCGGCGCCGCTTGCGCCGGTCGTTCAGACCCCGGTCGCGCGCCGCGCCGCGGCGCCGGCATGAGCCGCGGCGATGCCGGCGCCCGCGAGCCTCACGCTCGTCGCGCTGCAAGGCGTCGGCGCGGTCCTGCCGGGTGACGACCTCGCTATCCGCATCCTCGCGGCGGCGGACGATGCGGGTATCGCGCTCGCCGACGGCGACGTCGTCGCCGTGGCGCAAAAGATCGTCTCGAAAGCCGAGGACCGGTACGCGGTGCTCGACGAGGTCGTGCCCTCGGCGCGCGCGATCGAGCTCGCCCGGGCGTGCCGCAAGGACCCGCGCGTGGTCGAGCTGGTGCTCGCCGAGTCGCGCGCCGTGCTGCGCACCGCGCCCAATGTGCTCGTGGTCGAGGACCGTCGCGGGCTGGTGCTCGCGAACGCCGGCGTCGACCGCTCGAACGTCGAGCCCGACGCGCGCGGGCGCGAGCGGGTGCTGCTGCTGCCGGTCGATCCGGATGCGAGCGCGGCGCGCCTGCGCGCGCGCATCCGCGAGGTCGCGGGCGTCGACGTCGGCGTCCTGATCAACGATAGCGTCGGGCGCGCCTGGCGGCTCGGGACCGTCGGCACGGCGATCGGCGCGAGCGGCATTCCGGGACTCCTCGACCTGCGCGGCACGCCCGATCTGCACGGGCGCGCGCTGCAGATCACCGAGGTCGGATTCGCCGACGAGCTCGCGGCCGCGGCGTCGGCACTGATGGGGCAGGCGGACGAGGGGCGGCCGGTCGTCGTGATCCGCGGCGCGCGGCTCGCGCGGCGGGACGGAACCGCGCGCGAGCTGCAGCGGCCGCGCGACCAGGACCTCTTCCGGTGATCGTCGCGCTCGCGGGCGGCGTCGGCGGCGCGAAGCTCGCGGCGGGGCTCGCGCGCGTGCTGCCGCCCGACGAGCTTCTCATCGCCGTCAACACCGGCGACGACTTCGAGCACCTCGGCGTCCACGTGTCGCCGGACCTCGACACGGTGATGTACACGCTGGCGGGGCTCGCGAACCCGGAAGCAGGCTGGGGGCGGGCCGACGAGACGTGGTCGTTCATGGAAGCGCTCGAGCGACTCGGCGGCCCGACGTGGTTCCGGCTCGGCGACCGCGACCTCGCGACGAACGCCGAGCGCACGCGACGGCTGCACGGGGGCGAAAGCCTCACCGCCGTCACGCGCGACCTCTGCACGCGGCTCGGCGTGCGCCATGCCGTCGTGCCGATGTCGGACGACCCGGTGCGCACCGTCGTGCACACCGACCGCGGCGCGCTCGAGTTCCAGCACTATTTCGTCCGCGACCGGTGCGAGCCGCGCGTCGAGCGGCTCGAGTACCGCGGCGCCGCGGCCGCGCGGCCGAGCCCGGCGCTGCGTGCTGCGCTCGCCCGGCGCGACCTCGCGGGCGTCGTCTTCTGCCCGTCGAACCCGTACCTGAGCATCGCGCCGATCCTGGCGGTGCCCGGCCTGCGCGAAGCGATCGCCGGCCGCGCGATCGCGGTCTCGCCGATCATCGCGGGCCGCGCGGTGAAAGGGCCCGCCGCGAAGATCATGCGGGAGCTCGGCATGGAACCGTCGGCGCTCGAGGTGGCGCGGTACTACCGCGGGATCGTGCGCACGCTCGTGATCGATCGGGCCGACGCGGCGCTCGCGCCGTCGATCGAGGCGCTCGGGCTGCGCGCAGCGCCGGAGGACACGCTGATGTCGCGCGCTGCGGACCGCGAGCGGCTCGCGCGCGCGTGCGTGGCGCTGCTCGGGCGGGCGCGCGCGTGAGCGAGGGCGTCTTCGCGCTGGTGCCGGTGAAGGACCCGGCGCTCGGCAAGTCGCGGCTCGCCGAGCTGCTCGGCGCGGCCGAGCGGCTCGCGCTCAACCGCCGGCTCGCGCAGCGCACCTTCGACTGCTGCGCGGCCGCCTTCGGACCCGAGCGCACCGTCGTCGTCACTGCGGCCGAGTCGATCGCGGTCGAGGCCTCGGGCCGGCGCCTCGTCGTCGTGCGCGAAGGTGCGCCGGACGGGCTGAATGCGGCGCTCGCGCTCGCGGCGCGCCACCCGGTCGGGCAGGGCGCGGAGGCCTTCGTGGTCGTCCCCGTCGACCTCGTGCTGGTCACCCCGGAGGCGCTGCGGCGCGTGATCGCGAATCTCGCCGGACCGCCTTGCTGCCTGCTGGTGCCCGACCGCCACGGCAGCGGCACGAACCTGCTCGCGGTCCGGCCCGGCCGCGCCGATCTCTTCCGTTTCGGCGAGCGCAGCCTGGACGAGCACCGGCACGCGGCGGCCGCGGCGGGGCTCGACGCGCTCGTCCATGACGACGCCGCCCTGGCGCTCGACCTGGATACGCCGGAGGACTACCGCCGCTGGCGCGGACTCGACGCGTCCCGCCCGGACGCCTGAGCACGCCGGCGGTCGGCGCGCCGGAGTCCAGCTCCCGGCGCGGCGGGACGCCGTTCGCGCGCTCAGGCGAAATCGCCGGGCGCGAGCTCGATCGGACGGCCGTGCGGCGTGCGGTCGGCGGCCCGGTCCCAGGCGTCGCGATAGCGCCCGAGCGCCGCCGCGCTCGCGACGCCCCGAGTTACGCCTTCCTGATCAATGCAGCGCGCTCGGCCTGATCGCGAGCCACGTCTCGCCGGGCGTGCGCTCGACGGTGCACAGGTCGCGCGCCGGATTGCAGCGGTAGGTGAGGTGCATCCGCTCGCGGACGTTGGAGTTCCGCTCGCGCCGGAAGATCGCGCCGTTGATGCCGTCGCAACGCGCCGAGCGGACGAGGATCCCGTTCGCGCCCTGGTCGACGAGAAAGCCGCCGAGCGCGTGCGTGAACGCATAGCCCGCGCGGCTCACCAGGTCCGGGAAGGCCGCCTCCCTGCCGCGAGCGTCGATGAGCAGCGCGTCGCAGCGGACGTCGAACAGTCGCCGCTCGCCGACGATGAAGCGATCTTCGGTCGCGAAGCTGTCCAGCAGGAAGCGGTGCCAGTGAAAGACGGTCTCGTAGACCGTGGTCTCGGCCGCGAGCGACCCGTACCACACCCCGTAACGCCGCGCGTCGCCGAAGCGGGTGGCCTGCCACGCCGACGGATCGAACGAGTAGCCGATCACGGTGCCGTAGTCGAACGGACGCGTGACGATCGCGGCTGGCGTCGGGATGCGCTCCCCGGCCTCGGCCGCGATCGCCGCCGCCCGGTCGCGCGGATCGCGCGCGAGATCGTCGAAGAGGTCCTGCGATTCGCGGATGGTCTTGATGTTGCGCACGAGGTCGTCGTGGAAGTCGACGTTCGCCGCGCACAGCTCGCCGAACGCGCCGTTCACGTGCCGCGCTCGAAGTCGAGGTAGCGGCGGATGGCGAGCAGGCCTTCGAAGCCGCGCTCGACGGCGACGTCGACCGGCCGCGCGGCGAGGCGGCGGTTCGGAGTCGTCATCCAGCGGTAGGCGAGGTCGCGATCATGGGGGAACAGGATGCGCAGCGACTTGTGGATCCCGAGCAGGTGCCCGGCGCGATCGAGCAGGTCGCGGCTGTCGGCGAGGGGCTCGCCCTTGCGGTAACGGGCGAGGGTCGAGCGATTGTCGGGGGAGAGGCCGAGGAGCGCTGCCTGCTCGCCCGTCGAGAGGCCCCAGTGCTCGAAAAGCTGCGCAAGCATCCGCGCGAGCCGCTCGCGCGCGTCGCGGCGCTTCCGATCGACTTCCGGATCCTGCTCCGGGGACAGGGCCTTCATGGGCATTTCGCTCTTAGTGCTACGAATAATGTAGCATTAGCAACGAATTCGGTCAACCGGCAACCTCCCGCCAACTTACCGAGGACGGTGTGATTATGAGTTAGATAAATAAGTTATCGATACGGTAATCACACTATACAATGCACGCCCACTCCAGGCCGGTCTTCCCGCTTGAACAACGCAAAGCTCACCGAGCTCCTCGGCGGAAGGGACCGCGTCGCGCTGCTGCGGGCGCTGTTCCTGCAACGCGGACGGCGGTTCACCAACCAGCAGCTCGCCACGCACGCCGGCGTCTCGCCGGGCAACGCGCACAAGCTGCTCGCGCGCTGGGTCGATCTCGGGCTGGTCGAGCGGAGCGTCGATGCGCGCAACATCACCTATCGCGCAGCCGACGATCCCGCGCTGGAAGCACTGCGCGACCTGCTGGCGAGGAGCGATCGACTGCTCGCGGACATCCGCGCGGCGCTTCCCGCCGAGGTGGAGACCGCGGTCGTCTTCGGCTCGGTCGCGCGCGGTGAGGAGCGCGCCGGCTCCGACGTCGACGTCCTCGCGCTCGGACCCGGCCTGTCGGAAATCAGGCTCAACGCGGCGCTGCGACCGGTCGGCCGCAAGCACGAGTGCGACATCAGCGTCGCCTGCTTCTCGACGGCGGAGTTCGAGCGGCTCCTCGCCGCCGGCGACGGCTTCGCCCGCTCCGTCGCGGGCCAGCGCACCATCGCCCTGAAGGGGGAGCTCCGCCTTGCCGCTCCGAGCGCTGCTTGAGCTGGTGCAGGCCGCGCCGCAGGCCTTCCGGCGCGAGCCTGCGATCGACGAGGGCTCGGGGCAGCAGCTGCTCGCGGCGGCGGTGCAGCGCTACGAGGCGGCGCAGCTCGAGGCCAACCCGGATCCCGTTCGGCTCGATACGGCCTACGACACGGTGCTCTTCTGCGGGCTCGCGCTGCTGGCCGCGCGCGGCTACCGGACGCAGGCGAAGGAAGGTCGCCACGAGCTGGTCCTCGAGGCGATGGCCGCCGAGCTCGGCCTGACCGAGGCGCGCCACGACGAAGTCGACGCGTTGCGGAAGCGACGCAACGCCAAGTACACGGGACTCACCCGCGTCAGCCCCGCCGACCTGAAGACCGCGCTAGCGCTCGCCCGGCGGATTCTCGACGACACGGAAGTATGGTTCACGCGCGAACGCGCAGAGCGTCTGCGCCGGAGTTGAAGCGCGCTTTCCTCGCGCTAAGCCCCGAGATACGCCTTCCGGACGTGCGGATCGTCGAGCAACGCCTGCCCGGTGCCGCTCAGGCTCACCCGCCCCTGCTCGAGCACGTACGCGCGGTCGGAGAGTTCGAGCGCCGCGAGCGCGTTCTGCTCGACCATCACCACCGTCACGCCCTCGGCGCGGATCGAGCGGATGATGTCGAACGTCCGCTCGACGATGTTCGGCGCGAGGCCGAGCGACGGCTCGTCGAAGAGCACGAGCTTCGGCCGCGACATCAGCGCGCGCGAGATCGCGAGCATCTGCTGTTCGCCGCCCGAAAGCGTGCCCGCGGCCTGGTCGCGCCGCTCGTGCAGGATCGGGAAGCGGTCGAAGAGGCGCCGCAGGTCGGCCCCGATGCCATCCGCGTCGCGGCGGAGGTAGCAGCCCATCTCGAGGTTCTCGCGCACCGACATGTAGGGAAAGACCCGCCGCCCCTCGGGGCAGTGCGCGATCCCGAGCTGCAGCACCCGCCGCGCGGTTGCGCGCGTGATGTCCTCGCCCTCGAACTCGATCCTGCCGGCGCTCGGCGCGAGCACGCCGGAGATCGCCTTCAAGGTCGTCGTCTTGCCTGCGCCGTTCGCGCCGATCAGGCTGACGAGCTCGCCCCGCTGCACCTCGAGCGAGAGGCCGCGGACGGCCGCGACCTTGCCGTAGCGGCACTCCAGGCCCTCAACCGTGAGCACGGGCGTAGCGCTCGCCGAGGTAGGCGCGGATCACTTCCGGATCGCGCCGGATCTCCGCCGGGGTGCCGTTCGCGATGACGCGGCCCTGGTTGAGGCACACGATGCGGTCGGACACGCCCATCACCATCTTCATGTCGTGCTCGACCAGGAGCACCGTGATGCCGAGTGAGCGGATCTCGGCGAGCTTCGCCATGAAGCTCTCGGTCTCGGTCGGGTTCATGCCCGACACCGGCTCGTCGAGGAGCAGGAGCTGCGGCCGCGCGGCGAGCGCCACGGCGATCTCGAGCAGGCGCTGCTCGCCGTAGGGGAGGGACGCGCCCAACTCGAGCGCGCGCGCGCCGAGGCCCACGAACCCGAGGATCCGGCGGGCCTCGGTCTCGAGCGCGCGCTCCTCGCGTGCGACCGACGGCAGCCCGAGCATGATCGCGAGCGGCCGCTGCTCGGAGCGCAGGTGCAGCCCGATCAGGATGTTCTCGAGCACGCTTCGGCCGCCGAACACGCTCGTCTTCTGAAAGGTACGCACGAGGCCCAGTTCGGCGACGCGGTTCGGCTTCAGGCCGTTCAGCCGTGCACCACGAAAGCGGATGTCGCCGGCGCTCGGCGCGAGGTAGCCGGTGATGGCGTTGAACGCGGTCGTCTTGCCCGCGCCGTTCGGGCCGATGAGCGACAGCACCTCACCCTCGCGGACCTCGAAGCTCGCCTGGTCGACCGCGACGAGCCCGCCGAAGCGGATCGTCAGGCGGTCGACGGCGAGCAGGGGAGCGGTCATGCGGGCGCGGCGGCGGCCGCGCCGCGGCGCCGCTCCCACCACTGCCGCACCGCCGGCACGATCCCCGCGGGCAGGAAGTAGAGAACGAGGATCATGAGCACGCCGTACACGATCCACTGCACCTCCGGCCGGATGGCGGCCGCGCGCAGCGTCTCCGGCAGCAGGCCGAAGATCAGCCCGCCGACGATCGGGCCGGCGAGCGTGCCCTTGCCGCCGGTGATCACCATGATCACCATCGTGACGGTGTAGAGGAACAGGAACACGTCCGGGTCGACGATGCGGATGTAGTGCGCGTAGAGCGCGCCCGCCGCGCCCGCCATCGCCGCCGACACGACCGTGGTCAGCACGAGGTAGCGCGTCACGTCGATTCCGACCGAGGTCGCGAGCGGCTCGTTCTCGCGCAGGGCGACCATCGCGCGGCCGGCGCGCGAGCGCACGAGCCGCCGGATCAGCACGTACGAGACCACCGCCACGCCGAGCGTGAGCCAGTAGTTCTCCGGCTTCTTCCAGAACGCGTGCTCGCCCACCCCCGGCAGCCACAGCGCGAGCGGCGGGATGTTGTTGAGCGCCATCGGCCCCTGCGTCAGCTCGACCCAGTTCACCGCGACCAGGCGCATCACCTCGGCGAAGCTGATCGACACGATCACGAAGTACGCGCCGCGCACGCGGAACGCGAGCTTGCCGATGAGCCAGCCGAACGCACCCGCGACGACTACCGCCGCCAGCATCCCGCACCACACCGGCTTCGGGTCGAGCGCGAGCGCGACGCCGGGCGCGAGTTGCACCTTGAACCCGAGCGACACGAGCGCGCTCGCATACGCGCCGATGCCGAAGAATGCGACGTGGCCGAGCGAGAGCTGGCCGGTGTAGCCGAGCAGGAGATTGAGGCTCATCGCCGCGACGATGAAGATCCCGGTGACGATGAGGATGTGCAGCGCGTACTGGTTCGTCATCCACAGCGGCAGCGTGACGAGGAGCGCGAGCCAGGCCGCGGTCAGCGCGGCCTTCATCCGATGCGCTCCTTCTGCGCGAAGAGCCCGGTCGGCCGGAAGAGCAGGATGACGATGATCAGCAGGAATCCCATCGCGTCGCGGTAGCCCGAGGAGACGTAGCCCGCGCCGAGCTCCTCGACCAGCGCGAGGATGAAGCCGCCGATCGTCGCGCCGGCGATGTTGCCGAGCCCGCCGAGAATGACGATCGCGAACGCCTTCGCCGCGGCGAGGTCGCCCATCGTCGGGTAGACGACGAACACCGGTCCGAGCAGCGCGCCGGCGGCGGCGGCGAGGCCCGAGCCGAGCGCGAAGGTCGCGGTGTGGATGGTGCCGATCCGCACGCCCATCAGCGCCGCGGTGTCGCGGTCCTGGAAGGTCGCGCGCATCGCCCGCCCGAGCCGGGTGCGGTTGATGAGCGCATAGGTCGCGGCGATCAGGACGATCGCGACCGCGAACACGAACACGCGGTTCCACGCGACCGACACCGGCCCGATCACGAGCGGCGCGGCCGGGAACGGGTTGTCGATCGACTTGGCGACGCCGGTCCAGGCGAGCTGCTCGGCGTTCTGGAGCGCGATCCAGGCGCCGATCATCACCAGCATCGTGGTGTCGATGTCGGCACCGCGCAGCCGGCTGAGCAGCACGAGCTCGACCCCCGCGCCGAGCGCCACGCCGAGCGCGACGGCGAGCGCGAGCGCGACGAAGAAGTTCGCGCCGACGAGCATCGCGAACGCGTACATCATGTACGCGCCGAACGCGTACAGCTCGCCGTGGGTGAAGTTGACGACCCGCATGATCCCGAAGATCAGCGTGAGGCCGATCCCGAGCAGCGCGTAGGTGCCGCCGAGCATCAGCGCGTTCAGGCCGTGCTGCAGCAGCTGGTCCAAGGCTCAACGATCCCGAAAGGAGCCCGCGGGCCGCGCGGGCCCGGGCTGCACGTCGTGGGGGTGGCGATCGGCCCGCGGGCGTCGCCGCGGGCCGCCTTGCCGGCGCGCCGGCGCGCCGCCGCGCCGCTCAGTTCTTGATGACCTTGCCGTTGTCGATCTTGACGAGGTACACGCTCGGAACGTTCTGCGCGCTCTCCTTGCCCGCCGGCCCCTGCTTGATGAAGGCGATGTCGCCGTTGATGCCCTTCACCCGCACGTTCCACAACGCGGACTGGATCGCCGCCGGGTCGGTCTTGCCGGCCGCGCGAATCGCCTCGACGATCGTCGTGACGCCGTCCCAGCCGCGGAAGCCTTCCGTCAGCCCGCCGACGTTGTGCTTGCGCGCGTTCCATTCGGCGACGAACTTCTTCGCGAGGTCGGGGTTCTTCACCGCTTCCGGGAACCACGGCGTGAAGAACACGAGGTGCATCGACCCGTTGGCCGCGTCGCCGGCCTGGGCGATCAGCTGGTCGGGCGAGTTCGACCCGCCGGTGGTGATGATGCGCGCCTTGAGCTGCTGCTCCTTCGCCTGCTTGAGGATCAGCGTGATCTGCTCGACCGCGGTGGTGACGAACACGGTGTCGCCGCCGGAGGCCTTGATCTTGGCGAGCTGCGCCGAGAAGTCGGTGGCCTTCGGGTCCATCGTCTCCATCACCCCGACCTGCACGCCGTTCGCCTTGAGCATGTCGGAGAACTCTTTCGCGGCGCCGAGCCCGAAGTCGTTGTTGGTCGACAGGAAGTCGGCCTTCCTTATGCCGAGCGCCTTGACCATCGGCGTGAACGCGCGCGCCTCCATCTCGGAGGTCGGGCTGATGCGGAAGATCCACGGATTGCCCGAGGTGGTGATCTTGCCGGAGGAGGAAGTCTCGACCAGCATCGGCACGCCGTACTCCATCAGCTTCGGCATCACCGCGAGCGTGAGGGTCGAGCTCCAGGCGCCCATCATCACCGGTACCTTGTCCTTGACGATCAGCTTCTCGGCGGTGGCGACCGCCTCGGTCGGGTTGGACTTGTTGTCCTCGACGACGAGCTGGATCTTGCGGCCGAGCACGCCGCCCGCCGCGTTGATCTGGTCCTCGGCGATCTTCGCGCCCTGCGCGACGTAGTTGCCGGACGCGGCGAACGCCCCGGTGAGCGGCTGCGTCACGCCGATCCTGATCGCGTCCTGCGCCGCGACCGGCGCCGCGGCGAGCGCCGCCGCGGCGAGCGCACCCCAAAGCCCGATGTTCAGCCCGATGTTGAGCCTGTTGTTCATGACGTTCCTCCTGGAGAAAACCCCGATGCGTGCGAAGGCGCATCGTGCACCGAATGGGGCGCCGCGGGCAAGCGCCGCGGGCCGCCCCTCGCGCCCGTCGGCGCCCCGCCGGGGTGCCGGGGCTGGCGCCGGCCGCTCGCGGCGGTGCGGAACCGCGGGCAGCCGGCCCGCCTGACGTAGAATCGACCGCTCGAGGAGCTTCGAGGACGCTCATGGGAACCGACGACCTGCGCGCGACCGGCCGCCGCATCGTAAAGGCGGCCTGTCCGCACGACTGCCCCGACACCTGCGCGATGGAGGTCACGGTCGAGGACGGCGTCGCGGTCGACATCAAGGGCGCCGACATGCCGTTCACCGACGGCGTTCTGTGCACCAAGGTCGCGAAGTATCTCGACCGCACCTATTCGAAGGACCGCGTGCTCCACCCGATGCGCCGCGTCGGTGGCAAGGGCCCGGGCAAGGGCAGGCTCGAGCGCATCTCCTGGGATGCGGCGCTCGACGAAATCGCCGCGCGGTTCAAGGCGATTGCGGCGGTGGACCCGCAGCAGATCCTGCCGTGCAGCTACGCCGGCACGATGGGGCAGCTCCAGTACGCGTCGATGGACCGGCGTTTCTTCCACAAGCTGGGCGCGAGCCTGCTCGACCGCACGCTCTGCTCGTCGGCGGGCAAGGTCGGCATGAAGCTCACGCTCGGCGGCTCGGTCGGAATGGACCCGGAGCGCTTCGACGAAGCGAAGCTCATCCTCATCTGGGGCTCGAACCCGATCGTCTCGAACCTGCATCTCTGGACGCGCTGCCAGGAGGCGAAGCGGCGCGGCGCGAAGCTGGTCGCGATCGACCCGTGGCGCAGCCAGACGGCGGAGAAGTGCCAGCAGCACGTCGCGCTGCTGCCCGGCACCGACGGCGCGCTCGCGCTCGGGATGATGCACGTCATCCTCGGCGAGGGGCTGCACGACCGCGACTACGTGGCGCAGCACACGCTCGGGTTCGACGGGCTCGCCGGGCGGGTGCAGGACTATCCGCCGGCGAAGGTCGCGCGGATCTGCGGCATCACGCCGGAGGAGGTGGTGAACCTCGCGCGCGAGTACGCGCGCGTGAAGCCGGCCGCGATCCGCCTCAACTACGGCATGCAGCGCCACTCCGGCGGCGGGATGGCGGCGCGCACGATCGCCTGCCTGCCGGCGCTCGTCGGTGCGTGGCGCGAAGCGGCCGGCGGCATCGTGCTCACCACCGCCGATTTCTACGGCTTCGACCACAAGGCGCTCGAGCGGCCGGACATGATCTGGAACTCGCCGCGCACGATCAACCAGTCGCAGCTCGGCGATGCGCTCACCGGCGCCGAGCCGCCGATCAGGGCGGTGTACGTCTACAACAACAACCCGGTCGCGGTCTGCCCCGATTCGAGCAAGGTGATCGCCGGGTTCGCGCGGCCCGATCTGTTCACCGCCGTGCACGAGATCTTCTTCACCGACACCACCGACTACGCCGACATCGTGCTACCGGCGACGACCCAGCTCGAGCACACCGACATCCACAAGTCGTACGGCCACCTCTACGTCGTCGGCAACAGTCCGGCGATCGCGCCGCTCGGCGAGGCGAAGCCGAACATCGAGGTGTTTCGCCTCCTCGCGAAGCGCATGGGCTTCACCGACTCGTGCTTCGACGACACCGACGAGGACGTCTGCCGGCAGGCGCTGCGCTCCGACAACCCGCGCATGAGCGGGATCGACTGGAACGCGGTGAAGGACGAGGGCTGGCGGCGCCTTGCGGTGCCGGAGCGGTTCGCGCCGTTCGCGCACGGCGGTTTCCCGACGCCGTCGGGCAGGTGCGAGTTCCACAGCGAGTCGGCGGTCCGGCTCGGCCACGACCCGCTGCCGCACTACATCGCGCCGCGGGAGAACGCGCTCGCCGCGCCGGCGCTCGCCGCCCGCTACCCGCTCGCGTTCATCTCGCCGCCGTGCCGCAACTTCCTCAACTCGAGCTTCGCCAACCTCGCGTTCGCGCTCGATTCCGAGGACGGCGAGCCGACCCTCCAGATCAACCCGGCGGATGCCGGCGCGCGCGGGCTCGCGAGCGGCGACCGGGCGCGGGTCTTCAACGACCGCGGCGAATTCACGCTCAAGGCCGAGGTCACCACCCGCGCCCGCGTCGGGCTCGTGGTCGCGCCGTCGGTGTGGTGGAAGAAGCTCTCGCCCGACGGCCGCAACGCGAACGACGTGACCTCGCAGGCGACCGCCGATCTCGGCGGCGCGGCGACCTTCTACGACTGCCTGGTCGAAGTGAGCCGGGCGTAGCCCGAATTTCGTCCGTGCCGTCCGTGCCGTCGTCCCGGCGCAAGCCGGGATCCGGTCCTTCCCTGGACTCCGGCGTTCGCCGGAGTCACGAATTTTTCAGTACTTCACCGAGCAGCCGTACGGCGAGGTCGCCGGGACGCTGACCGGCTTTCCGGCCATCGCTTCCCCGAGCGCCGCGCGCACGTAGTAGCGAAACGTTCCGCGCCGGGCCGGCGGTCCGGAACCAGGCCGCCCCTCGACAGGGCGCTCCGGCTGCGGTACACGGTACGGGCCGATTATCGATCACGAGTTCGCATTGCGCGACAATCCGCCGTCGGTACGAGCCTCATCGACCCGCGAGGACCCATGCGCCACGCCCTCTTTGCCCTCACCTTCGCCCTCGGCCTCGCCCTCGCTTCCGCCGGTCCGGCCGCCCGTGCCGCCGATCTTCCGCTCTTCGACGCCCACCTCCACTACAGCCACGACGCCTGGGAGCAGCTCTCGGCGAAGGACGCGATCGCGCTCCTGCGCAAGGCGGGCGTGCGGCGCGGAATGGTGTCGAGCTCGAACGACGAGGGCACGCAGCGCCTCTACGCCGAGGCGCC
>Ga0187892_10003809_pt1 | contig 26742 bp, 21 predicted proteins | sample MA1701073metaG_FD_139345 | JGI IMG/M metagenome (GOLD analysis project Ga0187892, IMG submission 139345) | Bio-ooze microbial communities from a basaltic lava cave in the Kipuka Kanohina Cave System on the Island of Hawaii, USA - MA170107-3 metaG ... | reverse complement strand
TCCAGGCCGAAAAAAAAGAATGGTGGCCTGGGTAGGGGTTGTGTTGCCAAATTCGGCCAAGAGGAGGCAGATTTTCGGCCTTTTTTAGGCTCTTTGATCATAATTTTCGCCAATGTCCAGTTAGATAAAGCGGTATGATTAGCCATATTCTTCTTTACTTAAATCACAGTGGTCGCTTTGCACTATCGCAACTTACCGGCTGCCAAACGACTCAGGGCAACTCCTGTTCCGCAACGTCGCTCAGGCAAACGAGTCACTCCCAGGTAGAAATCCTTGACGATGCGCGGCCAGCCCCCAATCCGACTTCGTCGAAAGATACCGCTTGTAGCTCTCAGCAACAATAATTGTGGCGTATCGCTACACCGGATGCCCGCCTCGCTGCGTCAGGTTCCGAAATACGACAAAACATAATGAACCTCTCCGCACTTTTCGAAGGCACGGCAATTGCTCGACTCAGATTGGGGACCAAAGTCGGACAGGTCACTGCATTGGTAGGACAGGTCACTGCATTAAAAATGAAAAGTTGATGTGCGGCGAGTCAGCCACGCGAGCGGTATTGAGCGTAATTTGCAGCAAGTGATTTAGGGGAGGCAACGCTTGTTACCGCTTGCGTGGCTGACTTGCTGAACGCAACAGTCGGTGATTTCAGGAGGAGGAAAATGATGAATAGCGCCAGGCTGATCAAACGAGGAGTGACATCTGAGCAGAAAACTACCGTCTCTCCAGTGACGCCGCAGAAGCCAGCGGCAAAAACGACGGTTGAAGTGGTCAGGAAATGGCTCACTGAGCGTCGGACGGTAACGCGGCCTGAGGCGCGCCAGGCGTTCGCCGCGCTATTTGCATAGCCGCAACCAAGCTCGCCTGAATTTCAATCGTAGAAGCAGACAATTAGTCGAGGGGAGCGAATATAAAGAGCGGGAGTAGGCGTGAGATCGCCTGACAGCATGCGGATATGGAAGATGCGAATCGCACAAATGTGCTGAAAATCTGTGGCGCTTGTGGCTTGGATTTGCTGGGGCGCGACAAATATTGCCGCCACTGCGGAATCAAGCAGCCCACGACGAACAACATTACGACAAGCGCCGTCACGATAAGCGGCATCGCAACCAGCAACCTCGTATACCAGCTTCCTGCCGCTCCGGCTTCAGCTTTGTTGGAGACAGACACTTACCACAAAGTCTCCGAGCCGCTGGTGGAAGCTGTAGCTGTGGGAATAGCCGCGCGCGCTTTCGGCAAATCCTACGGCCGGTTTGTAAGGCATGCGCTCTCGGCCCTGATCTCTATTATGATTTGGCTGATGATCATTTTGCTGGCGCCCTTCGATGCTTACTTTGCAGCTAAAGCTATCTCCAGCCAGGTTGCGATCAAATGAGCGTTATTCGCCTGGTTGTATCCGGTCACACGACGAGTAACCTTCGTCATTTTTTTTTGAAAGAGGAGACCATATGAAAGTTCGGAAGATTATGAGCAGCGATGTGGCTGCATGTTACCCTGACACCAGCTTGGCCGCCGCCGCCGGCCTGATGTGGCAATACGATTGCGGCGTGATACCGGTGATAGACAGGAATCAAAAGGTCGTCGGCGTCATTACTGACCGCGACATCTGTATGGCTGCGGCGATGACCAATCGGTTTGCTTCGCAGATAGCAGTGGGTGAAGTTATGTCAGGAGAGGTTTTCGCCTGCTCTCCGGACGACGAGATCGGTCAGGCCCTGGCCACCATGCAAAGAAGGCAGGTGCTGCGGCTTCCAGTCGTCAATCAAGACGGCGCGCTGCAAGGCATCCTGTCAATGAATGACATCGTGTTGCGCGCTGAGGAAGGCCGGGGGAGCAAGAGCGACGGCATTTCTTATGCGGAAGTCATCAACACCCGCAAGGTGATTGGCGAACCTCGCGACTCGGCGTCAAGCGAAGGATTCTCTATGTCGCGGGCCATGCGCCCTTGAATTAGCGCCACGAGAAGAGGGAGGCAGAAATCAGCGCCACACCTCGCGCCGGCAAATTCACTCATTTGGTTGAATGAGATAAAGCTGCGAGCAGTCAATCCCGTTTGACTGGTCCCATCGTTTCATCCAGCCAGCCATTGATCAGCGGCACAGAGACCTCAAGCTGCGGGATGTGTCCGCCATCGTGCAAGATCATCCGCTTCGGTTCGCTGAGCAGTTTGTAAAACGGCTCGGCTGTCGTCTTCAAGGGAATGATCTCGTCGTAGCGGCCGTGAATCCAGAGCTTGGGCGCTTTGGCGCGCGGCAGGAAATTGACCGCATCGGTCTCAGGGATTAACCCCTGAAACGGATAACCGCAACCTACCAGGATGATCGTGGCGTAGCGGGTCTCGACGCCAAGCAACGACATCCTTGTCTGGTTCATGCTCACCCCGAAGAAGGAGATCTTGCTCGGATCAATCTCGCTTCTCGTGACCAGATAATCCAGGCCGCGTTGGCTATCAATCACCTTGTTGACCACGGCTTCGCGCAACTTCACCGAGTCTCTGCTGGCCGGAGTGTAACCGGGCGGCTGGGGCCGTTCAGTGTAGCCCTTGAGGATCACTGCGAAGACGGCGCGGCCCGCTTTGATGTAAGGGGCGGCGTGTCCCTCAACCTCATCCGGCACGGTCAGGCCGGCGTCTACGCCACTGCCGGGGTAGTAATGAATCACTTGCAGCGGGCGTGAGGCGTTTTTCGGCAGGTAAAGATAAGCGAACGGGCGCTCGCCAGCGGCGCCGGCAAAGCTGATCTTCTCCCGGCGCCAAAGATCGGTCTCTTTCACTTCCAAGACCTGCGGATCGAGCGGCGTCTTGTCATATTGATAATGACGAAGCATTGCTTGAAATTGAGCGTCGCCGACTGGTTTGTAAACCGGGGTCGCCTCGGCGGGGTTGAGCGGCATCGCCCCCTGATCCCCGGTTGAATTTGAAGAATTGCGGACACAGCGGAAGCCCAGAGTATTGACGCTGTTGAAACCGGGAACTGCGCCAAAATACGAAAAGAGGTACGGAGGGTCTTTCCACGATCCGCCAGCGACGGTGAAGCCCTCCGCCTGCGGATTTAGCAGCCACTCCGCGACATTGCCAGCTATCTGGTAGCAGCCATACGGACTCATTCCAAATTCCAGGCTGGCAATCGGCGCCGTCCCGCTCCCCAGAATGTTGGCGCGCTTGCCAAGCTGCTCTCTTGGATTGACCAATCCCCAGGGCATGACAAATCCGGTAATCCGGTTCATCGTTCCACCCCGCGCCGCTTTCTCCCATTGAAAGATGGTCGGAAGCTGCTTGCCACGAAAGGCGGCGTAGGCTGCGGCTTCGGGCCACGTGATGTCGATAACGGGATGATCATCTTTGCCGTCGGGATATTTCTGGTTCGACCAACCGCGCGGGCCAGGCAAGCCAGTTCGATCTTTGAAGAGCAGCATGGCCTCTTCCCACGAGAGCTGCCTGCCATCTTTGCTGAATGGATATTTCCAGAACCCCTGCTTCAAATACCCGCCGGCGTTTATGAACTCGCCGAACTCGCGGTTGCTGACCTCGAACTGGTCAATGAAGTAATCGTCCAGCCGGACGGCGGCTTCGGTTGGTTTGCCGGAGCTGACCAACCGGTATTCACCACCGGGAACGAAGACCATGCGCTCCGGCGATTGCGAGGCCGGGATCAGTTTAGTTTTGATTCGGATCGGAGCGTCGGCGTCCCACAGGAAAGACGGTTCGCCGGATTTGCTTTCGACTATCTTCGTCTCCCGGCGCAGTTCGCGTGGCCCCAGCGCGGCCCTGTTCACACGGTCCAGCGCGCTGGAGACGCTGCGCTGGATGGGCGCATAGCCGTCCTTTTCAATCTCGATGATGTAATCGCCGCGCGCGATCTTCAGATTCTTGATCGGTGTGGTTCCGGCCAGCCGGCGCGACTGCGGCTGGCCAGCCGCGTCGTGGTCATAACGCTTGAGGTAGACGCTCGCTCCGGCGGGTTCGGTCTCAACCGACAGATCGTCGGAGATGATCGGCAGCCAGCGCGCCAGCGCGGGATCATTCGGAAGATATTTTCCGGCTCGTGCGGCAAGCTCATAAGCCTCGCCATATTTCTCCGCCAGCATCAACTCTTCCACCTGCGTGACCGCCTCTTTGGCCCAATTCAGATTGCGCTGGCGCCAGAAGAACCACAGCCCCACGGCCAGCACGATCAAAGCGGCGATGGCGGCGAGCGCGGCCATCCTTCGTGTTCGCTTCCGCTTTTCCTCGCGCCCCTGGAATTCAGGCGTTTGCAAATTTCTCAACGCTTCGGCCAGTTCTTTCGCCGAACCCATGCGCTGCTCTTTGTCCTTCGCCAATGCGCGACGAATGATCGCATCGAACTCGCGCGGCAATCCCGATTTGATCGCGCCCGGCGGCGGCGGATCAACCGTGGCGATTTCGTGCAGGATGCTGAGCGCGCTCGGCCCGTCGAACGGCCGTTTGCCAGTCGCGGCTTCATACAGGACGCAGCCGAGCGAGAAGATGTCCGAGCGCGCATCCAACTCTTCGCCGCGCGTCTGTTCGGGCGACATATAAGCGACCGTGCCGACGATCAAGCCAGCGCCGGTCAGCGACGCGGCGCTCTCGGCTGGCTGCGGCCCCGCGACTTTTTTGGCCAGACCGAAATCAACCACTTTGGCCTGTCCCTGCGGCGTGACCAGGATGTTCGCCGGTTTGAGGTCGCGGTGGATCAATCCGGCCTCGTGCGCGGCGGCGACGGCTCCGGCCACTTGCGCGCCCAATTCAAGCGCGCGGCGCCACTCCAGCGGCCCGCGCTCGATCTCGGCCTTCAGCGTCTCGCCCGCGACGTATTCCATGACGATCACATCCTGCCCGTCCACTTCTTCAATCGCGTGGATCGTGACGATGTTCGGATGGTTGAGTGCGGAGGCCGCTCGCGCCTCGCGCAGGAAGCGTCGTTTGGCGTGCGCGTCGAAGGCCGTGTCCGGCGGGAGGAACTTGAGCGAGACCGTGCGGTTGAGCTTCAGGTCTTCGGCCTTGTAGACCTCGCCCATCCCGCCCACGCCGAGCAGCGAGAGAAGCTGATAATGGCCGAGCCTGTCCCCGATCATCGGGCCAGCCGGAGTCGCGGCCATCGCTTTGGCCGCCGCTTCGAGCGCGGGCGCGGTCAGGAAGCTGTCTTCGTGCTCGTGCGCTTCGACCAGCCGCTCGACCTGCTGACGCAATTCCTCGTCGCCCGCGCAGGCCTGGTCGAGGAACGCGGCGCGCTCTTCAACCGCCAATTCCAGCGCGGCGTCTACCAACCGGTCAATCTGCTGATAACGTTTGGGAGTCATAGTTTCGGTAGTCAGAAGATCGGAATGTCTCCCGCTCCGTAGGAGCGCAATGTTTATAGAACGGCTATAACCACCGCTTCTAGCTCCGTAGGAGCGGCATCTGCACATTCCGCTCCTACGGAGCTAGGGAGTATCTCACCGCATATCTATAAACATTGCGCTCCTACGGAGCGGGGAAGTTGTGAGATACCAATGCGACAAGCATGCGGCATCCGAGAAGACGGCGCATTCTCGTTAGCAACCTATTGTTTGTTCAATTCAGCGTAGAGCCAGGCTTTGGCTCTCTTCCATTCGCGCATCACCGTGTCGGGCGAGACCTTCAAAACTTCCGCCGTCTCTTCCACGCTCAATCCGCCGAAATATCGCAATTCAACCACCCGGCTCCGGCGCGGATCGAGCGCCGCCAGTTCATTCATCGCGTCGTCGAGCGCCACCAATTCCGCCGCGCGTTCTTCGGAAAACACCATCGCTTCGTCCAACGAAACCTGGCGCGCCTCGCCTCCGCGTTTGTCGGCCTGCCGGGCGCGCGCCATGCTCACCAGAATCCGTCGCATCAATTGGGCCGAGATGGCGAAGAAATGCGCGCGGTTCTGCCACTTCACTTCCTTCTGTTCGATCAACCGCAGGTAGGCTTCATTGACCAGCGCCGTGGTCTGCAAAGTGTGGCCGGCCGGCTCTCGATTCATGTAGCGCCGGGCCAGGCGGCGCAATTCGTCGTAGACCAGCGGCATCAATTTCTCCAGGGCCGCCCTGTCGCCATCGCTCCAGGCGACGAGCAGTTGCGTGACTTCCTGTGGCGCTGGCGTGGCCATATCCCTCCTCAAATGCTGATTGGTTGGCGCCTGACGTGCGCAAATTACACCCCTCCTGTTCATCTGCCAAGCAGGTAAATATTTTTTTCCGGCCTGCCAGTTTGCGGACTCGGTCTGCGCGTTAGGAGGCGGAGGTAGCTATGAAAAACTTTTGTTTGTTACTCGCAATCCTTTGCGCATTGTCACAGGCCGTGTTCGCGGCCCCGGGCGATCCGGCTCGACCTCAGGCTGGTTTACGCAACAGCAGCGGGAGCCGGCGGCTCAGCGCGTCGCAACTCCGCAAGGTACTCGACAGCTTGCGCCACAAGACTGGCTTTCTGGAGATGCGGTTTGGCGAATCGGAGTTCCTCACGCTCGGTGACAGGACGCGCTTCGTGGGCGGATCGGCGACTGCGCGCGAACTGTTGATTGCGGCCGTTGATGGGCGTGTGGCTATGGAGTTGGCAGCCCATGACAATTCGTCCCACATCGCTTTTGCGATCATCACCGCGGGAACCATCTACACCAATTTTCAGACCGGAACGCGAATCGAAGCGCGTCAGGTGCAACTCGACTTTTCAGACTTCGCAGAGTTGCGCGGCGAGCAGGAAGCGTTAGAAGCTTTCGATCTCGGCTTTGCCGTGTTGCACGAGCTGGCTCACGGGGTGTTGGGTTTGCGCGATGCGGTCGGAGAGATGAACGGACTCGGCGCGTGCGACGAAGTGATCAATCGGATGCGCCGCGAGTTGAACCTGCCCGAACGCCAGGGCTACAGCGCCCGCACCCAAACGGTTTTGTCCGGTTCCGCTGGCGCAACGAGCCGGGCTGAATTGGTCTTTGCCCGCGAACGCGCGCGGTCGAGCCGCGCCGGAACCAAGTGGTTTTATTTGCGCTGGGAGGCGGAGAGAGTCGCCAGCGGCGCCCCATCGAAACAGGCAACCTTGGTTCGGTATCGCTAGCGCAGAGGCCGCTGAATGCCGAGTTTTTTCAGGCGGCCCCGCAGAATGTTGGGATGGAGATTGAGAATTTTCGCCGCCCCCTTAGCGCCTTCGATGATCCATCCGGTCCGCTCAAGCACAGCCAGAATGTGTCGTCGCTCGGCTTCCTCAAGGCTGAGCGGAGCTGTCGCAAGCCGATTTTTTTGATCAGCCGCTGATGACGAAGTGGCTATGGGCATCGCGGCGCTCGATTGCGCCGCCGACGCCCAGTCTGCTCCGGCGACAGGTAAACGACCGCGCGGCGCAGGAGATGTAGTGGTAGCGTCGCTTGCGTTTCTCCAGCGCTGCGCGAGGCGAGACCGAAACCGGCCAAAGAGACCTCGCCGGTCTCGTGTTGATCAGAATGTTGTCGGGATTGATGCTCTGGTGAATGATCTCTCGCCGGTGCAATTCAGCGAGGAGCGCCGCCAGCTTGAGCGCGATTTTGAAGAACGAGTCAAGGCTCTGTTGTTGCCCGCCGAGTAAAGCGCGTAGCGGCACGCCGCCGCGATCTTCCAGCGCCAGACAAAAGACGCCATCGTCACGAATCAGATCGTAGGCGCGGGGAACGCCGGCCAGCGCCAGATTGCGCAGCGTCTCGAATTCATGTTCGAGCAGTTTTATCTCGATTGCGCCTGAAGCCTGGCGATGCGGGAACTTGAGCAGAACTGATTGTTGGTCGGTGTGACGCCGCGCTCGGTAAAGAGCCTGCCAATCATTGCGCCCGATCTCCTGGATGACTTCATAGCCGGGGATCATCATAGAAAGCCTCTCAGGCCGGGATCATAAGCCGGTCGCCACTATGCATCAAGATCACGCTGTGTGGTTCAGGACACTGTTGCAAAAGCGGGGAACACAAATAATGTTTTAGGCTGGCGGTGAATTGCGAGTTCGGTTAAAGTCACGCGCGCAGATAGGCTCCGCGTAGTCATCTTTTCAGGCAAGGCTTTTCTACCAGGACGCAACAGCTATGAGCTACCGCTACGACGTATTCATCAGCTACAGCCACGTCAATAAGGAGTGGGTGCGGTGCGAGTTGTTGCCGTGCCTTGAGGCGGCGGGATTGAGGGTTTGCATCGACTACCGCGACTTCGCAATCGGCCTCCCTGTCATCTCTAACATCGAGCGCGCGGTGGACGACAGCCGCCACACGCTGGTTTTGCTGACGCCAGGTTATGTCGCAAGCGAGTGGTGCGAGTTGGAAATTTTGCTGGTCGGAACCGGTGATCCCGCTGGCCGCCGGCGCAGGCTGTTGCCGGTTCTGCTCGAATCCTGTTCGTTGCCGAAGCGAATTGACGCGCTGACTCACGCCGATTTCACACGACTAGACGACCGCGCCGAAGAGCTTGATCGCCTGCTCAAACAACTCCTCGCGCTGACCGCTCCGCCCAAACCGCCGGTCGAAGACGCTTCTCCATTCATTGCTGGGCCGCCTGTCGCTCACCCGCGCTATTTCTTCGGGCAGGAGAAATCATTGAAAAGGCTCTTTGATGTCCTGAAAGGCCGCCAGCTGCAAAACGCTGTGGTCATCGGCCCCCGCCGCAGCGGCAAGACTTCACTGCTTCTGCACTTGAGGAACCTGATCACCACATCGGTGAATGCGCCCGATCAATTACGCCCTGGCCAGCGCGCTGATTGGTTACCGCAGCCGGAGCAGTACCGCTGGATATTTGTCGACTTCCAGAATCCACGCCTGGGCAGACAGGAAGTGTTGCTGCGTTATTTTCTGGAGAGTCTCGGATTGCCTGCTCCCACACCCTGCGATCTCGAGAGCTTTCTGGAAGTCGCGAGCCGTCATCTGCGCACGCCAACGGTTGTGCTCCTGGATGAGATTGATGTGGCGCTGCAACGCTACTCGGAGTTGGATAACTATTTCTGGGAGGGGTTGCGTTCGCTGGCGACGACGCAGGTCGAAGGAAATTTGTCATTCGTGTTGGCAGGGAATGTGTTGCCCACGCAATTGGCGCGCGACAGCGGCATCGGGTCTCCGTTCTTCAACATCTTCAAACGGATCGTCGAACTGAAGGCGCTCGATGAGCAAGACGCCAGGGAATTGATCGCGAGTTCGCCCATTCCTTTCCACCTCTCCGATGTCGAGTGGATTCTGGATCAGAGCGAATGCTGGCCGATTCTTTTGCAAATCCTTTGCGGCGAGCGTTTAATAGCCCTGGAAGAAGGCGCGAGTGATGATGCATGGCGAGAAGAATCTCTGCGTCAGATTGAACCGTTTCAGCATCTTTTAGCTGGATAGTGACGTGATTGGGGATTAACGAACTGCGCTGGAGGAAGTCAAATGGAAGAGGGAGTGCGAATCTTCATTAGCTATGCCCGCGAAGACCAAGATCGTGTCAGGGACCTTTACCACCGTCTGGTCGCAGCCGGATTCCATCCATGGCTCGACCGTGAACACATCCTGCCGGGAATGAAATGGGAGCCGATCATAAAGGCGGCTCTCAAACGCGCCGATTTCGTGCTGATCTGCCTCTCGGCCACTTCGATCTACAAACGCGGCTTCCTGCAGAAGGAGATCAAGCAAGCGCTCGAACACGCGCAGGAAAATCTGGAAGACGATATCTGGCTAATCCCAGCACGATTGGATGATTGTGACGTGCCTGACAGCCTCGCAGACATCCAGTGGGTTGATCTGTTTGAAGATGATGGTTGGGAACAGCTTATAAGAGCCATCGAGTTTGGGTTGAGGCGTCAGAAGGCGGTCATTAATACAATTCTGGCAGAGAGTCTTCCATTCAGCTCCGATTTGGCTTTGCACATTACTGGGACATCGGAGGGGGCAATTGATCGGGCGTTACCGGAAGACTGGCAAGCGGCTATTGAACGCCAAGCATCTAAGCCGGAACGAGAAGCTGTGGCGCGAGCTATGCAGATCGCATTTGACGTTAGGCTCCTGGAACGTTGTACGGATACTGCGGCAATCAGTCAAGTGCATCACAGTCTGGCCGCGAGTGATCTGCCTGGTCCGGCCAGTTCAATGCTCCGAAGTTTCAGCCGTGTCAGCAAAGATGTTGATGCGGCATTGCGCCAGGAGAGCGCCTACAATCAGCGCCTCGCTCTCAATGTCGTCGAAGAGAGGCTCGATAGCTTGCTGCGCGAGTTGATCCGAAGCAGCGAACCTTACGTCGCACGGTTTCGACCAATCGTCGCCAGTTGGCGTGAAATTATTGCCAGGCGAATACGTGAATTGGCCAAAACTGTCGAAGAACGTCAGGAGATTGACTCTCCCTACGTTATTGGCCCGCCATTGGCCGAATTCCAGGAAATTTTCGTCGGGCGCACCGAGGTCAGTGCCCGCATTGAACAACTGTTATTAGATCGCCGCCGTCCGCCCTTGCTCCTCTACGGCCAGCGACGCATGGGCAAAACTTCACTGCTCTTCAATCTTGGGCGGCTTCTTCCTAGCACCCTCGTTCCGCTCTTCGTGGATCTGCAAGGGGCCGTAGTGGCGAGCAATCACTCCGGGTTACTTTACGGGATCGCGCGCAGCATGACGGCGTCGGCAGAGAGACACCGCGGCCTGATTCTCCCGGCGCTGTCGCGCGAATCGCTGGCGGACGACCCATTCACACGCTTCCAGGAATGGCTTGATGAAGTTGAAAAAGCCCTGGATACAAATACCGCGTTGCTGGCGTTGGATGAGTTCGAGACTCTCTTCGGCGCGCTGACCGACGGGCGCTTCAGCGAAACTGACGTGCTCGGAATGCTGCGCCACCTGATCCAGCATCGTCCCCGCTTCAAAGTGCTCCTGGCTGGTTCGCATACCTTGGATGAATTTCGGCGCTGGGCGAGTTACCTGATCAACGTGCAGGTGATCAAGCTGGGTTATCTGAAAGAAGAGGAGACGTTACAACTCATTGAACGTCCTGTCCCGGATTTCGCTTTGCGCTATGAGCCTGATGCTGCTCGCCGGGTTTTGAATTTGACGCGCGGACATCCTTTCCTGGTCCAGCAACTTTGCGCCGAGATTGTCGCGCTCAAGAACGAGCAAGACCCCGCCATTCGCCGGTTGGCGCGTTTGTCTGATGTGGAGGCGGCCATTCCCGAAGCTTTGGGTTACGGCGCCTTATTCTTCTCTGACATTGAAAACAACCAGGTTGATTCGACCGGACTGGCTATGCTGCGATTCATTGCGGCGCGCGGCGCCGGCGCTATCGTCAATCAGTCGGAGTTGACCAGCCAGTTCGGCGATGAGTTCGAAACATCGCTGGATTTGTTGCTGCGGCGCGATCTGCTCGAGCCGGTCAATGGCGGTTACCGGTTCCAGGTAGAAATGATCCGCCGCTGGTTTGATCAGCCACGCTATGTTGATCAAGCTCGCGGATCGGTGAAATCCTGGCTCCGGCGAGCAATACCTTAGATCAACACCATAACAACCGAAGAAACGAAGGGAAGCTTATGAAGATATACAGGCTTGCTGTTGTCGCGCTGTGCGCGCTCGCTTTGATCGCCATCAAAGGATCAATGAAACGAGAAGCTGCCGCAGAGGAGAAACATCTGCTCTACGTCGCCTCCCCCGGCATTCGCAATTACGTCGAATTCGGCGGCGTGGGCATTCTGGTTTACGACATCGCCGCTGGCCACAAATTCGTCAAACGCATTCCGACCTGGGACTCGATTGAAGGCATTCCTGCCGAAAACGTCAAAGGCGTCGTCGCCAACGCGAAGACCGCAAAAATCTACCTCAGCACGCCAAAGCGCGTAGCCGCGTTCGACCTCATCACCGAGAAGAAAATTTGGGACAAGGAGTACGAAGGCGGCTGTGACCGGATGGCGCTCTCGCCCGATGGAAAGACGATGTACGTGCCTTCGTTCGAGGGGCCGCACTGGCACGTGGTTGACGCCTTGACCGGCGAAGTGATCAAGAGGCTCGAACCGAATTCGGGCGCGCACAACACGATCTATTCGCTGGATGGAAAACACGCTTATCTGGCCGGGCTGAGATCTCCACTGCTGCGCGTCACTGACACGAAAACTCACACAATCGCCAAAGAGGTTGGGCCGTTCACCAAACCTATCCGCCCGTTCACGATCAACAGCGCCCAGACGCTGGTCTTCGTGAACGTCAACGAACTTCTCGGATTCGAAGTTGGAGATTTGAGAACCGGCAAGATGCTACATCGCGTCGAAGTCGAGGGTTTTCAAAAAGGCCAGACGAAACGGCACGGCTGCCCCAGTCACGGCGTCGGTCTGACACCTGATGAAAAAGAGTTGTGGGTCTGCGACGCGTTCAACGAACGGATGCACATCTTCGACGCGACCGTGATGCCGCCGAAACAGATCGTGAGCATCAAGCTGCGCGAACAACCCGGCTGGATTACGTTCGGTCTTGATGGCAAACTGGCCTACCCTTCAACCGGCGAAGTGATTGATGTGAAGACGAAGAAGATCATCACGGCTTTGTCCGACGAAACGGGCAGGCAGGTTCATAGCGAAAAGCTGTTGGAAATTGTGTTTGTGAATGGCAAGCTGGTTCGAGCGGGAGATCAATTCGGTCTCGGACGGAAAAAATATTGATGGAGTGGAGCAATTGCATGGCTAGAGACCTGGGTGATTTTCAAACACCGGATGAACTTGTGGCCGCAGTCTTGCGCTCTCTCGGTCCCATCGGCGAACGGTGGGCGCGTGTCTTGGAGCCGACGTGTGGTAGCGGAGGGTTCATTCGTGGTTTGCTCGAATCATCTTCACCGCCGCGCGAGATTCTGGGGTTTGAACTGCAAGCCGAACACCTGGATCGCGCTCGCCGCCTGGCCGCTGGCTCGACCAGAGTTTGCGTGCGGCAGGCAAATATTTTTCAACTCGACCTGCGGCGCGATGCGCATTGGTCTGAATCCGGCCCACTGCTCGTGGTTGGAAATCCACCCTGGGTGACCAATGCTGAGTTGGGCGCGCTGGGAAGCGGCAACCTGCCGCACAAGTCGAACCTCAAGGGACTGCCAGGACTTGACGCCATCACCGGTAGCGCGAACTTCGACATAGCAGAGTTTATTTGGCTCAAGCTGATGCTGGAGTTGGCAGATCAGCAGCCAACGATTGCGCTGCTTTGCAAAACGAGCGTAGCCAGAAACGTCTTGCAGTTTGCCAGCGATAATCAATTGCCGCTGACCGCCGCCTGGATTCGCCGCATTGACGCCAAGCGGCACTTCAACGCTGCGGTGGACGCCTGTCTGTTTTACGCTGAGATGCGCGAGGGCGAATCGCGCTACGAAGCGGCGGTCTACAGCGATCTTCAAGCTTCAGAACCTGAGACGATCATCGGTGTAAGTGGAGGACGGTTGGTGGCGGATTTGAACGCTTACCGCCAGGTAGCCTTCGTTGAGGGCAATTGCCCTTTGAATTGGCGTCAAGGGATCAAACACGATGCCGCGCAAGTGATGGAGTTGAAAAAGGCCGACCAGGGCTGGTCGAATCAACTGGGTGAGCGCGTGGAGGTCGAAGAGGAGTTTGTCTACCCGCTGATCAAAGGGAGAGAGCTTTTTCTGTCTGAGCAACCGCAGCCAGGCCGCTACGTGATAGTTCCGCAGCGTCGGATTGGCCAAGACACGCGCGGGCTGGAACTGGTCGCGCCTCGTTTGTGGAATTACCTCAATCGCCACGCTGAAATCTTTTTGCGGCGCAAGTCGGCGATTTATCGAAATCAACCGCCATTCGCCATCTTCGGCATCGGCGATTACTCATTTGCGCCGTTAAAGATCGGCGTTTCAGGCTTGCACAAAGAGCCGCGATTTCGCTTAGCTTCCCCCGCTGATGAGCATTCTTATTCGTCGTCGGCGCGACCGGCGATGCTCGATGATACCTGCTATTTTCTTCCCTGCTTTTCTCTTGAGCAGGCGGCGTTGCTCCTGGCCTTGCTCAACCACCGAGTCACACAGTCATTCATTCGCTCGACGATGTTCCTTGACGCGAAACGGCCGATCACTAAGAAACTTTTGCAGCGGATTGATTTGATCAAGCTCTTGCAGCACATTGACCGCGAGGAACTGTTGGCGGCGGCGGATCGTGAGCTAGCGCGCTGGCATGGAAATGCGGCGCTTGTCCCGCCGGGCTGGCCGAACGATTTGTCGAGCCTTCTCTCTGAGCGCGCCGGTGTGAAACAGAGCGCCGGCCAGATGAATCTCTTTGCAAAAGTATGAATTGTCTTTCCCCAGTTACCGACTGATCTCTCATAATAAATTTCCCGATTCGTATGCCAATGAAAGCTCTTTGCTTCGCCTTCTTTATCATCGCCATTTCCAACAATGCTCTTTGTCAGATCACACGTATCGAACCTACGCAGCCGCGTTGGACGCAAACGCTGACGATCATTTACGACACCGCCGCCACCGGCGCGAAATTTACGCCGGACGATGAAGTCTACGTCACGCTGCGCTTGTCCTTTCCCGGTTACGGCGAAACCGTGTCGGCGCGAATGACAAAAGCCGGCCAGCAGTTCAAATTCGACTGGCCGGTCAAAAGCAATCTTTCGACCATTGCTGCACACTTCATTACGCTCGACGGGCGCTGGGACGAGGCGGCTTACACAACCGCGATGATCTATCGCCAGGACGGCAAGCCCGCGCGTGGAGCTTACGAGAGCCGGATCAATTCGCGCCGCTACCGCGAATTCTTCGATCAGGAGATCGCGCTCTACCCGGACAACTATTCCGCGTACCGGGCGAAGTGGAGTACCGCCGCGCTGATTGAAAACGGCGGCGGGATGGGCCTGATCAAATCGGACGTTGGCAAGCTGAGCCGCGAGAAGAACGAGTCAGCCGAACTGCTCTCAGCCTTGTCCTACGGCCAGTTGATGCTCGGACGCGAAGACCGGGGTCTGGAGTTGATCCGCAAGCTGTCCGGGCGATTTCCCGACGACAATTTCACGGCTCTGGCCATCGGCGATTACGAGCGGCTGGTCGCCGAACGCGGACTTCCAGGCGAAGGCTTGGGTGAAATCGCCAGGCTCAAGCGCGAGGTCATCCGGCGGAATCCGCAAACCGAATTTGCGCGCGGCGCTTCGACCGCGATGGCGGAAGACAAAAATCCGCCGCTCGATCTGATCGAAATTGTTTGCGAGCAATGGATGAAAGCCGAGCCGGAAAATCCGCAGGCCCCATTCAACCTCGCGCTGGCTTATCAAAATCTGTATCAGAAGCCGGAGCGCGCGGCGCAGTTGGTCGAAAAGGCGATTGAGCTGTTGCGCGCCGGCAAACTGCGGTTGTTCGGCGATGTCAATGGCCGCCAGAGCGAATGGCTCGTCTTCGCGGCATACGTGATCAGGGGCGAGATCGCGTCGCGCCAGGGAAAGAACGAGACGGCGCTGGCGGCGATTGGGATGGCGAAGACGCTCGCGCCGGACAACGACTGGAAGGCGCATCTGCTCGAAGCTCGCGTCTGGCGGGCGATGGGCAAAGAGGATCGCGCCGAAGCGGCGTTCATCGAAGCCTGGCGCAGAGGCTCGCAGGAAGCCGAAGAGCGGTTGAAGGCCGCCTACAAGGAGAAACGCGGTGGCTTGCAGGGATTCGATGAATACCTGCTAGGCAAAAGCCGGGGCGACAACAACGCGAACACATCCTGGAAACTTCCCGCGCCACAGTTCAAAGCCACATCGCTCGATGGCCGGACATTCGATTCGAAATCGTTGCAGGGCAAGGTCGTCGTGCTCAACCTGTGGTTCATCGGCTGCGGCCCGTGCCGCAAGGAGATTCCGAAACTGAGCGAGATCGCCAGAGAGTTCCGAGACCGCGAAGTCGTTTTCATCGCGCCCACGCCCGACAGCGCCGAATCGCTGCGCGCTTTTTTGAAAACGACGCCGTTCGATTACCACATCGTCCCCGAAGCCGATAAAATCATCGAGCAGTTCAACACCGCCACGTTCCCGACGCACATCATCATTGACCGCAACGGACAGGTCGAAGCGTTGATGGTCGGCGCCAGCGAGCGCAGGCCCGAAGAAGTGCGGCGCGTGATCCTGCGGATGCTCGACTCCCACTGAAAGGAATCGCCCGATGAATTCAATCCCGACGAAATTTCGCCACGCCATCTTCTCGTTCATCGCCGTCTTCACGCTTTCGTTTTCAGCCTTCGCGCAGGCGGTTGACCAGGCCGTTCTCGATGCGCTGATGAACGAGGCGATGAAGCATTGGCAGACGCCGGGCGCAGCCGTCGTCGTCGTGCGCGGAGACGAGGTCGTTTACCTCAAAGGCTTCGGCGTCAGAGACGTGAACACGAAGCAGCCGGTCACGCCCGACACCGTCTTCGCCATCGGCTCGACGACCAAAGCCTTCGTCACCGCGGCGATGGCCATGCTGGTTGATGAAGGCAAAATGAATTGGGACGATCCCGTGCGAAAACATCTGCCGTACTTTCGATTGAGCGATCCGCTGGCGAACGAGAACGTCACGCTGCGCGACACCGTGACGCATCGCACGGGCTTGATCCGTCACGACCTGCTCTGGTTAGGCTCGCCCTGGAGCCGCGATGAGATCGTCAAACGCATCGGGTACGTCCCGCTGACCTACGGCTTCCGCACGACCTTTCAATACCAGAACATCATGTTTCTGACGGCGGGACAGGCCGTGGGAGCGGCGTCTGGCAGCTCGTGGGAAGAGTTCACGCAGAAGCGCATCTTCGATCCGCTCGGCATGAAGTCGGCCAATTTCAGCGCGCTCAAGGCCGAAAAAGCCGCCGATCACGCCAGCCCGCACTCGAGGCAGGGCGGCCAGATCAAGCCCATCTCCTGGCGCAACATTGACAACGTCGGCCCCGCCGGTTCGATCAACGCCAGCGTGCGCGACCTGGCGGGCTGGATTCGATTGCATTTGAACGAGGGTGTGGTTGACGGCAAGCGGTTGATCTCGCCGGGAAACCTGCGCGAGATGCACACGCCGCAGATGGTCATTCGGTTGGAAGGCCGGTGGAAGTTGTTTTTCCCCGAAAGCGAGACTTCGCAACTCAGCTACGGCCTGGGTTGGTTCATCAACGATTATCGCGGTCACAAGCTGGTGATGCACGGCGGGACGATTGACGGGTTTCGCGCCAGCATTCTGCTCGCGCCGAAATCGAAGCTGGGCGTGGCCGTGCTGTCAAATCTGACCGGGACGCAGATGCCCGAAGCGACCTGCTACAACATCGTTGATCTGTTGCTGGGTTTGCCGAAGAAGGACTGGAACGCTTACATCGGCGGAGAGGCGAGGAAGTTCGACGCCGAGCAGGCGAAGGCGATTATGGCGCGCAGCGGCAAACGCCACCCGAACACCAAACCGTCGCGTGATCTGGCGGCTTATTCGGGGACTTACGAAGACGCGGCTTACGGCCAGGCGCAGGTTTTGATCGTTGACAACAAACTTGTCGTTCAGTGGAGCAATTTCAAAAGCCGGCTCGACCATTTCCATTACGACACTTTCACGGCGATGGAAGACGCGCTGCGGAACGAGCAGGCGGTCTTCTCGCTCGGAGCGGATGGGGAAGTGAGCGGGATGAATTTCCTCGGCGTGAATTTCAAAAAAGTGAATCAGTACCGCGAGCGGTAGCGAGCGTGGCTCCCGCGGTAGGCTGATTGATAGAGTCACGCTCGCTACCGCTCGCGGTACTGATCGTGATATGTTCACGGCTCAACAAAAATCATCACAGGAGAAACTCACATGAAATCGCTGAAAGGAACCATTCGACTGCTGCTGGTGTTGTGTATCGGCTTCGCCTGTCACACGACGTTGGCTTCGGAGGATCCGCAGATGACCGCTGAGGAGCGCGCCAAAGTGATCAAACTGCTCAACGAATCGAGCAAGCAGACGCTCGAGGCGCTGGAGAGTTTGAGCGAGGAGCAATTGCGCTTCAAACCTGCGCCCGAAAGATGGTCGGTGATCGAAGTCGCCGAGCACATAATGATGGCCGAAGGCTTGCTCTTCGGCGCGGTGCAGGGAGCGCTGGCCGCCAAACCCAACCCGGATTGGGAAGCCAAGACCAAAGGCAAGACGGAGTTTTTGGAAGATGTGCTGGCCGGTCGCAAAGGCCGCGCGCAAGCGCCGGAAAACATCGTCCCAACCGGCAAGCTGTCGCGCGAAGAGCTGGTCAAGAAATTCAAAGACGCCCGCGCCAGAACGTTGAAATTCACCGAAGAGACGAAGGTCCCGTTGAAAGCGCAGACGCTCGACCACCCGTTCCCGGTCTTCGGTACGCTCAACGCCTACCAGTGGCTGATATACATTCCATTGCACAACATTCGCCACAACAAACAGATCGAGGAAGTGAAGGCCAGTCCGAATTTCCCGAAGAAGTGAGAAACGAACCACGAAGTCGCACGAAGCTGCGCGAAGAGAGCCCGGTACGGAGTTCGTGATCCTTCGTGTGGCTTCGTGGATGATTCCCCAGGAGAACAAGATGTCGTTCACACGAATGGATCAAGGCACAATCGAAGATTGGATGGCGATTGGGGGCCAGTGCGCCGAACGCCAGGCGCGGATGCCCGCAATCATCAAATCAATGCTGCGGCAATTGGAGCAGCAGGTTGACGGATTTGCGATCAACCAGTTGCAGCACGGATTGCAGACGGCGACGCGGGCCGCGCGCGACGGGGCTTCGGAGGAGTTGGTCGTCGCCGCGCTCTGCCACGACATCGGCAAAGTGGTCTCAATCGAAAACCATCCGGCCATTGCGGCTGAGATTCTGAAGCCTTACGTGTCGAACGAAACTTACGAGATCATCCGCACGCACCAGGATTTCCAGGGCAAGCATTATTACGCGCTGTTGGGGCGTGATCCCGACGCGCGACGACAGTACGAGAACGAGCCGTGGTTTGAATTGGCGCGGAAGTTCACAGACGAGTGGGATCAGACTTCGTTCGATCCTGCATACGGCACGCTGCCGTTTGAACATTTCGAGCTGATGATTGATCGGGTGTTCTCGAAGGAGTTGTTCAAAGTCGCGGCACGATAGCTTGAGTCAGTACCGCGAGCGGTAGCGAGCGTGATTCCTCAATCAGCTGATTGAGGAGTCACGCTCGCTACCGCTCGCGGTACTGAACTTTACTTGGTCTTCCCCAGCATCTGGTAAATCCGGACGAGCGCCGCGTTCATCATCACCTCTCCTGCTCCCACCTCGGCTGGCGCGACCTGATTGTCCGCTCCGTAACCACCTTCAGCCACGGCTTCAATCGTCGGGAAGTATTGGTGGTAGCCGTTGCAATAACCGAAGAAGAAAAGTTGTTTGACGCGGGCGCGTTCTTTCAGCCGAATGGAATGGCTGGCGAAGAATTCTCCCGAAGCGCCTACCAGCGCGACCTCCCCGTTGAGCAACGCCACGGTCAGTCGCGGGCGGACGCCATCGGCGTATTCGTCAACGTAATTCGGAATCAGTTCTGGGAAGAACGCTTTCTCGTAAAGTCCGCGCACGACTGGGTTGTTCAGGTCGGTGCGCGAAGTGAATTTGAAACGGTCTTCTTTGACTTGCAGCGAAGGTTCTTTGACTTCCTCAGTCGTCAAACCCGTTGCGAGCTTGACGGCCTCTTTGCCCAGCAATTGGCCAAACGCCTGATAGTCTCGATTGGGGGCATTGACAGATTGATCGCCCGCTGCGCCCTGCATAAAGATCGCGTGCGCGCCGGTTGCCTTCTCGATCTCGGCCTTCATCGCGCCGACATAATCGGCTGAAAACTTCAGCGTCGTCGCCGGGATCATCGTCGGATGGGCGGTGAAATTGACCAGGATCGCTATCGGCTTGCCGTTCACGTCATCGAATCGCATCACCGCCAGTTCACGGTCGCTGGGTTTGACGGGCTGTTTCGTGTGCCGGTTGCGGTTGAAGGCTTCGAGTTGAACGGAACCGACAGCCAGCTTGGCGGGCGCGAGTCTTTTGTTGGCTTCGATGATGGCCGCGACAATGGCCTCTTCCATTTCGCGGTAATAACGTAGCGCGGCGTCGAATCGGCCTCGGCCTTTGCCAGGCTCATCGGTCAATTCCAGCACCGGCGCGTGATGCGTGTGCGAGCCGGCGATGAATGAATGCTCGATGCCCGCTTCGGCTTTGATGCGCTGGCGGATGCGTTGCAGCGAAGCCTCAGATGGCGAGCGGCCCAGATCCAATCCGACAATCGCCAGTTTTTTGTCGCCCGCCTGGATGACCAGCGCGTCGGCGTAAAGCGGATCGAGCGCGCCCTGCGACAACGCGTCGTGCCGCGCGCCGTAACCCCACATTGGCATAGGCTCGCTCGGCGTGATGTCCTGGCGGGCGGCGGCGGCTTTGAAGACGGCGGTTGGAGTTTGAGCGGCGCCAGCAATCGTGAACGCGAGCAAGGCGAAGACGAAGAGCAGAAGCTTGTGTGGAAGTGTTCTGGTCATAGGCAATTTGAGATTTGAGATTTGAAATGATGTTGAATGCCGCGCGAATCTTAGCACGGCGCGCGATTTGGTGTTAGATTGCGCCACAAATTTCAAATCGGGGGATCGAGAGATGCGAAAGATCGTGTTGTTGGCGCTGTCGCTGTCGGTGGCGATTTGGCTGGCCGAAGAGTTGTCATTCAATGCGACCCGCTCGCAAAACAAAACACAAATAGTCCTGCTCGGCACAGGCACGCCGAACGCCGATCCTGACCGCTCTGGGCCGGCGGTCGCCATCGTCGTCAACGATACGCCATATGTTGTTGATTGTGGCCCAGGAGTTGTGCGCCGCGCCGCCGCCGCCGCTCGCAAAGGCGTCAAGGGCTTAGCCGTCGAAAAACTGCGACGGTTGTTCATCACACATCTGCATTCGGATCACACCGCCGGCTTGCCCGACTTCATCTTCACTCCGGCGGTTCTCGAACGCGACGCGCCACTCGAAATTTTCGGCCCGCCTGGAATCAGGAAGATGACCGATCATATTCTCAAAGCCTACGCCGAAGACATCAACATTCGTTTGCGCGGGTTGGAGCCTGCTAAACCGCGCGGCTACGAAGTCCGCGTGAATGAGATCAAACCTGGCGTCGTTTATCGTGATGAGAACGTAACGGTCAAAGCTTTTCCGGTCAAACACGGTTCGTGGAAGCAGGCGTTTGGGTTTCGATTTGAGACACTCGACCGAACGGTCGTCATTTCGGGCGATTGCGCGCCGAGCGAGAGCGTGATCGAAGCCTGCAATGGCTGCGACGTGTTGATCCACGAAGTCTATTCGACCACGGGCTTCGCGCGCCGCCCGCCGGAATGGCAGCGCTACCATTCAAACTTTCACACTTCGTCGAAAGAACTGGCTGAGATTGCGGCGAAGGCGAAGCCAGGACTGTTGATTCTTTATCACCAATTGTTGTGGGGCGCGACGCCCGATCAGTTGCTGGAGGAGATTAAACTGGGCTACCAGGGCAAGGTCGTCTTCGGCAATGATCTGGACCTGTATTGACAGTGTGCGCAAGGCGCGCGCAGCCGGTCGTTCAATCGTCACTTTGATGGTTTCAGAGATAGGGATTTATTAAAGCTATGAAAAGACAAGTCAGCCGGCGCCTCATTCTCGCGGGGATGCTGGTGGCTATCGCTTCGGGGATCGCCGCGCAAAAAGAAGAGCGTTTCCGCGAATTGCCGAACTTCCATCAAGTCAATGAGCGACTTTATCGCGGCGGACAACCACAGCGCGGCGGATTGAAAAAATTATCCGAGCTTAGGATCAAAACAGTAATCAACTTGCGTGGCGAAGGCGAGAGTGTGAAGGGGGATCGCGTCGAGGCCGAGACTCTGGGCTTGCGCTATTTCAGCGTCCCGATGCCGGCGCTGGGCCGGCCCACCGATGAACAGGTCGAACGCGTGCTGGCGCTGATGGACGATCACAAAAACTGGCCCGTCTTCGTTCACTGCCAGCGTGGCTCCGACCGCACGGGAACGATCATCGCCGTTTACCGCATCTTGTGTGAGCGGTGGACGGAAGAGCAGGCCATCGCCGAGGCCAAGCGGTTCGGCCTGGCCCGCATCCAATTCCGCAAGAAGGATTACATCTCCGATTACTACGAACGCCTGCGCGGCGCCAGCCAGCGCTGAGCCAGCAATGGCTGCGTCACGCCCTCGACGCGAGCTACTCTTTATTCAAGCCCGCCATTTTCTCAAAGACGCGCAGCAGACTCTGCGTCCCGTCATCGCCGCGCCCTTCGGCTTCGACAACGGCGAAGAGTTGATGCGCGAGCGACGCGGTGGGCAAAGAAGTGTGATTCGCGTTCGCCGCGTCCAGCACCAATCGCAAATCCTTCTGTTGAAGTTTGACCATAAACGCCGGTTTGAAATCGCGTTCGACCATCTTCTTCCCCAGCACTTCGAGCGCCCACGAATTGGCTGCGCCGCCGGTCAACGCCTGATGCAGCGTCGCCAGATCTAGTCCCGCCTTCGCGCCGAAAGTCATCGCTTCGCACACGGCCAGCATATTGACCGCAGTCATAATTTGATTACAGAGCTTCGCCGATTGGCCAGCGCCAGCCGGACCGAAATGCGTGATGCGTTTGCCCATCGCGTTGAGCGCGGGCCGCGCGCGTTCCAACGCTTCCGCTTCTCCGCCGACCATAATCGTCAACGTGCCTTCAATTGCGCCTTTCTCGCCGCCTGAGACGGGAGCGTCGAGCCAGAACAGCCCTTTCGCTCTCGCCTCTTCGGCCAACTCGCGCGTAACCTGCGGCGAGATCGTGCTCATATCAATGATGATCGAACCGGGTTTGGCCGTGGCGAAGACGCCGTGGTCGCCCCGCGCGACAGCGACAACATCGGGTGAATCAGTGACCATTGTGACGATGATTTCGCTTGCGGCGGCGACTTCGGCTGGCGTACCGACGGCTTTCACATCGCCGAGCGATGAATTTTCGACGGCGAACTTCTCGGCTTTGCCCGGCGTGCGCGTGGCGACGGTGAGTGGGAATCCGGCTTTGAGCAGATTGCGAGCCATCGGCGCGCCCATGATGCCGAGGCCAATCAGACCGACTTGCATGATGTTTTCTCCTGTTGGGTTTGTGGCGGTAGTCCGACCGTGAGGGAGGACGTGATCACGTCCTCCCTCACGGTCGGACTACCGCCATGCTGGATTGAGCGGCAAAGATGCCACACGCCGGAACATTACATCAAGCGAGCGGCCGTGTTAGAGTTCCGCCGCCGCAAAGTCGTATCTCGAAGTTCAAATCAAAAATCAACTGGCGTGGGACAAGATGGCATCTTGTCCCACCTTCGCGGTCTAAATCAAAAATCAACTGGGCGTGAGACAAGATGGCATCTTGTCCCACCTCGCGGAGGAGAAGATCGCATGCAACGTCGTCAATTACTAAAGGCTGTCGCGGGCGCGGGCTTGGGAGCTTTCTGCGCGCCGATGGTCAATCGCGGGCGCTATCGCCTGTTCGCCGGTTCAAACGCCGAATACTCCGCGCGGGCGATTGAACTGGTTGGTCGCTCAACCGTGATTGATATGCTCAGCCCGTTCAAGCTCGGTTCGACCACGTGGTTCACGAATCCCGACAGCTTCAGGCAATCAGACTTTCAACGTTTCAAAGATTCGGGCATCAACGCCTTCCACATCGCAGTCGGCGTCGGCGGGGCCGATCCCTATCTCAGCGCCCTGCGGTTCATCTCATCCTGGAACGGCTTTCTGGCCAATCACGACCAGTGGTTGATGCGCGTGGACAGTGCGGCTGATCTCGACCGGGTGAAAACATCCGGCAAAGTCGGAGTGATCCTGGGCGTGCAGAATTCCGAGCATTTCCGCAATCCAGCCGATGTCGAATACTTTTACAGTTTGGGTCAGCGAGTTTCGCAACTCACTTACAACACGCGCAACCTGATCGGCAACGGCGCGACTGAACGGCGCGACGATGGCGTCAGCGACTTTGGCGTCGCCATCATCGAGCGGATGAACAGAGTCGGGATGGCCGTTGACGTTTCGCATTGCGGTGACCGCACTACGCTCGATGCTTTTGAATTCTCGAAGAAGCCGGTCTTGATCACGCACTCCAATTGCCGCGCGCTCGCGCCGGGACACCCGCGCTGCAAGACCGACGAAGCGATCAAGAAGATGGCCTCCTCGGGCGGCGTGATGGGCATTACGACCGTGCGGATGTTCGTCAAAAACGACGAGCCGACGACTATCGAACACTTCCTCGATCATTTCGATCACGTGAGGAAGCTGGTTGGCGTCGAACATCTGGGCGTGGGCAGCGACATTGACCTCGACGGTTATGACGACATGCCCGCGGAAGAGAACAAGCGGCTGCGCGCCGGTTACAAAGGCAGTTATGGCTTCCGCGAGAAGATCGACATCGAAGGCGTTGATCATCCGAAGCGGACGTTCGATCTGACCGAGGGGTTGATCCGGCGCAAGTACGCCGACCGCGAGATCGAGCTGGTTCTGGGCGGCAATTTCAAACGTGTGCTGGCGCAGATTTGGTCGGGCTGATGCAGGAACGCGCCAGCAGAAAAATGCCAGGCAGAAAAATATCGAAGGAGCAACCAAGAGGAGGCGTTTATGACCCATAAATCAGCATTGTTGTGTTTGATCGCATTGCTGGCCGCGCACACCGTCGCTGGCGGCGAAGGAAGTTCAAAACAAACTTCGCAGGCGCCCGGACGCCCGCTGGAATTGCAGGATTATTACCGCATCGAGAACGCCGACAACCCGGCCATCTCGCCCGACGGACGCTGGGTGGCTTTCACTCGAAGCTACATCGTCGAAGCCGAGAACCGGCGGCAGAGCGAGATCTGGCTCTCGCCCACGGACGGTTCGTCCGCTCCTGTGCGCATCACCAATCCTGCGTTCAGTTCATCGAATCCGCGCTGGAGTCCTGACGGCAAGCTCCTGGCCTTCGTCTCGCGCCGCAAGCTGCCGGGCGCGGAAGGCGAGAGTTCGATCTGGTTTCTGCGGATGGATCAACCCGCCGGCGAAGCTTTTCAGATTCCTGGAGTCGGCGGGACGCCGATCTTCAGTCCCGACAACCAGTGGATCGCATTCACAAAGCGGACTCCGCCGGAGACGAAATCGCAGCCGCGCTACGCTTCGGATTTCGAGCGGAAACTCAACGAGCGATTCAAAGGGCGCATCCAGGATTGGATGAACTATCGTTTCGACGGGCGCGGTTATCTGCCCGATCCGCGCGACCCGATGGCGACGCCGCCCGAAGAGCTTTACGTCGTGCCGCGCGCAGGCGGGACTCCGAAGCAGATCACGAAGTTCGGCTTCGACGTGCAGGCCGCCGCGTGGCGACCTGACAGCGGCGCGTTCGTCATCGAAGCCAATTCCCATCAGCGTGACGAGTACACGTATGAAAGAGCCGACTTGTGGATCGTGACGCTCGACGGCCAGATCAAGCGATTGACTGACGACGGCTTCAATCACAGTTCACCCGCCTGGTCGCCCGACGGACGCTTCGTGGTTTTTCGTCGTCAACAAGGTTTGAGCCAGGTGATTCAAGCGAAGCAGAATCACGGAGCGCCCGTTGACTTGTATCGAGTGCCTGCTGGTGGCGGCCAGATGGAGAATCTGACGGCCGCCTGGGATTTGCTGCCTGGCGCACCAACGTGGAGCACGGACGGAAAGTTCATTTACTTCAGCGGCGGCATTGGCGGCAATACGCATCTGTTCCGCGTAGGTTCAGTGGGCGGCGCGGTCGAGCAGTTGACGCGAGGCGACCGTATGCTGGGCGGTTTCAGCCTCTCCGCCGCATTTGACCGCATAGCTTATTCAGCGACCGATTCCTCGCATCCTTCGGAAATCTTCTCCGCCCGCATTGACGGCTCGAACGAGAAGAAGCTCTCCAACGTCAATGACGCTTTCATCAACGGAGTTTTCTTGAGCCGCGCCGAGCGGATTCTCTATCCGAGCAAAGATGGAACGCAGATCGAAGGCTGGGTCTTGCTGCCGCGTGGATACGATCCGGCGAAAGGGAAGTATCCGCTGATTCTGAACATTCACGGCGGGCCGCACGGCGCTTACGGCAATAGCTTCTCGTTCCAGTTTCAACTACTGGCCGCCAACGGTTACGTCGTGCTTTATACCAACCCGCGCGGCTCGACCAATTATGGCGAGAAGTTTCTTTGGGCGACCTGGGGCGGTTGGGGCGTGCTCGATTACGACGACGTGATGGCCGGTGTGGATCACGTGATGAAAAAGTACGCGATTGACGAAAGGCGAGTGGGCGTGACCGGCTATTCGTATGGCGGTTTTCTGACCAACTGGGTGATTACTCACACGTCGCGGTTTGCGGCGGCGATTACGGGCGCGGGCATCTCGAACTGGATCAGCGATTACGGCACAGCGGACATCCCGCGCACGAAGGAGAGCGAGTTTTACGGCACGCCGTGGGAGCCGCAGAGCCGCGAGTTGATGATCAAGCTCTCGCCGATCACTCACGCCGCCAACGCGACCACGCCGACGCTGTTCGTTCACGGCGAGGCCGACCTGCGCGTGCCGATTGAGCAGGCCGAGCAGATGTACGTGGCGTTGAAGAAGCGCCGCGTTCCGGCGAAGTTCATTCGCTATCCCGATTCCTACCACGGCGGCTGGACGCCATGGAATACCGCGCATCGCTACTATCAGGAGATGAAGTGGTGGGAGCAGTATTTGCATGTCCGGCAGAGCGCGGCGCAATGATTTTCGACCTGTGCAAGTACCTGGCGAAGCAAAAGCCTGACAGAAAAAGGTGGGCAGAAAAATAAAGACATCCAGCCTCGTTCCTATTTTTTTCTGCCCCACTTTTTCTGTCAGCCCCG
>Ga0187892_10003808_pt1 | contig 26748 bp, 25 predicted proteins | sample MA1701073metaG_FD_139345 | JGI IMG/M metagenome (GOLD analysis project Ga0187892, IMG submission 139345) | Bio-ooze microbial communities from a basaltic lava cave in the Kipuka Kanohina Cave System on the Island of Hawaii, USA - MA170107-3 metaG ... | reverse complement strand
TCCCCCGGCGGAAGCGCCGGACCAACCCCCGCCTGCCGACGGGGCCCCGGGCCTGAGCGGACAGATCACGTGTCAAAACCGAGCGGACATTTCACTTGTCAGCAACACCCACCCTCAGGACCACCGGCCCCTCACCCTACCCTCTTCCCCAGAGAGAGGGGGAAATCAGATCAGGATCCCTCACCTGCCCTCTCCCCAGGGAGGAGGAGGGAGCGGAGGCGGCGGGTGACGCGGTCGGTCTTGGCCGGCTTGTAGGCGCCGCGCCGGGCCAGGGCCCAGAGCACGCGCCAGGCGCCGCGGCTCGCGAGCAGCCAGTAGGTCTGGCAGCGGAAGGTGCCGAGGAACTTCTCCTTGAGGCTCTTGCGACGCAGGTCCACCCGGCGCGGGAGATACGGGTGCAGGTCCTCGATCAGGGCCTGCGTCATGATGCCGCCCACCCACACCGTCAGCAGCAGCGAGATCGTCGGCGCGCCCGTCGCCATGTAGAACCAGAAGCGGTGGCCTTCGTGGTGATAGGCCAGATACCAGCCGAGCCAGCCGGTGACCGGATAGACCAGCGCGGCGATCGGCCACTCCACGGCCTTGTTGCCGACGTGGCGTATCAGCTGGGCCAGGTTGAACGCGGTCGGGTCTTCGCGGAACGCGCGCCGGAGAAAGGGGATGTCGTCGAGCACGCCCAGGTACCAGCGCGCGTTCTGGCGGATCACGCCCTCGGAAGTCTCGGGCAGGTCGGTCACCTCCACCATCGGCAGCGCCTGGATCAGGACGCCGCGCCGGCCGATGGCGTACCCGAGGGTGGAGTCCTCGGTGGCCCCCGATGTGGGAAAGCCGCCGACCGACTGCATCAGGTCGAGGCGCACGAACTGGTTGTGACCGAGGCAGATCTGCGAGCGACGGAAGAGCAGCTCGAACGCAGGGCGGATCAGCCAGGCCAGGCGCGGCAGTTGTGCGGTCAGGCGGGTCAGGAGCCGGACGCGCTTGACCTCATTCAGGAGCCGGGCGATCGAGACGCGGATGAAGATGGACGACTGCTGGATCGCGCAGATCTTCCCGCGGATCGGCAGGCGGTCGTAGTTGGCGAGCGACAGGGGAATGCCCTGGTAGGCGAGGCTCCCCTCCCCACTCAGCTCGCGGTGGGCGATCCAGCGATAGGTGTCCGGATCCGGGATGGAGTCGGCGTCGCTCACGCCCACGAAGACGCGGCGCGGATCGGTCTCCTCGGTGAGGATCTCGCGCAGCACCTCGGGGCGCAGCGCCCAGTTGAGCTGGTGCGCCTTGCGACCGGGGCCCGGCATCACCACGTGCGAGAGCCGCTTCTGCTGATAGGGCGGCAGCGTCTCGCGGAGGCGCCGCACCAGCTCGCCGGTGCTCGCGCCCATGGCCGGGTGCGGCGCCTGTTCCTCCTCCTCCTTGGTGATCACCACGACGTGCAGGCGTCCGTGTGGGTAGCGCGAGGCGACGAGCGCGCCCACCGTGACCGCGATGTCGGGCTCCTGGAAGGCGGGCACCAGGTGCAGGAACACCGGCGCGGCCGGCTCCCGCTCGAGCTGATCCTCGGTGGGCAGCTCCCCGAGGCGCGCGTAGGCGTCGCGGACGAAGCGCGTGGTCACGAGCATGCCGCGCCAGTCCAGCGCCAGCTTGAAGGAGGCGCGGATGTTGAAGAACAGGGCGATGAAGAAGAGGAACGGGATGATGTCCACGCGGGCTAGCGCCCTCTCTGCCCGGACGGCGGCAGCTTGAGTACACGATCGCCCGGCTTGACCAGGCCCAGGTCCTCGCGGGCCACCTGCTCGATGAAGTCGGGATCGCTGCGCAGGCGCGTCACCAGCGCGGTGAGGCGGCCGGTCTCCGCGCGTAGCGTGCTGATCTCGCGCTCCAGGCTCTCGACCTCGAGCTTCATGTGCCAGACGCGCGCGAGGCTCTGGCCACCGTAGCCGAGGGTGATCAGCGTCGCCGCGCCGAAGGCGGTGAGAACGAGCCCGCGGCGGGTCACTGGGCGAGGCTCCGGAACACGGCGCGGCCGGCCCAGACCGCGGCCGGGCCCAGCTCCTCCTCGATGCGCAGCAGCTGATTGTACTTGGCGGTGCGCTCGCCGCGGGCGAGCGAGCCGGTCTTGATCTGCCCCGCGTTGACGCCGACGGACAGATCGGCCACGAAAGCGTCCTCGGTCTCGCCGGAGCGGTGCGAGATCACGGTGCCGTACCCGGCGCGCTTGGCCAGCTCGACCGCCTCGAGCGTTTCGGTGAGGGTGCCGATCTGGTTGACTTTGAGCAGGATGGCGTTGGCGATGCCCTTGCGAATGCCCTCCTGCAGAATGGCCGGGTTGGTGACGAACAAGTCGTCGCCCACAAGCTGGCAGCGGTCGCCGAGGCGCCGGGTCAGCGCGTGCCAGCCCTCCCAGTCGTCCTCGGCCAGGCCGTCCTCGATGGAGCAGATCGGGTAGCGGCCCATCAGGCCCTCGTAGAAGGCGATCATCTCCTGGCTCGACTTCTCGGTCTTGTCGGCCCGCAGCCGGTAGCGGCCGTGCTCGCCGAACTCGCTCGCCGCGGTGTCCAGCGCGAGCCACACGTCCTCGCCCGGCCGGTAGCCGGTGCGCTCGATGGCCCGCAGCAGGAAGTCGAGCGCGGGCTCGTTCCCCCCGAGCGCGGGGGCGAAGCCGCCCTCGTCGCCCACCCCGGTCGAGAGCCCCTTGTCCTTCAGGAGCTTCTTGAGGGTGTGGAAGATCTCCACGCCCATGCGCAGGGCGTCGCTGAAGGAGCCGGCCCCCGCGGGCACCAGCATGAACTCCTGCACGTCGAGACCGTTGTCGGCGTGGGCGCCGCCGTTGAGCACGTTCATGAGCGGCACCGGCAGGATGCGCGCGCCGGGCCCGCCCAGGTACTGGTAGAGCGGCAGCCCCGCGTCGTCGGCGGAGGCGCGCGCCGCGGCCAGCGACACGCCCAGGAGCGCGTTGGCGCCGAGGCCCGACTTGTTCGGGGTGCCGTCCAGCTCGAGCAGCGCGCGGTCGAGGGCGGCCTGCTCGCCCGCCTCGAGCCCGTCGATCTCGGGCGCGATCACCTCGTTGACGTTCTGCACCGCGCGGCGGACCCCCTTGCCGCCGTAGCGGTTGTCGTCCTCGTCGCGCAGCTCGACGGCCTCCCGCTTGCCGGTGGAGGCGCCGGACGGCACGATGGCACGCCCGAAGGCCCCGGACTCGAGCCAGATCTCGACCTCCACGGTAGGATTGCCGCGGGAGTCGAGCACCTCACGGGCATGGGTGGCGCGGATCTCGGACACCGCTCAGGCCTTCCGCTCGAGGATGAAGCGCCCGAGGGCGCGAATCGGCTCGGCGCGCGGGCCGAGGACGCGTAGCGCTTCCTCCGCGTCGCGGATCAGGAACGCGGCGCGGGCGCGGGAGGCCTCGATGCCGTGGATGGCGGGATAGGTCGCCTTCTGCTGGATCTGGTCCTTGCCCGCCGTCTTGCCCAGCTCTTCCGAGCTCGCCACCACGTCCAGGATGTCGTCCACGATCTGGAAGGCGAGCCCCAGATCCGCGCCGGCCACGCTGAGCGCGCGGACCTGCTCGACGTCGGCCCCGCAGAGCATCGCCCCCACCCGCAGCGAGGCGCGGATGAGGGCGCCGGTCTTGTGGGCGTGGATATAGTCGACCGTGTCGGCGCCCACCTGACGGCCCTCGGCCTCGAGGTCGGCCACCTGGCCCGCCACCATGCCGCGGTGGCCCGCGGCGTCCGCGATGTCCACGACCACTTCTAGCGCGCCGACGTTGGTCTTGCGCGCATTCTCGGCCACCAGTCGAAACGCGAGCGTCAGGAGCGCGTCGCCGGCCAGGATCGCGGTGGCCTCACCGAAGACCTTGTGGTTGGTCGGCACCCCGCGCCGGAAGTCGTCGTTGTCCATCGCGGGAAGGTCGTCGTGGACCAGCGAGTAGGTGTGGATCAGCTCCATGGCGCAGGCGGTCGGCATCACGCGCTCGGCGGTGCCCCCGACCGCCTCCGCCCCCGCGATGACCAGCAGCGGGCGTAGCCGCTTGCCGCCCGCGAACACGCTGTAGCGCATGGCCTTGTGCAGGCTCTCCGGCCGCTCGCCCTCCGGGGGCAGGAAATGGTCGAGCGCCGCGTCCACCGCGGCCATCCGCTGCTTCATGTAGGCGCCGAGGTCGAAGCTCATGCGCGCTCGTCGTCGGCGAGGTCGAAGGGCGCGGTCTTGAGCACCCCGCTCTCGTCCCGCGTCAAGGTCTCGATGCGCTTCTCGGCCTCGTCGAGGTACTTGCCGCAGCGGCGGGCCAGCCCCACGCCTTCCTCGAACACCTGCAGAGACTCTTCCAGGGAAAGATTACCGGCCTCGAGCTGATCCACGATCTGCTCGAGGCGCTGCAGCGCCGTCTCAAACTTGATCTCGGTCATCCCGTTCCTTGAGCCGCTCCACCCGGGCGTCCAGCGCGCCCTGGTGCAGCAGGATCTCGATGGCGTCGCCGGGGCGCGTCTGCGCGGCGCTGCGAACGATCACGCCCGACGACAGCAGCCGGGTCAAGCTGTAGCCGCGCCCCAGCACGGCCAGCGGCGAGAGGCTGTCCATCTGCCCCACCGCGGCGTCGAATCGATGACGCGAGGCCTTCACACGGCTTACCGCCGCGGAGGCGAGCCGGCCGCGCAGCTGTGACAGAAGCGCCGTGCCGTTGGCAATCCTAGCGACGGGATTGAGGGAGCGCAAGGCGTTTCTGGCCAGAGACAGGCGGTGGGCGACCTGCCGCTGGGTGCCGCGCATCCCCTGGGCGAGGCGCGCGGTGAGATCGTCGAGGCGTCGGTGCAGGTCGCGCAGCGCGCGCGCCGCGTCGGTGAGCACGCGGCGCTTGGCCAGGTAGTCCACGCGCGCGCGCTCCCGGTCCAGGCGGCCCGCCATCGCCTGCTTGAGGCTCTCGTAGAGATCCACGAGGGCGCGCGCCACCTGCAGCTTCTCCTGCACCACCAGCTCGGCGGCCGCCGACGGCGTAGGGGCCCGCAGGTCGGCCACGAAATCGGCGATGGTGAAGTCGGTCTCGTGGCCCACCGCGGAGATCACCGGCACCCGGCACGCCGCGATGGCTCGCGCGACCCGCTCGTCGTTGAAGGCCCAGAGATCCTCGATGGAGCCGCCGCCGCGCCCGACGATCACCACGTCCAGCTCCGCGATCTCCTGCAGATCGCGGAGGGCGCCCACGATCTCGCTCGGCGCCTCCTCGCCCTGTACGCGCACCGGCGTGATCAGGATGCGCAGGTCGGCAAAGCGCCGCCCGATGACGTGGAGCATGTCGCGGACGGCCGCGCCGGTGGGCGAGGTGACGATGCCGATGGTGCGTGGAAACGACGGCAGCGGGCGCTTGCGGGCGGCGTCGAAGAGCCCCTCCGCCTCGAGTCGCCGCTTGAGCTGCTCGAAGGCGAGCTGCAGTGCGCCTACGCCCTTGGGCTCCAGCAGCTCCACCACCAACTGGTACTCCCCGCGCGCGATGTAGACGTCGAGCCCGCCGAAGGCCAGCACCTGCATGCCGTCCTCCGGCTGGAAGGCCACGCGCCGTCCCCGCCCGCGGAAGAGCACGCACCGGAGCTGCGCGCCATCGTCCTTCAAGGTGAAATAGGCGTGCCCCGACGACGGCGTGCGCAGGTTGCTGATCTCCCCCTCTACCCACACCGCCGGGAATCGATCCTCGAGCGACGCCTTGATGCGCATCGCCAGCTCGCTCACCGTGCACACCACCCGCTCACTCATTTGAGAGCCCCCTCGCCCTACCCTCTCCCCCTTCGGGGGCGAGGGACCCCCGACCTTCCCCCTCTCCCCTCTGGGGAGAGGGCCGGGGTGAGGGGGCGGTCACCGCTTGGGCGATGCGGTGAAGCACACCGTCGGTATTACCAAGCGCGTCGTTGTCCCAGAAGCGCAGGACGCGATAGCCTTGCCCCTCGAGGAAGGCGGTCCGGCTAGCGTCATAGGTTGTCCGCGTCGCGTGCTGGCCACCGTCGAGCTCGACGATCAGCTTCAGCTCACGGCAGCAGAAATCAACCACGTAAGGACCGATGGGAACCTGGCGCGCGAACTTCACGCCGAGCAGACGCCGGTCACGCAAGCGTGCCCACAGCCTTCGCTCTGCGTCCGTCTGGCGACGGCGCAGCCCGCGGGCGTAGTCGCGGGGCGATTCGCACACCCCGCCCCTCACCCTGCCCTCTCCCCAGAGGGGAGAGGGTGCGTAGGAGGCTGGCGCGCTGGTCACCTGGAGAGCTGGCGCTGGGCGGCGCGGTAGGTGTTGCGCATGAGCATGGCGACGGTCATAGGGCCGACGCCACCCGGCACCGGGGTGATGGCGCGGGCCTTGGGGCTCACCGAGTCGAACTGCACGTCGCCGGTGACCTTGCCGGTGGGCAGGCGATTGACGCCCACGTCGATGACCACCACGCCCTCCCGGACCATGTCACCGGTGACGACGCCCGCCTTCCCGGCGGCCACGCAGAGGATGTCGGCGCGCCGACAGTGAGCGGCCAGGTCCCGCGTGCGGGTGTGACACATGGTGACGGTCGCGTGGCGCGCGAGGAGCAGCTGCGCCAGCGGCTTGCCCACCAGGCGCGAGCGCCCGACCACGACCGCCTCCGCCCCCTCGATGGCGATGCCGTAGTGGTCGAGGATCTGGATGCATCCGGCGGGGGTGCACGGGATCGCCCCCGGCTTGCCGGCCAGCAGGTTGCCGAGGTTGACGGGGTGGAGCCCGTCGGCGTCCTTCTCGGGGGCGATGGCCGCCACCGCCTGATCCTCGTCCATGCCTTTCGGCAGCGGGAGCTGCAGCAGGACGCCGTGGATGGTCGGGTCACGGTTGATCCCGGCGATGGTCTCGAGCAGCTCCGCCTGCGAGCAGCCCTGCGGGAACAGGAAGTCCCGCGCGGTGATGCCGACCTCGTCGGCGGCGCGCTTCTTGTTGCGCACGTAGATCTGGGAGGCGGCGTCTTCTCCCACGAGAATGACGGCCAGGGTCGGTTGTGCGCCCGTCCTCTCGCGGAGAACAGCCACGTCGGCCTTCACTTCGGCCAGGACCTTCGCCGCGACCTCCTTGCCGCTCAGGATCAGCAACGGCGTCGTCAGCCGGCGAGAGGAACGCGCAGACGCTCGATGGACAGCCCGCGACCGGTGTCGGGATCGACGCGGATCACCGCGCCCTGGAGCATGGCCGGCCCCTTGGCGGGCTCGAAGCGGTTCGGCATCTGGCTCAGGAAGCGCCCGATGGCCAGCTCCGGATCCACGCCGATGACCGAATCGACGGGACCGGTGAGCCCGAGGTCGGTGATGTAGGCGGTGCCCTTGGTCAGGATCCGCTCGTCGGCGGTCTGCACGTGACGGTGGGTGCCGACCACCGCGCTCGCCCGCCCGTCGAGATACCAGCCCATGGCCTGCGATTCCGAGGTGGCCTCGGCGTGCATGTCCACGATGATGATCGGCGTCTCCGCCCGCAGCCGGGCCAGCTCCTCGTCGGCCTTGCGGAAGGGGCAGTCGAGCTGCGGCAGGAACACCCGGCCCATCAGATTGAGCACCGCGACCTTGTGCGGCCCGGCCTTCACGACGATGGACCCCGCGCCGGGGGTGCCAGGCGGGTAGTTGGCCGGGCGCAGAAGCAAGTTCTCCTTGACGATGTACTCGATGATCTCCTTCTTGTCCCAGATGTGGTTGCCGGAGGTCATCACGTCCACGCCCTGCTCGAGAAATGCCCGCGCGATCAGCGGGGTCACCCCGAAGCCGGAGGCGGAGTTCTCGACGTTCACGATCGCCAGGTCGGCCGCGTGCTGCTTCTTGAGCTTGGGCAGCAGGGCCTGGATCGCCCGGCGCCCGGGCTCCCCGAACACGTCGCCGACGCAGAGAATCGTGAGCGGCTTGGTCACTTCGCCACCTCGACGGCGCGGGTCTCGCGGATGACGACCACCTTGATGTGGCCGGGGTACTGCATCTCGGCCTCGATGCGCTTGGAGATGTCCTTGGCGAGCTGGTGGGCATCGAGATCGGAGATCTGCTCGGCCTTGGTCATGACGCGCAGCTCACGGCCGGCCTGGATGGCGTAGCAGAGCTCCACGCCCTTGTAGGACATCGCGATCTCTTCGAGCTTGGCCAGCCGCTTGATGTAGCTCTCGAGCACGTCACGCCGCGCGCCCGGCCGCGCGGCCGAGATGCCGTCGGCGGCCTCGGTGAGGACCGCCTCGATGGTCTCGGGCTCCACGTTTTCGTGGCCGCAGAGCGCGGCGTTGATGACCTGCGGCGACTCGTTGTACTTGGTGAGCACCTGCAGCGACAGCTCGGGGTGGCTCCCCTCCTGCTCGTGGGTGAGCGCCTTGCCGATGTCGTGCAGCAGGCCCATCCGCTTCGCGAGCTGGACATCCGCGCCGATCTCGGCCGCCATCATGCCGGCCAGCCACGCCACTTCCTTCGAGTGCTGCAGGCAGTTCTGCCCGTACGACGTCCGGAACTTCATCCGGCCCACCAGCTTGATCAGCTCGGGATGGAGCCCGTGCACCCCCACCTCGAAGCAGGCCTTGTCACCCTCCTCGCGCAGGTGCTGCTCCATCTCCTTCTTGACCTTCTCCACCACTTCCTCGATGCGCGCGGGGTGAATGCGCCCGTCCGCGATGAGCCGCTGGAGCGCCAGCCGCGCGATCTCGCGCCGATAGGGATCGTAGGCCGAGATCAACACCGCCTCGGGAGTGTCGTCCACGATCAGGTCCACCCCGGTGAAGCCCTCCAGCGCGCGGATGTTGCGGCCCTCGCGGCCGATGATGCGACCCTTCATGTCGTCCGAGGGCAGGTCCACGATCGACACGGCCGTCTCCACCGTGTAGTCGGGGGCCAGGCGCTGGATGGTGGTGGCCAGCACCTCCTTGGCCTTCACGTGGGCGGTTTCGCGGGCCTCTTCCTCGAGGCGCATCCCCAGGAGCTGGGCCTCCCGCCGGGCCTCGACCTCGACCTGGGCCATGAGCTGGCGCTTGGCCTCTTCCGAGGTGAGTCCGGCGATGGACTCGAGCTTGCGGCGCTGCTCCTCGAGGGCCGAGCCGAGCCGAGCTTCCTTCTCCCCGAGACCACGCTCCCGCGCGCCGAGGGCCTGGTCACGGTTCTGGACATCGCTCTCCCGCCGGTCCAACTGATCGAGCCGGCGGCCGAGCTGCTCCTCCTGCTGGAGCACCCGGCGCTCGACCTCCTGCATCTCGCGCTGCCGGGAGCGGGATTCCTGATCGAGCTCGGCCCGCACCTTCAGGGCCAGCTCCTTGGCCTCGAGCTCGGCGGCGCGGATCTTGGTCTCGGCCTCGCGCAGCTTGCCCTCGGCATCCGTCCGCGCGTGGTCCACGAGGCGCTTGGCGTCGTCGAGAATGCGGGCGGCGCGGGTCTCGGCGTCCCCGAGCTTGCGCGCGGTGGCCGAGCGGGAGCCGAAATACCCGACGAAGAGAGCCAGGACCGCGACGACCGGCAGGAGCACCACCAGCCACGACATGGCGTTCATCGATCACTCCATCCCGGGTCGTAACCCGGTCCGGATCATGTGCACTCGGGGCGGCGCGCGGCAAATAGCCGCTAAAGTTGACGAATTATAGGCCCCGCAGGAGAGGAATGTCAACGAAGCGAGGAGAGTGTTACGGAGACGAGAGTGCGCCCCACCTCTGCCGTGTGCCGACGGTGTTTCGAACCTGGTATTCACCAGGTGGGCGCCAAAATGGAGGGCTTCAGGCTTCCCCTCTTCAGAGGGGCGTGCGCACCACCCTCGTGAGCGGCTCCCAATCTCTAAACGAGGTTGAAACTTCCCCCCGGCATCACGCACAGCGCAGGGCCCTTCCTGTGTACCCCTGCCCCCGCCGGTCGGTCAAGCGAACAATTCATGTGCCGGGTCACTTGTCGGGCACCACCGCATCGAGGAGTTGCCGCAGTGCGCCGAGGCGGGCGGTGACGTCCTTGTGGTCCACGTCCTGGTCCTTGCGCTCGTCGCGGAGGCGGAAGAGCTCGTCGGTGATGTCCAGCGCGGTCAGGGCCAGGAGCCGGACCGGGTCCTGGCCGGGCGCATCACCCCGGATCTGGCGAGCTCGCTTGTCCACGAACGAGGCGAGCTGGCGGACATACTCAGGCCCCGCGTCGCTCCGGATGGGGTACTTCTGGCCGAGGATCTCGATGTCGACGCGCTGCTTCTCAGGCATAACGCTCCCTCGGACCACCCCTCACCCTGCCCTCTCCCCTGAGGGGAGAGGGAGAAGAGGAGGAGCGGCTGGTTTATTCGATGTCGAGCCGGTCCAGTTCCTTGAGAATGCCGTCCACCTGGGCCAGCACCTCCTTGCGCTCTTGCCGCAGGCTCACGAGCTCGGCGCGCTCTCCTTCGGCGGCGGCGAGCTTCACGTCTACCCCGGCCACCTTCGCCTGCAAGGAGTCCCGCTCCTTCCGCAGCCGCGTGATGGTCTCGGCGGCCCGCCGCACCGACTTTTCCAGCTGCTCGAGACGCTCCGTGAGACCCTCGGCCATCCGCTCCTCCGTTACGCTCCACGGACCTCGGCCCGGAAGCGCTGGGCGATCTCGGCGACGATGCGCTCGTGCAGCCGGTTCACCTCGGCATCGGTGAGGGTGCGGTCGGGCGCTTGGAAGGTGAGACTCCAGGCCAGACTGCGCCGGCCCGCGCCCACCTGGCCGCCAGTGTACACGTCGAACAAGGTGATACGGGTCAGCAACGGCAGGTCCATGGCGCGGATGGCGGCCTCGACCTCTCCGGCCGCGAGCTCGCTGCCAACCACGATGGCCAGATCGCGCTGGACGGCGGGGAAGCGCGGCAGCGGCTCGTACCGCGGGGTCGCGCCGGGAAGCGCGGCCAGCGCCGTCACCGACAGCTCGGCCACGAAGACCGGCGCGGGCAGGTCGAAGACCTCGCGTGCGGCCAGCGCTACCTCGCCGAACCAGCCCAGCTCGGTCCCGGCCCGCACGAACCGGGCGGCGCGGCCCGGCTCGAGGTAGCCCGGCACCTGGTCGGCGGGAAAACCGGCCGTCTCCGCGTCGGTCACCCCCGCGGCGGCCAGCGCCGCTTCGCCCATGCCCTTGGCGTCGTAGACGTCCGCCCGGTCGCGCCCGCCCGTGAACCACGCTCGGGGCGCCCGGAGCCCGGTGAGCGCGATCCCGAGCCGGAGGTCCTCGTGGGCCGGCCGGTCGCCGTCCTCGGGACGGTGCGGCGCGAAGACGTTTCCGACCTCGAAGATGCGCGCATCCGGCATCTGGCGGTGGGCGTTGATGGCCAGGACTTCGAGGAGCCCGGGCAGCAGCGAGGGCCGCAGGATCGAGCGCTCCACCGAGAGCGGGTTCTGCAGCGCGAGGAGCGCCGCCGCGTCGCTCCAGCCCATGCGCTTGAGCCGATCCGGATCGACGAAGCCCCAGGTCACGCATTCGTAGAGCCCGGCCGCGTTCAGCGTTCGGCTCATCGCGCGGGCCACGCGCAGGTCGGGCGGGCGCTTGACCGGGATGATCTCGCCGCCGCCCGCGAGGGTGAGCGGAATCTTGTCGTAGCCCCAGATCCGGACGATCTCCTCGACCAGGTCGTCTTCCTGATGGATGTCGCGGCGGAAGCTCGGCACCACCACCTGGAGGTCGTCCCCGGAGTCGTCGACCGCGAAGCCCAGCGCCTGCAGGATGCGAACCGCATCCTCGCGCGGCGGGGTCACGCCGACCACGCGCTGGACCCGGGAGAGCCGGAGGGTGAGGCGGCGGAGCGGCCGCGGCTCCGGATACGCGTCCAGCGCACCACGCGCCACCGTGCCACCGCCGACATCGGCCATGAGCTGGGCCGCGCGGGCCAGCACGTCGGGCGGGGCCTCGACGTCACCGCCGCGCTCGAAGCGATAGGCCGCGTCGCTGGACAGTCCGAGCGCGCGCGACGTCCGCCGGATCGAGCCCGGATCCCAGTAGGCGGCCTCGAGGAGGACGTTGGTGGTCGACGTGGTCACCTCGCTGTCGGCGCCGCCCATGACGCCGCCGATGCCGACGGCGCGCTCGGGGTCGCACACCAGCGCCATGTCGGGGCCGAGCGTGCGCTCCTGGCCGTCGAGCGTCTTCATGCGCTCGCCGGGCCGCGCGCGGCGCACCACCACCGTGTGCCGGGCCAGCGTGTCCAGGTCGAAGGCGTGCAGCGGCTGGCCCATCTCCCACATGATGTAGTTGGTCACGTCCACCAGGTTGTTGATCGGACGCAGGCCGACCGCGCGCAGGCGCTGGGCCAGCCACGGCGGCGAGGGCTTCACGGTGAGCCCGGTGATGACGCGGGCGCAGAAACGCGGGCAGAGGTCGGTCGCCTGGATGTCCAGCGCGGCCAGCGCGGAGGCCTCCGGCTCTCCCTCGGCGGCCAGCACCTTGGGGAAGCGGAAGGGCGCGCCGGTCAGCGCGGCGACCTCGCGGGCCACGCCCACGACCGAGAGCGCGTCGGGCCGGTTGGGCGTGATCTCGATATCGAGGATCCAGTCGTCGAGGCCCAGGTAGGTCGAGACATCGGCGCCGAGCGGGGCCTCCGCGGGCAGCACGAGGACACCGCTGTGGTCGTCGCTGATCCCCAGCTCCTTCTCCGAACAGAGGATGCCGTCCGACACCTCGCCCCGGATCCGGGCCGCCTTCACCTCGCCGAGGCCGGGCAGCCGCGCCCCGGGCGGGGCGAAGGCCGCGCGCAGGCCGGGCGCGGCGTTGGGTGCGCCGCACACCACCAAGAAGCGCCGGTCGGGCAGGGCCACCCGCACGAGCCGGTTGTGGTGGCCGGCCGCGCTCACCCCGAGGTCACGCTCGATGGCCTCGATCTCGCCGACGACCACGCCCGCGAGTCCCTCCACCACCGGAGCGATCTGCTCCACGCCGATCCCCGCGTTGGTGAGCCGGTCGGCGACCGTGCGCGCGTCGAGGTCGGTCTCGACGAACTCCTTGAGCCAGCGATAGGTGATCTTCATCGCCCGGGCAGGCCGGCGAACTGCTGCAGGAAGCGCAGGTCGTTGTCGAAGAAGAGCCGGATGTCGTCGATCTCGTACTTGAGCAGGGTGATGCGGTCGATGCCCATGCCGAAGGCCCAGCCCGTCACCTCTTCCGGGTCGTAGCCCACGTTACGGAGCACGTTGGGGTGGACCATGCCCGAGCCCCCGATCTCGAGCCAGCCCGAGCTCTTGCAGAAGCGGCAAGCCCCGTCGCCGCCGCACTTGAAGCAGCGGACGTCGAACTCGGCCGAGGGCTCGGTGAAGGGGAAGAACGACGGCCGGAAGCGCACCGCGGACGCAGGTCCGAACATCTCGCGCGCGAAGAGCTGGAGCGTGGCCTTGAGATCGGCCATCGTGATGTGCCGGTCGACCGCCAGCCCCTCCACCTGGTGGAACATCGGCGAGTGGGTGGCGTCGAGGAGGTCGCGCCGGTAGACCTTGCCCAGGCAGATGATCCGCACCGGCGGCCGCTGCGCCTTCATGGCCCGGATCTGGACCGGGGAGGTGTGCGTGCGCAGCAGGGCGTCCGGTCCCAGGTGAAACGTGTCCTGCATGTCGCGCGCCGGATGATCGTCGGGGAAGTTGAGCGCGGCGAAGTTATAGTAGTCCGACTCGACCTCGGGGCCCTCGGCCACCGAGAAGCCCAGGCCCTCGAAGACCTCGATGATCTCCTCGGTGACCCGGGTGAGCGGATGGACCGCGCCGGGGAGCGGGCGGCGGCCGGGCAGCGTGAGATCCGGCCGCTCGGCCTGGAGAGTCCGGCGGCGCTCCTCGATCTTGAGCGCCTCGAGTCGCGCGGCGATCGCGGCCTCGAGCTCGGCCTTCGCCCGGTTGGCCTGCTCGCCGACCTTGGGCCGCTGCGTGGCCGGGATCGAGCCGAGCGAGCGCAGCAGCGTGGTGAGCTGGCCCGAGCGACCGAGCACGCGCACCCGCACCTGCTCGAGGTCGGACGTGGAGCGGGCCCCGGCGACCTCCGCCAGGGCCCGATCGAGGATCTGCTGGACCCGCGGGTCCCCGGCCACGCTCAGGCGCGCGGGGCGCGAGCCGCCTCGGCCAGTCTGGCGAAGGCCGTCGGATCGGACACGGCCAGCTCGGCGAGGATCTTCCGATCGAGCGCGATGCCCGCCTTCTTGAGCCCGGCCATGAAGACGGAGTAGGACAGGCCGAGCTGCCGGCAGGCCGCGTTCACCCGGATGATCCAGAGCGCGCGCGCCCGCCGCTTTTTCTGCTTGCGCCCCCTGTAGGCGAAGGCGCCGGCGCGCAGCACCGTTTCCGCGGCCGGGCGGTAGAGCTTGCGGCGGCCGCCGAAATAACCCTTGGCCTGCTTGAGGATCTTCTTCCTGCGCTGGCGGGTCTTGGCCCCGCCCTTTGCCCGTGGCATGTGCTCTTCTCCTTAAAGGTACGGAACCAGGCGCCTGAGACGCGGGGCGTCCGCCGGCGAGACCAGGACCGGCTTCCCCAGCCGCCGCTTGCGCTTGGGCGGCTTGGCCTCGAGCTTGTGCCGCTTCCAGCCCCGGTTGCGCATGAGCTTGCCGGTCCCGGTGACCTTGAGCCGCTTGGCCGCCGACCGCTTGGTCTTCATCTTCCCCATATGAATGGCGTTCCTTCCCTATCTCCCTCTCCCCTCCGGGGAGAGGGCAGGGTGAGGGGTGGTCACGGTTGCCCGCCGCTAGTGCGGTTTCGGCGAGAGGATCATGCTGAGCATGCGACCTTCCATCCGCGGGTGATTCTCGATGATCGCGATGTCCTGCATGCCCTCCACCATCTTGTTGAGCATCTTCCAGCCCAGCTCGGTGTGCGCCATCTCGCGGCCTTTGAAGCGAACGGTCACCTTGGCCTTGTTGCCCTCTTCCAGGAACCGCCGCACGTGCTTGGCCTTGAAGTCGAAGTCGTGCACGTCGGTCTTGGGGCCGAGCTTGACCTCCTTCACCTGGATGATCGTCTGCTTCTTGCGCGCATCCTTCTGGCGCCGCGCCTGCAGGTACTTGTACTTGCCGAAATCCATGATCCGGCAGACGGGCGGTTGGGCCTCCGCTGCCACTTCCACCAGGTCCATCTCACGCTGACGGGCCAGATCCAGGGCCTGGGCGATCGGGAGGATCCCGAGCTGCTCGCCGTCGGCGCTGACCACCCGCACTTCTTTCACCCGAATGCCTTCATTGATCCGGATGTCCTTTGACTGGATGGCGCGCGCTCCTTGGGTGCGGGGCCGGCTCAGCCGACGCGGCCCACGGTGAGGGTGGCGGAACGGTTTCCGATCTCGGCGGCGAGCTCGGCCACGATGCGCTCCACCGGCACCGCGCCCAGGTCCTCGCCCGTGCGGCGGCGCAGACTCGCGGCGCCGCTCTGGGCTTCACGCTCTCCCACGACCAGCATGTACGGCACCTTCCGGAGCTGGGCCTCGCGGATGCGGTAGCCCAGCTTCTCGTTGCGATCGTCCAGCTCGGCGCGGATGCGCGCGGTGCGCAGGGCCGCGAACACCCGGCGCCCGTACTCGGCGTGCTTCTCGCTGATCGGCAGCACCCGCGCCTGCACCGGGGCGAGCCAGGTCGGGAAGGCGCCCGCGAAGTGCTCGGTCAGGATCGCCACGAAGCGCTCGTAGGAGCCGAAGATCACGCGGTGGATCACCACCGGCCGCTTGGCCTGTCCATCCGCGTCGATGTATTCGCACTGCATGCGCTCGGGCAGCATCGTGAGGTCCACCTGGATGGTGGCGAGCTGCCACTGCCGCCCCAGCGCGTCCTCCACGTCGATGTCGATCTTGGGACCGTAGAAGGCGCCGCCTCCCTTGTCGAGATCGCAGGTCAGCTCGTTCGCCCGCAGCGCCTGGTGCAGCGCGTCCTCCGCCTGATCCCACTGCTGCTCGGTGCCGAGCTTGTCGGGCGGGCGGGTGGCCAGCCGGTACGACGGCTGCAGGTCGAAGGTGGCGTACCACTCGCGCACCATCTCGAGCAGGTCCGTGATCTCGGACTGGAGCTGCTCCGGCCGGCAGTAGAGATGGGCGTCGTCCTGCGTGAACTGCCGCACGCGCACCAGACCCGAGAGCACACCCGAGCGCTCGTTACGGTGGCAGCGGCCCATCTCCGAGTAGCGCAGGGGCAGGTCGCGGTAGGAGCGGAGCGCCCGCTTGTACACGTAGGCCGACTCCGGGCAGTTCATGGGCTTGAGGCTGAAGACGTCGCCCTCGACGTCGAACTTGAACATGTTTTCCTGGTAGTACTCCCAGTGCCCGGACTGTTCCCACAACCGCTTGTTCACCAGGAGCGGGGTCGCGATCTCCTGATAGCCGCGGGTGTCGAGCGACTCGCGCGCGAACTTCTCCAGCTCGCGCACCAGGATCATGCCCCCGGGCAGCCAAAAGGGCGCGCCCGGCGCGATGTCGAAGAAGTCGAACAGGTCGAGCTCGCGCCCGAGCTTACGGTGATCGCGCTTCCGGGCCTCCTCGAGGCGCCAGAGATGCTTGTCGAGCTCCGCCTGGGTGAGCCAGGCCGTCCCGTAGATCCGCTGCAGCATCGGGTTTTTCTCGTCTCCGCGCCAGTAGGCGCCGGAGGCGGAGAGAAGCTTGAACGCCTTGAGCTGACCCGTGGAAGCCACGTGCGGGCCCCGGCAGAGATCCACGAAGTCGCCCTGGCGGTAGAGCGAGACGGTAGGCGCGTCGATCCCACGCAGGATCTCGACCTTGAACGGCTCACCGCGCTCCTCGAAGAAGGCGATGGCGCGCTCCCGGGACATCTCCTCGCGCGAGAACGGGTAGTCCGCCTTCACGATCTCGCGCATGGTCTCTTCGATGCGGACGAGGTCCTCCGGGGAGAAGGGCTCCGCCTTCAGGAAGTCGTAGTAGAAGCCGTCCTCGATGGCGGGGCCGATCGCGACCTTCACCTCGGGGAAGAGCCGCTTCACCGCTTGCGCCATCACGTGGGAGGTGGAGTGGCGCAGCGTGGGCAAGGGCTCGGGCAGGCAGTCGAACTCCCCCGCGAAACTCAGGTGACGCGCTTCTTCGGACTCGGCCATGACTCCTGTCTCTTAGAGACAAAAAAGCATCACAGGGCTGCGCCCGGTGATGCTCGCAACTCCCTCACTCGCTTGCGGTCGACCTGCTAGCGATGCGCACCCCCTCGGGTTACCACAACGGAATGGTAGGCTCGGGCGGTTTCGAACCGCCGACCTCTACCGTGTCAAGGTAGCGCTCTCCCACTGAGCTACGAGCCTACATCCTCAAAAACATTGAATACACTACCGGAGGGTCCGATCCGCGTCAAGGGGAGCGGCCCCCGGCCAGCCCCTCCAGCACCGTCTCGATGAGCCCGGGGCCGTCCTCGGGTCCGAGCAGCACCCGGGCGGCGGCCAGCATGTCATAGCCGTCCTTGCCCCGGGCCAGATAATCGGGCACCGCCAGCCGGTAGAGCGCGGCCTCATCCAGGGGTCGGTCGCCCACGTCGACCGCGCCGATGCGCCGACCGGGCGGCTGGGCGAGATCGACGCGGTAGCGAACCCCGGCGGTCTGGAGGAAATGGCCGGAGGGGCGCGGTAGCTCGTCGACCGAGTGCTCCAGGATTCGGCGCAGCGTCGCGCCGGTCACCTCCAGCAAGGTCACCGTGTTGCTGAACGGCAGGAGCTCCCGGACATCGCGCTTCGTGATGGGCCCCGGCGGAATCACGCGGTTGGCCCGGATCGCCCCGCTGTTGAGTAGCCCCAGGTCGCCCCCCACCCGCTCTCGCATGAGCGCGGCGAAGAAGCGGCCGAGCGGCGTCTCCTCCCGGCGGATGACGCTCTCGCGCGCCTCGAGCGCGACGGCGGTGCGCCCCACCTCCGCGTCGAGCTCGCGGGCCAGGCGGACGGCCTGCCCCTTCACCAGGTCGGCCACGTCCGGGGCCTCGGTCAGGCGCTCGTCGATCGGGATCAGTCGCTGGCGCCGGCCGACCACCGCGCCGCAGCGGACCTCGTACTCGACCTGCCCCACGTTCACCGCGTCCGAGCCGGCCTTGACGATGACCGCGCGGCCATGCTCGTGCAGCATCGGATCGTGGTCGTGCCCACCCAGGACCGCGTCGATCGGGAGCGCGTCGACCAGCTCGCGGTCCCGGCGCAGCGGCAGGTGCGTCACCGCGATGCGCAGGTCGACCGCGCCGAGTGCGTGGAGCCCGGCCCGGGCCGCGTCGAGCGGATCCTCGAACCGCACGCCAGGACCGCCGTTCGACGTCCGGGCCGCGTCGGGGGTGGTGAGACCGATCACCCCGACGCGCACGCCGTCGAAGTCGCGCCGCAACCAGGGCCGCGCGCCGCCGAAGGGCGCGCCGCTCGCGCGGTCGAGCACGTTGGTGGAGAGCCAGGGGAAGCGCGACTCGGCCATCCGCTCGGCCAGGACGGTGGGCCCGAAGTCGAACTCGTGATTGCCGAAGGTGGCGAGATCGAGACCGAGGGCGTTCCAGCCCTCGATCATCTGGGCCCCGCGCCGCAGCGTCGACAGCAGCGACGGCGACAGCGTGTCGCCGGCCAGCACGAAGAGGGTGTGAGGCGTCTGCCGCCTCAGCTCGCGCACCAGGGTGGCGACTCGCGCGAGCCCGCCCCGGCCGGCCACCGGCTCGAGCACGTAGACGTCGTTGACCAGCAGGAGCTGGACCCGGACCGGCGGCCGATCCGCGCATCGCGCCGGCGCGCAGCTCCCGCAGAGCAGCAGCAGGAGCAGCCAGCGAGCGCGCGGCCGATGGCGCAGAAGAGCTATCGGAGGAACTGGTTCACGAAGCCGCTCACGATCTGATACCGGAACTGGCCGTTGATCGCGAGGGTCTGCTTGGCGATGTCGTCGGGCACGGGCGGGAAGGGCTGGGCCAGCTTGACCGCCCACAATGCGGCATCGTCAAGGATGGCGACTCCAGAGGAGTGCCGCAGCTCGATGAACGCGAGGCGGCCGTCCTTGGCGATGTGGAACTCGATCAGCAGCTCACCTTCGATCCCGCGGTCGCCGGCCTGACGCGGGTAGACCCAGTTCGCCTTGATGCGCTCGCGGACCTTGTTGAAGTAGTCCTGATACTTCGGCTCCGGCGTGTCGAGCGGGATCGGTTCCCCCTCGACCCCGCCGCGGCCGCCACCCTGCAGGCCTCCGCCCGGCTGACGCCAGATGCTGGCCGGGGGCCGCGCGATCGCGACCTGGGGCTGGGCGGCCGGCGACGGCGGAGCGGACGCGGACGGCGCTGGCTCGGATGGCGGTGCCTCGGGCGCCGTCGGCCGCGGCTCCGGCGTCTTCACCATGGCGTCGGGCGCCGGGGCCTCCGCCTTCGCGACCGCTGCCGGCGGCGTCGGCGCGGCAGGAGCCGGCCGCGGGGCCGGCGCTCTCGGCGCCTCCGCGCGCGGCGGCGCCGGAGCCACTCTCGGGGCGGGCCGGGGCGACGACGGCGGCTCCACGGGGCGCGACGGATTGCCGAGCGGCGCTTTCTCCTCGGGCCGATCGGGCGCGATATCCACGAGCAGCGGCTCGCCCCGCTTGACGTAGGTGGGGGGCAGCAAGAGGCCGGGGAACACGAAGAGCGGCCCGAGCAGGAGCAGGTGGAAGATCACCGACGTCACGATGGCGAGGACCAGAGTGCGCTGGGCCCCATCTTGAGGAAGGGGGACTCTCCACTTCACGCGGTCAATTATTGCACGCCGAGGCCCCGGCCGCCCGCCAGCTGCCGGCCCGTAGCCGCGCGGCTTCCCTGACGAAATCCGTCCGCCCGCTGACATCCTTAAGGACCTCGAGCCCAGTCCGCTCGAATCCGCAAGATTTGATGCGCAATAATTTCAGATACTTGCAATACGCGGCATTTGGCACGGCACTGGAAAGCCTCATACGATACAAAGCCATGCGAACCCTGACGAAAGTCCTCATTGCCCTGTCGAGCCTGCTGCTGATTGCCGGGAGTGCCCATGGTCAGACCGGACCGCTCGTGTTCGGGGTGCTGAATCAGCAGAGCCCGGCCCTGACCGCGGAGCGCTGGAACCCGATCCTGCACTACACCAGCACGGTGAGCGGCGTGCCGCTGCAGCTCAAGATGGGCCGCACCGTGCAGGAGACCAACGCGATGATGGCCCGGGGCGATTTCGACTTCGTGTTCACCAACCACAATTTCCAGTCCGAGTTCGACACCATCGGCTTCAAGGTCGTCGCCCGGTGGGCGGGCGAGCCCATCCGCGCGGTCATCGCGGTGCCCGCCGACAGCCGGATCCGGCACCTCCAGGACCTGGAGGGCAAGCGCGTGTCGTTCCCGTCGACCGATGCGTTCGTGGCCTACGCCGTCCCGCTGGTGGCGCTGAAGCGGGCGGGTGTTCACGTCGAGCAGGTGTTCGGCGGCAACCAGGAGGGCACGCTGGCCCAGCTCAAGGCCAAGCGGGTGGAAGCCGCCGCGGTCAACTCGCGCTTCCTCGCGCAGTACGCCGAGCGCGAGCACGTGCAGTTCCGCGAGATCTACGTGTCCGAAGGCTACCCCGACCTGGCGGTCATCGCGCATCCTCGGGTCCCGGCCGACACCATCGAGCGGGTGCGGCGCGCGTTGCTCGGGATGAGCAGCGATCCCGCCGCGACGCCCACGCTGACCCACGCGAAATCCAAGGGGTTCGAGCCGGCCGCCGACCGGGACTACGACGGCGTGCGCCGAGTCTACCGCCTCATCGGCCAGTGAGATCGAGTCTTCGAGCTCTCCTCCTCGGCCTCAGCAGCGTCGCGATCGTCACCGTCACCCTGAGCGGTCTCGCGGTCAGCCTGCGGGACCGCAGCACCGCCGCGACGGTCCGGCTGGGCGAGCAGACGGAGCGGCTCGCGACCGCGGCGGCGCCGCTGCTGCTCGATTCGCTCGTGGTGGGCGACCTCGCGCGGGCCGAGCAGACGCTGCGTAACCTGAACGCGGAGTCGGTGTGGAGCCGGGTGATGCTCTACGAGAGCGACGGCCACCGGCTCATCCTCGACGCCTCCCCCGACAACCTTCGCCGGTCCGATGCCCCGCGCTGGGTGAAGCGGCTGGTTCCGGTCACGCTGCCCGACTATCGCGTGGCGATCTCGGCGGCCCCCGTCGTCTACGCCGTGCTCGCGGTGACTCCTTCGCTGGAGAGCCTCGAGAGCGAGCTGTGGGCCGAGATCCGCACCATGATCGCGGTGACCGGCGTTCTGCTGGTGACCCTGCTCGGCCTGACCCACGTGATCCTCGTCGTCGGCCTGCGCCCGGTGCGCGCGCTCGCGGAGAGCGCGACCCGACTCGGCCACGGAGACCTGACCGCCCGGATCCCGGAGACCAGGCTCGCCGAGATGAGGCCCACGGTGCGCGCTTTCAACTCGATGGCGGCCAGCCTCGAGCACGCGCTGCACGAGGCGCGCACGCGCGAGGCGCGTCTGCAGAGCCTCGTGGAGATCAGCGGCGAGCTATCCCGGATGCAGTCGCTCGACTCCCTGCTCGGCCGCATCGCGGAGGCGTGCGGGCGCCTCGTCAACACGGACTGGGTGGCCTTCCGCCTGGCGGACGGCGACGAGCTGGTGGTGGCGGGCACGATACACAAGGGCAAGGACATGCTGGTGAAGCCGCGAGTCAAGATCGGCGAGAGTCTGGCCGGCCTGGCCGCCGCCACCGGACGGCCTCTCCTGCTCTCAGATCCGGCCAGCCATCCCAGCCTGCTCCCCGAGCATGCCGAAGCGATCCGGCGCCACGGGTTCCGCGGCTCGCTCACGGTCCCGGCCAAGATCGGCGACCGGGTCGTTGGCGTCCTGAGCTTCCTGACCAGGCGAGCGGAGGGCTTCTCCACCGAGGACATGGCCATCGCCACCGCCTTCGCCTCCCAGGCCGCGATCGCGCTGGAGAACGCGCGCCTGCTCCACGAGTCCCGGCGGGCCTACGACGAGCTGGCGCAGACGCAGGGCCAGCTCGAGCAGGCCCAGAAGATGGACGCGATCGGCCGGCTCGCGGGCGGGGTCGCCCACGACTTCAACAATCTCCTGACCGTCATCCTCGGGCGCACCGATCTCCTGCTACACCCCCTCCCGCCCGAGGATCCCATGCGCCGGGGCATCGAGCTGATCCGGCGCACCGCCGGGCGCGCCGCCGATCTGACCCGGCAGCTCCTCGCCTTCAGCCGCAAGCAGGTGCTCGAGGCGATGGTCCTCGATCTCAACGCGGTGACCATGGACATGAAGGACATGGTGGGTCGCTTGATCGGCGAGGACATCTCGCTCGTCATTACGCCGACGCCGAGCCTCGGGCGCGTGAAGGCCGATCGCGGGCAGATCGAGCAGGTGGTGATGAACCTGGCCGTCAACGCGCGCGACGCGATGCCCCGGGGCGGCCACCTCATCCTCGAGACGGAGAACGTGGATCTGGACGCAGAATACGTGCGGCGGCATATGGGCGCGCGCCCGGGTCCCCACGTCATGCTGTCGGTGGCCGACAGTGGGGTGGGCATTCCGCGCGAGATCCTGCCGCACATCTTCGAACCGTTCTTCAGCACGAAGGAGCACGGCAAGGGGACCGGACTGGGCCTGGCCACCGTCTACGGAATCGTCAAGCAGAGCGGCGGCTACATCGAGGTGGACAGCGAGCCGGACCGGGGCACCACGTTCCGGATCTACCTGCCGCGCGTCGACGCGGCGGCCCCCGCGCTGGAGCGGAGCAGCCGACCTTCCGCGGCGGCCGGCGGCACCGAGACCGTCCTGCTCGTGGAGGACGAGGAGGGCGTGCGCGAGCTGGCGCGCGACATCCTCCGGGCCAGCGGCTACACGGTCATCGAGGCCCGCCACGGCTCCGAGGCGCTCCTGCTCTCCGAGCGGCACCAGGGCCCGCTCGATCTCCTGCTAACCGACGTGGTCATGCCGCGCATGAGCGGGCGGGAGCTGGCCGAGCGCCTGGCCCCGCTGCGGCCGTCCATGAGCGTGCTGTACATGTCGGGCTACACGGACGACGCGGTCATCCGACACGGCGTTCTGGGGGCCGACACCGCGTTCCTGCAGAAGCCCTTCACGCCCGCCACCCTGGTCCAGCGCGTGCGCGAGACGCTCGACCTCTCCGGGCGCGAAGCGGCGGCGCCCGCCTAGCAGGCTGCTGAAAAAGGCCCATCTGCGGGAGTGCGGCGCCCTCGGCCGCACGCTCAACGTACAGGGAGTACGCCTCGCGTGCGGCCGTCGGGCGCCGCCTCGCATCTGGACCTTTTTGAGCAGCCTGCGGGTCTTTGCGCACCCTGCGACCGCGCGGAGCGGGTCGGAATGGTCTCCGTTCGAGCGCCGGCTTTCGCCGGCGCAACTGGTTCTGGGGGAGGTTCGGAGGGGGCCGTCGAGGCCCCCTTCGACTAGAGTCCCCGGCCCACCGCCTCCGCCACCGGCCTCAGCTCGCGCATGAGCTGCGCGAACTTCGCGGGCTTCAGGGACTGCGGCCCGTCGGAGAGCGCCTCCTCTGGCCGCGGGTGCACCTCGATGATCAACCCGTCGGCGCCGCAGGCCACCGCGCCCTTCGCCATGGGCGCCACCAGATCCCAGTGCCCGGTGCCGTGAGAGGGGTCCACGACGACCGGAAGGTGGCAGAGCTTCTTTAGAACTGGAACAGCGTTGAGATCCAGCGTGAAGCGGGTGGCGGTCTCGAAGGTCCGGATGCCACGCTCGCAGAGGATCACGTTGGGGTTGCCGGCCGAGAGGACGTACTCGGCCGAGAGCAGGAACTCCTGGATGGTGGTCGCCATGCCGCGCTTGAGCAGGATGGGCTTGCCGATCTCCCCCACCCGGCGCAGGAGCGTGAAGTTCTGGATGTTGCGGGCCCCGATCTGGAGGATGTCGCTGTACTCGGCCACCACCTCCACGCTCTCCGTCTCGAGCACCTCGGTGACCACCGGGAGGCCGGTGCGCTTGCGTGCCTCGGCCAGGTAGCGCAGCCCTTGCTCCTTCAGTCCCTGGAAGGCGTACGGCGAGGTGCGCGGCTTGTAGGCGCCACCCCGCAGCACGCGGGCTCCCGACGCCTTCACCGCGTCCGCCACCTCGAGCACCTGCGCCTCGGACTCGACGGAGCAGGGCCCGGCCATGACCACCACGTCCCGGCCGCCCACCGTCACGCCGTTGATGCGGACCTCGCTCGACTCGCTCCGGACCTCCCGGCTGGCCAGCTTGAACGGCTGCTGCACCGGCATGACGGACTCGACCGTCTCCAGCGCTTCCAGCAGGCGCAGGTCGGGCCGGCCGCGCTCCTCCCCGACCGCGGCCACGATGGTCTTGAACTCGCCGCGGACCACGTGCGGGCCGTAGCCCATCTCGGTGATGCGTCGGCACACGTCGTTCACCTCGGCGTCGCTGATGCCGGACTTGAGCACGATGATCATGTTGACCCCCTGTTGGAAAAATAAAACGCCGCGGGCCGGTTGCCCGCGGCGTCGATCGGTCTCGTCCTGGCGCCACGGGCCGGTTCGTCCGCCCGTGGCTCCTCGTGATCAGCTCATGGGAGCCAAGAGGCGGACGGGGGGAAAGTAAAAGTACGACCGCCACGCGCCGTGGCGGCGCGTCGCCGTTCCCATTCCCGTCGTGCTCACCGGCTCGAACCCTCCAGAAGACTGGGCAGATACAAAGTGGGCCAGAGTCTACGGGCCCGGTTTCTCCCTGTCAAGCCCCCCGTTCCGGGCCTCGCTCCGGCCCCGGAACCAGCCCATGATCCGATGCCGGTAGTAGTAGAGGGGCAGGGCCGCCGCGACGGCCACCGCGGTGACCAGGATCGCCTGCCGGTAGTCCCCGGCCGCGGTGTGCGCGCCCTGGGCCGACAGCACCCAGGTGCCGGGGATCCGGCCCAGGCCCGAGACCAGGGTGAAGACCCAGAGCGGCATCGGGCTGATCCCGAAGAGATAGCAGACGAGGTCCTTGGGCAGGCCGGGGATCAGGTAGAGGATGAAGCACAGCACCGCGCCCTCGGCCTCTACGATGAAGCCGAGCCGGTTCCAGGTCTCGGCGCTGACCAGGTTCTTGACGTAGTGGGCGCCCAGCCACCGGCCGATGCGGAACGCGACGACCGAGCCCAGGGTGAGCCCGATGGTGGAGTAGAGCAGTCCCAGCCACTCGCCGAAGAGATAGCCGCCGAGAATGCCGGTGACCTCGCCGGGGATCGGCGAGAAGACGACCTGCAGGGCCTGGAGCACGACGAAGATGACCGGAGCGAGGACGCCCCATTCCCGGAGTGTCTTCTTGAGGAAGTGATTGTCGCGGTAGAGGCGGTCGAAGAACTGATAGACGGGGGCGTTCGTCCACCATAGCCACACGCAGCAGGCGATGAACAGGCCGCCCACCCCGAGGATGATCGCCCAGCGGACCCGCGCGCTCATCGGCCGCGCGTCCCGTCCCGCCGCTTGCTCCCCCGCGGCATCCTCACTGATACCCCGGCTATCACGCCCTCGAGCCGCCCGCTCAGGTGGCCACGGACAGGCTCGACCGGTCGGGGCGCCCAAACCAGCCGTAGCGGGGCCACCAGCGCGGGAGGAACGGGTGCGTCGCCGCGAGCTGGGTGACCACGCCGAACCAGCGCGTCGGCGTGTGGGCAGCCATCCACTGGGCGAATTGGAGGATGCGATAAGGCCGGCGGTAGCGCGCGACCACCCGCCGGTAGGTCTCGAGCCCCGCCTCGAGCGACAGGGTGCCGTCGACCACGCGCTGCACGATCCGGCCGCACTCGCCGCCGAAGTAGAGCGCCGGGCGAATCCCCTCGGCGGTGAGCGGGAGGCACTGCCCCGCCGCATCCCCGACCGCGAACACGCGGCCGACGGTGGGGCGCCGCAGCCGGTTGGGGAAATAGGTGCCGTGGTAGGAGCCGGCCGAGATGCCGTAGTCGTGCAGGAGCCGCTCCAGTGCGGGCTTGAGCTTGGATCGGCCGACGTAAGAGCCGAGGCCGATGAGGCTTCCCGTACCGACCGGGAAGATCCACCCGAGGCCCTGCGGGATGAGCCGGCGGTCCAGCAAGAAGGTCAGCCCCTCGTCCTGCAGCGGGGTGTGGGTCTCGAGTCCGAAGGAATGGTGGCGGCGCCGTGGCTCGGCGGCGGCGCCGCCGGTGAGCGCGCGTCGCCAGCCGGAGCAGTCCACGATCACCGGCGCGGTGAAGCGGCCCTCCCCGGTGACCACCGCTCCGTCCTGGATGCCCGATACCGAGGTGCGCAAAAAGCGCACGCGGCACTGCGCCAGCAATCCCTCACAGAAGGCCCGATAGTCGAAGGTGCAGAACGGCACCGTCGAGAGATCGTAGCGCACGGTGCGCGTGGGGGTGCGGATCACGAGCCGGTCGTGCACCTGCAGCACGCTGGCCGAGACGCCGAGGGTCTCCGGAACCCAGAGCGGGGTGCCACAGGCCGAGGTCTGGACGGTGCCGACCTCGTTCCGATCCAGCAGGAGGACTTCTCCGCGGAGCTGGCGGGCAACGGCGAGGCCGCCGAAGCTGGCCCCCACCACGATGGCGTCATAGTCCCGGGCGGGCATTCTCAGGCACAGCATACCCGAAACCCCCCGGGAAAAAGCGCTACGGTAAGCCGCTTACTTCGTCTTGAGGAAGGCGCGGAGGGCCGTCTTGACCTTGGGGTTCTGGCCGAGCAACACGGTGTAGTGGTTGGTCCCGGGCACCACCACCAGCTTCGAGCGTGGAATGGCGTGCGCCATCGCCTCCGCCTCCTCCTGCGTCATCAGGCAGTCGGTGGGCGTGAGCAATCCATCGGGGGCGCGAAAGATCAGGGTGGGCGCCTTCACGCGATGGTGCCAGACCCAGAGCCGCTCGCGCTCCAGATTCGCGATCTCCTCCTCGATGGCGTGCCGCGCCGCCTT
>Ga0187892_10003806_pt1 | contig 26763 bp, 24 predicted proteins | sample MA1701073metaG_FD_139345 | JGI IMG/M metagenome (GOLD analysis project Ga0187892, IMG submission 139345) | Bio-ooze microbial communities from a basaltic lava cave in the Kipuka Kanohina Cave System on the Island of Hawaii, USA - MA170107-3 metaG ... | reverse complement strand
TCTTCTGGTCTTTCCGCCCGGCAGGGCGGACGCGCCTTCGTCCGCCCTGCCGGGCGGGGAAAAATGTTGGGGCCCAACGACCAGGGCCTGAAGGCCCTGGCTACCATCGCGCGCCCTACGGGGCGAAAAAAATCGGCCGTCTTGCTGCCTCGGCATCAGCCCAACTCCTAATATGTCGATATTTTAACGAAACGATACACTAGACTCCTTGGGTGGGCAAACTGGTTGCGAATGAGTCAAGTTTTCGAGTCGCATCCGCAGCCCCGCAGGGGGCGACGGTCTGTAGCCACGGGTGAAGACCCCGGAGGGGTCAAACCCGTGGGAATCGGGGCACAAGGGAACGTAGCCCCGGGGGCGACGGCAAATGGTGAGTCTATGTCAGATCGAATCAGGGCGGCGTCGCTGGCCTTCGTCCGCCACCCCTGCGGGGTGGATGGTTTTGGGGGCGTTGTGACCACGGGTTTGCCGCACGCGGCTGCACCCGTGGCTACAACCCTTGGCCCCTTCGGGGCTGAAGGGCGGTGCACGACTCGTCGGTCTGAGGCGCAGCCTCGCTAGTGTTCACTTCATGACTTCTCCTCCCTCAGCGCTGCTTCGGATGCTACCCGCTGAAAACATTCTGCAATGCGGCCACATCGCGCGCGTCGACATCATCATCGGGCTCGAGATCGAATACGGCGCACCCGTCACCGATGGTTCCGGCATCGGGGCCCGTCAGGCATAGTGCCAGAAGTGCGTAGTCCTCCAGATCCACATCGCCATCCCCGTCCGCATCGCCGACGATGCAGCCCCAGCGGGCGATGTGTCCGGAGCGCAGCGCACCCGCCATGGTGAATCCGCCACCAACATAGAGCGCTGGCAAAACCGGCCCGCCTCCGTCGTCATCGAAAATACTGAATGCTAATACAAACGGGTCGTAGCCGCTCGTACCGCCCGCTATCGACGCCCAAGCCTCGCCGTTCCATCGGGCGATGTTGTTCGTATCCACCCCGCCCGCGCTGGTGAAATAACCACCTGCGTAGAGAGACGCCGGATTGGGTCCGTCCCCGTCGTCGTCATAGTCTGCAAGCGCAAACACGCTTGGATTGGGATAATTGTTCGTGCCCCCAAGGCCGCCGCCGACGGGCGACCAGGCCGTGCCGTCCCAGCGTGCAATGCGATTCGCGGGGACGCCACCCGCGCTGGTAAAGTCGCCGCCGACATAGAGTGCCGGCGAGTGCGAGCCGTCGCCGTCGTCGTCGAAGATGGCGAATGAATATACGGCCGGGCCATAGAGACCACCGCCAGCCACACCGCTGCCGAGAGAGCTCCAGGTACCGTTCCATCTCGCCACGTGATTGACGTTCACGCCCCCCGCTGTCTGGAACACCCCGCCTACATACAGTGCCGGCGGCCCGGGACCATCGCCGTCGTCGTCGAACGCGACCAATGCTCTCGCGACCGGACCATACTGACTGCCGGCCAACCCGCCTCCGAGCGGCGCCCACGAAATCCCATCCCATCGCGCGATGCTGCTCGCGTTGACGCCGCCGGCCGCGGTGAATCGCCCGCCCGCATACAGTGCGGGAGCGTGCGGACCGTCGGCATCGTCATCATAAATGGCCAGCGCGCGGACGACACTCGTGAAGGGCGGGCTCATCCCCCCGCCTACCGGCGACCATGCCGCGCCATCCCACTTGGCCAGGTAGTTGCAGGTGATCTCTCCGGCGGTCACAAACGCGCCACCGACATACAGTCCCGCGAGTGGAACATTGCCAGTGCCATCGAAGCCGATCAGCGTGTAAACCGGGCCGAATGTGCCACTCCCGAGGGCTGCCCATGAATCACCGTCCCAGCGCGCGATGTCCGTTGCGGGGACCGTGCCCGCGCCGAGGAACTCGCCCCCGGCGTATAGCGCCGCGCGGTTGGGCCCGTCACCGTCCTCGTCGAAAGCCGTCATCGCATAGACCGCTCCCGTGGTTCCATTGTTCGTTTCGAGCGGCGACCAGGAACCCGGCATTGGACCTACGGGCGCGTTCCACTTTTGAACCTGATATGGGCTAGCTGAATAGAACGCGAGACCAGCCGCGACAAGCAGCGCCGACGAGTGCGGTCCGCTGCCGTCATCGTCGAACGGGAGCAGTGCGGAGGCGAGACCTGCGGTGCCGCTGCCCAGCGCCGACCAAGCCGTGCCGTCCCACATGGCCACGTGGTTTGTGCTTACCCCACCAGCCGACGTGAAACTTCCGGCGGCGTAGAGGGCTTCACCGTGCGAACCGGGTCCGTCGTCATCGAAAACCGTCAAGCGCGCCACGTAGCCATCTGTGCCGCCCGCAAGTGCTGACCAGGCCGTTCCGTCCCATTTGGCAATGTGATTCGCGTCCACTCCGCCTGCCGTCGTGAACACGCCGCCCGCGTAGAGCGCGGGCGGATCCGCTCCGGGACCGTCACCGTCGAAAACGACAAGCGCTGTGACCGATCCATCCGTGCCGCCGCCAACCGCCGACCAATATCCCGGGCCCGAGCCATTCGGGGGAGTCCATTTCGCGATGTTACTCGCACTGACACCCCCGGCAGTCGTGATCGAGCCACCCACATAGAGCGCAGTCGGATTCGGGCCCTCGCCATCGTCATCGAAGACCGCGAGGGCATACACGAATGGTGCCACCGGTGGCGCTGAGTAGATACCGCTGCCCAGCGCTGACCACGCGGTGCCGTCCCATTTGGCGATGTTCCCCACTGCAACCAAGTCGGCGTGCGAAAACTGACCTCCGGCGTAAAGCGCTGGTGAAGCGGGCCCATCGCCGTCATCATCAAAAGTGCACAGCGCGAACACGCCCGGCGGCCAGAAGCTGTTGCTCATCCCACTGCCCAGACCCGACCACGAGCTGCCATCCCATCGGGCGACGGAGTCGGCGAAAACTCCACCGGCTGTGTTAAAGATGCCGCCAGCGTACAGCGCTGGCAGATGGGGACCGTCGCCGTCATCATCAAAGAGCGTGAGCGCGAAAACACCCGGACTGGAGGAATCCCCGCCAGACACGCCTCCGCCCACGGACGACCAAGAATCACCGTTCCATAACGCGATGCCTGATACGTCCAATCCGCCCGCCAAATAGAATGCACCGGCTGCGTACAGCGCGGGCGTGTGCGGGCCGTCTCCGTCGTCGTCGAACGCCGCCAGTTCGGCCACCGTCCCGGCAAAACCGTTCGCTGCGAAGCCAGCAGCCCAATGCGGTTCGCACGGCTGGCCGCGCGCCACCCGCGCTATAGCGGCGATGACAACGGCTGTCCACATTATCCGATACCACGACATGTCTGTTCCGTCCGGGTCGTTTTGAAGAATCCCGAAGTTCGACGCGCACATATGGCGTGGAGGAGCGATCGTCTGCCTGGATCCGCACCGCCTCCGCAACCTTCCAGCAACCACGCCGCCTGACGTTAGCCGCGGCCGCCGCAAGGCGGGAGCGCGACATGCGACCGAGCTATAGGCTGGCCATCAGACGCTCGGGTGTCAACGGGATCGCGTTGACCGAGATGCCCAGCGCGTGGCAGACCGCGTTCACCACGGCCGGGGCTGGGCCGTCGATGGGCAGCTCACCAATCCCCTTGGCGCCCAGCGGTCCGAAGCCGCTGGCGCTGGTCGATTCGTCGAAATACACGCGGATCGGCGGCAGGTCGCTGCTGGTCGGGATGATGTAGTTGGTGAGTTGGTTGCTCTTCATCGGCCCGCCCTCGCTGACCACGTCTTCCATCAACGCCCAGCCGATGCCTTGCACGACACCGCCCTGGATTTGTCCGCGGGCCAACGTTGGGTGGATGACCTTGCCGACCTCCTGCAGGGCGACGTAATCTGTGACGCGCACGTTGTACGTGCGCACATCCACCTCCACCTCGGCCACATGCGTCCCCCAGGCATAGCGGGCGTAGGCATCGCCGCGGTACGTCGCATCGTCCCATTGGATCGCCGGGGGTTTGACGTAGCGCGCCCGTCCGATCAGTCGCTGGCCCGGATGCGCCGCGTGCCAGGCCAAGATGTGATCTTTGACCGCGATTGGCTCGCCCACGGGCGCCCTAGGTGTCGTATACGGATGCGCGGACAGGTCGCGGACATCGACGGGGACCTGGCACTCGATCTGATTGTCACAAGGTTTGCAAACCTTGAAGTCGGCCCCACATTCGTGCTGCTAAACGAATCGGTTTGCACGCCGTAGCTCCAGCGCGGGAGGTTCTGCTTAGGCCCTCAAGCAAAGCCCAAATGTCCAGCCCAAAGCCCGCAAACCTGACATCGACTTGAGCCCGCCGATTGAGCTCCTCGTGATCTCACCCGGCTGGCCCGCTATACTTTGGGGTACAGGAGAGCCCTATGCCCGTGCTGACCATCGCGGCTGACCAGGTCATCGAACTGATCCGTCAACTCCCCAAGGATGCTCGCGTCGACGCCCTGAGGATCCTGCTCGCTGATCCAGACTGGGGCAGCTTGCTGGCCGACGGTGAAGATCGGCTAGGCGAACAGCTCGCCAAGCGCGGGCTGGATCGCTCGCGCATGTCCCCCGACGAAATCGAGCGGGCCATCGACGAAATCGCCGAGGGACGCTGACGTGCCGCCGGCTCGCGTCGTCTTCGACGCCAACGTCGTCATTTCAGGCATTGTGTTCGGCGGTCGCCCGCGCCCGTGTTTGCGCTTGGCTGACTCGGGGCTGGTCGCGAGCATCACGACTGACGCCATCGTGGCGGACGTGGTCGACAAGCTGATTAACCGCTCCGGCTTCACGCGGGACCGTGCGGACGAGGCCGCCCGATATGTGCACAGCTTCAGCGATGTTGTGGCGGTCAGCGGACAGATTGCCGGCGTCTGCCGCGATCCCGATGACGATCACATTCTGGATTGCGCAGCGAGCGGCTCAGCCGCATTCGTCGTCACGGGCGATAAATCTGCTCACCTTGCGGTGCTTCGAGTCCGTCAGAGCAGATGGCACTCGCGCCAACGCGGAAATCCTTCGACCCGCAGAGTTCTTGGCGCGACATGTCCGTGGGCAGCCAGAATACTGATCTGTAACTCTTTGTACGACAAGAGCTTGCAACAAATCCGTTGACTTACGAGAGACGTCGGGACTCGACGCGCATATGGATGCTGGAGCGCCGGTGTCGGCCGGCCGGTGGCGTGCGTCGCCGTCGCTACGGAGGTGTTGGCATGTATTACACGATGAATCGAGCACTGGCCGCCACTTGCCAGTGCGGCATCATCATCGGAGCTGCCGGGTGTGGCGGTGCGGACCAGGCGCCATGCCTGTCCCCACGGCCGTTGGAGCTGCCATCATTTCAGGAAGCACTCGATGCACTTCGCGTACAGGCACAGGCGCACGAGTGCATCAATCCAGGCCCGTTCTTTGCCGCCGGCCAATGCGCCAACGGTCCGGTCTACCTCGTCGAAACATCCCGCGGCTCGCGTACTCGCTACTTCGACGCCGCCACCGGAGCCTTCATCGGCCAAACGCTCCAGTCGGACGCGATATCGGAACCCTGCGACGGTCGCACGTACTGGCCGACGCTCGTGCAATGTGATGCCCCTGTGATTACGGAAGTCATTTGCGGCATGCATGTCGGGAGCCCTGCCGGACGCGAGTCCAGCAGCCGTGTCCAGCCGTGACGCCTTCACGGTTCAGCAGTGTTGTCCGGCATGCCCGCAAGGCCGTGTTGGGCCGCCCGATTATTGAGCAGCCCGTTCTCTGCGATCGCCAGCTCCGGGTGGCCGGAAGGCAGCAGAGTGCGGCGCATCTCCAGGCATGCGCTCCACAACGTCTCCGCCTCGGCAAATCGGCCTTGATCATCGAGGATCTGCGCCAGAAGCTCCTGGCATTCGGCGATGTCGCCGTGTTCGGGACCGCGCTTCTGCATGTATATCTCGAGCGCCCTGCGACCGGTCGTCTCGGCCTCCTCCAGTTTGCCCAGCCGCCGGCATACCCTGGCCAGACAGTGCAGGCTCCATCCGAGGGCCGGGTGATCCGGAGCGAGGCGGCGCGCGCGGATTCCGACCGCCTCGCGCACGACTTGTTCCTCCTCGACAGAACTGCCCTTCGCACGAAGTACGCCGGAGAGAAACGTGAGCCGGCCGGCCAGCATCAGCTCCTGGTCGCCGGGAAGCCGTCGCACCATCTCAACAGCCGCGCGCAGGGCCGTCTCGGCTTCGTCCAGCCTGCCCAGCCCCATGAGCGCATAGCCGAGCATCCCGGTGCTCAAGGCCACGTCGGCATGTTCGGCCCCGAGCCGGCGCCGACGAATGTCCAGCGACTCGCGGGCAAGCGGCTCGCCTTCATGGGGTCGCCCCAGCTCGATGCAGATGGCGGCCAGGTCATGCAGACTTTCGGCGGCTTCAAGACTGTGGCGGCCAGACAGCCGGCGGCGCATCTCCAGCGCCTCTCGCGTAGGGGCTTCGGCCTCAGAGAGATCGCGCTTCTCTTGCAGGTTGGCCGCGAGGTCACTGAGTGCATCGGCAAGTTCGCGATCGTCGCCGGCCGTGAGCGACCGCCTCACTTCCACGGCCCTTCGCAGGTGGCGGTCGGCCTCGTGGTAGAGTCCCAAGGCGCGGTAGTGATTGCCAAGCGTCTGGTGAACGGATGCAGCCACTTCGGGCTGATCGCCCAGTTCCGTCTTCAGACGGTGGGCCGTGTGGTCCAGCACCTCGCGAACGGTGAGCTCGCCCGGACCGATGTTGTCAGGATCTACTTCGGCGAGCATGCCCTGCAGGAAGGCCAAAACCTGCCGGGCCTTGTGGCCCTCGCGTTCGGCCCGGGCCCGTGCGGCGGTCATGGCAACTGCGAACACGGCCAACAGGAGCACGATACCGGCCGCCACGCCGACGGGCAGGCGATGGCGGTGAAGGCTTTTCTTGAGCAGATACCAGCCGCTGTCGCGCTTGGCTTCGATGGGTTCGCCGGCCAGGTAATGCCGCAGGTCGCGGGCCAGTTCGCCGGCACCCTGGTAGCGCCGCTCGGGTTCCTTCGCCAGGCACTTGAGCACGATCGTTTCGAGCTCATCGTCGACGCGCAGGAGGGGTCGTTGACGCCGGCCATCGCGGCCCAAGACCGCTCCTACCAACCGCGCAGGCGGGGCCGTCGCGATCCGATCCATCACGTCGCGTATGCTGCCGACGACCGAATAGGGAAAGCGCCCGGCCAGCGCCCGGTACAGCATGACGCCCAGCGAATACACATCGGTGCGAATGTCGATCTGGCCAGCTGCGCCGGCGGCTTGTTCAGGGCTGGCCCAGGGCAGCGAGCCGATGAAGTGGCCCGTGGCGGTCATGGTCATGTCCGCTTCCCCGCCGCCGCCGCCGCCGCCTGCATCGAGCTTCGCCAAACCGAAATCCAGAATGCGCGGCTCACCACTTTCGTCGACCAGGATGTTGCGAGGTTTGAGGTCGCGGTGAATCACGCCGTGCAAGTGGGCGGCGTGGACCGCGTCGCAGACCTTCACGAACAACCGCAGCCGATTGTCGATTTCCGATTTCCGATTTCCGATTGGTTGGCGGGGCCAAGAAGGACGCTCGAAACGAATCGGCAATCGGAAATCGGCAATCGGCAATTGAGACGTAACGTACTGGTCCAGCGGCACACCCGCCACATAGTCCATCACAAAATAGGCGTTACCCGCCACCGTACCGCTATCGACGATGCCGACGATGTTGGGATGGTTGATTTGCGCAAGAATGTACACCTCGCGCTCGAAGCGGGCGCGCTCGCGCGGGCCGCTGAACGGTCCTTCGCGCATGACCTTGATGGCAACGGTTCGGCCGGTGGAGCGCTGGCACGCCCGATAGACCACACCTTGTCCACCCCGGTGCAGCTCCTCGATGAGTTCATAGCCGGGCAGCTCGGCCGGCGGCGGCACGGCTTGCGACTGCGATAGCACAGCTCGGCCGGCAGAGCTGACCGAGGCCTCGAACTGCCGGCGCGCAGCGCCGATCAGGCGGCGGTATCGATCCAACCCGGTCGAACCTTCGTCGATGGTCTCCATTCGTTCGCTCGACGGCACGCGGCTGACCAACGTCCTATGCGTTCGGTGCCGCGGCTCGTTCACTCGCGGGAGCTGAGATAAAGCGAGGCCGCCCCCAGCGACTCGCGCAGCCGGTCGTGCGCGCGAGCCCGCAGCATGTGGACGGCGCCGCGCGATCGCCCCAGGGCGGTGGCAACGTCGTCGATCGATCGCCCCTCCAGATCGTATTGCCGCACCACGGTGGCATAGTCCGGCGGCAGCAGCGACAGTGCCTGTTCGAGCGTCTCGTGCAGTTCCACCCGCCCGTACTGGCGGGTGGGACTGGTTGTGCTGGCGACCAGCAGGTCATAGAGACCCACGACTGAGTCTTCACCCGGCCCGACGGCCGCACGGCGCTCGACCGGACTGTGCAGATGCCGCTGAACGCCGCGCAGGGCATCGCGCAGGTTGTTCGCCGCGATCCGCCGCAGCCAGGTCACGAAGGACACGCCTCGGCTGGGGTCGAAGCGGCCGATTTGCAAGAATGCTTCCAGATACGTGACCTGCAGCACGTCGTCCACGTCGATGTGTGCCTGCCAGCGCCGCCCGATCCGCAGGCTGCGCTCGAGCGCCGGCCCGGCCTGACACAGCAGCTCACTCAGCGCGTCGGCATCGCCCGCAACCGCGCGGCGGGCGAGCTCATCCGCTGTTGCCGGAGGCGGATTGGAAGGGTTCGGGTTCACACAGCGGCCAGTGTAGCACGCCGAGCGCGGCCTCAGAAACCACCGCGAATCAGCCTTTCGGCTTGTCACAGTCTAACAGGGCTGCGCCCAAGTCCCCGAGCGAGCATTGAACTGGCTGTTTCGTGGCCGGCTTCAGCCGGACAGCGCTTGCCACCACCTTCAGGTGGTGGCGTTCAGCGCGAGACTTCCTGAGCCGGCTCTAGCCGGGCGTCCCGCGGCGCGCGAGGGAAGCCCGGCTGAAGCCGGCTGAAATTGCATCAGGATTCTGGGGCTGTCCGATCCGCCGGCTAAAGCCGGTGGCAGACGCTGTCCGGCTGAAGCCGGACGCCGCGCGACGGGAATCGCACACAAGCGAGCCGGGCCGTCCTCGGCCCGTCGAGCCAGACGCGGCCGCGGGGCCGTCCTCCACAGCACCACACAACGCCGGCACGTGCGCTCGCGCAGCCGTCCGGACTATCCCGTGAAGGCGTTTTGGATCTCGGCGAAATCGAGCAGGTCGACGGCGTCGTCGAGGTTGATGTCGAAGCATCCGCAGGGCGGCGCAGGCGGTCCGGCGGCAGGGCCCGTCGTGCAGGCGGGGAACGCCGCGTAATTCGCAAGGTCGACGTCGCCATCGCCATCACAGTCGCCGGGCAGTGCCGTGAAGCCCGTGAATACGTACGCCGCGCCGGAGTCGACGGCGCCGTTGTTGGCCTGGTTGCCGTTGACCCCCGTCGCGTCGCTGGCCTCTCCAGACGCCCCGGCCAGTACCGTGTCGCCGCTCACGGCCACCGAACTGCCAAAGTTATCATTCGCGCCAGTGTTCGAGGCCTTGAGGTACGCCAGCTGGCCCCAGGCGCCGCTGCTGCGGACGAACACGTAGGCCGCGCCGGAATCAGCGGCACTACTGTCGGCCTGGTTGCCGTCGATGCCCGTGGCGCTGCTATCCTCCATATGCGCCCCAACCACCACTGTGTCGCCGCTCACGGCGAGCGACCAGCCAAACTGATCACCCGCCCCGGTGTTCGAGGCTTTGAGGTACGCCTGTTGGCTCCATGACCCCGGCGCGCCGGGATTACGGACAAAAGCATACGCCGCGCCGGAACAGGGCGCGCTGTTGTCGGCCTGGTCGCCGTCGATGCCTGTGGCGCTGCTGGCCTCCCATCTCGCCCCGACCACCACCGTATCGCCGCTCACCGCCACGCGACTGCCAAACTGATCACCCGCCCCGGTGTTCGAGGCCTTGACGTAGGCCTGCTGGCTCCAGCTTGTGCCATCGCGGCCGAAGACGTACGCGGCACCTGCAGCAAAGGCACTCTTGTCGGCTTGGTTGCCGTTCACGCCGGTCGCGCTGCTGTCCTCCCATATCGCCCCGACCACCAACGTCTCGTCGTCCACGGCCACCGAATAGCCAAACTCGTCGCCATTCCCGGTGTTCGAGGCCTTGAGGTAGGCCTGCTGGCTCCAGACACTCCCGCTGCGGACGAAGACGTAGGCCGCACCAGAGGCAGGGGCCTTGTTGTCGGCCTGGTTGCCGTCGATGCCGGTGGCGCTGCCGTCTTCGCGCGGTGCCCCGACCAGTACCGTGTCGCCGCTCACGGCCACCGAACGGGCAAAGAAATCGCCTGCGCCGGTGTTCGACGCCTTGAGGTAGGCCTGCTGACTCCAGTCCCCGTCGTTGCGGACGAAAACGTAGGCCGCGCCGGAGAACGGGGCACTGTTGTCGGCTTGGTCGCCGTCGATGCCCGTGGCGCTGCTGTCCTCGCGATACGCCCCAACCACCACTGTGTCGCCGCTCACGGCCACCGAGAAGCCGAACATGTCGTTCGCCTCGGCATTCGAGGCCTTGAGGTATGCCTGCTGGCTCCAGGTCGTACCGCTACGGACGAAGACAAAGGCCGCGCCCGAGTCTGACGCGCTGTTGTCGGCCTGGTTCCCGTTGATCACCGTCGCACTGCTCGCCTCACCGGGCGCACCGATCACCACCGTGTCGCCGCTCACGGCCACCGAATAGCCAAACTCGTCACCAAGCCCGGCGTTGGAGGCCTTGAGGTAAGCCTGCTGGGCGATCGGATCGACCGTGAGCGGATAGCGCGCCCCGGCGTCGTCGATGGTCAGGCGCAGCGCGTCGTCGGATGACTCGAAGTGCGCCGGGAGCGAGCGACCGTCGGCGTCGAAGACTCTTAGCCCGTGATAGTTCAGTACCGCCGCGCCGGACACGTCGACGAAGGTAACATCATGCCCGTTGCCGCTGACTTGTGGCCGGAGGCCACCGCGCACGGCCAGCGTGATGTTCAGAGCTTGCTGGTGCGAGAATCCTCTCTCGCACCCACCACTGCGGGAATCCCTTCCCGCATCCGGCCGGCGATGGATCGTGTACCCGTGCTCCAGGCCGCGCCGGTCGTTGACATACCACTCGGTCAGCGAATCGTCCCATTCGTATTCGACGCGCTGCCCCTGAGCGTCCATGCAGCCCGGCGATTCGACGACGCGCTCGTCGCCGGCGCGGCCGAAGCTGACCAGCTCCAGCCCCCACGCCCACGCACCGTCGTCGGGCGTTACCAGAAATCCCCGGCCATCGAAGCGCGTCCGCCAATGCTGCCCCGGATTCCGCGCGACATACCCCCCCTCGACGGCCACCGCCGCATGACGATTCGCCTCGTACGCCGCGCGAATGCTCGACCAATCCGAAGAAGTCAGCCCCGGCGGCGGGCGATCGCTGCGGTCGAGATCGCTGGCACCCCTGGCGTGTTCGGCGGATGCGGGAGCGAAGGTTGATAGAGCCATCACAACGAAAGACGCCAGGACGCCCGGGTTCATCAAAGGCTCCTCTCCGTTCTTACCGAGGTGAGTCGGACCGACACCCCTCCGGGTGACGCCCCCGATGATACCAAGCCGCCCCGCTGAAATCACGGACTCCGGTCGCTCCGCACGCCGTACGTGCCGTCACGTTCCAAGAAGAGCGCGTGAATCCCGGCTCCTGTGATTCGCACTAGTCTTGAAAGGGGCCACCGACGGAACAGTCAAGGGGCCATGCGCGAGGATCAGCCATGACTACTAATCGTGCAACGAGCGGGCGAGGACTCATGCCAAGCGGTTTGGCCACTGCCGGACTGCTGCTGGTGGCGATGTGGGGCAACCCGGCTTGGGCCGACGTCGGGCCGCCGATAAGAATCCGCCTGCCGCACGAGACCACGCAGCCGGCCGTCAGTGGCGTTGATTACACGCTCGTCGTGGAGCTGACGGTCGGCGCCGACGGTCGCATCGACGACCTCCAGTTCGAAGGCCAACGCTGGACCATCCAGTCGGTTGACTTGCAGGTGCCGTCGGCGGTGCAAGCCGGGCAAGTGCTCTCGGTGCAAGTCCGCGCCCGTCCGGCCGACGCCGACCAGCCGCTGTGGATGCGATTGACGTTCGATGGCCGGACAGTCACCAAGGCCTTCGAACTCAGTGCAGAGCGGTTCGCGGCCGCGGCGCGCGGTGGACGGCTGGTCCAGATCGGCGGCACGCCGCGCGGAGGTGGTGCAGACCTGCCCGAGGGCGGCGGGCAAGATCCACCCGAGGGCGGTGAGCAACTCCACATCATCGGATGCATCGAATATCAGCGCGTCGACGGACCGTTCCTCGGAGTCGACTCGATCCGATTCCAACTCTGGGATGACGACGCGCCCGCCTCGGACGAGCTGATGTTCGAGGGCTACACCAATGCGCAGGGGTGTTTCGATGTGACCTTCGATTGGGACGACTGCGACATCATCGGCTGCGACGCACCCGACATCTACCTGAAGGTCATAGCCGACAGCGACGTGGTCCACGTCGAGGCCGCCAATGGAATGAACCAAATCTACAACTGGAGCACCGAACACGACTACTGGGACGATTACGAGGACAGCTTTCTCGATTTCGGCACCTCGACGCCGGAGAACCCCGGCGACGCCCCGGCCATGCACATCTTCACCAGCATCGTCCGAAGCTGGCGCTACATTCTGGAAGTCGATGGGACCAGCGTCACCGAGGTCGAAGTGCAGTGGCCGGAGGCGGGCAGCGGCGCCTTCTACCAGTCGGTCGGCGGAGAGATTCACATCTCGCCCGACCGTCAATGGAACGAGATCACGCACGGCCATGAATACGGGCACCACTTTCTGCAGAACTATTCGATGAACACGACGCCCATGTACTGTAACGGCGTCTGCGATTCGCCGCCGCCTTGCGGCCACTGCCTGTGGTGCCCCGAGAACGTGACCGACGCCTGGAACGAAGGCTGGCCGAACTGGCTCGGGTCGCGCGTGGCCCGCGGCTACCTGGACACGTACGGTATCACGCCGTGGTCAGCCGCCAATGATGGGCGATTCAACATGGAAGCGCTAGGAACCTGCCCGGGCCAGGCCGTGAACGCGACAACCACCGAGGGCTACGCAGCCGCACTGCTCTTCGACATGGACGACGCCAACAACGAAGACGAGGACGGCGACATGACGCTCGACTGCGATCGCGACGTCATGAGTGCCCGTGATGCGAACATCTTCGAAGTGGTTCAGCTCGATCAGCCGACCACGATTCAGCAGTTCATCGACGCCTACTGGGCACGGTTTCCGCTCGAGCAGCAGGACTTATGGAGCACGGTTCGCAACATCTCAACCACGTACACGCTGGCGGCACTGCCAGCGCCGATTGTGCTGGCCTCGCCCGGGCAAGGCTGCGACACGGTTGAGGCCGGCCAAACAGTCACGCTATCCGTCATCGCCAATGGAGCAGCACTGCTCTACCAGTGGCGCAGAAACGGTGTGAACCTGGCGAATGGACCCAACGTCAGCGGGGTCAACACCCACACGCTGACGATCACGTCGATTCAACCCGTAAGCAGCGGCACCTACGACTGCGTCGTGACGACCTGCGACATGGCAGCATCGAGCGTGAGCCAGCCATTCCGGGTTCACGTGTTCCCAGCACCGGGCGCCGGTCATCCAGCCACCGCGATGGGCCGTAACGACGTCGGCCAGCTTGGTCAGGGCACCACCTGCACGCTTGGACCTTGCCTCAACGACAGCGTGGGCGAAGTACTCGGCCTGAGCAATGTGGTGCAGGTTGCTGGCGGGGACTGGCATGCCCTGGCGCTCAAATCCGACGGCACGGTCTGGGCCTGGGGCAGCAACAGCTATGGTCAGATCGGGCAGGGCACTTGGGGCACGCCCGCATTCTTCGCCACGCCCCAACAGGTTCCCGGTCTGACGGACATCGTCGCGGTCGCGGCAGGCTATGAACACAGCATGGCGCTCAAGTCTGACGGCACCGTCTGGCTTTGGGGCGCCGATTACCATCTGCAGCTCGGCAACGCGCACCCCCCGCCTTACCTGGCCCAAGCGTATGCCACGGCTGTCATGAACCCGGACGTAAGCTGCGCGATCGGGATCGCCGCCAGCCGCTCGTCATCCTCGGTCGTCCTGGCCGATGGCACGGTTTGGAGTTGGGGCTGGTCGTTAGGTGTGGGCGTGCTCGGCGACGGAGCGCCAAACACGCAAACGCGCGATCCGGTGCAGGTCCTCAACGTGACGAACGCCGTCGCTATCGCGGCTGGGGACCAGCACGTGCTGTCGCTGCGGTCCGACGGGTCCGTGTGGGCCTGGGGCAATGATGGCCAAGGCCAATGCGGAGGCGGAAACTCAACAGCCTGGCGAACGCCCGGTCCCGTACTGTCGCTGACGAACGTGGCGCGGGTTCGCGCCGGCGCGTTTCACAGCCTGGCGATGCAAGTCGACGGAACGGCCTGGGCGTGGGGATCCAATCAGAGCGGCCAACTCGGCATCGGCATGAGCCCGCCCTATACCGTGGCCGTTCCAACTCAGCCGGTGGCGGTCGCGCCGGTCAGCGACCTGGACGGCAGTCATTCTTCCTCGATGTTCGTCAAGCCTAACGGCACGCTTTGGGGCTGTGGATCGAACGGCTACGGGCAACTCGGCCTGGCCAACGTGAACATCCAGTACCCCACACCGCAACAGGTGACCTCGATCGCAACCTCGTCCGTCGCAGTCGGCAGCGGAACGGACTTCCACATCGTTCTCCGCGCGCCCGCCGTCGACTTGCAGGGCTTTGCCGCGTTTCCTGGCTGCATGACGGGCCCCGGCGGCACGGCCGGCGGAGATTGCGACGAATCCGATTGGGATGGCGACGCCGACGTCGACCTGTTCGATTTCGCCGCGTTGCAGAACGCCTTCGACGCCTGACGCCAGGGCGCTGCCATCGGGGGTGCATCTCATTTGGGTGGCATGCCCAAGCGAAGCGCGGGCATGAAGTCACGTCAACAACGTCATGGCCGCGCTTCGCTTGGCCATGCCACCCATGTTATGTCGTGTTGCCCCTGCCGTCGGCATCCCATCGGCCGGGCTTGCGTGCGCTCGTCGCTGTGGGATACTTGGCAGTCAGGCTGCCGGATCCTGAATGTGAGCGACGACCGCACGTATGTTCTGACTTCGCGCGTCATCTTGTTTGGCGCGGGCGCCGTCGTCGGCTTGGTGCACTACGGTCTGTTCCGAGCGTTCTTGGAGTCGATTCGGGCGGCTGAGGAGATTGCACGCATCAGTTCGGATGGATTGGCGCCGTTCACCATTTTCATCATCGCGTCGGCCGTCAGCGGCCTGGGGCTGACCTGGCTGGCCGAGCAGCGGAACGTTGCTTCGGTTCTCACCATTGCGGCCTGTATCGCGGTCGCGGTCGGGGTGGAAACGGGGCTCGTCGTGACCGCCATCCGGCCGCTGCCGACGATGGCGGTCTACCTGTTACTCACGTCCGGCGCCTCGATGCTCATCGCTGCGGTTGTGCGTTGGCGCATGGAGGGTTGAGCGTTGCTACGGCGCGTTCCGTGTTGGACGCGCTGCGCGGCGTGCCCGGTCACGGCCAGCGCTTCGCCTGCATCGGGCTTGAGGTACGTCGCGATGCTCATCAGGCGCACCGGCAAGAGAATCGCGCCCGGACGGCACGGCGACGTCGGACGACGATGGGTTAACGACGGGACCGGGCTGAGGTCGCACGACACCGGCCGTGGCGGACCGTACAATGTCGATCGCCATGGCCGGCCATGCCAAGAGCATCTATGTTCAGATTGATATCCGCAGTCCGATCGACCGGGTGTGGCAGTTGACGCAAACGCCGAATCTGCATCAGCAGTGGGATCTGCGTTTTACCGAGATTCAGTACCTACCGCGACCGGACACTTCCCAGCCGCAGCGATTCCTCTACGCCACTCGCATCGGATTCGGTCTGAGCATTCGCGGCGAAGGCGAATCCGTGGGCACCCGCGACGGTCCGGGCGGCGAGCGCAGTAGCGCACTGAGATTCTGGTCCGACGATCCCAAGAGTCTGATCCGCGAAGGCTCGGGGTACTGGAAGTACATCCCGCCTGCCGCAGACGGGCAAACTGTCCGGTTCCTCACTGGGTACGACTATGGCGTGCGTTTCGGGCCTGCCGGCCGTCTATTCGACCGCCTGGTCTTCCGCCCGCTGATCGGGTGGGCCACGGCCTGGAGTTTTGACCGCCTGCGACTATGGATCGAGAAAGGCATCGAACCGTCGGCATCCATGCGGTACAGCCTCATTCACTTGACGGCCCGGCTGACGCTGGCGTTGGTTTGGTTGTACCAAGGCCTCGTTCCCAAGGTGATCTTCCGGAATTCGGACGAACTCGCGATGCTCCGCGCCGCGGGCCTCTCTGATTCCGCCGCCCGCGGCCTGAGCGTTGGGATCGGCTGGTGCGAAGTGGCCCTCGGACTGCTCCTCCTGCTTGCGTGGCGCTCCCGTTGGCCGCTGTGGTTCACGTTGGTCGCCATGCCCGCGGCCGCGCTGGCCGTCGCGCTTCAGTCGCCGCGCTTCCTGGTCGCGGCGTTCAATCCGGTGTCGCTCAACGTCGCGGTCTTCGCCCTCGCGGCGACGGCCTTGCTGAGCGCGCCCGATCTTCCGTCAGCCAGCCGTTGCGCACGCCGCCCAGCACGGGGGGAATCGTGAGTTCCATCTACCAGATCGCGCTCGGTTCCGCCTTCTCCCGTCTGCACCCGCGGGTCCAGCAGCGATTCGGATTCTGTAGCGACGACCGGACCTGTGCTATCGGGCGCGGCACCATGGACCGCGTCTGGCACGGGCGGTTCTACACGCTGCCCTTCCTATACGTGGGAACGTGGCGGCGGATCATGTTCCCCGAACGTGGCGAACACGTCCCGTTCACCATCGAAAACTACGCCTACCGCGACTCGCTTGGCCGCGAGACCGTTACCTGGCTACGTACATTTCATACCCGTCGGCTCCGCCGGTTCGACGCCTACATGATCTACAGCGAGCAGCGGGGCAGAATCGTCGACTATCTGGGCACGCACCAGCATTTGGCCGTGGACATTGACCTTTCGGTGGACTCGCGCGGCGGGCTGCGGCTGCGTAGCGGCGAGCAGCGGTTCTACGAGCGATGGATCGGCTTTCGCTTCCCTTTGCTGTTCTCCGGCGTCGCCGAAGTTTGCGAGTGGTACGACGACGCGGACGGGAAGTTCCACATCGACGTCGTCGTGACCAACCAGACTTGGGGCCGGCTCTTCGGTTATTGCGGATCGTTCGACGTTGAATGGGCGCCAATGCCCGCCGACCAGGTGCCGGCCCATGCCCGGCCTCGCCGCGAGGAACAGCGAGAGTGATTCGGTGCCAGCCACAACGGTGTTGGCTGGACTGCGAGGCGCATCAGGGCAACGGGGCGGCCGGTCGATGACATCGCTCGCGCTTGCCGATTGTGTCGTTCACGGCGGCTGATCGAGCACTTTGGGTACGGCGAAGAAGTCGCCCTCGCGCTGCGGAGCGTTGGCGAGCGCGATTTCGGGCGCGAGCGAGTTAGTGACGGTGTCTTCGCGAAAGACGTTGTGGATCGGCAGGGCGTGTGCGGTCGGCGGCACGTCCGAAGTGTCCAGCTCGTTGAGCTGCTCGATGTAGCCGAGGATAGCCGAGAGCTGCTGGCCGAAGCGGGCGGCTTCCGCGTCGGTGAGCTTCAGGCGCGCCAGGTGCGCCACGTGGCGGACTTGTTCGGCATCAATCACGGGCACACCGCGCTCGACAGTGACGCTCGCCGGAGCCTACTTGCGGGCGAGGACGCCCGCGCTCCACTAGGCGGCCTCTTCGGTGGCGGGCCGGTAGTCGCGCTTGGTCGGCTTGACCAGCAGCCCCATGCGGATGGCCTTGGTCGACACGCGCAGACGTACGATCTTGCCGCCGATCACGGCCCGCACCCGCTGCACGTTGGGCTTGAACTGGCGTTTGGTCTTGCCGGTGACCTTGCGACCGACGCCGCCCAGGTACTTAGCCTTCCCGCGATGCGTATACTGCCGCCCCGCCCGCGTCCGCTTGCCCGTAAAATGACACACCCGCGACATTCGCCACCTCATCGCCGCATGACACGGCGGATCGGAATCTGTTGCTATTCCACGGGACTCTATCGAGCCCAACAGCCAAGCCCAGCAAGTATATGGATCGCCAGAATGATTGCAACTTGCCAAATGCGATACGTGGCACGTCGCACGTCGTGGCACGGGCTTCCAGCCCGTGAAGCGTCGCACGGGCTTCCAGCCCGTGCAACTGCCACGGCCTGGAAGGCCGTGGGACGAAACACGGGCACGATGCCCGTGCCACGCTGGCTCCCGGCACCCGTGCCGGACCTGCTTTGAGCCGCTAGACTGCCGCGAATTCGCCATTTGCTCAAGATGGCGCTGGGAGCAGGCCTATGAGTGAAGACGCGCGAGTCCGTTGCCCGTGGCCAACTATGGGCGATCCGCTGTATCTCAACTACCACGACGAGGAATGGGGCGTTCCGGTGACCGACGATCGGACGATCTACGAATTCCTCGTGCTGGAGACTTTTCAGGCGGGCTTATCCTGGCGAACCGTGCTGCACAAGCGGGAGAATTTCCGACGGGCCTTTGCTGGCTTCGATTATCGGCGTGTGGCCGAGTTCGGCAGGCGCGACGTCACCCGCCTGCTGAACGACGCCGGCATCGTCCGCAACCGCGCCAAGATTGAGGCCGCCATCACCAACGCCCGTTGCCTGCTCGAGGTCCGCGGCGAATCCGGCACGTTTTCGCGTTACATGTGGTCGTGGGTGCGCGGCAAGCCGTTGGTCAACCGCATGCGGAGCATCAAGGACTACGTCCCATTCAGCGAAGAGGCCGCCGCCTGGGCCAAGGACCTCAAGAAGCGTGGCTTTAAGTTCCTCGGACCAACCGTCATCTATGCACACATGCAGGCGGTCGGGATGGTCAATGACCACGTCGTGGATTGCTTCCGCTATCGTGAGCTCGCCGATGGCTAGTTGCTAGTGCGCGTCGCTCGCATGGAAGCTCAGCACGCTGGCCGATTTGGTGGCTGTGACGCAATCTTCGCGGGCCGCGTTCGTTCCTAGTATAAGGAACGGTGTATGGATCCGCAGCAGCTCGCGCGGCTCATCGCGGCAGCCCGGCGACGCGAGCCAGAGGCGTTCGACGCCCTGGTCGATGCGTATTCGTCGCCGCTATACGGCTACCTGTTCCGGCTGACCGGCTCGCGCGACGATGCGGAAGAACTGTTGCAGGAGCTGTTCGTCCGGCTGGTGCGGATGATTGCCCGCTACCAGCACGACGGGCGCTTCGAGGCCTGGCTGTTCCGGATCGCGACCAACCTGGCCCGCGATCGCGTCCGCCGGCTGCGGCGCAGTCCGCAGGTCAGCTCGATCGAAGCGGGCGGCGGTGGCGACGGCGCCTTGCTCGACGGTGAGCTGGGCGATGCCATGGTCGATGCGTCGTGCGACGCGCCCGATCAGCCCATGCGGCTCCGCGAGGACTGCGACGCGTTACAGCGGGCGCTGGCGCAGTTGCCCGCGGCCGAGCGCGAGGTGGTGATGTTGCGGCACTACTCCGACATGACGTTCGCCGAGATCGCCGCCGCCATGCAGACGCCGCTGGGCACCGCCCTGGCCCGCGGGCACCGCGGCTTGCAGCACCTGCGCCGTCTGCTGAGCGACGAAGACGGTTTGGCCCGTGCCGCCGGAGGCGATGCCTGATGGATATTGAGCTAGCCGACATCGAGACGCTGGAGCGCTGGCTCGCGGAGCGTGCGCCGCGGCCGAGGCTCGATCCGGGCTGCGCAGAGCGGATCAAGTGGCGCGTGCGGGCCGAGCTGGCCACGCTCGGCGCATCGCCATTCGAGGCCGGCGTGGGCCCGCGGCCGTTCGTGGTGGCCCGAATCAAGCAGGCAGTTCGCGACGAGCTGCACGCCGGAGAGGTTAGGGCGGCTCCGGCGCGCGGCCGCGCTCGTCAAATCGCGGCGTGGGCTGCCGGCTGGGCCGCGCTGGCGGCCGCCATGCTGGCGGCGGCTGTTGGCTTACAGCTCGGAGAGACGAACGGGCCGCCAGCCTCGCAGACAGTTGCCCGGATCGACATCTTCACCAACGTGCTCGATCGGCCGGCCGATGCGATCGAGCAGCAGCTCGCCGACTTGGCCGACGATTTGGCCGCGGTCGAGGAGCTGGGCATGTCGTATGTGTCGGACTCCTGGTTTGACGCCGAGCTTGACGCGCTCGACGACGCCTACGATGAGGCCGAGTCGATCTGGGATGTCTCGTGATTCATGGCAACGGGTGCCCACGTGCGTTCAGAACCCACCCTGCCAAGGGTGGGCGTGCTGATCCGGCTGAGGCGCTGCGGCGCCGAGAGTCGCCCCGCCTTTGCAGGCGGGGTTCTGATGCGGCGAACGGTCGCCCACACGTTCAGAACCGACTCTGCCAAGAGTGGGCGTGCTGATCCGGCTGAGGCGCTGCGGCGCCGAGAGTCGCCCCGCCTTTGCAGGCGGGGTTCTGATGCGGCGAAGGCCTTGGCTAGTTAGAGAGGGTCCCATGACGATACGAAGATTCAGACCAGCGCTGTTCATTGGATCGGCAGGTGTTCTGGCGTGCTGTTCGTTGGCGGCCTTGGCCCAGTCCAAAGAGCGCAAGCCGGATGAGTCGGCGCCGCTGGCTGGGCCGGGACATCGCGCCAACGACGACGAGCGCCACGAGTCGCGGGCGGGCGACGAGGTCGACGCCGGCCTCGACGAGCCGCCCAGCCCGAACCTGATCGGTCCGCCCGGGCCGGGTCCGGGCCGCTTTGCCGACCGCCTCAGCGACGAGGACTTCGACGAGATGCTGCGCTTTCTCGACCAGCATTTTCCCGAGCGGGCCCAGGAGCTGCGCTGGCTGCGCGACGAGAACAACCCGCGCTTCCGCGTACGGGCCGGCCGGATGTTCCCGCGCCTGCGGCAGCTCATGATGGAGCTCCGCGACGATCCCGAGAGCGGGCGACTGGCCGTCGAAAACGAGCGGCTCGAGATGAAGGTGCGCGGCCTGGCGCAGGAATATGCCGGCACGCCCGAGTCCGACGAGCCGCGCCGCACGCAGCTTCGCCGCCAGATGCGGGCGATGCTTGATGAACAGTTCGACGTGCGCCAGCAGCGCATGCAGCGCGAGATCGCGCGGCTCGAGCAGCGGCTCGGCTCGCTGCGCGAGCGCATCGAGAACCAGCAGCAGCGCCGCGACGTCATGATCGACACGCGGCTCGACAACCTGCTCTACGGCGCCCCCATGCCGCCGTTCGATGACCCACCCCAGCGCCCCGGCCGCCGGCCCATGCCGCCGCGGCGGGAGGAGTGAGTCCTGAGTTCTGGGTGCTGAGTCCTGAGTGCTGAGTGCGCCTCGTTCCCTCGTTTCCTGCGTTCGCCTACCTCGATAATTGGCGCGGGGGTCGCTGAAGCTGGGCAGTCAGGCAACGAGGGCGGCGTGCCCGCGGCGCAAATGTCTCAGTCGCAAGCGCGGCACTGCGATCAGCTCCGCCCCCAGCTCGGCCAGGGCTTGGCGTAATCGTGTCAGGTTGCCGGCGTTGGCCGGAATGAGCAGGTCCGTATCGCGGCTAAACTCCGCCGCGCCGTACAATACGCACGCCTGGCCGCCCATGAGCAGGGCGTGCATGCGGTGCGCGCGGATCGAAGAAAGGACTCTGCGTATCGGGTTCGGGATCAAGCGAGCCTCCCAACATCAGGAACGCCGCCAGGAGTCGCTCGCTCTCCAACCAGCGTTCGCTCGGACTCAAGCGATACCACTCGGCCCACTCAACCCCCACGAGTTGATCCGGTTGAATCACGTGACCACTGTAAGCCAGGCGCCGCGCCCGTTCAATCCGATCGTGCGGCCGCCCGGCGCGCGACGCCGGCGCCGACCAAGCCTGCCCGATGACCACCGGCATCGTTGTTCGCATCGCGGCCGAGGCAGCCGAGGAGGACGCCCGCGCGGGCAGGAAACGCATCACGCCATATTGGCGCACGATCACTGACGACGGTGGCCTGAACGAGCAGGTTCCGGGCGGCGCTGCAGCCCAGGCCGAACGCCTGCGGGCTGAAGGCCTGACCGTCGAACCGTACCGCCGCGGCGGCCGGCAGATGGTCCGCGAGTTCGAGCGATATCTGATCCGTCTCCGAGTCTAAGGCGTTTGCCGCAGACCGAGAACGTCGTGAGCTCGCCGCGAATCGCGGACGGGCCAGGTTGCGCTCGCCGACTACGCCAATCAGATCGCCGGCCTGACGGATAAGCTCGATCGCGCCCGCGCCCGCGCCGATCCTCAAGCGGTGCCCGATTCGCGCTGAGCGCTCCGCGAGAACCGCCGGGATGACGACGTGCCGAGCCTACTTGCCGCCTTCGTCGCGAATCCGACGGATCGCCAGCAGCTGGAACAGCGAGTCGCGATCCTTGGGTCGCTGGATGTGTTGTTTCACACGGATGAGGTCGTCGAGATTGATTGTGCGCACCGTGTAAGGACCAACTTCGTACTCCTCGGCTCCGCGTAGTATGTCGTCATACGTTCCGATTGGCTCGATGGTGCCGAGCAGATCCAGGTCTCCAAACGGGGTGCTGAACGTGAAATTGCTACCCAGGCCGAGCGCTAGCGCATCGATTCGGAATGGCAAGTCGGGTGGAGCACCGCGCAACGTGGGCTTGATGTCCCGCAGGGCCGCGGCCAACCGTTCGAGGTTGTCGCGGTTTCGCCGGTAGCAAAGATCCACGTCGTACGTGACCCGCGGGCTGCCGAACAGACTCTCGGCTTGTCCGCCAACGACGATGAATTCCACGCCATGTCTGGCGAGAATCTCAACGACCTGCTCGAGCAAGCTTTTCGCGGTGTCGTCGGCCAAGCTCTTGCAACCTCTGAGCGTCGCGTCGCCCCCGGTCGGCTTTGCGGATTCTCTCGAGCGGCGAAAGCCGCAAGTTCGAGCGGATCAGCGACAAGTCCACGCCGTTCTCGTCCTGCTCGCCATACCAGGTCGGGCTCCGCATGTAGTCGGGTAGAATGTGTGCATCGATGGCCATCGCTACCAGTATAGCGCGGCGTGTTGGTATCGTCCAAGCGCCGCCAGCCCCGGCAGCAGTGACGGGGCCCGTGACTGATCAGGTGGGAGCGGTCGGTGCCGGTGATTGTGGTGCAGGCGTCGGCGGTGATTGTGGTGCAGGCGTCCCGCCTGCCCGTGCAGCCGAGACGGCTGCACCACAACGTCACGGCGTATCGAACGCCGTACCGCATTCCGGGCACAGTGCGTTTCGCCGTTCCTTTGCGGTCGCGGCTCGAAAAAAGGCAGTCCGACGAACCGCATCGCCGTTCAGAGCCGCGACCGTCAGGGAGCGTTATCAATCCACGCGCTTCGGTGCGGCCCGGATCTGCTTGAAATCCTCCTGGCCCAAGGGGCCAGGCGCGTTGAGCGTTTTCGGGTCCGGTGCGTTTAGACGCTCCCTTACGGTCGCGGCCCTGAAATGCGGAGGCGACACCATAGGAAATAGCACGGGGCGCCGGCCACGAGGATAGCCAGCCATGTCAGGTTCTCGGCCGGCGATTCGCGAATTTGCAGGAACGTCATGAACGCCGCGGAGAGCACGAACACGATCGGGACGACCGGGTATCCCCAACAACGATACGGCCGCGGCAGGTCGGGCCGGCGAATGCGAAGGACGATGACACTCACGGCTGCCAGGGCGTAGAAGATCCACATCGTGAAGACGAACCCGCCGGCCAGCCGTTCGAAGTGTTCGAGCACGCAGATGGCCAGGCAGGACAGGGCCGCCTGAAACCACAACGCGACGGCCGGCGTCTGGTACGTCGGATGGATGTGACCGAGAAAGCTGAACAGCAGGCCGTCGCGCGATTGGGCGAACGTGACCCGCGCGCCGGTCAGGATCGAGCTGTGTGTGGCCCCCAGCGTCGAGATGATGATCAGGATCGTCACGAGCTGGCCGCTGGCGTCGCCAAGGAGCCGCTGCATGACCAGCGGCGCGACGGTACGCTCGTTGCGCATCTCACCCAGCGGCACGAGCGCGATATAGACGGCGTTGACGGCCACGTACAGCACGATGGTGGCGGCCGTGCCGATCAGGAAGATGCGCGGCAGCAGCCGCTGCGGCTCGCGCACTTCGCCCGCCACGGCGCCGACATCGCTCCAGCCGTCGTAGGTCCACATGATCGCGGCCAGCACGGGCGCCAATGCGAGCCAGAATGGGCGGGGCGACTCGATCGGCTCGAAGTTGGCGGCCGAACCTTTCGCCAATGACAGGCCCAGCACGATGATCAGGGCCAGCGCGCCGGCCTTCAGGCTGGTCAGGAAAATGGCGAAGCCAGCGCCCAGCCGCGTGCCGCAGGCGTTGACGGCCGTCAGCACGATGATCATGACGCACGTGAGGATGCGAGGGTCCCACTTCGTTCCCAGCAGCGTGTTGACGTGTTCGGCAAAGACGACGGCGATGCCCGACGCCGCCAGCGGCTTGGAGATGAGCATGTACGTCCAGCCGAACACGAAGGCCACGATCGGCCCGAAGCCCTGGTGCAGGAAGACGTAGATGCCGCCCGAGCGCGGGAACATTGTGCCGAGCTCGGCGTAGGTCAGCGCGCCGAACAGGGCCAGCATGCCGCCGAAAACCCACAACAACAGGATGACCCAGGGGTTGCCCATCTGCTGGGCAATGGATGTGGGCGTTCGGAAGATGCCGCTGCCGATGATGACGCCGACCATGATGCCCGAGCCGCCCCAGAAGCCGATGGTGCGCGGCAGGTCACGGCTCATGTCAGTGCTCGCGTCAAGTCGATTATGGGACGCCCACTCTAGAAACTAGAAAAGCTAGAAACTAGATGACCGTGCGCGATCCGTAGCCGCCGAGCGGGTGGCATGGGTGGCATGGGCAAGCGGCCGTTTGCTTGCCCGTGCATACGCCGCGACATTCTCGCGGAAGCACGGGCAAGCGATCGTCGCCAAAGGCCGCGACGATCGCTTGCCCATGCCACCCAGACTATGCATCATCGCGCACGGCCATTTAGACCCAAGGCCCGGCAACCGCTGCTGCCGCGGATTGTATCGTCCGATAGCCAGCCCTGTCATCGGCCGATAAGATATCGCGGCCTGAAAAGCACGGGCACGGATGCGTGCGGAGGGTCCGAGAATCGGCAGGGAGGTCACCATGAGCACAGGATCACGCCACACCGTCGCGGCCGCTTGCCTGAGCGCCGCGCTGGCAGCCGTTTACGCACCTCAGGCCACGGGTCAATCCACCGATGACGAGCTTCGCCGAAACTTGGCCTGGCAAATCGCCCTGGAGCGAGTCGGCTTCTCGCCCGGTCTGATCGACGGGAAGATCGGCCGAAAGACCGAGATCGCCACGCGCGAGTTCCAGCGCGTACGGGGGTTGCCCATCACCGGCACGCTCGACTCGGCCACGACCACAGCGCTGCGCGTGGACGCCGAGCGCGTCCTCGACCGCTATACCATTCAGCCGTCCGACCCGCGCCAGATCGGTGACGTGCCGAAGTGCTGGCAGGCCAAGAGCAAGCTGGCGCGGCTCAAATACGAATCGCTCGCCGAGCTGGTGGCCGAGAAGTTCCATTGCACGCGCGGACTGCTGGCGACGCTGAATCCGAGCGTGCCGCTCGAGCGCCTCGCGCCGGGTGATACGCTAACCGTCCCGAGAGTCGCTGACACGTCAGCAGCGACGGCAGCGCGGCTGGATGTCGACCTGTCTGAGAAGATCATCCGAGTCCGCAACGCGAGCGACGAACTGATCGCGCTGTTTCACTGCTCGGTCGCGGCCGACAAGGCGAACCTGCCGTCGGGCACGGCGCGGGTCATCAGCGTGACCGACGAGCCGACGTACACGTTCGACCCGAAGATGTGGCCCGAAGTCAAAGGCGTCAAAGAGAAGCTGCTGATTCCGCCCGGCCCGCGCAACCCGGTCGGACTGTGCTGGGTCGGCTTGAGCCTGCCGGGCTACGGCATCCACGGCACGCCCAATCCCGAGCTGATCGGCAAGACCGGCTCGCACGGCTGCATCCGCCTGACCAACTGGGACGCGCAGCGCCTCGGTCGCATGGTGCGCTCCGGAACGCCGGTGCGGTTCGTCCGTGACGGCGAGCTCGCCCTCAAGCGACCCTAACCCGCCGCACGCCGCGGAGCGCGGGCGTCCTCGCCCCGGAGCGCGGGCGTCCTCGCCCGCTGGATGGCATAAGGGCGCCGTGCGTTCACCCTATCTGCCGCTCGGCATCCTCATCGCGACGTCGCCGTGCAAGCCACGCCAAAGCAGCATGCCATCGCCGGCGATGCTCGCTGGGCAACGCCGAATCGTCGGATTCAGACAACTAACGCCAGCAGAGCGCAAAACGCTCGCTCACGCTCGCGGCTCTGAACAGACGTCGCCCCGCGGCCCGATATCCACCGAGTGCCACGCCCGCCCGAAGCGCGGGCAGCCTCAAGCCGGACCGCATTCAGAGCCGCGACCATAAGGGAGCGTCGACGCGCAAGCCACGGCGACGGCGAGCGATGGCCCGTCCAATCGTGGCCGCACGAGCTGCAGAATCCGCTCGAAAACCGGCTGGTCCGCCGTCAGCCCGACTTGAGCGGACGGCCGCTTTTCTGCTACGCTCGGGGGAGATTCGGGCGAGAGCGGGGTACTTCACGTTGGATGGACGGCGTGCAACGGCCGCCGAGCGCCATCGCTGTAACGTACGGCTCGTGACCGGCGGCCGACGCCGGCCACGGTCCC
>Ga0187892_10003804_pt1 | contig 26771 bp, 13 predicted proteins | sample MA1701073metaG_FD_139345 | JGI IMG/M metagenome (GOLD analysis project Ga0187892, IMG submission 139345) | Bio-ooze microbial communities from a basaltic lava cave in the Kipuka Kanohina Cave System on the Island of Hawaii, USA - MA170107-3 metaG ... | reverse complement strand
CCTCGCGGCTCGCCTTCCGCATCGGCGAGCACGCAACCGAAGCGACCGGCAGTGGCGCGGAATCAGAGCGTCACGGGGACCGAGGATACGTCGCAGGCCATAACGCTCGCGGCGACCGACCCCGAGGGCAGTCCCCTGACCTATTCCATCGGGACCCCGCCCACCCGGGGAACCCTGACCGGGACCGCGCCCAACCTCACGTACGCGCCGTCGCCCAATTACAGCGGTCCCGACAGCTTCACGTTCACCGCCAGCGACGGCGAGTTCGTCTCGAACGTGGCGACCGTCACGATCACCGTGAGCGCCGTCAACGACGCCCCCGTCGCGACGGATGACACCGGCCGCATCGCCCGCGGGAGGACGTTCACGGTGAGCGCGGCCAATGGCGTCCTTTCGAACGACGCCGATCCCGAGGGGAGCGCGCTCACGGCGACTCTGGTCACCACCACCGCCAACGGCGCCTTGACGCTGAACGCCGACGGGTCGTATTCGTACACCCCGAACCTCACCTTCTCGGGGCCGGACACGTTCACCTACCGCGCCGGCGACGGCTCGGCCCAATCGAACGTCGCCACGGTGACGATCACGGTCACGATCAACGTGGCGCCCGTCGCCGCGAGCGAATCCTACCGGGTCAACGTCAACCGGGAGCTGACGGCCAATGCCGCCACGGGCCTCCTCGTCAATGACAGCGATTCGGATGGAGACCCGTTGACGGTCGTCCTCATGAGCGGGCCCGCGAACGGCGTGCTGACGCTGCTCGCCGGGGGCGCCTTCGAGTACACGCCCAACGCGGGGTTCACGGGTACGGACAGCTTTGTCTACACCGCCAACGACGGCCTGGTGGATTCGAACGCGGCGACGTGCACGATCGCCGTGAACGTCGTGGCCAATCGGCCGGGCGCCGGGGTCTCCAGAACCAAAGTCGTGGAAATGTTCGACGCCGCGCCGGGGGCGGCGGGCAAGACCTTCCTCTGGCTCGGCCGGGCGCAGATCAACGACGGCGACGCGCTGCTCATCCCGGGTTTCCTGGACCGGCAGGGTGTTTCGATCTTCAACGATCCGGGCCTCTGGCTCCGCGATGCTTCCGGGACGATGACCCTCCGCGTCCGTCGGGGCGACGCCGCGCCGGGCGCGGCCGGCACGCAGTTCAAGTCCTTCGATCCGGTCCTCAACAATCTGGACGAGCTCTCCACGATTTCCCAGGTGATGGGTGCCGGAGTCGTCACCTCGAATGCCACGGGGATCTGGGACACTCGGGGTGCCCCGTCGCTCCGTTTCCTCGCCCGCGAGGGCTTCCCCGTGAACGGGAGCGACGGCGAGCCGATCCAAAACGTCGCGGCCCACGGCTTCGGCCCCGCGGGCACGGCGTTCTTCGCGATCGCCACCACTTCCCAGCGCAGCATCCTCTGGGGACCCGACGGCGCAGGGAACCCCATGGCCCTGGCCCGGACCGGCGATCCGGCCCCCGGTACCGGCGGAGCGATCTTCGCGGATTTCACCAACGTCGCCGGCACCCTCGACCCCTTCGTCATCAATGCCACGGGCCAGGCGGCCTTCACCGCGAACCTCCAGGTCGGGCCCGGGGGCGTGACGACCGCCAACGACGCCGGCGTGTGGGTGTCGGCCGGCACGACGAGCGTCCTGACCCTGAGGGCCCGCAAGGGCGACTTGGCTCCGGGCGCCGGCGGACTGCGCTTCGGCCGGAGGTTCGGGAGCCCGGTCATCAACAACGCCGGCCAGATCGCCTTCCTGGGCTACCTGGCGCTGAGCCAGTCCAGTCAGGATCTCGCGAAGGATGAGGGGATTTGGGCTCCCGGGGAGAACGCGTCCCTCACCCTGATCGCCCGCGAGGACGACGCCGCACCCGGCCTCCCGGCGGGCGGCCGCTTCGGGCGTTTGGGATCGCCGGTCATGAACGGGCGCGGAGAAGTGGCCTTCCTCGCGGAAGTGCGGTCGAGCGACATCAGCACGCCCAACCCTCAAGCCATTTGGGCGTCCGACGGCCTGGGAGGCGAAGGGAGCCTCAAGCTCATCGCGCGGACGGGGGTCGCCGCGCCGGGGGCCCCGGGACGGACCTTCCAGAATCTCCGCGACCCCGTTCTGAACGACCGGGGCGACCTGATCTTCTCGGCCGCTCTGGACAACAATAACCTTTTCGGGCTCTGGGCCTACAGCGCCGCCTTGGACCGGGTGTTCCTGGTGGCACTGGCGGGGGAGTTCTTCGAGGTCGCGCCCGGAGACGTGAGGACGATCGCCGGGACCGCGCTCAATCCGGGAGTCATCCACGAGCGCAGCGGCGGCCTGGACGGACGGGCCCGGAGCCTCAACAACAGCGGCAAGCTGGCCTTCACCCTGGCCTTTACCGACGGCACGCAAGCCGTGATCCTCGCGACCATCCCGTCGACGTCCGACGCCCCCGTGGCCTCCGGCGACGCGTATTACGCCAACCAGGACGCGGCGCTCTCCGTCTCTGCCCCAGGAGTGCTTTCCAACGACCGGGACCCCAACAACGCGGCCTTGACGGCGACGCTCGTTGCGGGTCCCTTGAATGGCACCTTGACTTTGAATCCCAACGGATCGTTCCTCTTCACGCCCGCCGCGGGCTTCGCCGGGACCGACGGCTTTACCTACAGGGCGAGCAACGGCACGCTCACCTCGAATGTGGCCGCCGTGACTCTGAACGTGAGGGCTCCTCGGGCGATCGGCTTGGCCAAAGCCGTTCTGGAAGGGGAGCAAGCGGCCGGGATGACGGCCGGCACCGTATACGCCGACATCGTGGATGAGGTCGCGTCGATCGACCCCGCAGGCCGGATCGGATTTACCTCGTGGGTCACCGGGAGCGGGGTGACGTCCGGGAACAACATGGGACTCTGGACGGGCGCGCCGGCGAGCCTGGGCCTGGTGGCGCGCCGAGGGGATGTGCCTCCGGGCTCGGCGGGGACGTTCGACGGTTTCACGGTGCCCGTCCTGAACGCGGGCGGGAAGATGGCGACTCGGGCGAGCGTGCTCGTAGGGGGTCCCAGGCCCTATGTCTATGGCATTTGGAGCAACGGCACAGGTCCGCTCACGAAGGTCGCCTTGGAACTGGACCCCGTGCCGGGCGAGGCCGCGGGAATCATCTTCGGGCTGGTCGGCACTCCACGCATGGACACGGCGGGGGAGACGGCATTGCGCGCGTGGCTCACCACGCCGGGCGGGTCCTTCTTCGACGACCAAGGCACGGGCCTTTGGATCCACGGAAGCGGCGGGCTCCAGCGCGTCGTGCGGGCGGGACCCTCGGGAAGCACGGCGGGCGAGCAGGCGCCGGGGCTGCCCGTGGGAACCCGATTCATCGGGATCGGCACGCCCGTCTTCACTCCCGGGGGGTCCTCGACCTTCGTGGGATCGGCGGAGCATGCGACGAACGGATACAGCGCAGCGATCTGGAAAGGAGCCGTGGGGACGGTTCAACTCTTCGTCGCGAGCGGCGATGCGGCGCCGGGTATGGTCGATCTGGCCGGGAATCCGGGCACGGGCTCCTTCGGCGTGGATTTCCTGCCGCCGTATGTCAACGGTACCGGACAGGTCGTCTTTCGCGGGACCGGGTGGATCTTAGGCTACCCGAGCGTGGGGATCTGGACCGGCAACGCCCGAAACGCGCTGACGATTGTAGCGCAGGAAGGGACGCAGGCGCCCGACAGCGCCGCCGGCGTAAAATACTTCAGGACCCCGGACTATCCGGTCATTAACGGTCAGGGAAAGATCGCCTTCCGATCCGAGGTCACGCAGCCGAACACCCTGATCGGCGACGGCCACGCCATCTTCCTCGGCGCCCCGGGGAGCGTGCGCCGGATCATCAAGGAGGGCGAGCCGGCGCCGGGCACCCAGGCCGGTACGACGTTCCAGAGCCTGGGCTATCCGCACCTGAACGGGATCGGTCAGGTCGCCTTCGTGGGGACGCTGCTCGGCTCCGGAGTCAATTTCACCAATGACACCGGGATCTGGGCCACGGTAAACGGCGCCCCTCAACTCGTGGTGCGGGAACGCGAGGTCCTCGAAGTCCGCCCCGGCGACTTCCGGACGATCAAGCGCCTCAACCTGGATGGATTCTCGCTCGTCTACGAGCCCACGATTTTCCCGTCCGGAAACCAGGACGGCCGCGTCTCGGTCCTCAACGACAGCGGCCAGGTCGTCTTCTTCGCCGAGTTCACCGACGATTCCGAAGGCATCTTCGTCGCCAGCGTTCCCACGGGGGCGACCGGGAATCAGCCCCCCGTGGCGCAGAACCAGTCCGTGAATACGCCGCAAGGCACCCCGGCGGCGATCAATCTCCTGGTCACCGATCTCAACGGGGACCCCTTGAGCTATGCGATTGTCACGCCTCCCGCGAACGGAACGCTGACCGGGACGGCCCCCAACCTGACCTACACCCCGGCGCCCAGCTACAACGGACCGGACAGTTTCACCTGGAGGGCCAACGACGGCCTCTCGGATTCCAACACCGCCACGGTGTCCATTACCGTGACCGCCCCGCCGCCCGACACCACGCCTCCCACGGCCGCGATCACGAGTCCGACCACCACCGGCACCTGGAGCACTTCCGTCGCGCCGGTCGTGGTGGGAGGGACGGCCTCGGATAACGCGGCCGTCACGAGCGTCACTTGGTCCAACGCGGCCACGGGGCAGAGCGGCGTGGCTGCGGGCACAACTTCGTGGTCCGCGACGATCGACTTGGCGCCGGGAACGAATGTGATCACCCTCTTCGTCTGGGACGCCGCGGGCAATACGGGGACGGCTTCTCTCACAGCGGTTTACACTCCATCGGATACTGCGCCGCCGGTCCCGCTCATTACGACGCCGTCGAGCGGCGGGACCTTCAGCGCCTCTTCTACGCCGATCACCGTCGCCGGGACGGCCTCAGACAACGTGGGAGTCGCCGGCGTGACGTGGCTGAATCAAACCACCGGGGTCCGGGGGACGGCTTTGGGGACCACCTCCTGGAGCGCCTCGGTCCCGCTCGCGTCCGGAAGCAACATCATCGTCGTGACCGCGAGAGACGCGGCGGGGAACGCGGCGACGGCCTCCATCACGATTGATTGGGCCGCTGCGCCGGATACCTCGGCCCCGTCGGTGACCATTACGACGCCCACCACGGGCACTACCTATAGCGCCGCGCTGACGCCGCAGGCGCTGGGCGGCGCGGCAACGGACGACATCGGAATCTCAAGCGTCACGTGGACGAACGCCGCCACCGGAGGGTCCGGGACGGCGGACGGAACCGCTTCCTGGACGGCGTCGGTCCCTCTCGCGGCGGGGAGCAATGTCATCACGGTCACGGCGCGCGATCCCTCCGGAAACACGGGCGTCGCGTCCTTGACCGTTACGTTCACGCCGCCCTCAGGGGATTCGATCCGCCCCGTGATCACGATCCTGAGTCCCACCTCGGCCCCCTCCCTGGACACCTCGACGGGAACGATCACGCTGGGGGGCGCGGCGGCGGACAATGCGGCGCTGACGACCGTCGTCTGGGTGAATGCGGCGTCGGGGGCTTCGGGGTCGGCGATCGGGCTGTCCACTTGGACGGCCACGATCCCGCTCGTGCAGGGCGCCAATGCGATTACCGTGACGGCCTACGACGCTTCCGGGAACGCGTCGAGCGACACGCTGACGGCGAACTATCAGCCGTCGGGCGGCGGGGGCGGCGGAGGGGGCGGCGGCGGCTGCGGATTTTTGGGAATGGATCTCCTGCTTCTGCTCGCCCTCGCCATGGGGGGTCGGAGGCGCACGCGTTCATGACAAAGGGCGGAGGTCGGTCGATGAGACACGAAGTCGCATGCGCGCTTGCGCTCATCCTGTTCTTGGCGGCGGGTGCCGAGGCGCAGGACGTGAAGCGCGGGGGCTTCAAGGAGAGCTTCACGGAGAAGCACCCCTTGAGTTCGGTCGGCGAGTGGTGCAAGCGGTACGGCGATTCGATCGAGTCCATCCGCAAGGCCGACGACAAGGGAGGGGAGTACGACCTCGCGCGGGAGTCGTTCGACGTCTACGTCCCCGGCGGCTACGACGGGAGCCTGCCCTTCGGGCTGGTCGTATTCATCAGCCCGAACCCCGCCGCGGCGGACCCTGAAAAGAGCGAAATCCCGATTCTTGACAAGCACGGGCTCCTGTGGGTCGGGGCCATCAACTCGGGCAACGAGCGCAGGAAATGGCATCGAGCGAACCTGGCGCTCGACGCGGCCCACAACATGACCAAGCGCTACCGGATCGATCCGGACCGGGTCTACGTGGGAGGATGGTCCGGGGGCGCGCGCATGGCCTGCGAGGTCGCGATCGGCTATGCGGACGTCTTCACGGGCGGCTTCTTCATGGGCGACTGCAACTACTTCCGCGGCACTCAGGTGGTCGGCGAAAACCGCTTCTGGAAACCGGATTTTTCACCCCCTCCGGCGGCGATGCTTGAGAAGGCGCGCACCCGAGGGCGATACGCGATCTTCGTCGGCGAGAAGTGCGGGAACCGGTCGTTCTGTCTTTCCATATTCGAGAACGGATTCAAGAAGGACAACTTCGCGTACGTGCAGTACTTCGAACAGAAGGACTGGGGGGATCGCCCCCCGAACACCGAGTGGTTTGAGAAGCTGATCCAGGCTCTCGATGCGCCGCTCACGGCGGAGGCGCCGATGGTCTACGCCCAGGCCCAGAAACACGAAAAGGCGGGGAAGACGAAGGCGGCGCTCGAGGCCTACATCCGGGCGGCCTCTCACGGACGCTCGCAGCCCTTTCACGCGGACGCCAAGGCCAGGATGATCGAGCTACGGCCCAGGCTGGAAGCCGAAGCCAAGGAAGCGTTCGGCCGGCTCAAGGCCGCGCCCCCCCCGGCCCCGAAGCTGCGGGAGTTCGCCCGCGACTGGAGCGGAACCGAAGCCGGCCGCTCGGCCCGGGAGGAGGCGAACACGTTGGGCGAAGGCGAGCTCGAGAAGACGGGCGCCAAAACCGGCACCGCGCTGCGCACGGAACTCCAAAAGTTCCTGACGGCGTGGGAGGGCTACCCGGTCGCGACCTCCGCGCTCAAAACGCTCGACGCCGAGGCGCAGAAGGATTACGACAAGGCCGCGACGATCGACTCCGAACGCGCGCGGCACCTGAAGCTGCTGGCCTTCGCCAAGACGTGGGCGCCTTCCACGGTCGCCACCCGGGCGCGCGACGTGGTCGACGTCGAGGCGGGCCAGCAACTCGAGGACATCAAGAAGCTCCCGACGGACCGCGAAAAAATCGCCCGACTCCAACCCTTCCTTCAGGTTTACGCGGAGACGACCACGGGCGCGCAGGCCAAAGCGCTTCTGGACAAGCTGAAGCAGAAATAATCCGCGCTCACTTCAGCCGCTGACCCTGGCCCGTCACCGGCATGACCAAATACTTGGTGATCAGGTATTCCGCCTTGGACCCCCCGATATAAAGCGCCTTGGTGCTGGTGAGCCTCCAGCTCCCGGGAATGGATAAGCGCCGGTACTCCCCCTTCCAGGCGATGATCGGCTTTTCGTCTGCCGTAACAGTCACACCGCCACGCCTCACCGAAACGATGATCTTCGTGGGCTTGTCCGCCGCCAGCACCCTCACTTGACGCGTCGTTTCGTTGTCGTTGGCCATCTTGTCGTCCAGCTTGACGAGCGCGGCCTGGCTTGGAAAGAGCGCCAAGTCGAACTGGACGCCGCCGCCGACGAGCCCGATGATGAACAGCTCCGGCTGCCCCTTGGGCTGCACGACGAGTCGCAGGTCGTACTCCTCGGGAGGGGCGAAGGGAACTTGGAGTTGCTGGATGCCGTCGTACCGCCGTACCATCAGACCGCCCAAGGGCATGGACTCCCACGACCCCTCGATGGCATCGGTCTTGGTGTTGATCAGCTTGAGGAGGTCCACGCCCCGCGCTTCCTCCGCCTGCTCCCACTCCTCCAGGCGGCGCTCGACGCGCACCTTGGTGATCCCCTGGAGTTTCGTCAGGGCGCGCGCATACCAGTGCCGGGCGCGGTCCTGGAGGGCTTTGGCCTCCGCCGGGGGGCGGGATTTCTCGGCGGCCAGGCCCGCCCAGGCGTCCCCGACCTCCGCCTGCTTCTCGGGCTCTTCGGGTTTCGCCAGATCTTTTTCGGCCGCCGCCTTGAGCGCGGCGTCAGACCCTTTCGCCAGATGAGAGACGGCCCCCTCCCAGTCCCCCTTCATGAAGCATCGGAACTGTCCGATCAACGAGTTTGCCGCTGGGTCGTTCGGGCTCGATGCCAGAGTCTCTCGCGCCTTCTTGAGCTTGTCGTACTTCCCCTTGAGGTCGACGATCCGCTTCTCCTCGACGGTCACTTGCCCGGCCAGGTCCGCGTCGTTGGCCTTCCTGGCGGCCGCCATGGCCTGATCGAGGGCCTTGTCGGCGGCGTCGTAGGCGTCGGCGGCCACGGCGTCCCCCGCAAGGGCGAACGCCGCCTCCGCCATCGGCTTGAGGGACGCCGTCGTGCGGGAATTCTTCACCGCGTTCCCGAGCGCGGCCGTCTTCAGGGCCAAGGGGTCCACGGCAAACACTTTCGCCATCTCCTGGATCACCTGAAAGGCCACCGCGTGATCCCCCGCTTGGGAAGCGATGTCCTGGGCTTCGCGGAAGAGAATGTACCGAGAGGCCGGGCTTTCCTGGCTCTGCCGCGCCTGCTCCAACATTTTCTGCGCCAGCGCGAGTTTGTCCGAAGGCCCTTTCCGGGCGTACTCGGTCTTGAAGACGTCTCGGATGACCTTCTCGGCGGCCTTCTGCGCCGCGGAATCGGGGACGGGCTCCCTGCTCTCCTGGGCGGCGAAGGCGGAGAGGGACAAGACGAGGATCGCCGCGAGCGCACGGGTCGGGACCCAGTCCATGGTCGCTCCTTCAACTAATTCCAGACCTTGATTCCCGGCGCGCGATCGCCGCGCGGGGAAGTCACGCGCAAGAGGAACTCGAACCCCCGCGAGCCCTGGTCCACTTTGATCATCAGGAAATGCTTGCCCTTGGAGAGCCGGACCGGGTAGGTCTCCTGGTCGCGCTCGGCCGCGCGATGCGTGTGCTGCCGGCCGATTTCCTTCTGGTCCAGCCAGAGCGCGCAGCCGTCGTCCGAACCGACGCGGAGCTCGACGGAACTGTCTGCGTCGCATTCGAGCCAGCAGGCCGCGTAAGCCACAAGATTCTCCTGATTGGATCGGAGCCCGAGGTGGCCCACGCCGAAAAAATCGACCCGCTCCCCCGGAGCAATATGGGGCGCCCACTTCAGCTTCGGGCCGCCCTCCTGGGGAACCTCTTTTCCGTCCGAAGGGATGTAGCGTCGTTCGCCTCCCAAGTAGTCAAGATCCAGCCCGCGATCGCCCGGGTTGGGGAACGGCCCAACGATCAACCAGCTCCGGATGAAGCCGTTCGCGTCAAGATCGTAGGGGCCCAAGGACGTCCGTGGACTGTATCCTTCCAGACGTTTCTCGATCCGGGTCCGGTTGAGGCCGGACAGACCCTCCCGCGCCCGCTCGTACCAGTAGGCGGCCCGCTCGCGGCACGCCTCCCTGGCCTCGCCGCTCTCCTTTTCGCCCTGGTCCCACCAGCCGTCCCCCACCGCCATCTGCTCCGCCGACGCACCCGGACGCGCGAGGTCCCGCGCCGCCAGCGCCTTGAGCGCCGCGTCGGAGCTTTGGGCGAAATGCGGCAAGCCCTGGTCCCATTCGGCTTTCGCGAGGCACAAGTAGCGGCCGATCGTGAGGTTGGCCAACGGATCCTTCGAATCGGCGGCCAGGGCTTCCCGGGCCCGGCGCAATCGGTCGGTGAGAGCCTTGAGCTCCCCGATCTCCTTGACCCGAGCGTCCGCGCGGCTGACCAGCGGAATCTCCTTCGCCCTCCGCGCGAGCTGGGCGGCTTGGACGGCCGCTTTGTCGGCGGTGTCCAGATCTTCGCGGGCAAGGGCTTCGTCCGCCAACGTAAGGAGAGCTGCGGCCAGCGACTTGAACTCTTCCGGGGCGCGCGCGTTCTTCGCAAGGGTGGAGAGGAGGGCATTCCTCAAGGCTCCGATGTTCACCGCGTAATGGCGTCCCATCTCCTCGGATGCCCGGCCGGCCAGGTCGAAGTCGCCCGCCTGGAGCGCCAGGTCCTGGGCCTCGCGGTAGAGGATGAACCTCGCGTTCTCGTCGTCCTTCGTTTGATTTGCCAAATCGAACAGCTTCTTGGCCAAGGCGCGCTTGTCGGCCGCGGACTTCTTGGCGTAGTCCGCCCGAAAAAGTTCCCGAACCTCACGTTCCGCGTTCTTTTGGGCGGTGGCGTCGGGCTCGGGCAGCTTCTTGACCTCCGGCGCGGGGAGAAGGGGGGCCGGCGGCTTGGGAGTCACCGGCGTGGCAGGCGCCGGGGGCGGAGGGGCTTTCACCTCCGCGGGGGCGGGCGTCGGAGGAGCGGAGGGGGCAGGCGCCGGCGGTTTGGGAGGGGCCGGTGAGGATGTCCCCTCCGCGGCGCGGCGCTTGGCCAGGAGCTCCTGCTCGCCGATCGCGCGGCTCATGGCGTCGAGCTCGCCCGCCCAAACCGGCCGGACGACTTGCCCGTTCGCGCTTACGAGGGCGCGCAAGGTCTGGAGTTCGCGGCGAGCGTAGTCGAATTTCTCACCCGTGAACGCTTCCGCCACCGCCTGCTTTCCTTCCTTGAAGCGTTCGTTGATCGTCCGCTCGACCTCGGCGGCCTTCTCTGCGATCCGAGCTCCGGCCTCGGTTCCGGACAGCCCGACGGGAAACCTTCGCAGCTCGAAGAAGGCCTCGGCGGGCTGGCCACGCGCGATCCGCACGTTCGCCTCGGACGAGAGCTGGTTCGCGACCGTTTCGGCCTCTGCAGATAGCTTCGTTTGGAAGTCGACTAGTCCCGCCGCGAAGAGGGGGTGATGGGAGGTGCCTCGGAACTGCCGTTCCAGGCCTTTCCACTGCTCGAGGACGGACGGGTACTCGGATGGCTTCCCGTCGGCCTCGCGTTCCATCCGGCGCGCTTCGTTGAGGTGGCGCCCGATGGCGGGATCGAGGGTCGGCGCCTTGGGAGGCGGCGCCGGAGACGGGGCCGTTTGGCCGGGGAGGAGGATCGAGATGATTCCGATGACGGCCAGAGCGCCGGCCGCCATGAGGCCCCATTTGAGCGATGCAGGCTTCCTGGCCGCGGGAAGGGCGGACGCCCGCGGCTGGAGGGCGGCGTCGATCGCCTGGACCAGCTCCTCGTACCTCGTGAACCGGCCGTCGCGCTGCTTCCGGAGCAGGCGGAGGACGAGGTTGCTCGCGGCCGCCGAAAGCGCGGGGTTGACGCTTCGCGGCGCCGGCGGCGGCTCGGTGACGTGCTTGATGAAGAGGGCGCGCGGCGCGTCCGCCTCGAAAGGCAGACGGCCCGTCAGCGCTTCGAAGAGCGTGACCCCGAGCGAGTACATGTCGCTGCGGTGGTCCAGGTCGGGCTCCGCGCGGCACTGTTCGGGCGAGGCGTAGGCGGGGCTTGAGTGAACGTTCCCGGCCTGGGTGGCGGTGACGTCCGTCTGGATCTCGCGCGCCAGGCCGAAGTCCAGGATCTTCGCCCTCCCGTCCCGCGCGATCATGATGTTGGCCGGCTTGATGTCGCGGTGGACCAAGCCGTGGCTGTGGGCCTTCTCGAGGCCCCGGGCGACCTGCTTGGCGAATTCGAGGGCCCGCTTCTCGGGCAGCGCACCGCCGCGCTTGATGATCGAGTGGAGGGTCTCACCCTCGACGTATTCCATGACGAAGTAGTAGCGCCCCTTCGCCTCGCCTGCATCCACGGCGGCGACGATGTTCTCGTGAGCGACCTTCGCGGCCGCGCGGGCCTCGCTCAGAAAGCGCTCGACGTACCCCGCATCCCCGGCGAGTTCCGGAGGCAGGATCTTGACGGCCACCTCTCGGTCCAGGCTCATCTGTCGCGCGAGGTAAACGTCGCCCATCCCCCCTGAACCGAGGCGCCGCTCGATGCGGTACCCCGAGATGAGATCGGCGAGTTCGGCGTCGACCCCTTCTCCCGAAGGCATGCGGCGGCGGGACGCCGGGGTTTTCTCCTGAGCGGGGCCGGTCGAGATCGAGCCGGTGGGAAGCAGGGCCGTGCGGCAGGTGGGGCAGAGGGCCCGCGTGCCGGGCTTCAATCCGCGGACGTTCAGGACCTTCTGGCAGGAGGGGCAGCGCATCGGCGTCTTGCCCTGGACGGCGAGCGCGTCCCGGAGCCGATCGGCGGTTAGTGCGCCCATCTCCAGGAGCGTCGGGCCCAGCCGCGTTTTTCGGCCCTTCCGCTCTTCCTCGTCCTGCTTCTTCAGGGCGGCTTCCATCTGGTCCATCGTGACCCAGCCCTTCTCGAGCAGAAGTTCGGCCAGGCCGACGTCGGGGTGCGCGTCCGAAGTGATGGCGGCCGCGCGGGTTGAAATGGAGCGCTTGCAGGCCGGGCAGGGCGTGGTGGCGTCCTCGGGGGGCGCGGGCACCTCGAAGGCATGGCCGCACTCGCAGCGCAGGGAAACGGCTCCCGAACCCATCAGCTCTCCCGCAGTTCCAGGATCATTATACGTGCCCTCCACCTCCTAGCGTGTATGCCGCCGACCAATTTTTCGCTAGGAGAAAGAGAACCTTGCGTCGCCTTCGGCCGACATTGACCGGCGAGTATCGTGCCCGCAGTTCAATTCTGGTGATACACTGAGGCCGAATTCTAACCGCGATCGGGTGAGGGGCATGGGGCGGGAAATCGTCTACTGCGAGTCCTGCGGTGACCGCATTGTCGCCTCCGACTTCGAGAAGGGGCATGCCATCACGGCCGGAAGCAAGAACTACTGCGGGAAGTGCGCGCCGAACATTCCAAAGGCACAGGCCGCAGTCCCACCCGTACAGGAAACAACGAGAAAGGAAAGTCTCCCGGCTTCCCCGTCCAAGGGGGCCTCAACTCGCAGGACTTCGCGCGGGCAACCGCAGGGGCGCACCCGCCGTGTGCCGATCCAGAAGGACTCGGAGCGCAAGTCCAAAAGAAGGTCGCACGCGGCACTGCTCATTGGCCTGATTGTCGGTGGACTGATCCTGCTCCTCCTGGTGATCCTGGTGCTGGCCACCGGCCAACCCCCAAGAGAATAGTGCTTCCCGACAAACAGCTGGACAACCCGAAGTAGCTCGTCACGGTTAACGGCCGGTCGCCCAGCGCGACCAGTGTCCGAGCGCCGGGGATCTCGGAACGACGCGCACCCGATCCGCATCGAGGAGAAATCCGGAGTGCGTGAGGTCTGCAAAGTACACTGATTATGGTTCAGTTCGTTTCATTACAACCTGGAGGTCGGCGCCTCCCATGAGCGAACCTGCCAACCCGGGCATCCGAAGGGCTATTGCAGGCGATGCGGCCGCTATCGCTCGCGTCCACGTCGATACGTGGCGAACGACGTATCGGGACATCGTGTCGGAGGAGTATCTTGCGAAACTCTCCTATGAAGAGCGGGAGAGCCTCTGGCGGCGCGTCGTCACGGACCCAAAGCAGTTCACCTTCGTGGCGGAGGAGGCCGGGCGGATCGTCGGTTTTGCGAACGGCGGGCGCAACCGAGGCAGCGAGGCCGAGTACTCCGGCGAACTCTATGCGGTGTACCTCCTCGAAGCCCATCAACAACGAGGGGTCGGCCTCCGACTTACGGTTGCCGTCGCCCAGGAACTGATGAAGACGTCGATGCGCTCCATGATCGTCTGGGTCCTGAAGGACAACCCGGCGTGCGGGTTCTACAGGAAGCTCGGGGGCAAACAGGTGGGCTCGAAAGTGATGGTCCTTGGCGACCGGACCCTCGAGGAAATCGCGTTCGGATGGACCGACATTCGTGACCTGCTTCGGTTCGAAGGGGAACGGCCTCATGCCTGAGTGGTGTTGTCTCTGGAAGTATCGGAAGCGTCCTGTTCATTTGGTTTATGGGGCTATCTTTTTCGTGGCGCTCCTTTTTTTCATTCTGGCGATGACCTGGATATTCCTCCCCTGGATCATCATCCTGTAGGCCCCCGTATAATGTAGACAGCCATGTTCAGGCTCCTTCCTCTAGCGGCGCTCCTCATGGGTTGCGCAACGGCGCCTCGGCCTTCCCGGCCGCAGCTGAATGTGCCGGGTTTGCCGACAGATCTCTGGGCGGGCTTCGCCCCCGGCAGTTGGGTGCGATTCCAGTATTCTCGTCAGGGCTTTCAGCAAGAGTCGGTCTTCCGGCTGCACGAGGACGGATCGATCGGCGAAGAGCCGCAGGGCGGGAAAGGCTCTCGCATGGGACACGGGGTGGGTGCCGTCGACCTTCCCGGCCTGAATGCTCCCCAATGGACCGAGACCGACAAGAGGGAGATGATCGAAGTCGACGGACGCCGGTTCGATTGCAATGTTCGGGAGGGACGGATCATCGTCCCGATTTGCGGGAACGCGCTTCAGCTCGGCCTCAAGAATCCGGTTCACAAAGTCAAAGTGCTCTGGTCGACCGAAGCGTCTACGCCTGGAGGGGTACTTCGTTGGGACTCATCAATAGAGGGGTCCAAGTCGACCTTCGAGTATCAAAAGATCGGACCGGAAAGCATCGTCGAGTATGAGATTGGCTGGAAGGAGGGCGACGGGCACAAGGACCGGCTCGTTCTGTCCGAAGCCGTTCCGGGTCGAGTGGTCGAGATGACTTCGCATTGGAATCAAAACGGCCGGCCGATGGACCACGTCTGGAAGATGCTCGACTATCACGCGGTCCGGCCGCAGGAGTGATCCATGATGCTGGAGCTTCTCATCGCGCTGCTCGCACAGGAGCTTCCCGAAGGCGCCGTCCAGCGACTCGAGGGACATCCGGACGGCGTCCGGGCGGTCGCGTGGAGCCCCGACGGGCGACTTGTGCTCAGCGCCAGCCGCGACCGGACGATCGCCCTCTGGGACGCCCGTAGCGGGAAGCGCGAGCGCGTCCTCGAGGGCCACGACGGCGGGGTGACCGCGGCGGCGTTCAGCCCCGACGGCAAGCACATCCTGAGCGGCGGGCAGGACCGAAAACTCATTCTCTGGGAGACGGTAACCGGCAAGACCGTCCGGACCATCGAGGGACATGCACAGTGGGTCACGTCGCTCGCGTTCCTCCCGGACGGGCGCCGAGCGCTCTCCGGCAGCCACGACCGGACGGGCATCCTCTGGAACGTTCAGACGGGAGAGCAGGAGCGCGTCCTGGGAGGACACGCCAATCGGGTGCTCACGGTGGCGGCCAGTCCGGACGGCGGTCGGCTGGCCACCGGCGGTGCCGACCACCTGGCGACGATCTGGAGTGCCGAGACCGGCGAGCGCCTGCTTCGCGTCCAGCCCGCGCGGGACCTGGACGTCTTCGCCGTCGCCTTCAGCCCGGACGGCAAGAAGTTCGTCGCGGGCCACCAGGACTCCCAGTTCGCCCTGTGGGATGCGGAGACCGGGGGCGAGCTCGACCGCTTTCGCGGCCATTCGGGCTGGGTTCTGTCTGTCGCCTTCAGTCCGGATGGCCTGGCGCTGGCGACCGGGAGCCAGGACGAGACGGCGTGCGTCTGGGAAGCGCGCACAGGCCGGCGGATCGCCCGGTTCCTTGGCCCCCGCGGGAGGGTCCATTCGGTCGCCTGGAGCCCGGGTGGGCGGCGACTCGTCACGGGCGGCGAAGACGGGAGCGTGATCGTGTGGGACCCCTGGAAGGAGGAAGGCGCTCGGGCGGCCGCCTGGGAGCGGGCGTGGCGGGAGCGCGGGAGCGACGCGGAGCGGCTGAAAGAACTGCGCGATCTCGCGGCGAGCGTTCGCAACCAGGACGCCTCCGGCTGCGCCGAGGCACGCGAGAAGCTGCTCCGCGCCGGGGAAACAGCAGTCTCTGCGGTTCTGGAAGCCTTCCCTCCCACGGCCGCTGCAAAGCCGCCGGAAGAAGCCGCGTTCAAGAAGCTCCTTGGCGAGCTCGACAGCGAGGAATTCGCCGTGCGGGCGGCGGCGCGAAAGGCGATGGCGGAAATGGGGAGAGCCGTCCTCCCGTGGATCGAAAAGCAGCTCAAGGAAAGTACGAACTTGCCCGCAGAGACGCGCAGCTCGCTCGAGGACGTCGCCCGCGCGATCCGGTCCGTCAAATCCGGCGCGGCCGATGACGGGCGCGAACGCGGCGTCCTTCTGCTTCTCGAACTCCCGCCTTCGGAGGCCGTGCGGCGCGCGCTGGAACGCTACGCGGAAGGCGGCGAGCAAAGCGCGGCCGCGAGGCTGGCGCGCCGGGCACTCGGCCGCTGATTATTTGTCCAGATCCTTGTCCCGGCGGTGGAACAGCGCCTCCGCGGGCACGATTTCGCGGTTGATCTCGCCCGAGTCCCAGCGGAGCCTGCAGCCGGCGCCCGCGAAGTTGTCGTAGAACTCGACCCGGAGGTCATGGTCGCCGGCCTTCAGGTCGATGTCGCCGCTCCGCTCCTCCATCCCGTGCAGCCCATTGTTGTCCACGACGAGCTTGCCGCCGATGAGGAGCCGGGACCCGTCGTCGGACTCGAGATAGAACATGTACTTCCCCTGCTTGGGCACCCGGAGAACGCCGGTCCAGCGGACGAAGAACTGGTCGATGAGGGGAGTGCCCCCGAAGCGACCGTTTCCGACGGCGAAATCGATCTGCCGGTCGATGCGCCTGAGGGCGGGCTTCATCCCCTTGAGGCTGGGGAAGTCGTCGATCTCCTCGCCAATCTCGTAGTACTCCCCGAGGAGCCCGGGCTTCAGATCGTCCTGCGGAGGGGACGCGACAATTCCCGCGAGGCAGAGACACGCGAGGAGTCTGAACACCCCGGGAATTATAGCAAGGCTCCGGGTATTATTCTTCGGTGAGCTCATGCGCTACATTCTTCCAGCCTTAGTAGCGGCTCTCCTCTCCGCTGCACAGGATGACCCTGAGTCGCTCATTCGCAAGCTCGGCTCCGAGAGGGTGGAGGATCGCGAGGCCGCGGCCCAGGCGCTGCGCGCGATGGGGGAGCGCGCGCTGGAGCCGCTCCGCAAAGCTCAGGGGCAGGCGGATCCCGAGGTCCGCGGTCGGGCGGCAGACCTTCTGGCCGAGCTCGAACTCGGACCGCTCGTCCCGCCGTTCTTCGCGCAGTGGTATCGCGAGGGTCCGAAGTTGCTTCGCGCGGCCCCGGTGGAGCGGCGACGCGCGGTCGTCCAGGGCCTGCTGGAGGACGAACTCCTTCCATCCTGCCTCGCCGAGCATCTCGTCCTGAACGACCCGGACCCGACGGTGCGCGCGTGGGCCGGCTGGGCCCTCTGCGCGCGGCCTCGCCTGCGCTACCGGGAGGCATACTTCAAGCTGCTCGATCAGCTCCCAACGCTCGTGACCGTGGGCCGACCGGACATCGGCAATTCCGACCATTCCCCCTTCCTCGAAGAGTTCGTTGACGCGTTCCGCAGGGTCGTCGAACGCTCCGACGAGAAGCGGCTCCGCGCCCTGACGTCCCACAAGGACCCGGAGGTCGCCGCCATGGCGGAAGTCCTGTTAGGAGAGATTGGGTTCCAGCCGTCGCGGGATCGCCTTCGGGACATCGCGCAGGATCGCGTCTACCCCGTGGCCGCCCTTGCGCGCGAGCAGCTCGCCCGGCGCTTCGGCACCGGCGGGCTAGAAGGGCTCCCGTCCCCCGCCGGGACGCACGCGCGATGGCAGGCCGAGGATGCGATCCTCGTAGCGCTTCTGGCCAATGGCTCGCCGGAGGCGATCAGCGCGGTGGAGGATTTCGCGGCTCGCCTGAATTCGTCCTCCCAGAGGGCCATCCGCCTCGTTTCCCGGGCGGGGACGGTCAGGGCGGCGCGGGCGCTCATCGCGTTTCGGGAGAGCGCCAAGCAGGATTACCTTAGAGAAAACGCGATGCAAGCGCTTCGGGACATGCCGTCGCCCGTCGTGTGGAAAGCGGTCCAGGAGAGCGCGGGAGGAGATCCTGCGTCGATGGCCCCCTTCGCCCGCCTGTTGATGCACGAGGGGGACCAGGAGACGATCCTCAAGTTCCTTCGAGGCGTTCCCAAGGAACCTCCGGGGCTCCAGGGTCGGCGCTTCGAACCTCGCCCTCCGCTGGCGCACGCGTGCCGCGCGATCCTGGAAGAGAAGACCCATCCCTGGGCCACGCGGTTCGCGTACCGATACCTCTCGGCGCACGAGCCGGAGGGACGTTCCACCCGCGCCGCCTCCGTGTTGGCTCGGCCGGGCCATCCGGCCTTCCTCGAAGCCATAGCCGACCTCGACGCGCTGACGCAGGCCGATCGCGCTTCGCTGCTGCCGGCACTCACGAAGCGTCTGGAGAACGCGGCCGATCACCCCACGCTCCAGGCGTTCGCGGGCGCCATGAGGCGCGAGTGGATCGATCCCATGAAGCGCCTGGCCGCCTCGAAGGAAAGCGAGTTTCGTGCTCCGGCGCTCTATGCCCTGGCCGGCTTTGAGGGACTCACGGTGTCGGAACGACTGGAGTTCGCGCGCGCCTACGACTTTTCGGCGTTTTGGGAATCGCTTCACGGCACTGGGCGGCCCGGCGCCGCTCTGGCGCGCCGGGCGCGTCGAATTCCTGGAAGCGGAGGCGGCGGCCCGTCACTGGCGGCGCTGAGGCTATAGTTACCTTCAGGAGGTCTCGTGAGTATGTGCGTTGCTATCCTTGGCGTGCTCGTTGCACAGGGACAGGCCCAGGATGAGATCCGGAAGCTGATCCGTCAGCTCGGGGACGACGACCAGCAGGTTCGCCAGGAGGCTAGTCGCAAACTGACCGGGCTCGGAGAAGACGCCGTGCCTCTGGTCGAGAAGGCGCGCGAGGACAAGGATGCCGAGGTCGCGTCGAGAGCAAGGCAGATCCTGGACTCGATCTACCGTCCGCTCCTCGAACTTCCCGAGAAGTCCCGGGCGAAACTCAAGGAAGTGGAGGCGCGCATCGCCTCGCTCCGCAATGCCGGAAGCCTGAAGGACGCCGAGGCACTCGAAGCCGCGTTCCGTCACACGCGTCGACAGATTCTCTCGAATAAGCCTGCGCTTGCGGACGGGCCCGAAGTCCACGTCGTGGGCCTGTACGGTGCAAGGAAAGGTGGCGGACTGGTTCGCGTCCGTGTCACCTCCAAGGACCGGCCGGTGATCCTCGTGGTCTGCTCCTATGACCGGACTGCGTGGGGGGTTGAGGCGGAAACCGGCGTGGAACTCCAGAAGGTGATCGTGGGAGGTTATCACGTTCAGGAAGTCAAGGACCTCCCCAAGGATGTGCCGCTTCTCAAGAAGGTGTACGAGGAAGGCGCAACCCAGGATTACTTCTTTGCCTATAAACGCGAGGATGAGACCTTCGCCGAGATGGCCCGCAAGGTCAGAAAGTTGACGGGCAAATCCGTGGCCACTTTCCAGGGGTCCTATTACCCTCCGAGCGATGCCTTTCTGGTGGGCCCGGAGAATTCGTCCTGGAGAAACGAGCGGCTGGCGCCGCTGGTGAATCGTCTGCACGAGGAGGCCACGCGGGAAGCGCGCGAGGCGCTGGCGGCGGAGATGCGGAAGCTGCGGTTCACGGCGGTCCATCTTTCGGTCGACCGCTTCGAGCTGAGGAGCGGGCCGTTCGGCGAATTCACCCCCTTCGGTCCGATCGCAAAGACGCTGCAACCTGTGAAAGGGGAAGGCGCTCGCGGGCTCATGGCGGTCGCGATCGATCCTTCGGGGAAGACGTACGGCCTGACGATGCACAAAGTCGTCGAGATCGACGCCGTTTCCGCCGACCTGAAGGTCATCAGTCCCAAGGCGGAACGCGGAGACAAGGGGATAAGCTGGCCTCAGGCGGCGACCTTTGATACCAAGCGCCGTCGTCTTCTCGTGACCGACGCGGCGGGCGCTGACGGGCACCTGTGGGCGTACGATCCCGCCAAAGGGACATGGTCGGTGCTGGCCAAAATGAGCCGCCCGCATATCACGGGTCTGGCGTATGGCGCCGGAGAGGACGTCCTCTACGGCCTGGGGCAGGATCGTCGTACGCCGGGCTTTTTCAGCGAACTTTACCGATTCAACGCGGATGGCGCGCTCCTGGACACCGTGCGGCTTCGCGAACCTATACGCGCCGGGAAGGAAGGACGGGAGAGCGCGCAGGTTATCTCTCTGGACAAGGACCGTCTTGTCGTTCTGGTCGGTCCCCTCCTGAATCCCGAAGAAGGACCCGAGTACGTCAACCAGACCACCGTGATCAACCCCAAGACGGGCGAGCCGATCTTCTCATGCGTCCAAAAGGTGGAGTAAGCGGCTACTTGATCGAGGCCCGTTCGCGCGCGTACCACTCCTTGGCGGCCGCGACACGCTCGGAGGGCGCCCCGCTGAACTTCACGCCCGCCAGGGACTCGATGGCGTCGATCGCGACCTGCCGGACGCGGGTGACGGGGACCTGGCGCTTTTCGTCGTCTTGAGTCTGCCGGATGGCGCCCAGGTCGTCGAGGAGCGGAGCGATCGCGTGAATCGAGGCCCGGTCCCCGAGGATCGCCAGGCAGCGCGCCGCGAGCGCGCGCCGGCTGGCGGCGCCGGAGCGCAGCCATCGCAGGAAGACCGGCTTGGCGCCCGCGGCGCCCAGCTTCGCCAGCGCCACCGCCATCTCGCCGTCATTGGACTGCTCGTGCACTTCGTTGTCGCCCCACCCGCTTCGCACGACGGCGCGGAAAAGCGGCTCCATGGCCCTGTCCGCGCGCCGCGCCAGGATGCGCCCGGCCGGATGATTGCTCCTCAAGTGGGACCAAGCGATCTCGCGAAGCCGAGCCGCCGATTCCTCGTCCAGGGCGGCGGCCAGGATCGTCTCCTCTTCCGGGTCCGAGTGAAAGGCCTCGTATTTCCGGAGGACTTCCGGGATCGCGGAGCGCTCCCCCAGACGCAGGAGCGCCCGGGCCGCTCGCTTCGCGACCCATGACCGGTTCCCGCGCGCCTGCTCCTTGAGAAGATCGAGGCCGTCCTTCCTGCCGTAGTGCGCCAGGAACTCGGCGCCTTCGAACCATTTGGGATTCGCGCGGAACGCGGCCTCGACAGCTTCCAACAACCCCTGGGGCGGCGAAGGAAACCTCATGAGAACGTTGTGCTCGAAATCATTCCGGTCGCCGACGTCCTGATTCGCGGCCAGCTTCACGAACTCCTTCACCGCTTCCGCGTCTCCCAGCGACGCCAAGGCCACGGTCGCGGCGGCGCGGGCGTCGCGGTTCGCCGAGCTTCTTCCTTTAGCCAGGGCATCCCGGTCCTCGGGGTGGAGAAGCGGGAGGATCTCCCAAGCTGTTTTCTCTCGCCCGTAAAGACGTTCTCCGCCCTTCGTGACGAGCTCCATCAACTTCGACTTCAGCGGGGGGCTGGCCGACCGAACCGCAATCCGGACGGCGTCATTCACCACGAACGCATGCCCTTCCGGGTCGTTGAGGATCTCCAGAAGAGGCGCGTCGACGTCCTTGAGCGGCGCCGGCAGGTGCAAGAGGGCTCGTGAGACCGCGTGGCCGAACTCGGACTCCTTGAGCAGGTTGGCCAGCGGGCGGGCCGCGCGCGGATCGCCCAGGGCGCCGAGGGCCCTCGCCGCCGAATCCTCCAGGCGCTCGTCCTTCAGACATTCCAGGAGGAACTCCACCTGGCTGCCATCTCCAAGGACCCCGATCAGCTCGATGACGGCCTTGCGCGGCTGAAGCTTAAGCGACTTGTCTTTCGCCCACGCCGCCAGTTCGGGGACGATGCTCCGGTCTCCCAGCGCCTCCAGCTTTTCGTCGTAAAGCGGAAAGTCGATCTTGCCGGCTCGCGCCTCGGAGACGATCTCGCGGGAGATGCCGGCGGCGCGGAGCCGGGCGAGCGCGTCGAGGCACCACCCCCTGCGCTTGTCCCCCTCCGGCAGCGCGTCGCGATACTTTCGGATCGCCGCGACCGATTCGGCGCCTCCGATGAAGGACAGCGCGCGGATCAGGCCGTAGAGGTCATTGTCCTTCAGGCGATCGAGAAGGCCGATGAGCGCCGACTCGGCCCGCGAATCGGCCACCCCTTCGAGAACCTGTGCGGTCGCGGGAATCCGCTCGGGATCGGACTTGAGGAGCTCGATGAGCTCGGGGACCCAATCCGGATTCGCCGCCTGGCGCACGGCCGAGGCCATGCGGACGGCCGCCGCAGGCGGCACGCTCTTGAACGTCTTGAGGATCTCCCGCGCAACAGCCGGGTCGCCCATGGGAGAGAGAGCCATGACCGCCGAGAGCGCCAGGGTGTCGTCCGGGCTCTGGAGGAAAGGGACCAGCTTGGCCGGCTCTGGCGGGCGAACCTGGATGAAAAGCCGCAGCGCCAGCCGTCGGCTTTCCGCATCGTCCTTCTCCAGGAGTCGTGCGACCCCCTTGGCGAAGTCCTCGGGGCGACGCTTGCCCTCCGGGCCCACGAGCTCAGCTTCCTTGCGGCGGGCCTCTCCGATCTTGGCGCGCGGGAGGACCATGTTCCACGCCCGATGGGGGAGCCAGCGGCGAAAGGCCTCCTGCACCTCCGCGCTCTCTTGAGCCGCGGCGGCCTCCACGACGAAAAGGCGATTGAGGGGCAGGTCGTCGAAGAACTTAAGCGCTTCCTCCCGCGCCGCCCCGTCCTTGGCCGCGGCGAGCGCTTTGAGGTGCTTTCCAAGGTCTCGCTCGTGGGGGGCCTGTCGCGCGGAGGACCCGACGAGGACGGCCAGGGCGAGGCTACTTCCCAGCGCCGCGGTTCTTCTCATGCCACGCCCTCCAGAACGCGCGGCGATCCGCGCCCGTCGCGCCTTCGGTTTTCGTGCCCGAAATCTTTTCCAGCGCCTGGATGGCCGCGTCCCAGACGCGGCGCTTGGGCTGATGGAGATACCCGGTTCCCATCCGGGCGTGCTCATCCTCGACCTCGAACGGATCGTCGAGGAGCCGCACCACCGCGGGAACGGACGCGAGGTCGCCCAGTTCCCCGAGCGCTTCCGCCCCGGCGGCGCGGTTGCGCGCGTTTTGCGATCGGAGGAGTCGTCGCACGTTCGCCGCCGCCTCCTTGACCTTGAGCTGCGCCAACGCCCGGGCGCACGGGGCGGTGAGCCGGTCGTTCCGGTTGAGCCAGTCCCAGTCCGTCTGGTCCCGGGACACGACTTCGCGATAGAGCGAGACGCCCTCAGGTATGGCCATGAGCGCCGCCAGACGCACGAACGGGTCGTCGGCGTAGCGAGAGCGTTTCCGCGCCTCTTCCACTACTTGGGCCCGGCGGTCCCGTCCCGCGGCCGCCGCGAAAGCGCGCTCCTCTTCCGGGGCGAGATAGTTTTGCTCCCGGGCGCGGGCGAACAGGCGGTCGAGCGCCTCCGGGTCGCCCCGCGCGGCAAGGGCGGCCTCAACTTGGGGGCGCCATGGGGGGTCCAGTTTTTCGCGTCGTCGCGCGAGATAATCCTGCGACTCGCGGAACTCCTGCGCCGTGAGCCAGAGCGCGCCCTGGGTTCACCCGGGCCTCGCGCGCCAGGCCTCGGCGACGGCACGCGTCCACGTCGCTCCGGAAGGGGCGGCCCATTTCAGAAGATGAGCTGACGCCCCCCACTCCGAGCTCGTGGAGTGCGGCAGGAAGAACTTCTCCTGTCCCGCCAGGATCCGGGCGAGCTCGGGGGCCGCGGCCGTGTCGCCCGAGCGCACGGCGAGGAGGAGGCCGCAGACTTTCACCGTGGCGTCCTTGCGCGGGTGGGCCCGCAGCTTGTCGATCCAGAGGCGATCCTCCGGGCGCACGTTCTCGACAAGGATGCGGAGAGCCTCGGCGCGAAGGCTGGTCCACGCGATCTCCCCTTCAAGGATGCCCTTGTAGAGCGTCTCCCGGAGCCGCGGCGTGAGCTTACGGCCGACCAGCCGGAGGACCACGTCGCCATCGGCACGGTAACCCGCGGGATCGGAAAGGATCTCGAGAAGATCTTCCTCAAGCGCGTCGGCGGGAAGGGCGGCGACGGCCCGCTGAAGATCGACCCCCGAGTCCGACTTCTTGTAGGCTTCCATGAGGGCGCGAGCGTGGGAGGGATCTGCCAGCCGGCCGAGCGCCTCCCCGGCGGCGTTTCGCAGCCGGCGCTCTTTGAGCTTCTCGACCAGGAAGGCGCCGTCTTCCGTGCGTCCGACGGCTCCGAGAAGAGGAAGCAGGTGGAGCTGGGCGCCGATCTTGAGCCCGGGCATCCGGAGCCAGCCGAGGACGTCGTCGCGCAGGGCCGGGCCGCCCGCCGCCGCGATTTCGTCGAGAACGAGATCCGACAACTCTTCGTCCTGCTTGCGCGCCTCCGCGAGCTTCTCCCGTGCCCACTCCCGGTCTCGAAAGGTGTAAAGGACGCGGTCCCGGTCCCGGGCTTTCGGGTGCTCTTTGAACCACGCTCGCAGCGCGGGGAGCGAGCCCTCGCCCCCCAACTCCTCCAGGGCGCGCACAAGCTCAGCCCCGTACTTGGGCTTCTGTGCGAGAAGCGCGGCGAGCGCCTCTTCCGCCCTCGCTCCCGCCCGGACGAGGATGCGGATTCCTACGCCGGAAAGGTCCTCCTTCTCGCGGACGACGGACGCCACGCGGTCGATCGCGTCCCCCGGCCCAAAGTGCTCGAGAACGCGGGCCGCGGGGTGGGCGGCAGCCCCGCCCTTGACGAAGATCTCGACCACCTTGGGCACGACGGAGGAGTCGTTTGCCGCGATCAGAGCCTCGCTCGCCCGCCAGCGGAGATCTTCCTGGTCGAAAAAAGGAAGCAGCCGGGCCGGGTCGCGCGTGGGGAAGCGCGCCAATCCGGCCAGCGCGAACTCTTTCGCTCCGACGTCCGGGGAGGCGAGCATTCCCTCGAGTGCCGGCACGACGGCCGCGGCGTTTTGACCCTCCAGGGCGGCGACCATGCGGCCGATCCAGGGGGTGCGCTCGGACGCGGGACCGTTCGTCAGGCGGTGAACTCCCTGGCGGGCCTCTCCGATGGAACAGGCCAGAAGCTTCGGCCACGGCTCCGCGAGCGCGACGCGCGCTACGCGGGTTTTCACCTCCAGATCGTCCGACTTGGCGCCCAGCGCGGCGATCTCCGGCGCCAGCCGTGCGGGCAGCGCGAGCAGCTCCTTCTCGGCGGCCTCGCGGGTCTGGAAGTCATCGTCCCCGAGCTTTCGGACAAGCTCCTGCAGCCGCGCCCGAAGCGTCCCGTCCTCCTGCTGGGGCGCGGCGGCGGCGAGAATGAAGAGGGCGAACATCGGGCTCCTCCCGAGGGAGTATAACGGACTTAAGGAGATCATGTTCGAAGATCGATGACAGGCTGAACCCGCTGCAGTCCTCTCACGTTTGAGGCTGGAGGGTCCGCCGAAAAAGAAGGGCAGATGAGTTGCCTCGATTTGATCCTTGTTCTTACGTTCCCTGTTCCTCAGGAAGACGCTGCCCTCCAGGTGCGCGATCTTGTCGAGAAGCTGGGCTCGGAGAGGATCGAGGAGCGGGAGCAAGCTGAAAGGGAACTGAAGCAAGTAGGCAAGGACGCGATCCCGGCGCTCCGCAAGGCGGCGGAAAACCGGGACCCCGAAGTCGCACAGCGAGCCGGACTGCTTCTGCGCGTCATTGAGATCCGGGAGAAGATTCCGGCCCGGGTTCGCGAGGCGATGCCAGGGGTGGAGGAGCGGCTGGCACGATCGGACCAAGAGGTATGGGGCACGCTCCTTCGCGAGGCCGGCTGGAAGTACGGGGGCGCCCATCGTTACCCTCAGCTCGACCTGGACGACCTGCAGGAGCTTGGCGCTCTCGTCGTCCGCGAAGCCCGGACGCGAGAGCAGAAGGGCCGCGCCATTTCAACATTGGACTCGGACTTGGTCCACTACACCTACCCGGCGATCCTGGAACGGCTGAAAGACCAGGACCCGAAGGTCCGGCTCTGGACCCTCGACCGGATTCAGTGCCTCCATATGCCGCGCGCCGTGCCCCGCCTTCTTCCGCTCCTCGAAGACCCCTCGCCGGAGGTGAGATGGCGCGCCGCCTCCGCGCTCGGCAGGCAGGGCGAGCGGGAGGCAATTCCCGGCCTCCTTCGACGGTTGGAGGATCCGGACCGCGCGGTCAGGCGCTTCGCCGCGACGGCACTGGCTTGGCTGGATGAAAGGCGGGCGATCCCGGCCCTTCTCAGACTGCTGGATGAGGAGTCCCCTCCGATCGATCTCTGGACCGCGGATGCCATCGGACGACTTCAGGCAAGGGAGGCGCTTCCGAGAATCCGTCGGCTCCTTGACCATGAAAGTCCCGGCGTACAAGAGAAGGCCTGCTTCGCCATCGAAGGCCTGAAGGCTAAAGAGGCTTGGCCAACGCTCGTCAAGCTTTTGGGGCACGAATACAGCCCCGTCCGGATCGCCGCCGAGAGCGCCCTCATCGAGAGTTGCGCATTGGAGGCCGTGCCGATCCTCGTCAAGCTCCTCAGTCATCGCGAGGCGCACACCCGCGAAAGCGCGCTCAGAGTCCTTGGGGAATTGAGCGCTCGGACGGCGATTCCCCAGATCGTTCCGCTGCTGGAGGACGAGGAGGTGCGGCAATCCACCATTGAGGTGTTGACGCAGCTCGACGCGGCCGCGGCGGCGCCGCGCATCGCCGCTTTTCTGGAGGATCCTACTCCCAGGGTGCGGCGCGCCACTTCCACGGCTCTCGCCCACCTGGGCTACCGCGACGCGATCCCCGGCATCCTGAAGCTCCTTTCCGACAAAGATTCCCACGTGCGCGGCAGGGCGGCCAAGGCGCTCGGCCGGCTTCGAGCGGCGGAGGCCGTTCCAGGCCTGGTGGAATCGCTCGAAGACGGCACCCTGGTCAGGGAGGGGTCCTCTATCTGGGGCACCGTGGGTCAGTTCGCCGCGGAAGCCTTGGCCGATTTCGAAGCCGCGG
>Ga0187892_10003803_pt1 | contig 26773 bp, 32 predicted proteins | sample MA1701073metaG_FD_139345 | JGI IMG/M metagenome (GOLD analysis project Ga0187892, IMG submission 139345) | Bio-ooze microbial communities from a basaltic lava cave in the Kipuka Kanohina Cave System on the Island of Hawaii, USA - MA170107-3 metaG ... | reverse complement strand
TTACGAGCACGCCCAGCTGCGCGAAGCCGCACAGCGAGACGCGAGACATATCATTCAGATAGGCGAGCGGCGAGCGAGCACGCGACAAAGCAGATGGGCGGCACAGTAGCTTATTCAGAGTTTCCCCAAGTATTACTGAATTTCCGCTTTGCGTGGGCGACGGCAGCGCTTAGCATAGCATGGAAGTCCAATCGTATGACCAATGTTGACCGCTTTAAAAATCGCCACTCGAAAAAGCCCCTTGGCGTTACATCAGGCAAATTTCGTGCGCGGGCGCTTGCTCGAACTATACCCTGCCATCGACATCGTACTGCTCAAGGTTCGGACGCCAGGCGACCGCTATCTCGACACGCCGCTCGGGAGCAAGGGGCTCTTCGAGAAGAAACGCACCTTGATCTTCCGCGGCGCCGGCGGCCGCTCTCTGAGGGAGAGACTCTGCAAGCGCGTGCGGCACGCGTGATTACGCGGAGGTTTACCGACGCACCCGATCCCCTGGGTGCGAAGCCTTGATTGAGCGCTGGGAACAAGGTCAAATAGATGCCATCATTACCACCAGCAGCGAGGGCTTGCGTAATATTTTTGATATCATGGGCGAACGGCAAGATCTGCTGCTCCGGTGCGCGATCACGGTGATGAACGAATGCATGGCGGTTATGCACGAAAACTGGGCTGCACACATCCAATCGTGGCCCCTGCTCGCTGCGCTCGTGGCATGGCGCACTGGGTTGAATGCGACAGAGGGCCGGACGACACAATCGAAGGTGCGGCATAACGAGAACGGATAATGGAAAAAAACGAACCCCTCGCACCGCTCCTCTCTCCCGATGAGCCGCAAACCAACGAGCCCACCGTCGAGACCCGTCCTGAACCGAAACCGCAAGGACCCTGGCTTACGCGCATCCTGATCGTGCTCTTCGCGGTGGCCGCCGCCGCCACGTTCAAGTGGTGGCGTTACGATTACACGCCGGCCATCCGGCACTACAACAATCAACTGCAAGACTTGAACGCGCGCATCGACTCGCTGCGCGCTGACATCGGGGCCATCGGCGGGAGAAACACGGAGACCGCCATCTTGATCGAGGGCCTTCAGCGCGAGCAGAAATCGCTCGCGCGCACGCTCGGTAATCTCGCGCTGCAAAAGCCGAATAGCGTCGAGGGCCTGGCATTAGCCGAGGTGGAATTCCTAATCGCAACCGCACAACAGCGTCTCGATCTGGCGCACGATGTTCCCATGGCGCTCACGGCACTAGAAACCGCCGACGGGCGTTTGCAGCGGCTTGACAGACCGGACTTAAAAAACGTGCGCGAGCAGTTGGTGAAGGATATGAATTCCCTGCGCGCGGTCCCGATGACCGACATTGCCGGTATCGCGCTCTATTTAGGGGACATCATCGACCGCAGCGACGATCTCCCTTTCAAGGCTGAGCTCGCGGCGCCGGCGCCGGCGGCGCAGCCGGTGAAGTCCCCCGAAATCGATACCTGGACGGACCTGGCCGGCGCCATCTGGAAAGACCTAGCGAACATGGTCTCGATAAAAGAAATGGATACTCGCGATCCGTTTTTGTTCGACGCCGCCTTTCGCCGCTTAGTGCAACAACATTTACGGCTGGACCTTTTTAATGCGCGGCTCGACGTTCTGCACCGAGACACGAAAAACCTACGTGCCGCAATCGAGAGTTTATCCGAGGTGCTTGTCCGCTATTACGACACCGATGCCGAGACGGTGTCCAGCTTGCTCGCTAAACTCAAGGAATTTCGCGCATTGGAACTGAAACCACCTTTGCCCGACATCTCGGGGTCCATGAGAGCGATCCGCGACTATATCGTGGCCCAGAAACAAGGTCTTCCCGTGCCGGCGGAAAGCGCTCATCCGGCCGCGTCCCCACCCCAAATGCCAGCCCCACCGGTGGAGGCTAGCGCCTCGCCGGCCGAGGCTAAAGGTCAAGGGGCGGAACAGGCGATCGAGGCCGAGAAGCCACGGCAATGAGATCGCTGTTCCTTAGCTTGCTCGTGTTGCTTGCGGCGGTGATCGTCGCGCAAATCTCGAGCGAGGACCCGGGGTACGTGGTGATTGGCTACCACGGCCGTTTGCTGAGAACCAGCGTCAACTTTTTTGTATTCCTACTCGGATTATTGGCCGTCACGCTTTATTTATTGCTGCGAGTGCTCGCGAAGCTCTGGTCCGCGCCCCGGCGTCTGTTCGACTGGGGCCACACTCAGCGCAGTGGCCAAGCGCAGAAAGCCTTAGTGAACGGCGTGATGGCGCTTGCCGAGGGCAACTGGGAACGCGCCGAGGGAACGTTCAGCCGAAATGCCGCGACCAGCGACTATCCGCTGGTTCACTATTTGGCGGCCGCCCAGGCCGCGCATTCTCAGCGCGCCTGGACACGCCGCGACGAATATCTTCGTCTTGCGCAGCAAACCGGCCCCCAAGAAGCGCAGCTCGCCGTTGGGCTTACCGAAGCCGAGCTGCAACTGCAACAAGGCCAATGGGAGCAAGCGAAAGCGACTCTGCTGCGGCTGCGCGCGATCAACTCTTCGCATCCTCGGGTACTGAAACTTTCGCTTCGGCTCCTTACGCAGATGCAGGATTGGCGGCAGCTATTGGATCTATTGCCTGCACTTAAACAGCGTAAGGTCTGTAGCGTGGAGGAAATCTTAGCGCGCCAAACCGATGCCCATGCGGGACTGCTGGCCAACGCCCAGGACGCGGATGCGCTCGAGGCCGTCTGGTCCCGGATCCCGAACACTCTACGCCGTCACCCCGCGATCATCGAAGTCTACGCCGCTCGCGCACAAGCCTTCGGCCAAGGATCCAAGGCCATCCCGCTCATCCAAAAAGCACTTAAGAGCGATTGGGACCAGGCGCTAGTGAAACGTTACGGGCTCATGCCGAGCAAGGATTTGGCTGCGCAGATCAACGCAGCCGAAAAATGGCTAGGCAGCCATGGCGACGATGCAACGCTGTTGCTCACCTTAGGCAGGCTCTGCTTTAAGAGCGAGCTATGGGGCAAAGCCTGCTATTACCTCGAGGCATACATCAAACAAAACCCGGCGCCTGAAGCGTATTGGCTCCTGGCGGAAACGCTGGACCGTATCGGAGATCCCGACCGCGCGACCGAGCATAGACGCCTCGGATTGGAAACGGCGACCCGCGAGGCCGGAACGCCGGTACCGCTACCGGTAGCGAGCGAAAGTTGATCGTTTAAGGTTGACTCCGGCTACTATTGAGCCAACGCAACAGCGGCGCCCACTGCTCGCGATCTTGCAAGGTTGCGGAGCGCGCGAACTCGAAGATACTCAGCCCCCGGCCGGCCGCGTGCACGTAGTTTTGGCTCGCTCGCATTACCGCCAGACAGGATAGCTTGTGTCCGTCGGGAAGCCGCAAGGTGTCAAGGTACTCGGAGAGGCTCAAGGCCGCGAGCGTATGGTCCCGCATACGATTGGCGACCGTTGCGATTCTTACTTCTTGGTTGACCACCCGGCGCAAGGCCATCAATTCGCTTAAGAAACGCGAGGCCGCGCGAATATCCATCGGAGAGGGCAATAAGGGAATAATGACCGATTGGGCGCGCCGCAAGAACTCGCTCAGCACCTGAGGATCGCGCAGTCCCGCGGGCGAGTCCACGATCGTAACCTCCGCATCCCTTGGGACGCGCACCGCGTCCTTCCAAGCGGCGATGCCGTGAATTTTAGGGCGGTCTTCGGGGCGCGCGGCGAGCCAGTCCAAGGTCGATGCCTGCGGATCATAGTCCACCAAGACGACGTTCTTCTTCCGCTCGGCGTAATACCCGGCGAGATTCGTCGCGATCGTGGACTTGCCGCACCCTCCCTTCGGGTTCATCACGAGTATCGAGCGCATACTGTCCCCCGCTAGTTATTGTTGGCGATATTATAGTAATGGCCGCACGCACGCAGCCAGCGGATTTTTTCGCCAAAGCAGAAACGCCGAGCTAATGCGCTGCAGGCCCGGCGGTCTTGGAAGCTCGCCGGTGTCTCGCGATCGCAGTGATGTCGACTTCGTATTCGGCCGGAGTTGCCGAGGCGCCGCAACACCCGCCCCCCCTCCCCGCCTTGGCCCGGCGCCCGCGGCGAAAACGGCGCACGCTAAGCAAACCCACGATGCCGACCAAAGCTAACGCTAGAAGCTCTTGCAGTTCCGCGTTCATCGCCAGATTCGTCAGGCTACACTGGTCCCGAACTGAAAACACATGAACGCGCTTAGGTAACCGATTGTGGTCATGTAGACCCACGCAAAGCCCGCCCAACGCCACGAGTTGGTCTCGCGTCTGATTATAGCCACCGTCGCGGCGCATTGCAGGCAGAAGGCATAGAACAGCATCAGCCCCAAGGCCATGGAAAAAGAAAAAACCTTGCGCCCGTCCGGCCAGGAGGCGTTCCGCAACCGATTACTCAAGCTGTTGTCGGCGGGGTCGACGTCCGAACCCACGGCATAAATCGTCCCGAGGACCGCGATCACGACCTCACGCGCTGGAAACGAAGCGATCACCGCCGCCGCGACCTTCCAGTCCCAACCGAGAGGACTGAAAAGCGGTTCCACGGTCTTGCCGATGCGGCCGAGCGCACTTTGCTCAAGAAACGCCGCGGCTTCGTGGTTATCGATCTCCCGGCGTTGTTTTGTGAGCGCATCGCCGTCCAGCTTGGCGGCGGCCTCCAGGCGCTGGCGTTCGTGGTCCTGATGGATGATGCTCGGATGCGGGAAGTACGCGAGCGCCCAGACGATTACGGCCACCGTGAAGATGATGCCACCGGCGCGCACCAAAAACACCCGCATGCGCTCCACAAGGCGCAGCACGACTGAGCGCGGTCGGGGCCAACGGTAGGGCGGCAACTCCATCAGGAAGGCCGGTGCCGGCCCCCTCAGAACCGTGCGCTTAAGGAGCAACGCAGTACCCACACCGCCCAAGATCCCAATCAGATAGAGGCCGAGCAATACCAGTCCTTGGAGGCTCAGCAAGCCATACGCTAACGATTTGTCCGGCACGAACGCCGAGATCAAAAGCGTATAGACCGGCAGTCTTGCCGAGCAGGTCATAAACGGCGCGGCGAGAATCGTCGCGAAACGATCGCGCGGATCGGCGATCACGCGCGTCGCCATAATCCCCGGCACCGCACAGGCGAAGCTCGATAGCATCGGGATAAAGGATTGGCCCGACAAGCCACAAGAGCGCATCAAGCGGTCCATGAGAAACGCGGCCCGCGCCATGTACCCCGTATCTTCCAGTAAGATAATGAACACCGACAAGATTAGGATCTGAGGCAGAAACACGACGACACTCCCGACACCTGCGATCATGCCATCGACGATGAGACTCGCTAGCGCTCCCTCGGGAAGCTGTCGCGAAACGAATTCTCCGAGATGGCGCATCAGCGCGTCGATCCCGTCCACCATTGGCGTCGCCCAAGAAAACACGGCCTGAAATACAAGCGCCATGACGCCTAAAAACAGCGCCGTCCCGAGCAAGGGATGGCTCACCAGCCGATCAATGCGATCGGACCAACCCCGGAGTCTATCAGACCGCGTCTCCGCCTGGACGAGGATGCGGTTGATCCATTCGTAGCGACAACGCGCATCCGCGGCGGCCAGCGATTCGGTCGCAAACCCGAGTCCCGCGCGCGCCTCGCTTAAGCGCTCCACCACCTCCGCGCCTGCCGCCGCGCGCAGCCGCTCAAGCACCAACCCGCCCTCGTCAATCAAGGCACGCTCAATGTCATGCGGGACGATGGCGCGCCCAAGTGGACAGAATTCATCCGCGAGCTTGCCGGCAGCCTCCTTGATGGCGGGCATCAGCGCCAGGCGAGGGGCGCGAGGGTGATGCAGGGTCCGCTCCAAGGCCGACCGCAACGCCTCGATGCCCTCCGATCGAGACGCAACCACGGGCATCACAGCGCACTGAAGCTCATGCTCTAAGGTGTTGACGTTTAGAGCGATCCCTCGCGATCGCGCGACGTCCATCATATTTAGCGCGACCAGGACCGGCAACCCAAGCTCCAGGATCTGGCTGACTAAGAAAAGGTTACGCCTGAGATTAGACGCATCGGTGACTATTAATACCGCATCGGGAGTTCCCAGATCCGGGATCCGGCCCAGCAAAACGTCCAAGGCGACCACCTCATCCGGCGACTGCGCGGACAAGGAATACATCCCCGGAAGATCGACCAGATGGACCTCTCCGTGGTCGAGACTCAGGATCCCGAGGCGGCGTTCTACCGTGACACCGGGATAATTGGCTATTTTTTGGCGTAAACCCGTGAGAGCATTGAAAACCGTGCTCTTGCCGACGTTCGGGTTTCCAACAACCGCGATCGTCGCTCGATTTCGCTCAGCCCGGTTCGAAGACAATGGGTCCACGCCATTTCTCGGGCAAAAACGGGACGGCTACGCGACGTCTTCGACCAAAATCATGCGCGCCTCGCTCTTTCGCAAGGACAGTGAATATCCGAACACATTGATTTCTATCGGATCTCCGGCAGGGGCCGCGCGCACGAAGGTCAACATTGTGCCGGCGATCAGCCCAAGCTGCATAATGCGCTGCGCCAAGGGATTCGACTCCGCGAACCCGACCACTCTTGCTCGCTGGCCGGGCTCGAGGTCGGCAAGCGTGCGTTCCTGCGCCGGCGCGGGCTGGGATTTCCGATCGCTTAGCCGAGACAAGGCGCCTCGATCACGGACACCTCGATATGATCCGCGTGCTCTTTGCTCATTGCCCAACGCGTTTCCTCCAAGGCGACTGCTATAGGGTCTCCATGGCGCAAAACCGAGATCTGCGCCCCAGGGTGTATTCCGCGAGCCGCGAGTTGGTCGACTAGCGCTGCGGATTGAGACCGCACCTTCACCACAATCGCAACGTCACCGGCGGCAAGGTTTCCCAGGTTCATACGTTCATTACCGTTTTTGGGTATGGGACATATTGTATCATAGATGATAACGATGTCGATTCGCATTTACACTTGACCATGCGTTTCGCCGTGTTACGAACAGGATTCAATGAATTCAGGCCCCTTATTCAGCTTGCGAGCGCCGTTTCATCAAGCGCTCGAGGACGGGTGTAATGATGAATTCGATAGCTAGAATTTTTTTTCCTGCCGGCACTACAATCGTGTCATGCCTCGACATGAAGGCGCCATCCAGCACCTCGATTAAATAGCGGAAATCGACTTGCAGCTTCTTGAGATTTCGAACATGGATGATGACAAAGCTCTCTTCATCGCCTGGGATTTCCTCGGCGGCGAAAGGGTTCGAGGTATCCACGGTCGGTACGCGTTGAAAGTTGATATCCGTGCGCGAAAATTGCGGGGTGATATAGTAGACATAGTCGTGCATGCGATTGAGGATCATGCGCGTTGCCGAGGCGGTCGTGTAGCCCCTCACGACCCGGTCCCTGTGGATTTTTTGGATCCATTCAAGATTAATAATCGGTACGACGCCGATACATAAATCAATATAGCGGAGAACATTCACCGAATCGGCTATTAATGCCCCGTGGAGTCCTTCATAAAACAACAAATCGGTGTCCGGCGGCAAGTCTTCCCACGCCGTGAAGGTTCCCGGCGGTTGACGGTGGCGAGCCGCCTGCTCTTCGTTATGGACATAATAGCGGCGCCGCCCACAGCCGGTGTCCGCGTAGCGCTTAAAAAGCCATTCGAGCTCATCGAAAAAGTTACCTTCCGGGCCGAAATGGGTTAAATGGCGGCCTTCCCGCTCCGCCTGTTCCGCCGCGGTTTGCATCTCGGAACGATCGTAACGATGAAAACAATCTCCTTCGATGATGGCGGGTTGGAGTTGCTCGCGGCGAAACAGATGCAAAAAGGCACGCCGCATATAGGTCGTCCCGGCGCCCGATGAACCGGTCACGGCGACGATTGGATGTTTTATCGACACGCAAACATTGCCTAATTCCGAACTTAGAACGTATATACTGCGCGCTTGCAAAGTTTCTTTCTAGAGTCGATCCGGGGTGCAGGGAATGCGAGCGGAGACTACGGGGGCAGGGATCGGTTCACGCTCGGGCCGCAAATCCTCGACAGGTACCCCTATTGCGGATGCCGCTGTGATTGATAGCCGAACGCTCTACCTCCGTCTTCTGCGATATGTCCATCCCTACCGGCGTACGTTCGCGATCTCCCTCATCAGCATGGTCCTGCTGGCATGCACCGAACCCCTCTTGCCGGCCTTGCTCAAGCCCTTGCTCGACGGCAGCTTCATCGAGCAAGACGCCGCCGCGCGGCTGACGGTACCGGGTCTCCTCGTCTTACTCTTCTTATTTCGCGGGGGGATCACCTATGCCAGCGATGTGTCCGCGAATTGGGTCGCTCAGAAAGTCGTGCTCGATCTTCGCCAGCAGATGTTTCGCAACCTGGTGATGCTGCCCTCGGCTTACTTCGACATAACCAATTCCAGCGTCTTGATCTCTAAGCTCAGCTTCGACGTGGCGCAGGTGGCGCAAGCCGCAACGCGCGGCGTGACCGTGCTGGTCAAAGATTCACTCGCGGTGCTCGGCTTACTCTGTTACATGCTGTACCTGAACTGGATGTTGTCGTTGACGGTGCTCATCATCGCGCCTGTGGTCGGTTTGGTGATCTTAGGCGCGAGCCGGCGTTTGCGCGTGATGAGTCAGAAGGTGCAACAGTCCATGGGCGCCATCACCGAAGTAGCCCAGGAAGCGATCGATTGCCATAAGGCGGTCAAGATCTATCACGGGCGCGATCACGAAACGGGGCGCTTCTACCGGGCGGCGAATGAAAATCGAAAGTTCACGATGAAGATCGCGACGGTCTCCGCCGCCAACGTCCCGATCATCCAAGCGCTGATGGCGGTGGTCTTGGCTGCGGTCACCTACTTGGCGGCCACGCTATCCGTGGCCGGCGAGCTGACCATCGGTGATTTCGTCGCTTTTTTTACCGCGATGACTTTACTGCTACCGCCCATTAAACGCATCACCGGGATCAACGAGCATCTGCAACGCGGTTTGGCGGCGGCGCAAAGCGTGTTCAGCCTGATTGACGAAGCGCCGGAACCAGACAGCGGAGCGAGGGATTGCAAACGGGCACGCGGGAACATCGAATATGAAAACGTCAGTCTCGTCTACGAGCCGCGCCTCAGTCCCGCGCTGCACGGGATCTCGGTCAAGATCGAAGCGGGCGAGACCATAGCGTTGGTGGGGCCCTCGGGCAGCGGGAAATCAAGCTTCGCCAATATGCTGCCGCGGTTTTATCACCCGAGCCGGGGACGCATCCTGCTCGATGGTGTGGACATTGCGGATCTGAGCTTGCACGCTCTCAGAGGGAATATCGCCCTCGTGACCCAAGAGGTGCTGTTATTCAACGACACGGTCCGCAACAACATCGCCTACGGCGCGATGCGCGACGCGAGCGCGGCGGCGATCCTCAGGGCGGTCGAGGCGGCGCATGTCAGCGACTTCATCGCGACGATGCCGGAGGGGCTGGACACCTTGATCGGCGAAAATGGTGTCCGGCTCTCCGGCGGCCAACGCCAACGGCTTGCCATCGCGCGCGCCATTCTCAAGGATGCCCCCCTCTTGATCCTGGATGAAGCGACATCCTCGTTGGATTCCATCTCCGAGCAGCACATCCAGGCGGCACTGGATACCCTGCGTCGGGGACGCACGTGCATCATCATCGCGCACCGTTTATCGACGATAGAAAACGCGGATCGCATCATCGTGCTGAAGCACGGAAAAATTGAAGAGGCCGGCACCCACGACGAGCTCCTCCGGCGCCACGGAACCTATGCCCGGCTGCACCGGCTCCAGTTCAGGTCACATGCCGCGGCCATTGAGATGCGCCCACGTCGCGGGGAAGAGACCGCGAAGATCAAAAAAACCGTGCAAGAATAAACTCCAGCCGCGTTTGACAGCACGCCATGGCAACGAAAACCAGCGCCCTCGCCGAGCCGTATCCCGGCCCGGCCGATCCGCCGATCCGCGTCGGGTGGCGGGAGTGGGTCGCGTTTCCCGATCTCTGCCTCCCCGCCATCAAGGCCAAGATGGACAGCGGCGCACGCACCTCGGCGTTGCATACGTTCAAACTGCACACCTATGAAACCGCTGGACACCTCAAGATTGAATTCTGGCTCCATCCCTTGCAATGCCGGACCGATATCACGCAGGTATGCACCGCGGACGTCGTCGATAATCGCACCGTGTGCGATTCGGGAGGACGCCGCGAGCAACGCTTTGTCATTCGGTCCATCGTGCGCTTCATGGACAGAGCCTGGCCGATAGAAATCACGCTCACCAATCGCGAGGACATGCTATTCCGTCTGCTGCTTGGGCGCACGGCGATGGCGGCCGGGGGACTGATCGTAGATCCCGGGAAATCCTTCACCGGCGGCCGCGCTCTACGCCGTGTCTATCTTCGATCGAGCCAGGGCTTACCGGCTGTCGAGCCGCCCCCATGAAGATTGCCATTCTGTCGCGTAATCCTAAACTCTACTCCACGCGCCGGCTGGTAGAAGCCGCCAAGCTACGACACCATGAAGTGCGGACCCTCGATGTACTGCGCTGCTACATGAATATCACCTCCCATCGCCCGAGCATCCGCTACAAGGGACGGCGCCATGAAGAGTTCGATGCCGTGATCCCCCGCATCGGCGCGTCGGTGACCTCCTACGGCGCGGCGGTGCTGCGGCAGTTTGAAATGATGGGTGTTTACCCGCTCAACGAATCGGTCGCCATCAGCCGCTCCCGGGATAAACTGCGCGCCTTGCAGTTGCTTTCGCGCAAGGGTATCGGCCTGCCGGTCACGGGATTCGCGCATAAACCCGACGATATCGAGGATCTGATCCAGATGGTCGGCGGCCCACCGCTCGTCATCAAGCTCCTCGAAGGCACCCAAGGCATGGGTGTCGTGCTCGCGGAAACGCACAATGCCGCGAAAAGCGTGATCGAGTCATTTTTAGGATTGAAGGTAAGCGTTTTGGTACAGGAGTACATCAAGGAGGCCGGGGGCAGCGATCTACGCTGTATGGTGATCGGCGACAAGGTGGTCGCGGCAATGAAACGCCAAAGCCGCGGCGGCGACTTCCGCTCCAACCTACACCGGGGCGGCGCGGCCAGCCTGATCAAGATCACACCCGAGGAACGCTCCACGGCCGTTCGCGCCGCGCAAACAATGGGTCTGAACGTCGCGGGGGTGGATATCCTGCGATCTCATCATGGTCCGCTGGTGCTCGAAGTGAACTCCTCCCCCGGACTCGAAGGCATCGAAGTTGCGACCGGCAACGACATCGCGGGCGCGATCATCGAGTTCATCGAGAAAAACGCCCGCAGCGGAAGGACCCGCACCCGAGGCAGCGGGTAAGTCATGCCGCAAGCACCCGTCCGTTGCGGCGGAATCGAGGTGGCCGCCGGTCAGCGCCAGATCATCGATCTGCCGATCCCGCGTCTCTATACTCATACCGCGCTGACGATTCCGGTCCGGGTCATCCACGGCCGCCAAAGCGGTCCCAGGCTCTTCGTGTGCGCGGCGATCCATGGGGACGAGATCAACGGCGTGGAGATCATCCGGCGGATCCTGGCCGTTCCAGACCTGATGCACTTGAAAGGAACCCTGCTGGCCGTGCCCGTCGTGAACATCTATGGGTTCATCAATCAATCGCGTTACCTGCCGGATCGACGGGATCTCAACCGGTGTTTTCCGGGTTCGGAGCAGGGATCCTTGGCGGCGCGGCTCGCCGATGTCTTTTTCCGCGAAATCGCGGCGCTATGCACCCACGGTATCGATCTTCACACCGGGGCTATTCACCGCGACAACCTCCCGCAAATTCGCGCTTGTATCGGCGATCCTGAAACCTTGCGGATGGCGCGCGCCTTTACATCGCCGGTCATCGTCAATACGGCTCTCGTGGAAGGCTCCATGCGTAAGGCGCTGGCGAGCCGCGGGATCCCGGTCATCGTCTACGAAGCAGGCGAAGCCTTGCGCTTCGACGAGACCGCAATCCAAACGGGATTTGAAGGCGTGCTCGCCGTGATGCGGGCCCTCGGTATGTTATCCGGGGGGCGTCAAGGCGGCCGTCGGCCAAAGCAGTACACGGCCCAATCAAGCGTCTGGGTGCGCGCGCCCCAGAGCGGTATCCTGCGTACCGTGGCCTGTCTCGGCGCGCGTGTCAAAAAGAATCAGCATCTCGGGATCGTGGCCGATCCCTTCGGTGAACGCGAAGCCGCGGTTAAAACACCCGCCGTCGGCATCATTGTGGGGTGCACCAAATTACCGCTCGTCAACGAAGGCGAGGCGCTGTTTCATATCGCCCGCTTGGAGCCAACGGCCGGACAGGATCGCGCCATTCGGGCGCCCGCTGGGATGCGTTACGCATAGGCTGCAACGATGACCGCCATCGAGGCCGTTACCGCCGACATCACCACCCTCAAGGTGGATGTCATTGTCAATGCGGCCAATACCTCGCTCCTCGGCGGCGGCGGTGTGGACGGCGCGATTCACCGGGCGGCGGGACGCGAGTTGCTCGCGGAGTGCCGGACCCTTGGGGGATGCGCAACAGGCTCCGCCAAGATCACCCGCGCTTACTGCTTGCCAGCGCGTTTCGTTATTCACACCGTCGGTCCGGTCTGGCGAGGCGGTCACCACGGCGAGGCGAACTTATTAGCCTCGTGCTACCAGCAGAGCCTCGATCTCGCCGCCCAGCACGGCCTCGCGACGATCGCATTTCCCGCGATCAGCTGCGGGGTCTACGGGTATCCGATAGGTGAGGCCGCCGCGATCGCCGTACGCGAGATCAGGAACTTCTTAGGCCGCTCCGATGCCGTGCGCAAGGTCTACTTTGCCTGTTTCGGTGCAGCGATCCACCAAGCCTACCTCGATACACTCGCCGCCCCGATCGGTGCCTCCGAATAAACTCCTCTCGATGAGGTACCCGTCTCATCCTTTCTCAATTGCTTTTGCCTCCGCTCCGGCGCTCCATACCCGATAACGCACTTCGACTCCTTCAGGCGCATACACCACGATGGGCAATCGGCTGTTGTATCGGATCAAATAGGGTTCGCCGCCAACCGTGATAAAGCGGTTCACCTTCGGCGCGTTCGGATTGATCGCCATTAGCGTGCCCGCCATCGGCCCGAGCTTGCTGAGAATGTAGCGTGGAAATCCCCAGCCGCTAATTGTTTGCTCCTCGATCTTGCCGGCGAAGAAGTATCTATTCGCTTCGTCGACCTCGACGGTCTTACCGGCAATCAGTTCTACCTTGAAAGCGGATTCATTAACCTGTTCCGGTAGCTGTAGGACATATCGAACCATACCCTCATCGGCTGGTGGAAACGCCTTCATGTTGTCTGCCGCCTGGGCAGGCAACAGTGCAGAAAGAAGCAATAGCGCAGTGGTTGGACAAATCTTCTTCATAATCTCTCCTAATGCCGAACGGGCCTAGACCAAGCACACATCGGTTGTGACTCCCGCCATGATGGGGTTCCGACGGCCAGTGCCCTCGGGGGCATTCTTGAAGATCGGATCGTTCCATGCGTTGACGATACCGGCCGGTCTGACTCGGGCCGCGAACGCCTCCGGAAGGATATGTTCCAATTCCGGTATCAAAGGTCCCTGGAGATTCTCCTCCTGAGAACTAGTGAGAAACGGGGAGCCTCAGTATCTTGGCGGTCTTGGCGAGAGCAAGCGTGTTTCGCTTGACCACCTCGAGCGGGATGTTCATCGTGCCCGTTCGAGGGCAAGAATGTACCGATCATGCTGATTTGCTCCTGTGAAAGAGTCGCCTAACGTCCAAGCCCAGAGCGCCTTGCTAGATGGCCACTCCCCCATTGCTCTCTTGTGATCTGCCACTCGATTCGGCTCCAACCCCGAGCAGCCATCCAAGCGGGAGTGGGCCGCGCTATCGCGACCGCTCCGAACGCACTGACAAGACGCGCAATCCGGGCGTTGCCGCTAACAGTGCCGCCGTAAATCCCCTCCAACCCTAGACTACCGAACCCAAACTCGACTAGGGCACGCATAACCTCAATAGCATATCCATAGCGGCCCCAGTAGTTCGGCGCTAGCTCGATACCTAGCTCCGCTTTGCGCGCCTCGAAATCCGCGCTACGCAGCCCGCAACAACCAACGAGTATTTGTGGTTCTTTCCGTTGAATAATGGCGAGTTGGTAGTTGCGCCTTGGATGTTCGCCAGCCCAATTCTTGAAGATCTCAAGAAGCCCCTGAGCATGACCTGGTTTGGCTTCGTCGGCCCCATAGAACTCAAGAGAACGGGGATCGGCGTGGTATGCCTCAAAAGCAGGCGCATCACCCTCAATAAAGTCGCGGAGTAAAAATCGCTTTGTGACGATTTCCATTGCGGCGCTCCACCAGTTGGCCGTCTAACGCCCAAGCGCAGCCGCGGCAAAATCGCGTAGCGGTTTTGACGTCGGCTGCAGCGCATTGTTGGGCAGCGTATCTCGTTTTGCGCCCCCAGCTCCAATTGACGACACCTTTCTCCTCCTTATGGTCAGTCACGATCGGGCGCACCGAGTGGGAAGAGTGGACGATATGGCCGCGCCTCGTCCACCGCCCGTGCAAAGGAAGGCCGTGCGAGCAGCCGTCGCCGATAGGCATGGACATTTGAGAATGCCTTGCCGATCGGGTGGCCCAATCGGCGTAAAACAACGCGGGTGCGGCAGCGCAGTCGGCAACACTGAAGGTGTCGCCCGCCTTAGTCGTCTGGAAAAAGTCGAAATCGACAACTGGCTGCCCGACGTAAAAGCTCAACTGACTAATAATCATCTACGCCTCCGCACAGGATGGAGCACAGCGCGCAGCTTCGCATAAACCGGACCTCTACTAGTACCGGGCGCAATCTCGATGTCGAGAACCTCGACAGAGTCACCGCGATGAACCATCCCCAGAGTAATTACCGCGTTCCTTTGATCATCCTCAGGTCCCCTCTGAACTAACCGGAAGTCCTGGGTCACCTTGTAGCTTCGCCCGATCGCCGGTCTATCACCATCGATCAGGAGCACAGGTTCCAAGAACCTCCCTCGCTGATGGCGGCCGATGATTGCCCAACCATCAGTGGGCTGCGTGGCCCAGGCGCGACGCTTTTCCTGAGCCCGCTCCTCTAATGCTGCCCTTTCCGCTTTGGCTTTAGCCTCCTCTTCAGCTTGGCGTCGGCTTTCCACCCCTTTGTTCCTTGCTTCAGCTTCTGCCGCCTGTCGCGCCTCTTCGGCCTGGCGCGCGGCTTCCGCCTCGAAGATTGCACGCATGCCATTCTCCCGGTCAGCTGCAGCCCCTTGGTCAGGCCCTTCGAATCCCAATGCGGCGGCCGTTGCCCGATGCGCACCCTTATCGGTTTGTCAGAAATTCTTGGATCGCCTCTGGCGGAGCCTTCGCGAACATCCCTTTGCGACTGAGCGCGATTCCCGTTTGCCGGAACAGCTTCAGCGCCACCTCGGCCATGGCAGCGACGACGGCGATACCATTCAGCACGACCGCGCCCTGGACCGTGACGTTTTTTTCCCGCGCGAAGAGCAACATCGGCAGACCGCCGGCCGGAATGATGACCTCGGCCCCTTCATCGACTAGCAGCAGGACTTCCCGGCAGAACTCCTCCTTGACCTGCTGGTAGACTTTCTCCTGAAAGGCCCGCATGTAGGTGGCCACTTGCGTGTTAATCGCCCGGACACCGGTCGCGCGCCGGCTCAGGCCGAGCCGAGTGACTTGATCGCGATGCCAAGGGATGAAAACGGGGTTGATGGTCACCAGGCCAAACGTGCGGCCCAGGGTACACGCATAGAGCATGGTCGCCTCGCCAAGACCGATGACTGGGATCTCGACCGCAGTCCGGCATTCGATCAGACCGGGCTCCTGAAAGTGTCCGATGACAAAGGCACCATAGTCCTGTTCTTCGGCCTGGATCGCATTGCGGATTGTCTGGGCCGCGCACCGGAACTCGGTCAGTGGATTCAGATAGCGGTCGGGGGGAGAGATGCCATGAACCTTGAAGCAAACATAGCGATCGGCATACCCCGTCAGATACTCTTCGAGGCGCGCGATGTACGGGCGCTCCTCGGTGGGATCGACAAAACTCTGATACCAAATCCGCGCTCGGCTATTAGGCCCGGGATGGGCGGCTTGCCCGTCTGTGTTCATACTACAGGTCTCCTTGTTGCCTTGCCGCTGTACTCATGCCTGACTCCGAAGTCTCTCGGTAGATCGTGTACCGTTCCAGGCCCGTCAGACGCAGGGCCCCTTGTTTATCGGTTCTTGCGTCTTGTACGGGACAGGGACTCAACAACGCCTCGTAACCGGCTGCCTACCGGAGCGCGCGTTGAGCGGCACCGCGCCTTTTACGGCGTTCCGCCTCGACGAATGGTAGGCCGCGACCCATCGACTCTCCAATCAAGCATCTGGCTCCCAAAGCCTCTTGCGAAAGTAGTCCCGCCAGCCTTCAGGAAGCGCAGAGAGATCGCTTGCCGTGCGGAGAAGGTCTTGGTTCACGGCGTCCGCCGCGTACAAGCCGACAATCTCAGCGACGGTAACCGCAGGGTCGTGCCGGGCGATCAATGTGACAGCGTCGCCAGCCATGACATCACCCTCCCGGGCCACCGCCAAATAGAAGCCGGTTCGGCCGCTTCGCAGGAAGCGCTTCACCATGTCCGGTCGGCCGAAGCGGATCCCCAGCTTGAAGCAAGGCATGCGAGGCTGCGTAACCACGAACTGGGCAGAACCAACAGTAAGCTGGTCCCCGATGTGAATACTGTCCTCGATTAGACCTTCTGTCGTGATGTTCTCGCCGAATGCACCCCACGGAAGATCCACGCCGGGTAGTTCGTCACGCCAGAACGCATAGTGCTCCGACGGATACACGTACACAGCCTTATCGGCGCCACCGTGCACCGTGAGATCGGACTGCCGGTCACCCTCTACGTTCAGGCGCTCTACCCGCACGTGACCCGCCACAGGTTCCTTGAATATGGACGTTCGGACGGTTTTGCCGCGCCATTCGATCTGGCGTGGAAGCCCCACGTTGATTGACACGACCTTCATATGGACCTCTGGTTCCTGCCACTTCGGTGAGCGGCCTAGACACTATGACTTCCGCCGAGCGAGGCTGACCCCGGCGGAAACGCGGATTAGCCTCGAGGAGGCCAGGGCCGCATAATGAACACATGGTCATTAGTAGCTACCGGGAGGTCAGCCATGAAACACTTTAGCACACTGTACGTAGTGCAACGGCCTGGATACGCCTTGCTGATCCAGTTGCGCACTTCAGTTGCATGGGCTAAGAAGACCTTATTCATGATCGACCGTTTTCTTTACATACGAGGCCCAAACGTTCGACATAACCGGGAGACGACGGAAGGCGAAGCCTGCCGTTGGCTCTCCGGTTGATGGAGAGGTTAGATCTCATTTCTTGATCCGGCCCTTCTTTTCGTTGATCTTCTTCACAAGCACTTTAATCGCTTTCCCGTTCTTGGTGAACAATGCTTGAAGTGCTGATTCAGGTGTATCGAGTGCGTCGAATATTCTTCGCGGCTGAGCGAATCAGAATGACTCCCTGCATTTCCTAACCATTTCACGGCCAGAAGAGAGTCGCTCAACTGTTTATCTCGACTGGCTAGACCTTCAATTCTCTTGTGAAGTGATAGTAGCTCCCGTTTGCCTTTGGGTGATATTCTGGTTCTTGGTTGCTTAATGTGATCAAGGAGCCGCTCTACTGCCATTCGAATATGGTTTGCTGAAGCAGAGGCATCGCCCCACGACGCCACAAATGCCTGCTGTAGCTGGTCGATTACTTCACCGGGGCATTCCTTGGGAATTAGTATGAGAGTAGGCGAGGGTTTGAAAAATTCCGGTGTATAGAATTCGACGTAGTCATAGTCGTGATCGCTGGTTTGGACCATTTCAACGCGCCCTTTGCCTGCGATCGTGGCTGATTCCATACAAGCATGGTTATTGCACTTGAGCATCGCGCTAAAGCGGAGTTTGGACCAGTCCGCGTCCCATGCAGGATGATCCTGCTGGCGAATCGACTCGGCTGTGGCGAGGGCGTGAAGCGATTCCGCCGCTAGCCGAAGGTTTCCTCCACCACAAATTGAACAGTGCCAATTTGGAGTGTAGTTCCGTGAGAGGGGCTCGTTCCAAAGATCGCGATTGACTGGCATGTGTTTGTGTTAATGAGGTCTAACGTTCGCGTTGACCGGGCGCAGCCCGCTCGCGAAGGTCGACGTCGAACGGGTGGTGGTTATGCCCCAGCATCTGGCCTCAATGCCGTGCGTCGAAGTATCTCCGTCTCAATTTCACTCGCGATACGTCGCTCGAGCTCGCGGGAATGCGGTTTCGCGCGTTCAATTAATCTCCCACGCTCCGAACGCCGTCGCAAAAACCAAGCAAGGCATGCCGCTACGGCCAAAAGTAAGGCTAGCGGAAGTAGGATGTTTTTGCTGAGCAGCAGATCGAATACCTCTGGGTGCGTTGGAGAAGGGAGAGGTGTCGGGACCGGTGGTCCGGGTGTTGGGCTTGGTGTAGGGAGGTGCGGGGCGTCCAGGGTGAACAGGCTCAGGGCCACAGCAGCAACGAAAACCGCCGCGAGTCCAGCAAATGATAGCCAACGACCGGACTTCACCGACGGTGGCGCGCTTGCCCTAACGGCGTTAGGCGACGAAACGATTGAGCTGTGGTTGGGGCCCACCGTTCCTCGAAAGTCGATCCACTGAAATTCACCCAACTCCGGGGGTAAAGGGGTGGCATCCAGTAGCAGGGGCAAGAGATCCTTTTCTTGCTCAATGGCCGCTTTCCACTCCTTTGACACCTCGCCGGATCGACTTGCGTGATCGCACCAAAATACAACGACCAAATGGGATTCAGCTAGGCCTCTGGCAATTTCGCTCCGCCACCTCTTGCCCGGCTGAATGCCATCAATGTCCTGGAAGACGAGGGATTTGTTAACGCGGAGGAGTTTCACTACCGGAGCAACCAGCGACTCGTCAGCATGGCTATAGGACACGAAAACGTTTGTGCTCTGGCTAGGCATCGTCAAGTCAAATGCTGGTTGGACCGGTGCGTGAAATCTGGTTCAGGGTCATAACGTTTCAGGTGAGCGGGCGCTGCGGCGCGAAGCGCAGCGGGAACCCAACAGCAACGCTGTTGGGCGCTCCGCTCGACCTGATGGTTAGACGATTCATGGTTCAGTCGTGGTTATAAATGCATGGACCGGTATCTTAGACACGGACCCGCGGGCTTGGACGAGCGTTCCCGTAAACCGCGCCGCTCGCCCAATCAAACCCCGGAGCACGTCGTGGCCGCGATTGTTCAGGCGCGCCAACGCCATCCCGCCTGGGGCGGTAAGAAACTGCTGTTGATTCTGCAAAAGCGTCATCCCAATTGGCTCTGGCCCGCACGTTCCTACCGTCTGCGATATCCTCAGCCGTAACGCGCTGGTTCCCAAGCAACGGCAACGCCGGCGTATCGGTCATCCCGGCAAACCTAACACTTCGATCCTGGCCCCAAATGATGTGTGGACGGCGGATTTTAAGGGCCATCTCAAAACCGGCGATTGTCTACTTCGGGCCTCTCAAGCTCGGAAGACTATTAGAAAAACACATGCGTATCGAGGATGCCTTCGGAAGACTAATACGACATAATGTGTAACCTATGTCCCCAGACTTTTTTGTCACCTATCTCCCCCACCGCTCACGTTCAGCTGTCCGATGATTCTTTTTCGAGCTTGTGAATGAGATTCTGGATTTCTTCAATCCAAGTCATCTCTTTCCGAATCCCGCGCAGACTGGGATTATCATCGCCGTATCGCTCCATCTGATATTCCCGATAACTCAAGTCACCCCACAGCTCATTAATAGCTACGGCGAGGTCTTTGAATCCTACTATCCGAACCATGGATGCCTCCACGCCTTGTCCCCGAGTTTCGAGTACACGGGTAGCAGCTTCCACACGACGTAGATCCCTTTCTCTTTCTTCGGTACAGAAGTCATATGTTGTCGAGCCTTGGCTAGCCGTTGTCGCCGCTTTCTCGCTCTTTCTTGTGTACTCCAGATCACCTCTGATGTTCTCGGCAAGCATTTTGAGGGCACGAGAGATTTCTCGGTCGTCTGGCGTGACCACCTTGAGACCGCGGACGAGTGTAACCAGCTCGTCAAGGATTTCTCTCTCCGTGCGTCGCGGTAAGTCACCTTCTTCCGATTGGCTGGGTATCTCTTCAATCTCGCGTTGGAGTTGCGGCCACAGAGCGTCGAACAGAGTAGCTACCTCCTGTTCCGATACTTTGGTCTCGGCCGCTCGATGTAGGCTTTCTACTAACGTCCGGATGCCGTCCCGATCCACGGGGAGCGACTGAAACTGGGCCAGAGGTCCGGAAAGGCTTTCTGCAGTCAAGCCGAGTAATAGTGGCACAACGCGAGCGTCGGCAAGTTGTTTTCCCAGAACGTATCCCCAGCGCTGCCCTGCAACGATGTCCTTGCTGGATACCCATGGCTCAATTGACTGGACAATGAGCTTTAACCACCGACGCAGCGCATTTGCCAGGGTGAAGCTCTTATCCCCGGACCAAGAAATGAAAACGTTCATCTATTTTCCAAACTGGCGATACCGCTTCTTTCTATTCGCCACCCAAACGTAGAGCTAAGGGGTGGGCGCGATAGCGACCGTCCCACTTGTGCACAATGTTAGCGTGCATTTCTGGCGCTTAGGGTTTGTGATTTTTTAAATAGTCTTCGTTAATACGATTGGCTTGTTGTGCCGCTGGACGAGCATATAGCCGCCCAACATACGCTTCAAACAAGGGGCGCTTTTCAATGTTGCCAAACATCATGCCCCAGCCAAGGTGTGAGCCAACGTACACGTCCGCGGCGGTAAATTGCTCGCCGCAAATGTAGGGGCCGGGTATGAGTGCCTGCTCAAGAGTATTGATGGTGGTATCGTAGCCGCCGAACCCGACAAAAGCGTCTTTGCCTTTGGGTACTTGCCAACCAATTGCCTTGGCGGTAACGGCTTGTTCCACTGGGCCTGCGGCGAAAAACATCCAGCGAAAATAGGCGGCACGCGCAGGGTGATTTAACGCTGGGATCAGGTTTTTCTCCTGAAAACGATCCGCAAGATAGGCGATGATGGCAGCGGTTTCCGTGATTAACGCGCTACCGTGCTTGAGTGCTGGGACTTTTCCCATTGGATTCACCGCAAGGTATTCGTCGCTTTGCATGGCTGCTCCGAATTCGAGCCAAACCGTTTTATAAGGCTCGCCAATTTCTTCCAGCATCCAGTGGGCAATGCGCCCACGTGACTGTGGATTTGTATAAAACACCAGATCATTCATTGTGAGATTTCTCCTTGGATAGCTAGATAGCGCCAACTTAAAGTACACACCCTAAAATGGTTCCTTATAATGCGCCATTACGGTTGTTATGCGGTTGATATTATAGATGAAAACGACTAATATCAACCCGCTAGCCATTCGTATCACACCCTAGTTTTATATTCATTCACACCTTAGGAGATTTCGTATGGGTTACGGAAAACCCCGGCTATTGGATCAGGTCAGGTGCGGGATAAGTGTCGTCGGAAAACTATCATGGTCTGTCCCCCTAATAACTTGCATTGATCTGCTCCGGCTCGCCTTTGAATGGATCGCCGCCAGGCGCATAGGGCGGGTTCGTGTGGCAATCGTTGCAGCCCCCTGGGCGTTAACGATGTAGCTGCCCAGGTCGAGCGGCACCGGCGCGATATGAAAGCCTCGTTTGATTTTCTTCGCCTGCGAAATGGTGCTGAGGAACTTCGTCAACTGGGCGTCTGCATGGGCAGGCGCTGGGATGAGAGAGCTGCTGATGAGAACAGCGGACAATAGAGCAAAGCAGTGTTGGCGAATATTCATATCCCCTTCTTCTGGGGGCCCTTTCCCCCTGTTTCAAATATATAAATCAGTACATATAACATTTGGCTCCTAACAATCAGCATCACCGGGCCCGCGCAACGGCACCAGCCGGGGACGCAAGAACAGAGCTGCGCGGGCTCCGGTGCAAGCGTTAGTTCGGCGGCGTCCCGGAGTCAACAGACGCTGCGTCATAGCGTTCCGAAAGCTCCACTGTGATCCCTTCCGGACCGCGCAGAAACACCAGTTTGCGGCCGTGAAAGTTGAGCACGTCGTTTCGCGTCTCGATCCCCGCCGCTCGCAACCGACCCAACTCGCCGTTCAGGTCCTCGACCGCGAAGCACACGTGGTTGAACCCGACCGTGTTCAAGTGCTCGATGTGCGGGTTGGGCTCTGGGTCCGGCGCCCGGTACGCCAGCAATTGGACCTCGGCGCGCGGCACCGCACCCGTCAGCACCAGTGTCACGTGTTCGGCCTCGATGCCGGGTATCCCCATGTATTCGGAAAAGACATCGCCCGAGATGACGACCGAGCGATCGTGTTCAAACCCGAGCAGGCCGAAGAACCGTTTGGCCGCGTCGAGGTCGCGGACAACAATCGTGATGTGGTCGAAGTGTGTAACCATTGCCTCTCCTCAAGGACTGCAGGCTGAGGGCGAGCGGTGCGGCGCCAACGATATGTCCACGCAGCGTCGAGCTCGACCAACGCGCCGATCATAATCATACCTGAGCCCGATACCGCAAGCCGCCGAACGTCCTGCTTCACCGGCGCGTGGAGACCATGCCAGCAAAACACGACGACGCTGTACCGCGCGTCCGCTTGCGCCGAAAGCGCATATCAGGTACGGTCCGGACACATAGGTAACAGTTTAGTCCAGGGACATGGGTGACAAAACACCCATACTCACGGGCACCGAAGAAGGAGGTGCCCCATGCCTTGGAGAGAAACGTCACCTATGGACCAGAAAACACAATTCATCGCCGATTATCTGCGCGAGCGGTTGTCAATAACGGAGCTTTGCGAGCTCTACGGGATCAGTCGGAAAAGCGGTTATAAATGGATTGACCGCTATCTTAGGAACGGACCCGCGGGGTTGGACGAGCGCTCCCGGAAACCGCGCCGCTCGCCCAATCAAACCCCTGAGCACCTTCTGGCCGCGATCCTTCAGGCGCGCCAGCGCCATCCCGGGTGGGGCGGAAAGAAACTGCTGTCGATCCTGCAAAAACGTCATCCCCATTGGTCCTGGCCTGGACGTTCCACCGTCTGCGATATCCTCAGCCGTCATGGGCCGGTTCCCAAGCAACGAAAACGCCGGCGTATCGGTCATCCCGGTAAACCGACTACCCTCATCGCTGCACCTAATGATGTCTGAAGCGCGGACTTCAAAGGCCATTTCAAAACCGGCGACGGTGTCTATAGCTACCCCCTGACCGTCGCCGATGGCTATAGCCGACAGCAACGCGAGGGCAATTTAGATGCGCTGAAGAATATAGAACACATAGCCATAGCTCCCCTCAGCCTGCCCAAAGACTTCGATCTCTCTCACTGTCTCCGACGCAAACTCACGAACGGCCTCATCGGAATGTTCGAGGAGAGCTTTCGCGCGCGGCTCAAGAATCTCGTAGTAACCATCGAGCCACGTCTCATCGGGTAGCGTGTACGTTTCAAGAACTTTGTAGCCTGTAACTTCTGCAACGTTCACGTTTCTCTGGACAGTTTGCATTCCGGGATAACCAACTTCAAAGAACTCACGCACTACATTAGGAGCTTTCTCCCGTATCCAGGTCAGCTCGCTCACAACCAGGAATCCACCGGGACTCAGCGCTGTCGCCCATGTGGCTAGCGCATTGGCAAATCCGATGTTGTACGCGGCCCCCTCGGACCACAGTAAATCTACGTTCTGAAAGACCCTCGGAATGTCCTTCATGTCCATGCAGTGGGTTTGGACAAAGCGGGCAACCTCCGCGTCTTGCGCCTGCTGTTTGAGATGACTCAGAAACGGCTCGTATGAATCAACAGCGTGAACCAGTGTCGCGAGTTCTTTAGCGAGCACCAGTGTTTGGCGACCAGCTCCGCAGCCTGCATCGACTACTGCTTCGAACTGGCCCCTCGGGAGCAACCGCAGAGCGCACCGTGTATGAACGTCACCTCCCGGGCCTAACTTGGTCATGCCCCCGAAAAGGAGATCAATGGGGTTACTTGTGCTCATCTATGGCTCCGTACAGCTGCTTAGCGCCCGCATAAGCGCTGTGCGGCCGAAGCTTCACGCTAAGCACTTCATCCATATCGCGTCGGGATGCCTTAGTTAGACGGCACGCTGGCTGATCTCTTCCCCGAACGCCACGATCAACCCGTTGCAATCTCTGATTACGAGCTCGCGCTGTCCGTAGACCCGGTCTTCAGGACCGTCGACGATATCAGCACCGCGTGTGGACAACTCCTCCGCTAGCGCGTCAATCCCGGACACCCGGACGTAGGCGTCGTAGGCGCCTTGGGCCGGTTGGTGCTACCATCGGGCGCTAAATCGAGGTGGCCATTTAATCAAGGAACTTCCACGATGCCGCACCGTCGAGATGCCGGATCCGCACTCCGAAAAGAGCAGAAGGCTCGAAGTTGACCGCGTTCACCGCAACGGTCGTGTTACCGCGTTTCTTCCGATACGCATAGTGTGTGACGCAACCACATTTCTTGCATCGATAATAGGCGCGAATCTTCCGGTTCCATGAATATTTTGATAGGCCACCCTTCGGAGCTTCAATCGTAAGTGAACTCGCAGCGTAGTACGCCCAGAGCGCACCGTATCGGCGGCAGATCGAACAATTGCAGCTCGTTAAAGTGCGAGAAATTCGTCGAACGTAAATTCGAATCGCGCCACAGTGACAGGTGGCGCAGAGCGCTGCGTTGCGGTGATCCATAGCGCCTAACCGCCGAAGCTCAGCCCGTGCGTTTTTTGCGCGGGTCAACTGGAGCGCCTGTTAGGTCGTAGCAATGATGCCCGCACGCTGAGCCTCAGATGGATTGAGTACTTTCGAGAGACGGCCGACCGTGCGCAACTGCTCAGCGGCATAATTCCAAGACGGCAGCACGGGTGACTCTTGCTCCCAATGAACTACCGAGGCTTCGTCACACCAGTGCTGTAGTTTCGGCATAGCGTCGCTATGCGGTGAAGCTCCCCGATAAGCGGTCATCGACTCTGCATTTTCCCACAACGTCAGAGTCCAAAAGGTCAACCCAGATGTCCTGCGTAGCCGGAGCTTCCGATTCCCAGACGATCTCTTAGCGTCGACATCGACAAGTATCGAGAGCGCAAGGTAGCGCATCGTGGTCTTTCCAGTAAGGCAGTTATCCCTTATACTCTCGTGGAGGACGTTTCTCGCAGGCAACGGAATAGCGGCGCAGATATTTCACAGTATGGGAGGCTCCTCCATACGGCGCAATACGCGAGTACGCTATTGCGCCCTGTCATAGCTTTGTCAAGCCTGTCATAGCTTTGTCAAGCCTCCTTTTTTCTCTTAGTCACCTGGCTATTTCCCATACCGATCTTTCACACTTGATTTTATCGAAAAGCAAGTATGCTTGAGGGCATGGACAGGGTGTATCGATTCGTGTGTTCCGGCGTTCCGGGATCAGCCACCTGTGGGGTAAGCCAGACCTGTCATAGAATGTCCGTCACACGGCATCGGCTCAGCTTCATCGGGCATTGGGTCCACGGGTAGATCCGGGGAGTGCCTCGGGACTACGCAAGGGTATTCCAATGTGGATACCACGGGGCGCAATGGAAGGTCACTCCGACGGAAACCGGTCAACACAGTAGTGTTGTCTATGATCAGGGTGACATGGTGTTTTCCTCCCCATCGCGAGTCTTTTGTTTCTAAACTTTTTCAGCCGACTGTGCAGAGCCTGCGGGCATCAAAGGACTGCCCTCGGGCGAGATGCCACAGGGCGCGGGAGAGTTTGCGCATCAACGCCACCACGATCCTTTGCTTGTTACGGCCGCCATGGGCCTTTACCTTGTTCTCAAACCACGTCTTGACAATCTCATCGCGTTGAATCAAGCGCAGGGTCGCGAGATAGAGATCGCGCCGAGCCGGCCCAGAGCCCCGCTTGGTGATCTTGATCTGTCCCTTATGCTGGCCGCTGCTCCTCTCCTTGAGGTTCAGACCGAGCGCCTTGCAGTACCCGCGGCTGTTGCCATAGTCTCGTGGGTCCAGACGCTCAGCGATGAGCAGGCCGGTCGTCACCCGACCGAGGGTCACGCCCAGGGCGTGCAGTTGCGGGTCCGCCTGCGTCAGCGCCGAAAGCCGTAACCCTACCCGCTCCTTCTGCTCACGGCTATGGCGTAGCTCGGCAGCCAAGGCCATGAGGTAATCCCGCTCGGCCGCCACGCACGGCACACCGATCGTCTGACGGGCGCTCTCGAGCACCGCCTCGATTCTCTCCGCCGCAAGCCTCCCGCGGGAGACCCGACGCATCCGCTCACGCCCTCTTCGATCTGCGCGCTGAGCTGCGCCGGAGATCCGAAGCTCAACAACAGCTCCTCCAGCGTGATACCGTCGAGATCGAGGTAGTGGGTCAGCTCCGGCCAGTGCCGGGCGAGCGCCGCCTCCAACCGGTTCTGCTGTCGCTGGTGCTGCTTCTGGTAGAGCCGCCCGATGGCATCGTGGCTGCGCTGCTGCTCGCTCGCTTCCACCCACACCCGACTCGCCCCTTCAAAGTACAGCCGCCCGATCACCTGCGCCGCCTTCGCATCATGCATGCTCGGGACGCCGTCGTAGACCTCACAGGCATCGTGCACGCGCTTGGCGCTCATCTGATGGGACCTCAAACCCCGCCTCGCGCAGTTGCCTACGCAGCGTGTCCCCATAGACCCCGGTGGATTCCATCACCGCCGTGAGCGACTCACAGGCTAAGTCCCGC
>Ga0187892_10003802_pt1 | contig 26773 bp, 18 predicted proteins | sample MA1701073metaG_FD_139345 | JGI IMG/M metagenome (GOLD analysis project Ga0187892, IMG submission 139345) | Bio-ooze microbial communities from a basaltic lava cave in the Kipuka Kanohina Cave System on the Island of Hawaii, USA - MA170107-3 metaG ... | reverse complement strand
GCTATTGGGGCGAGTTCCTGCCGATGCAAATCACTTCCTCGGAGGTCGCGCCGAGCCTCAAAGCCATCGAGAGCGTCGCCGGCGGCTCGCCGACGCTCGGCACCAACGCCGCGCCGGTCGCCGTCGGTGAAGTGATCGCCGGTACGATCCGGGTCCGCGCCGGCGAGTTCCCGCTGATCGTCGAGCGTCCATATGGCCGGGGGACCGTCACCTTGCTGACGTTCAGCGTCGAGACCGAGCCGTTCCGGTCGTGGTCGAACAAGGAAGCGTTCTGGGCCGGGTTGATCGGCGTACCGGTCGCGCCGGCGGTCGAAAGCCAGGACAAACGCGCCGGGCGCTTCGGGCAGCCACAGGCGTATTGGGGAATGCGAACCTTCGACGACATCTTCCGCGTGATCCTCGAATCGCGGTTGGAACGGCAAATCTCGCTCTGGTGGCTGTTGCTGCTGATCGGCTGTTACCTGGTGGTGATCGGGCCGTTCGACTACTGGTTCGTGCGCCATCGCCTGAAACGGCCCGTGCTGACGTGGCTGACGTTCCCCTGCTACGTCGTCGGGTTTTCCGGGCTGATCTACGGCATCGGCTACTCGCTCAAGTCCGGCGATTCGGAGTTGGTCCAGGCGTCGTTCGTGGACGTCGTGCCCGAGGCGAACCTCTCGCGCGGGACGACCATTGCCGGCTTTTACTCGACCTCGAACCGGCGGTTCCCGTTCGTGGGCGCAACGGCGGAAAGCCATTTCCGGTTCACTTCGAGCGGGTTCGAAAACCCGGCCGGCCGTGGCGGCGCCGTGCTTTCGGGCGAAACGCAGGTGATTGAGACCGACAAAGGTTTTCAAGCGAGCGTTCCCGTGCCGATCTGGTCGAGCAAGATGTTCGTCAGCGACTGGACGCGCTCGGGCGGGTTGCTGCAAGTGCAACTCTCGACGGAAGCCGGGCCGCCCAAAGTCCGGATCGCGAACCGTTCGGGGACAACGTTGCGCGGCGTGACCATCATCTCCGGCAACGGTGTCCATTCGTTGGGCGATCTCAAAGCCAACGCGTCGCTCGAAGCGGAGATCGACGGCAAGAGCGGGCGTCAGGATTTTGCTTCCTGGCTCGATGGGTTGACCGATCCGAAGCTGATGCAGATCCTACAATACTGGGGCTGGGGCGGACGCCATTACGGGCAACGGGAGGTGCCGGCCTGGGAAACCGTTTTGCCGCTGCTCACTTTCGCCGAACGCATCCGCCAATTGCCCGAGCACGCAAAAATCCAGAACTGGCGCGAGATTGACTTGTCCAAGTACGTGGATCAACCGACGATCATCGTGCTGGCGTATGCGGACAAGTTCTCGGGCGCGGGGCTGGAGCCGAAGTTCAGGCCCGATCGCGCCGAGCATCACGCGCTGCTGCGATGCGTCGTGCGTCGGGATCAACAACGAACACCGAACTAGGCTCTGCACGGAGAAGAATGAAGACAAGCATGGCAAGCAATCGTCCTCGTCGTCCTCGGTTGGGAGAAACGGTTTCGAGGGCGACGACGAGGACGATCACGAAAGCACACGCGCTTCATTCATTTGAGTCGAAGCTTTGCTAGGAACCGAGAACCAACAAGGATCCCCCATGTCCCAACCCGAACCGCCCGCAGTCCCGCCTGCCAATCAACCCTCGATCCAGATCGTCGGCCTGACCAAGTGGTTCGGCTCGACGCTCGCGCTCGAAAACCTGACCATGAACGTCATGCCCGGCGACCTGTTCGGGTTCATCGGCTCGAACGGCGCCGGCAAGACCACCACGCTCCGCATCCTCGCCACGTTCCTCCAACCGAGCAGCGGCTGGGCGAAGATCGACGGCCACCACGTCACGCACGAGGCGCATGAAGTCCGCACCCGCATCGGCTACCTGCCGGACTTTTTCGGCGTCTATAAAGACATGGAGGTGGGCGAATACCTGGATTTCTTCGGCGCCGCCTACAGCATCCCGGCCAGCAAACGCGAGAAGATCGTCGATGACGTGCTCGACATCGTCGGCCTCAAACACAAAAAGGGCGATCTCGTCGGCACGCTCAGCCGCGGCATGCAACAGCGCATCGGCCTCGCGCGCGTGCTCGTCCACGATCCGAAGGTGTTGCTCCTCGACGAACCCGCCAGCGGACTCGACCCGCGCGCGCGCATCGAGATCATGGCGATCCTCCAGGAGCTGCAGCGCCTCGGCAAAACCATCCTCATCAGCTCCCACATCCTGAGCGAGCTCGAAGACCTGTGCAACAAGGTCGGCATCATCGAAAAAGGCCGGTTGCTCTACAGCGGCCCGATGCTCGACATCCAGCGGCGCTTGCAGGAGGCCAAGACGATCCTGGTCGAGTTGCGCGAGCCATCCGAGGAAGCGCTGAAGTTGATCCAGGCTCAGCCCAACATCTCGCGCGCCGCGCTCGAGAACGGCAAGATCGCCATCCATCTCCAAGCCGATCATCAGGATCACTCGTTCATCGCCGACGTGCTCGTGACCAACGGCCACAAAATCCTCAGCCTCACCGAGCGCAAGATGGAGTTGAACGAAGTCTTCATGCGGCTGACGGCAGGCGAGACGGCGTGAGGGGGGGCTGGTTATTGGTTATCAGTTATTGGTTATTGGTTCCTGGCTGCCCGGTGACGAACAACCAACAACCAACAACCAGTAACCAGTAACCAAATAACCAGCCCATGCTCCTCCTCTCCATCCTGGCCCGGGAATTCCGCGCCGCGGCGCGGCGGAAGCGGACATGGGTGTTGCGCGTCACGGTTGCCGGATCGATCGCCGCCGTGGTTCTCATTTTGGCCATCAGCATCGGGGCCACGCGCAACCCGCAGGGGCTGGGGCGCTATCTGCTCGGCGTGATGGCGTGGCAGATGTTCATTCTGCTGTTCGTGGTGGCGCCCGCCGTCAGCGCCGGGGTAATCAGCGACGAACGCAAGGCCGGCACGCTGGAGTTGCTGCTGCTGACCCACCTCCGCCCATTCCACATCCTGGCGGGCAAATGTGTGAGCCGGGGGTTCGACCTTCTGCTGCTGTACGTCTCGGTCGCGCCATTCCTATTCGTGCCGATGCTGCTCGGCGGGGTCAACCAGGCGCAGATTCTCTGCATCATGTGGAACCTGCTTGGTCTGCTCATCCTGGCGCTGGGCATCGGCGTCTTTTGCTCGACGCTCACCTCGAACACCCTCCGAGCGATCGTCGCTTCGTACGTCTCGCTTTCTGCCTACCTCCTGATTTCGATGCTTTGGTCCGTCCGTTTTGGCATCGCGCCCTTACCGACCGCGATTCTTGCGCCGCTCGGATCGATTGTCATCGCTGCCAGCCCGGTCGCGGGCATGCTTCGATGCTGGATGGCCACAGGATCCGAAGGGGTACTGACCGTCGTGGTGTGCACGTGCGTTGCATTGTTGCTCGGCGCTGCCGCGAGTTGGTTGTTGCCCCGGACGATCTTGCGCACACGCCTTCGCAAGCCGGGCTGGTGGCAAGAGAAATGGATCCCGGCAACGCTTCGGCGTTCCGTCTTGCCTTTCTGGAAAATACGGCCGCGCTCACTCTCAGCCGCGTTTTGGTTGACCTCCGGACGTGGCAAGAGTCCCTGGCTGACGCAGGAGTTCGGCATCCTTCTGCTGATTCTCGGCCTCACGGTCTGGCTGTACGTGTCCGGCCGCAATCCGACCACCAGTGGCGAAGATGTATTCGGGCCCGTTTTCTGGGCGGGATGGATTGGGCTCGTCTGGCTGAAACTGCTGGTGCTCGTGTTCGTAGCGCGATGGTTCTCGGGCGCGAAGGAGGACGGGACGCTGGAACTGTTGCTGACCACGCCGGTGACCAATTCCCAGATTGTCCACGGCGGTGTTTACGCTCTGCTGGGCCGGTACGGGTGGTTCTGTCTGGCGGGCGTTGCCCTGTTCCTGCTCGGTGGATGGATCATGTCGCAGATGCACCCGTACGGGCGTATTCTATTTCCATTGTTGCCGTTGGTTCCACGGCTTGGCAGAGGAGGCGTGTTTGAGTTTGAATGTGCCACCACGGTCACCAGCCTCATCTGTTGGGTGGCGCTGTCAATGTATGTCTCCGCGCGGGCGAAATCGATGGTGCAGGCGATTGCGTGGACGCTCGCGGCGTGGGCGGCGATCTACATTCTCTCCCGAGCGTTGGGCGTCGGCCTCTTCGGTATGCGCTTGTCGCGGTTTCTTTCCACGGGCTACGGATACGGTTCGGCCTGGGAGAACGTGGTCATGCTGCGGATGGGTGTGGACATCACCGTGGCATTCCTCGCGTACTTCAAGCTCCATGCCCACCTTCGCGAATACGCCGCGCGATAGTAGCATGGGGAGGGCGCGCAATCCGTCGCGGTTTCTGCTAGTAGTTGGACGATGAGATATCGGGACCACTTTGGGAGGAAGCAACCGGAACGTCCTCATCCGCAAAACGCGGCTTCATTCACCCGTCGCCGTCCTAGCTAGCTAGCTAGGCACCCGCGTCATGCTGCTCTGGTCCCTCATCGCGCGCGAGTTTCGCCGGTCGGCGCGGAAGAAACGCGCGCATGGGCTGCGGCTGGCATTCGGCGCGGCCATGGCGGCGTGGGGCATGTTTGTGGCGCTGCAACTGGTCATGGAACGGACGGAAGGCGCGGGCCGGATCGCCTACAACGCGATGGTGTGGCCGCTGGCGATCGGGCTGGCCCTGCTGGCGCCCGCGCTCGCCGCCCCGAGCATCGCCACGGAACGCCGGGAAGAAACGCTCGGGCTGTTGTTCCTGACGAAACTCCGGTCGTACCACATCGTCGCGGCGAAGTTCGTAGCCTGCCTGCTGGAACTGCTCTGGTTCGTGCTGCTGGTGATCCCCTTTCTCGCGTTGCCGATCTGGATGGGCGGCGTGGGCCACGACGAGATCACCGGCGATGCGTTGATCATCCTTGGCATTGTCGTTTGCAGCACCGCCGCTGGAATCTTCGCTTCGGCGATGTTTCGGAGTGCGACGGTAGCGTATATGGCGGCGCTCGGCATTCTGATCGGTCTGGATGGCCTCTTGAGCTTGCTCCCGGACAGTCCTCTGTTGGTGGGCATAGGAGGTTTGGCGCTGCGGTTCGATCGTGGCATTTGGAGATTTGACCCGATCCCCTCGAACTATTCGATCGAGGGACTGATCGACCTCGGCCTCGCCACGTTCGGTGCGTTGCTCTTGCTCGCACTCGCAGTGTGGAGGGTCGCTGCCATTTCTCAGCACTGGGCAGTTGGAAGCTCACGATCGTGGAGGCGGAGGTTACAGGGTTTGAACCGAGTCGGCAACTGGCTAGCGGCCGTCGGGGCGTGCATTTGGATGATACGACCGAGACCCCCACTCTGGGACACAGATTTTGAGTTCTTGATTCCTTGGACTCCTCTTGGCTGCATGTTGATGCTCCTCATTGCAACTGCTGTGGGAATCAGCAAGCAGAAGGAGGCACACACCTTGGAATCGTTGGTCTGTACACCGTTGTCCAACAGATTCATCGCAAACCAGAATATCTGCGAGGCCATTGGAACTTGTTGGGGCTGGTGCATTTTAATGATCTCACCTCAGCTATGGCTCTTCGCCATATCCATCGTGCAGTGGGCTCTTGATCGCGGAACGAGCGCTGCCTCGGACGTCTATTCGATCCTCCACTGGACGATTATTCCAATTTCCACGGTGCTTGCGACCGGCACTTTCTGCTCAGCGGTCGCCAAAACCCCCATGAGAGCGATCGCAAGTGCCACCATATGGATTACGGCAGTGTTCTGTTTGGGTTACTTTGCCCAACGTCACGTTGATCCCACTCTTCAATCCTCGACGATCCCGGCATGGACATACTCCATTCTGTGGTGCTTGTATCCATTCGCTCTATATTTTGTCCTCGTGAGAAACCTCCGCAGGTTCGCCGCCCGGCAATGAACATCTTCCATCCCAACGTGGGAGGCCGTCTCCGACGGGCGACCGCCAAAATCGCCGAGCCAGATGGTCACCCGTCGGAGACGGCCTCCCACGTTGACCGCGCGGTTTTGCTTCCCCCATGATCAGCCTCCCCATCATCTTCCGTGAATTCCGCGTGGCGGCGCGCAAGAAACCGACGTTCGTGCTCCGTTGCGTGTTTGCCGGGCTGCTGACGGTGGTGTTGCTGTTCTTCTTCCAGGGCCAGGGCAAATTCTTCGGTGTTGCCTCGACCGCGCTCGGCAAAACGCTGCTGCATATCTTCTCCTGGCAACTGCTCATCCTCGTCTTCGCCGTCGCGCCGGCGGTGACGAGCGGGTGCATCTCGGACGAACGCCGGGAGGGCACGCTCGGGTTGCTGTTCCTGACCCATCTCAACGCGGCGGACATCGTCCTGGGCAAGTTCGTCAGCAAGGGGATCGACCTGCTGCTGATGGTGCTGGCGGCCTCGCCGTTGTTGTTCGCGCCGATCCTGCTCGGCGGGGTGAACTGGGACCAGACGTTGAGCGTGCTGGTGAACGTGCTGGCGCTGCTGTTGCTGGCGTCGGCGTTCGGCGTGTTCTGTTCCGCGGCGTCGAAAAACACGATGACGGCGACCGCGGTCGCGTACCTCTTGCTCATTTTCTACAACGTCGTGGCGGTTGTCTTGCCCGTGCTCAAACGGGAGGTGCTGGCGCACCATCCGTCGTCCGCGTGGGGATTGGTCCCCGACTGGCTGTTGCAGGCCAGTCCGTTCTACACGTTGTCGCGCCTGGACTTGCCGGAATCGTGGACGTGCCTGCTGTGCTGCGCGGTATGCAGCGCGGCGGTGCTGGGGTACGCGATCTGGCGGTTGCCGGCCTTGGTGCGAACCGAACCGTTCCGCGAACCGTTCTGGCGAAGACTCGGGCGCCAGACCAATCGCGTCCCCGAGCGGGGCCAACGGCGTTACGCACCGGTCCCTGCCCACGCGAACCCGGTGGCCTGGCTGCACTTTGGCCGGAGCGGGAGCCGCTGGGTCTTCCAATGGATCGTGGTTGCTGCGCTCAGCATGACGACGGCGTATGCGGTTTCCGCGCGATGGGTCCCGCGCTACGACTTGGAGGGGTTCTTCATCACGGTGAGTCTGATCGGCCTGTTCGGCCTGAAATTCCTGATCGTGCTCCATGTCGCGCGGGCGTTCGCGACCGAGAAGGCGGATGGCGCGCTGGAGTTGCTGATGGTCGTGCCGTTATCCAGTGCACAGATCGTGCGGGGACGGATTCGAGCGGTCGTGAGCCGGTACGCATTGATCTGGTTGCTGCTCTACGTAGCGTTATGGGCCGGCTTCTTCGTCAGGGACCACGTCCACCGTTCTTCGGAAGATCGGCTCATGATGTTCTACCTCTTTACCACTACGGCAAGCAGCCTGGCTTGGGCGATCGTCCTTGCAGCACACCTTTCCGTCAAGGCCAAGTCGATCAAGCAAGCGATCACAAACAGCGTCATTGGCATCATGTTGCTCATCTGGCTTGTGAACGCAGTGACGTGGCTTGGCGGGATATTCATTGCCGCGGAGATTTTCCGCCACGATGCAACCGCATTCGTCGCGACGTTCATGGCGGTGGCTCGGGTCGTGGTGGAGTGCCTCATGGCGGTGTGGTTCTACAGATCGTTGGTGACCAACCTCCGCATGTACGCGGCGCGGTGAAAGCAACCGAAAGAGTCTCGCCAGCAATTCACGAAGAGGTGTAGCCGCGCTTCTGTGAAGCGCGAATCGGGCTGAAATTGCCATCGGTTTTCGCGCTTCGCAGTGCGCCTTCGCCGCAACCAAAGTAGCGCAGATTTTCAATCTGCTGTATCGCGGATTTCCAATCCGCAGCCGCTTCGAGGTCCGTTCGCCCAGCCGACTGCAAGTCGGCGATACAGCAGATTGAAAATCTGCGCTACGAAATCTGCGCAACCCGCAAAGACTCTCGGAAGTAGCAGCACAGAAGCGCGGCTACACCTCTGTCAGCTGTAGGCCACGTCCGTTTATGAATTGGCCATGCTCCAAAGTGGAGCCATCACATTTCCCGTTCCCGCCTCGCCGCGTTTCGGCTATAACGTCCCCACGCCATGCTCAGCATCCCGATCATCTTCCGCGAGTTCCGCGAAGGGTCGCGGCGAAAACGGACCTTCGTGCTGCGCGGGGTGTTCGGCGGCATGCTCCTGCTGGTGACGCTCCTGTTCCTGCTGATGATGCGGCTCGGCGGCGAAAGCGCTGCCGGCTACTACCTGCTCAAGACGCTGGCCTGGATGATCTTCACCACGCTCTTCGTGCTCGCGCCGGCGCTGACGTGCAGCAGCATCACCGACGAACGCAAGGCCGGCACGCTCGACCTGCTGTTCCTTACCCACCTCAACTCCGCCGACGTCGTCCTCGGCAAATTCGCCAGCAGCGCGATGAGCGTGCTGCTGCTGTTCCTGTCGTCGTTGCCGTTCCTGTTCCTGCCCGTGCTCATGGGGGGAGTCGGCTGGGACCAAACGCGGGCCGTCATCTGGAGCGTGGCGTCGCTGATCCTGCTGACGCTCTCGTTCGGCATGTTTTGTTCGGCCATGGTGCGAACGACGGCCCGGGCGGTCCTGGTGGCGTACTTCGGTTTGATCGCGTACAACGCGCTGCTGGTTGGCCTGCCCTTCTTCAACACGATCCTGCGCGCGTTCGGCAAGGCCGACTACGCCGTCGCTCTCTTCGATTCGCTGCGGACGATCAGCCCGATGGCCGGCCTGCTGACGGGTATGCCCCGCGACGCATGGATCAGCATGGCGTGGAGCGGCGGGATCGCCGCGCTGCTGCTGGCTTGTTCCATCTGGCGCTTGCCGCGGCTGCTTCACGCCGCGCAAGCGGAAGGTGGCCGGCGCACTCGACGGACGCGCGCGTCGAAGCCGGTCGCGACCCGCCCGCGCAGCCGGCGGGGACTCGACCGCAGTCCGTTGTTGTGGCTCGATTACGGGCGGCGGCATAGCTGGCTGAAACAACTGGCCGTGTTCGCCGTGATCATTTCCGCGGTGGCGATCATCGGCGTGTATTTGAAAAATGACGGTATCTTCGAAGGCGGCTTTCGGTACTCGCTCCACGCCCTCGGCTGGATGGTTGCATTCGGCGCGAAGATCCTGATTCTCGTCCACGTCGCGCGCGCGTTCGCGGTCGAGAAGGAGGACGGTTCGCTGGAGCTGCTGTTGATCACGCCCTTCACGAACCGGCAAATCGTCCATGGGAAAATCATGACGGTCCTGGCCCGGTACGGGTTGCTGTATGGCGCCGCGTGCGCGGTGCAGTACACGGAGTTGGCGCGGGGATTCGGGATGGCGATGGGGCACCAGGGGTACGCCGTTCTCAATCAGGCCGCGACCCAGGTAAGCGGTCTGGCGTATGTGATCCTGATCGGGCTGTTGATCTCGGTTTGGTCGCGGACTGTGACCCAGGCGATCGTGTTGACCATTGTCGTTGCGGTCATGGCCAACTGGGTGCTGACGCTGATCGGGTCAATCGCGATCGGGATCATGGGGATTTTCGCGATGGCGTCGGCGTTCCGGGGAGCGGGTTGGCCGATGTTTCTATTGAAGGCGGTGCTGGAGACCGGCATCGCTGCTGCCGCGTACGCGGTCCTGGTGAAGAACCTCCGCTGGTTTGCGATGCGGTAGATGGAACGGAGCCAGGCAACACGAATGCGCTGAACCGAAGCCTCCAGAATCTTTACAAATGACACGAGTTTTCCAATCGCCCGAATCCATCGTAGGGCATCAGAGCCGCGACCGTCAGGGAGTGGAATCGAGCCATGCACCAAAGGACGGCGGCATTCCGCTCCCTGACGGTCGCGGCTCTGATTGCGCTTGACCGTCGAACCGCGCAATGAATTGCGCTGCTACGAACCTGGTGGATTCTTTCCGGTTTCCCCGCCTTCACGTCTCGACTATAACGGTCGCACGCACGCATGATCAGCTTGCCGATCATCTTCCGTGAGTTCCAAACGGCGGCGCGCCGGAAACGAACGTTCGTCGTGCGGTCCGTGTTCGTGGCCGCGCTTTTTCTGGTGAGCATGTTCTTTCTCGCCAGCCAGCAGTTTCAGCCCGTTCGCCCGGCGCTCGGATTGTACGTGCTGGCCGTAATGGCTTGGATCACGTTCGCCCTGGTGCTCCTGCTCGGGCCGGCATTGACCAGCGCCTGCATCGCCGAGGAAAAACAGGAAGGCACGCTCGGGCTGTTGTTCCTGACGAACATGAACGCCGCCGACGTGATCCTGGGCAAATGGGCCGGCAAGGGTTTCCCGCTGGTGATGCTGGCGCTGGCGGCGATGCCGTTCTATTTCCTGCCGGTGCTCTTCGGCGGAGTGAACTCGGAACAGGCGCTCGCCATCGTGGCCAGCATCTTTGGCGCGTTGCTCGTGACGCTGTCGGTGGGGATTTTCTGCTCGACGTTCGCCAGCGCGCCTCATTCCGCGCAACTCGCGGCGTACTTGCTCTCGTTCGCCCTGGCCATCCTTCCCGTGCTCGTCGCGGGACGCCGATTCGACGTGTTGGAGATGTTCGGAGGCGGCCTCACGGTCAGCGTTCCGAAATGGGTGAGCCTGATCAGTCCCATGCACGGCCTGATACGGGGACGTCTGGCCGGCGCGGACGTGTCGCTCACCAACCTGATCATCAGCGCCACGATCGCGCTCAACTTTCTGGCGGCGAGCGTGCTGTATCTGCCGCGCACGTTGCACGCGAAGGCGGGCGAATCGGAGCGAACCCGGCCGCGCCGCGGCAGACGGCGCGGTGGAACGTTCACCGGCAACCCGATTCTGTGGCTCGATTACCTGCGAAACCGCAACTGGCCGCTGCAGTGCGCGGTCCTGGTCGCGCTCGCCATCTGGGTGGTGTGGTCGAGCCAGAGCCGCTACTTCGATTCCTACGACGTGTTCCACCTGATCGGCGTGTCGTTCGCATACGGGATGATCCTGTTGACGGTGCTCTTTGCGGGCCGCAGTTTCGCGGGCGGCAAGCACGATGGTTCGCTGGAGTTGCTGATGAGCACGCCGTTGTCGAACGAGACGATCCTGCGAGGCAAACTGCTCGCTGTGTTGGGCCATCACGGACCGTACTTCGTTGCCGCGTGCGGTCTGATTCTGGCCGGCAAGATCGGCGACCACGAGCCGGACGGCGTCCCGCAGGTGCTCACTCTTACCGGCCTGGCGGTGTGCGCGGCGTGCGTCGGGTTGCAGGTCTCGGCCGAGTCGCGGTCCGTCACGCGGGCGACGGTGCATTGCATCCTTTCGCTCGTGGCGATCACGTTCGTCGCATTCATCGCCGGCGTGATGGCGCGCGGGATGGCCCAGTTGATGGGGCTGATCGAATGGCTCGATGAGTTGCTCCCGTGGTTCTACTTGTCCGACCTGCGCGCGGGCGTCGAGACGGGGTCGCGGTTCCTCACGTTCCTCTGGATCGCGCGCCGGGCGTATCGCCGTCTCGCCGGCAACCTACGAAAGTACCTTGCCTCCGAACCATGATCATCCTGTCCATTGTGTCCCGGGAATTCCGCGCCGCGGCGCGGCGGAAACGGACGTTCGTTCTGCGTTTCCTCGCGGGATGCGGTCTGATGGGACTCTTGCTTCTGCTGGCGGACGAGGTCGATTGGAGTGGATCTGCCGGGGCGGGCTTGGAAGTGTTTCAGGTGCTGTCTTGGTCGCTCGTCAAGGCCCGGATTCTATTTCTCGTGCCAGCGTTCTTCGGCTACAACTTGCGCAACCATGCTGAGTCTGCCGATCGTCCTGCGCGAGTTCTCTCTGGCGGCGCGCCGGAAACGGACGTTCTGGGTGCGGGTGCTCTTCGCCGCGCTGCTGGGTCTGAACGCGCTCATGTTTATTTTTGCGGCGATGACGGAGCCATCGAACTCGGCGGGTGGCTGGGAGTTCTTCAACGTCCTTTCCGCGCAGACCTTCTTCGCCACGGCGTTGGTCGCGCCCGCGCTGATCGGCGGCTGCATCAGCGACGAACGCAATGACGGCACGCTGGGACTGCTTTTCCTGACCCGGCTCAATTCCGCCGATATCGTCCTCGGAAAACTCATCGGCAGGGGGTTCGACGCGTTCCTGTTGTTCCTGTGCGCGATGCCGTTTCTGTTTGTCCCGATCCTGCTCGGCGGCGTGAACTGGGACCAAACGCTCGCGCTCGCCGGGCAAATCGTGGCCCTGCTCCTGTTGGCGCTCGCGGCCGGGCTGTTCGGGTCCACGGTCTGCCGCAGGACTTCGAGCGCGTGGGTGCTCGCCTATGCGTTGCTGGGGGTGTGCGTGATGTTGCCCCTGGCGTTGCCGTCGCTCAACCGACTTTTGGTGTCGTTCGGAATCCGCACGCTGGAATTCTCGATTCCTCCCTGGGTGCCGCTGCTCAGTCCCGCGCGGGGGATATTCAGCGGGGCCTACCGGCTCTCGGATTCGCTCTGGTCGCTCGGCGGGTGCACGGCGTTGGCCGTGACACTGCTGGGCTACTGCATCTGGCGGTTGCCGCGCACGTTGAACGAAGACGAATCCCGCCCGGGCGCGTGGCGGCGGTTGCTCGCGCTCGCGGGCGCGCGGCCGCGGAAACGGGTCCATTGGCTGGTGCGGAGAGCCAGCCTGGAGCGCAACCCGGCCTACTGGCTCGACGCGATGCGAGACACGTCGTGGACGATCCAGATGTTCCTGGCGGGGATCGCGCTGATGGGATTGATCGCAGGTATGATGCGGGACCCGCTCCAGACCATGGAGATCAGTTTCATTGCCGGGTGGGTTTGTCTCGTTTCCGCCAAGCTGCTCATCACGCTGACGGTTTCGCGCGGATTCATCACGGAGAAACTGGACGGCACGCTGGAGTTGCTGCTGACGACGCCGCTCACGGAAACCGTGATCGTTGGCGGCAAGATCAATGCGGTCTTTGCCCGGTATGGCTTGCTGGCGTTGACAGGATTCGGCCTTGTGGTGTTCGGCTCGATGCAGTGGTGGTTCGGCGAGTCGATGCCGTTGAGGCCGTTCGCTGCCGGGGTCATCATCGCAGCATTGATTGCTGCGTCGGTCGTCAGCGATCTCTATTACACCGTTTGCGTGTGCATGCTCATCTCGGCCTGGGCAAAAACGCCCACGCAAGCGGTCACGCTGGGGTTCGTTGCCACGATCGGGCCCGCGTGGATCTTATCGTGTTGCGCGTGGGTGGTCCAGCCGTTCGTGGCGCTTTCGCTCAACCAAAAGCTACGGCACAGGCTACGGGAGTATGCCACGCGGTAGGTCGGCCAGGCATGGCCGACCTACTTGGACGTTTTGCGAACTTTTTACCGTCTGATCTGTCTAACAGGTGTCCAATGATCGTGGGACGCTAATGGATTGCGTTCAACGGGCGCGGTGTTAGACTGGACGCGGATTGGAGGCAGATATGAGCGAACAGGAACTGATCCAAAGCAAGCTGCGGGCGGTAGCCAGCCGATTGCAGGTGATGGCGGTGCTCCGGTTCGTCGCGCGAGTCGCGTTCTGGACCTGTCTCGTGCTGCTGATCGTGCTGGGCACCTACAAGTTGTTCCCCTTCCCGTTCGGCGTCCTCCAAGGAGCGTTCATCGGCGCCGGGGCGGTCATCGTGGGCTCCTGTGTGGTGGTGTTCCTGCGCCGCGTCTCCCTCGCCTCCGCCGCCCGTGTGGCGGACCAGAAACTCTCGCTGAAAGAGCGCCTGAGCAGTGCGTTTGAGTTCTGCAAGAGCGCGCAGGATGGCGCGATGGCCGGTTTGGTCCTCCGCGACGCGGCCAAGCACGCCGAGGTGCTGAATCCGAAACAGATCATCCCGTTCCATCTCCCGCCGTCTGCCCGTTGGGTGCTGGTGATGTTGCTCGCCATCGTGGGTCTTGCATTCGTGCCCGAGTATCGCACGGAGAAATTCAAGCAAGAGCAGCGCGTCAAAGCCGACGTGAAGAAGGAAGGCGAGAAGATCGCCGACCTGGTGCGTAAGATCGAACAGAAGGCCAAGCCGGCGGTGTTGGACCAGATGAAAGAGGAGGTCAAGGCCGTCGGCGAACTGGGTGAGCAGTTCAAGAAAGTCGCCGTCGCCAAGGAAGACGCCCTGCGCGACCTCAACAACGTCGCCGATATGATCCGCAAGAAGCAGGAGCAACTCGGCGAGAACAAGGGCGTGCGTTCGTTGAATCGCAAGGCCGCCGCCGGCGGGAGTGAACCCAGCGCGCAACAAAAGGCGCAGTTGCAGCAGAAGATCAACGATCTCCAGAAGAAACTCGGCAGCCAGACCCCGCCGTCGCCGGAGCAGATCGAGAAAACGAAGCAGGAACTCAAGCAAGCGCTCGAAAAGGTGAAAGCCAACCCCGACCCGAAGTCGGCGGCCGGCCAGGAAGCGAAGCAAGCGCTCGAAAAGGCGATGGATTCGGCGATGCAACAGGCGAAGGATTACGGCAACGTCGGCGATTCCCTCGACAAGGCCATGGAAGCGATGAAGCAGGCCGACGTGGACATGGTGGCCAAGCACACCGGCGACGCGATCAAAGACCTCGAACAGATGAAGGAGCAGAGCGCCGCGTTATCGAAGATGCAGCAGCAAGCGCAGCAAGCCGGCAAGGACCTGGCGGATCAGTTGGACAAGGGCCAGGCCCAGGCGGCCAAGGAGACGCTCGAGAAGTTCATCGAACAATTGCAGCAGTCGAACCTGAGCGACAAGCAAAAGGAACAGATGGCGCAGGAGTTGACCAAGGCGCTCGACCCGGCCAAGGACTACGGCAAGGTCGGCGAGAACCTGGAAAAGGCGATCAGCCAGCTCGCCAAGAACGACAAGACCGGCGCGTCGAACTCGATGCAGTCCGCGGCGGAGGAATTGCAGCGGATGATGGACGCGCAGGCGGAGGGACAACAGCTCGCCGAGATGATGGAGCAACTCCAGAAGTCGCAGTGTCAGATCGCGAACGGCAATTGCCAGGGCGAGAATTGCCAGAACGGCACGTGCAAGGGCGGCGGCACCAGCGGCACACCCAAAGGCGGCAAGAACCGCGGCTTCGGCGATTGGCCCGACGAAAATAACCAGCAGGTCCCCGAGTACTCCGAGAACTGGGACAACACCGGCCTCAGCCGCGACGGCAAAGACCCCAGGGGTGTGACCGACCGCGGCGACCCGAAGATCACCGGCAAGACCACGCCGACGAAAATCCAGGGACGCATGGGCGAAGGCGGCACGATGCCGGGCATCCAGCTCAAAGGCGTGAGCATCAAAGGCCAGAGCAGCGTCGAGATGGAGCAAACGACGACCTCCGCCAAGCAGGAAGCCGAGGACGCGCTGAACAAGGAACAGATTCCGAAGAGCTATCAGGGGCAGGTCAAAGAGTATTTTGACAGTTTGAAGTGAATTTGCGGTTCGCGGTTCGCGGTTTTCAGTTCTCGGTTGCCGAGCCGCCAACCCGCTGCAGACCGAGAACCCTGAACCGAGAACCGGGAACGAAAAAGAACCATGGACCTCGAACAACATGTTGGATCCTTCCGCACGTCCTTTGGGAATCTCCAGAAGGAAATCGCCAAAGTCATCGTCGGCCACGAGGAGATCGTGGACGGCACGCTCATCACGCTGTTCGGCGGCGGCAACCTGCTGCTCGAAGGCGTGCCCGGGCTGGGCAAGACGCTGCTCGTGCGCACGCTCAGCCAGGTGCTCGACCTGAGTTTCTCGCGCGTCCAGTTCACGCCGGACCTGATGCCCGCGGACATCATCGGCACGAACATCGTCATGGAGACGCCGGACGGGCGGAAGAAGTTCGAGTTCCAGCATGGCCCAATCTTCGCCCACCTGGTGCTCGCCGACGAAATCAATCGTGCCACGCCGAAGACGCAGTCGGCGTTGCTCGAAGCGATGCAGGAACGGCAGGTCACGGCCGGCGGCGAGTTGCGCAAGTTGCCGCAGCCGTTCTTCGTCATGGCGACGCAGAACCCGATCGAACAGGAAGGAACGTACCCGCTGCCTGAGGCGCAACTGGACCGGTTCTTCTTCAAGTTGCTCGTGCGCTACCCGAAACACGAGGAGTTGACCGAGGTGCTCAGCCGCACCACGGAAGAAGCGCGGCCGGTCGTCGAGAAGGTGCTGGATGGCGCAAGGCTGATCGAGTTCCAGCAACTCGTGCGCAAGGTGGTCGTCGCCTCGCACGTGAAGGATTACGCCGTGCGCCTCGTCCTGGCCACGCACCCGAACACCGAGACGGCCGCGCCCGCCGCGAGCCAGTATCTGCGATACGGTTCGAGCCCGCGCGGCGGACAGGTCTTGATGCTGGCCGGCAAAGTCCGCGCGCTCATCGAAGGCCGCTACAACGTCAGCTTCGAGGACATCCAGTACGCCGTTCATCCGGCGCTGCGGCATCGGTTGATCCTCAATTTCGAGGCCGAGGCCGAAGGCATCACCGCGGACATGGTGCTGGATAAAATCCTCGAAGTGGTGCCGGCCTTGGCGGAGACAGCGAAAGCTTGAAACGGATTTACGTCCAACGCTCAACTTTCAACGTTCACCAAATGGAACTTCATCAATCAAGTGAGTTCTTCCACTGATGTTGAAAGTTGAAAGTTGAGCGTTGAAAGTTGAGCGTTTAGTCTTTCGCTATGCCTGAGCCTCTCTTCGACACCGCCTTCCTCCGCAAGCTCGAGCAGCTTCATCTTCTCTCGCGCAAGATTTTCAAGGGCCGCATGAAAGGCGAGCGGCGCTCGAAGAAGCGCGGGCAATCGGTCGAGTTCGCCGATTATCGCAACTACGTCATCGGCGACGACCTGCGCTACCTCGATTGGAACCTCTTCGGGCGCCTCGAACGACTCTTCCTCAAGATGTACGAGGAGGAAGAGGAACTCCGCGTCACGATCTTCCTCGACAACAGCGAGAGCATGTCGTTCGGCAAGCCGGCGAAGATCGATACCGCGAAACGGATCGCCGCCGCGCTCGGCTACATCGCGCTCTGCAGTTTCGACACCGTCCTGCTGCTGCCGCTCGCGCGCAACGGCTCCGGCACTCCGGCACTGGGGCACTCAAACACTGTCTCCCGTCCCGTGCATGGCAAACGGATGGCGCTGCAATTCTTCCAGAGCATCGCCGAACTGCCCTGCGAAGGGAAGACCACGCTCAACGAATCGCTCCGCGAACAGGCCCGCAACGCCCGGCGCGCCGGCGTCAGCATCGTCGTCAGCGATTTTCTTTCGCCCGACGGCTACGAGGACGGGTTGAAGCAGCTTCTTGCCCGGCACAACGACATCTTCGCGTTTCACGTGCTCGCACCCGAGGAATTGAACCCCGAGTTTCTCGGCGACTGGCGCGTGGTCGATAGCGAAACCGGCGGCACCATCGAGGTCAGCGTCAGCCGCGGCCAGATGAAAAAGTACCAGCAGACCGTGAACAACTTCTGCCAGCGGTTGAAAGAACATTGCACCCAGCGGGGCATCAGTTACCTCTTCACCTCGACCTCCGAGCCGTTCGAAGACCTGATGCTCAAGTATATCCGGCAAGCGGGGATGGTGAGATAGGAAACGGATTCGACCTTCAACTTTCAACGCCCAACGTTCAATCAACGTTTAGCAAACAGCAAGAGAACGACATAAAGGAGAGAAACATGGAACAGAGGAGGTACGACTTGGAAGAAAGGCTGCTCGACTATGCGGCGGCAATCATTCGGCTTGAGGAACGTCTGCCAGACAGTCGTGCTGGCAATCATATCGCGGGACAGTTGTTGCGATGCGGCACTTCGCCCCTGTCGAACCACGGCGAAGCACAAGCTGCGGAATCTGTTGATGACTTCATCCACAAGATGAGCGTGTGTCTGAAGGAGTTGAAGGAATCACGGCGTTGGTTGCGGCTCATCAATCGTGTTCCTCTCCTAAGACCTACAGAGGTGGAGTCCGTGTTGGCCGAGACCGAAGAGTTGGTGCGGATCTTTGCGGCAAGCCTTCGCACCGCACGGAGGCGGAAGAAGTGAGCTTGGGGCTCCTTGAATGTTGGGCGTTGAGCGTTGAATGTTGAACGTTGACTCCCTTTATGAGATTCCTCGCTCCCCTCGCCTTTTTCTTCGCCTTCACGATCCCGGTCGTGATCTTGTTCTATCTGCTCAAGCTCAAACGCAAGGTGCGCGTGGTGCCGAGCACGGTGCTCTGGCTGAAATTCATCCAGGACGCCAAGGCCAACGCGCCGTTCCAGAAACTCCGCAAAAACCTCCTGCTGTTGCTGCAACTGCTCGCCCTCGCGCTGGCCATCTTCGCCCTGACCCGGCCTTACTTCGCCGCGAAGGCGAAACCGAGCAAACTCCAGATCGCGATCATCGATACCTCGGCCAGCATGCAAGCCACCGACGAGTCGCCTTCCCGGTTCGAGGCGGCCAAGGACGAGGCAATGCGACTCGTCAGCGCCCTCGGCGACAACGACCGCATGATGGTCGTCAAAGCGGCGTCGCATACGTCCGTCGTCTGCTCTCCGACTTCCGAGAAGGAAAAACTGCGCCGCGCCATCCACGAACTGAAGGTCGAAGACACCACCAGCGACATCAGCCAGGCGCTCAAGCTCGCGATGGCCTTTTCGGGCGTCACCTCCGCCGAAGGCACCGCACCCGTCGTCGCCGACACCGATGTCCATCTCTTCAGCGACGGCGCCGTGCCCGAGCCGGTCGAGTTGAAAGCGGCGACCATGCGGCTGCAATTCATGAAGTTCGGCAAGGGCGCCCGGAACGTCGGCATCACCGCGCTCGACGTCCGCCCCAGCGCCACCGACCAGACCCGGAGCGAGATTTACATCAGCATCGCCAACTTCTTCGACCGCGACATCGTCACCGACCTGCACGTCTCGCTCGACGACCAGCTTCTCGACGTGCGTTCCGTTACGCTGACCGCGACCAACGAAACGCAACAGGTCATCACCGCCGCCGTGGGCCGCGACGGCATCCTCACCGCCCGGCTCAAGGTCGCCGACGACCTCGCGGTCGATAACGTCGCCTATGTCCTCAACCGCACGCCGCAGCCGGTGAAGATCCTGCTCGTCACGCGTGGCAACAACTTCCTCGAACGGTCCCTCGCCGCTTCCGCAAATGCCCAACTCGCCAAGCTCACGCCCGATCAATTCCAGCCGACGCTCGATTACGACATCGTCGTGTGCGATTTCCAGGCGCTCAACGAATTGCCCCGCGCCAATTGCCTGCTCATCAAGAGTTACAACAAACAGGTCTGCGAGATCACCGGCAACGTCGATAACCCCATCATCGTCGATTGGAAACCGACGCACCCGCTGATGCGCTTCGTGCAATTCGACAACGTGTTCGTCGCCCGGTCGCTCCAGGTCAAATCGCCCGACTGGGCGACGGTGCTGGTCGAGTCGCAGAAAACGCCGCTGCTGTTCGCCGGCGAGCGCGAGTACCAACGGATCCTCTACGTCGCGTTCGACCTGCTCGACAGCAACTGGCCGTTGCGCGTGTCGTTCCCGATCTTCATGGCCAACGCGATCCAGTGGCTCAACCCGCACCGGCCCGACGCCGCGCTCTACCAGGTCAAGGCCGGCGAGCCGATCCGCATTCCGCTCAAGGAAGCCGTCAAGGAAGTCCGCATCACGCGCCCCGACAAATCCGTCGAGGTCGTGCCCGTGGACGAGAAGGCGCGCGAGTTGGCGTACAAGAACACGCACGCCGTCGGCGTCTATGAAGCGAAAGCGGGCGAAGGCAAGGTCGTGTTCTGCTCGAACCTGCTGAGCAAAGACGAATCGAACATCGACCCGAAGGAGCAGATCGCCTTCGGCAAGTTCGGCGCGGTGGAAGCGCAACGGCTCCTGACTGCGAACCTGGAAATCTGGCGATGGATCCTGCTCGGCGGGTTCTGTCTGTTGTGTTTGGAGTGGTATCTGTTTCACCGGAGAGTGCTGTGAGATCCCCATCGTCGTCGTCCTCGTCGTCGTCCTCGTCGTCGTCGTCGTCCTCGTCGTCGAATCGAGGCCGTATGGCTCGGACATTTCGATTCACGACGACGAGGACGATTGCCACAGCCCTGTTCGCCGCGCTCTCCGTGATGTTGTCGGCCTGCTCGCAAAGGGAGTCCAACGAAGTTGTCATCTACTGCTCCGTCGATCAAATGCACTCCTCCCCGATCCTCGCCGAGTTCGAACGCGAGACCGGCATCCGCGTCAAAGCCGTCTATGACTCCGAGGCCGTCAAGACTGTCGGACTCGTCAATCGTCTCCGTGCCGAGTCGAGGAACCCGCAGGCCGACGTCTTCTGGAACAACGAAGCTGCCCGGTCGTTTCAACTCCACACGGAAGGCGTGATCGACCGGCCCCGTCCGTTCGCCGCGCGCGCCCGGGTGCTGGTCTATAACACCAACCTCGTCCAGCCCGGGGAAGCGCCGCGGTCGATCTTCGACCTCGCTGACCCGAAGTGGCGGGGCAAGACCGGCATGGCGTACCCGCTGTTCGGGACCACCGCCACGCATGCCGCGGCGCTGTTCGTGGTGTTCGGAGACGATAGAGCCCGCGCGTTCTTCCAATTGCTCAAGGACAACGATGTCCGCATTTACGAAGGCAACTCGACCGCCTGCGAGCAAGTGACCCAGGGTCACTGCGCCATCGGCATGACCGATACGGATGACTTCTGGGAGCGCAGGGCGAGGGGATCGCCGATCGAGATGGTCTATCCGGATCAGGCCGACACGGACCGTGGTTCCGCCATCGGTTGCCTTGTCATTCCCAACACCGTCAGCGCCGTGACCGGCGGACGCAACACCAACGAAGCGCGCCGCCTCGTCGAGTACCTGCACAGCCGCCGCGTCGAGGAGAAGCTCGCGTTCGGCCCGTCGCGCCAGATTCCCCTGCTCGGCGCCGATGTTCCCGTGCCCAACGGCGTGAAGCGCTCCTCCGAACTGAGAGTCATGGAGGTGGACTACGCGAAGGTGGCGGAGACGTTGCCGCAAAGCGCGGAGTTCCTCTCCCGACTGTTCCAGCGATGACTCCGCTTACGAACAGCTTCCTGATCGCCGTCTGTTCCACTGCGATCGCCTGCCTGCTCGGGGTGCTTGCCGGCTTCGCACTGCTCGCCGTCTCGCCGTCCCGCCGTCTCGCCGTCTCCTTCCTTGCGCTCAGCGCCTTGCCGCTCCTCGTGCCCAGCTACGTCATCGTCAGCTTTTGGATGGAAGCGCTCGGGACGAACGGATGGCTCGCGCGGTTGGTTGCGGACGGGAACGCCGTTTCGTTCGCCGGCTTGTGGCCGACCATCCTTGTGCTGAGCCTCATCTACTGGTCGCCGGTGGCGTTGATCAGTTACTTCACGCTGACGAAGATCGACCGCGCCATGATCGAAGCGGCGGAGTTGACGCTGGGGAAACTCCGGGCCAACGCCCGGGTCGTCGCGCCGTTGCTGCTGCCGTCGGTCGCGGCCAGCGCCGCGCTCGTGTTCGTGCTGACGTTCTCCAACTTCTCCGTGCCCGCCATCTTCCAGGTGCGAACGATCCAGAACGATATCTACGTCCAATTCAACGCCAGCTTCAATGTGGGACGGGCATTTCTTCTCGCATTCCCACAATTGATCGCGGCGATGATCGGGGTCGTATGGCTCGGAGGGGTCCTGAAGCGTCGCTCATGGATCGTGACGGTTGTGCGTCCCTCGGGAGGACCGAACGCGGGACCTGTGAGTGGGGGAGTCGCCTCCGCGCGCCGGCGTTGGGCGGTCGCGTTCCTGGCCGGGCTGGTTCTGCTCAGCGCGGTCGCGCCGATGCTCCGCGCGGTGGAATCTGTCCTGCAAGCGAAGACCTTCTGGCAAACCCTGATCGTCTCCGCGACGCAGATATGGAACAGCTTTCTGTTTTCGCTCCTGGCTGCCACCCTCGTCCTCGCGATTGCGGTGGGTTGCGCCTGCACTCGAACCCGCAAGCCGGTCGGCGCGCAGAGGCGCCTCCCACGTTCCCCGTCCGGCATCGACAGCATGGTCTTGATTCCGTTCGTCTTGCCGGAGGTACTGATTGGCGTTGCCCTCATCGCGCTCTTCAACCGACCGTCGCTCCAGTTCCTCTACACGTCGCTCACCATTGTGCTCGTCGCGCTGACGGTCCGTTATTTCATCGTCGGAAAGCTGGCTGTCTCGGTCGGACGCAGCCATCTCGATCCGTCGTTGCTGGAAGCGGCCGAGTTGGCGGGGCTGCCGTTCGCGCAGAAATTGGTTCGGATTCAGCTTCCGCTGCTGAGTCGCTGGCTCCTTGCCGGCTGGTGGCTGACGTACTTGTTCTGCCTGGCCGACGTGGGCAGCCTGGTCTTGATCTATCCGCCCGGCTGCGACACGGTGCCGATCCGCATCTTCAATCTTCTGCACTACGGCTACGACACGCAGGTGTCGGCGTTGTGTTTGGTGATGCTCGCGCTCGCCGCAGCGCCGTTCATGCTGTGGCCGTTGATCCGTTTCTTCTATGATCGAATGTCGCCAGCTTAGGAAATCAGCTAAATTCCCGGTCCTTTGGCGGCCTGCTTCCAAGGCGTGCCCGGCTTGCCACGATTTCGCTTTCTGGCCGCGGCGAGTTCACGGCGATCTTCGAGGTCTTCCAGCACGTCGCGGAGTTCGCGCAACACCGCCTTGGCCCGACGGATTTGCGCGTCCAAATGGGGCTGGGACGGCTTGCGACTCAAGACTGTGGCGCTCATTGGTAGATGTCCTTTCGATCTCCCACTTCGACCTCATACTCCACGGTAGCCAGAATAGTCAGTGGTGGACAGGAAAACAATGAGCATGGCGGTGGTGGTACAATGATCGAGTGCGCGCAACTGAGGAAAAGTTTCGGACGGGTCGGAGTGTTGGCCGGGATGGATCTCGTTGTCGCGAAGGGCGAATGCGTCGCACTGCTCGGGCCGTCGGGGAGCGGGAAAACGACGTTGCTGCGGCTCATCGCGGGGTTGGAACGCGCAGACGGTGGCTCGGTTTCCATCGAGGGAGAACTCGTGAGCAATCACGCCGTGCACGTCGAACCGGCCAAGCGCGGCGTGGGGATGGTGTTTCAGCAACTCGCGCTCTGGCCGCACTTGACGGTCGAGCGGCAGACTCGGCTCGTGCTGCATGCCTGGCCGAAGGCGGAACGGTCCAAACGGGTGGAGGAGATGCTGGCGATGGCGAGATTGAGCGACAAAGGGAGACGCTATCCGCACGAGTTGTCCGGCGGCGAACAACAGCGGTTGGCGCTCGCCCGCGCGCTGGCGCCTGCGCCGAAGATCCTGCTGCTTGACGAACCGTTGTCGAACCTCGATCCCGAGTTGCGCCGGGAACTGCGCGATGAATTGAAGCGTATCATCAGCGCCGCGGGCACGACCACGCTGCTGGTCACGCATTTGCCGGAGGACGCCGAGGCGATGGCGACGCGGGTTCTCCGCATGGAGCGAGGGAGAATCTTGTGAGATTCACGGTTGGACGATTCGCGACTTGCTGCCTGCTAGCGCTGCTTCTTCATGCTGGCTGCGGTCATTCCGCAACCAAGTCCCGGCCTGAACTTCGGAGCGCTTTCTTCGACCGCATCGAGATCATCGGCGGCAAAGGCGTCGGCGTCGGACGGTTCTCGAAGCCCCGCGCCGTGACCGTGGACCGCGCCGACAACCTGTACGTCGTCGATATGACGGCGCGCGTGCAGAAGTTCGATCCGAACGGGAAGTTCGTCCTGTTCTGGCAGATGACGCAAACCGAACTCGGCAAACCGAAAGGCATGGGGATCGACGCGGACGGCAACATCATGGTTGTCGAGCCGCATTACAATTGCGTGAATCACTTCTCCCCCGAGGGCAAGCTGCTGCGCAAATGGGGAACGCAGGGAATTGAGCCTGGCCGGCTCTACATCCCGCGGAACGTGGTCGCCGATGCGGCCGGCAATCTGTTCGTCTGCGAATACAACCCCGTGAACCGCGTCCAGGTGTTCGATTCCACGGGTCAGAAGCTCCTGACGCATTGGGGTGGATTGGGCGGCGCTCCCGGTCAGTTCAGTCGGGCCGAAGGGCTGGCCCTCGACCGGGACGGCAACGTGTTGGTAGCCGATTCGTGCAATCATCGAATCCAGAAGTTTAGCCACGACGGGAAATTTCTCTCCGCGTTCGGCAAGGCCGGGGCGGCGGTCGGGGAACTCAACTTCCCCTACGACGTGAAGGTCGATCGCGCCGGCAACATCCTCGTGTGCGAGTACGGCAACAGCCGCGTCCAGGTGTTTGACGCCAACGGGACATCGCTCGAGATCGTCGGCGGACTTGGCGCTGGTCCCGGCCAGTTCAACAATCCTTGGAGCATCGCGTTGGATTCGAGGGGAAATCTCTACGTGGCGGATGCGGGAAATCACCGGGTGGTGAAGCTGGTGCGACACAATCGTCGTCGTCCTCGTCCTCGTCGTCGTCCTCGAAACCTCTTCGGTAGGAGTTGAACGATATGGAACCGAAATTCGATCATGAAAAGCTCGACGTTTATCAACTCGAACTAGAGTTCATCGCCTGGGTCACACCGCTCATCGAAGAAGTACGACGCAAACAAGCGGCTCGAACGGCTGAAGTCATCGATCAGTTGGATCGTGCCAGTCTCTCTGCGCTCCTGAATACTGCCGAAGGCAACGGCAAGCGTCAGAGACCGGGGCGAGCCAAGTTCTTCGATGACGCACGCGGGTCAGCGACTGAGTGCGCCGCTTGCCTCGACGCGCTCGTGGCCAAGGGTGCTTGCGAGTTGCCACGGATCGAAGCCGGTAAAGAGTTGCTTCTGAGGATCGTGTCCATGCTCAGTAAGTTGGTTCAGCTTTTTTCCGATCCGAATACCTTTCGTGAGGACGGCATGGGGTATGGAACGGAGAAAAAACGCTCCGAGGACGAGGACGAGGACGAGGACGATTTTAAGTCGTGAGACTCCACTTCACCAACCCCGCATACCTTTGGCTGCTCCTGACGCTGCCCGGCGTCGCCTGGCTCTCGTGGAAATCCCTCGCCGACCTCGGCGAATGGCGCAAATGGGCTTCGCTCGCCGTGCGTCTCCTCATTCTGCTCGCCATCATCCTCGGGCTCGCCGGCTTGCAACTCCTCCGCCCGACCGATTCGCTCGCGGTCTTCTACCTGCTCGACCGCTCCGAGAGCATCCCTTCGAGCTACCTCGACGCCATGCTCAAGTTCGTCAACGAATCCGCGCTCCACAAACAACGCGACGACAAGGCGGGCGTGCTCGTGTTCGGCGGCGACGCGAGCATCGAACTGCCGGCGTCCGAAAAACTCGAACTCGCCAAGCTCTACTCCGTCATCTCCGCCGACCGCACCGACATCGCCGGCGCGCTACGGCTGGCGGTCGCGGCGTTCCCCGAGAACGTCCAGAAACGCATCGTCCTCATCTCCGACGGCAACGAGAACGTCGGCGACGCGCTGACCGAGGCGCTTTCGGCGCAATCGGCCGGTGTCCAGATCGATGTCGTGCCCGTCCGTTACGAGCATGGCAGCGAGGTGCTCGTCCAGAAAATGGGCGCGCCCGGCCGCGTCAAGAAAGGCGAGACGTTCGAGACGAAGATTTACATCAACGCCGAGGAAGCCGGGCCCGCCAAGCTCCGGCTCTTCCGCAACGGCGCCTACATGGGCGAGCAACAGGTCGAACTCAGCGCCGGCAAGAACCTGTTCACGTTCCCGCAGACGCTCGATGAGCCGGGCTTCTACACTTACAACGTCGATATCGAGTCGCCGAAAGATTCGGTGCCGCAGAACAACCACGGCGTCGCCTTCGTCAACGTCCGGGGCGAGCCGCGCGTGCTCTACGTCGATAGCGACCCCAGCCACACTGTCGAACTGGCCAACGCCATGCGTGAGGCCAAGATCGTCATCGATGTGAAAGGACTCGATGGGCTCCCGACCAGCATGGCGGAGTTGCAGAACTACGACGCGGTGGTCCTGGGCAACGTCGCTGCCGGCGACCTCAGCGACCGGCAGATGAAATGGATCGAGAGCGCCGTCCGCGATTTCGGCGTCGGGCTGGTGTGCATCGGCGGCGACAACAGCTACGCGGCGGGCGGCTACCGTGGCACGCCGCTCGAAGAAGTGTTGCCGGTGGACATGGAACTCAGCAGCAAGAAAGTCCTCCCCAGCGGCGCGCTCGCCATCGTCTGCCACGCCACGGAGTTCCCGAACGGCAACCAATGGGCGCGCGAGATCGCCCTCGCCGCGTTGCAGTCGCTCGGCGCGCGCGATTACATGGGCATCGTGCTCTGGGACGGCACGGACCGCTGGCTGTTCGACATGCAAAAGGTGGACGACCCGCCCGGCAACCGCAAAGCGCTCGCGCGGATGATCTCGGGCATGAACCCCGGCGACATGCCGAGTTTCGTCAACGTCATGAAGATGGCCCACACCGGGTTGAAGCAAACGCAGGCGCACCTCAAACACATGGTCGTCTTCAGCGACGGCGACCCGCAGACGCCGACGCCGTCCGAGCTCAAGGCCATCACCGACGACAAGATCACGATCAGCACCGTCATGATCGGCGGCCACGTCGCGCCAGAGAACATGCGAATGATGTCCCAAGCAGGCAGCGGGCGGTTCTACGACGTGCGTTCGTCGGCCGACCTGCCGCAGATTTTCATCAAGGAAGCTGCCGTCATCCTCAAGTCGGCGATCTTCGAGGAGCCGTTTCGTCCGCGCGTGGTGGACCCGACCGAGTTGGTCCGCGGCATTGGCGCGAACGAATACCCGCCGCTGCTGGGCTACGTGGCGACCTCGCCCAAACGGCGCGCGGAGATACCGCTGGTGTCGCAGCACGGCGACCCGATCCTCGCGCACTGGAACTTCGGCCTCGGGCGTTCCGTGGCGTTCACGTCCGACTCGAAACCGAAGTGGGCCAAGGAATGGATGAACTGGGGCAAGTGGAGCAAGT
>Ga0187892_10003801_pt1 | contig 26777 bp, 29 predicted proteins | sample MA1701073metaG_FD_139345 | JGI IMG/M metagenome (GOLD analysis project Ga0187892, IMG submission 139345) | Bio-ooze microbial communities from a basaltic lava cave in the Kipuka Kanohina Cave System on the Island of Hawaii, USA - MA170107-3 metaG ... | reverse complement strand
GCGATTGCCCGCCCTAACCAATTGGAGCAGGGCACGTTCTGCTCCACTGCCGCTTTCAGGTTGTCGTGTTATGCAGTCTGTATAAGACGGTTCATAGGCCATCGATCGGACTCCTCACTCCGTGGCCACCTTTGTTCAACACATGCGTATAGATCATGGTGGTGCTGACGTCCTTGTGGCCGAGCAGTTGCTGGATCGTCCGGATGTCGTAACCGGTCTCAAGGAGGTGCGTGGCGAACGCATGCCGGAATGCTCCCGGCCTGATCCGAATCGGAGTAGTCGGCATCATCGATGCTCTATTCCCTCATCCATGAGGAACCAGAACAAACGTGGCACATTCTCAGCCGATTCATGGACGCCGTCAAGTCCTCCCTGGTCGATATACTATCTGCGATTGATCCATGCAATTCATTTTACCGACTCCAGCGAGATGGCTGGTGTGGTCTCCATTGCGCGCGTCGAACGAGCACCACCCATCTATGATCATTCCAAGCTCGCTCGTTTCCCTCGAGAGGAATGACACCCGTGTTGGTCCCACTGCGGCCGTCGAACGAGGCCCTTCTAACTCCTCACCTTCTCCAAAGGGGGTAGGCAAACCTTCCTTCACTGCGCGCATCGAGCGACCACCGCCTTATCGTGGGGGCTCTGCGAGCAAGAAGGATGGTTGCCTGCCCCCTTCCCTTCTCCTTGACTCAGCAACGAGCCCTATGATTAGGTCCTCGACTGTCATGCTGATCCGTACGGCTGCCACACTTGCCTCTCTCACGCTCCTGCTCGTCTGTCTGGGCTGCGAGAAGGAGAGCCAGGCGATCGTGTCCATCGCCTTGCACCCGACCAACGCAAACATCCTGTATGTGGCGACGAACGATGCGGTCTACAAGTCGCGCGACGAGGGTCAGTTATGGGAACGCTTTCCGAGTTTTAGCGCAAGACGAGTGACAACCCTCGCGATCGATCCCCAGTTTCCGGCCACAATCTACGCCGGCACCATGGCCGATGCCGTGTACAAGAGTCCGGATGGCGGGCAACATTGGCTCCCCCACAATGTCGGACTGAAGGAACACGTTTCCTTTATCAACCAATTTGTCTTTCACCCGACGGATCACGACCAAATCTACGCCGCGACGACCGTGGGTGCCTTCTATACCAAAGACGGCGGGCGAGAATGGGAAGAACGCATGGCAGGGATGAAAGAAGTCCACATCGTGGTCTCCATCGCCATTCATCCACGCGATCCGCGAGTCCTCTACGCGGGAACCACAGGAGGGGTCTATCGGTCGGACAGCGCTGGGATGGGGTGGAAGAAAGTCAATAATGGGCTGATTCCCGAACAAGAGCTGATGGGAGGAATGGCGCTGGGGGTCAATGCCATTGTCTTCGACGTGGTCAACCCTGATATCGTCTATGCCGGAACCACGAAAGGTCTCTTCCGCACCGCGACACATGGCGAGCAGTGGGAACGAATCGGGCAGTCGCTTCCCGATCTGTTCGTGAGCAGTATCCTCCTCGACCCGACCCAACCGAAGACGCTCTATATCGGAGGGCCTGGGGGAGTCTGGAAAAGCTCCGACAGTGGACAGACCTGGGCTGCCATCAACAGCGGACTAAGCTCGCTGAATATTCGCGCCCTCGCGATGAGCCCGCGCGACCCACGCCTACTTTACGCCGGCACGAATGGGAGCGGTCTCTACCGCTCGACCGACGCCGGCGCAACCTGGACTCCGATCCCTCTCAAAGCCGCACCGGCGAGTGCTCAGTAGCCGGTGTGTGGCGCCGATTCACTCTGCTTGTACCGGTTGCTGTGGGCTAGCATTTGGTTCGACAACGCCTTCCACTCCTCGACCGTCATCAGTTCCTTCATCCTGAAGCGGAGCGACAGAATCTTCGTGGCCGACTGCATCCGCAAATTATTTGCTTCATCCAGAGCCTTGTGGAATTCCTCAGGGGTCGCTGCGTAGTTCGCGTTCAACTCATAGAGCCGGCGGTGCCCTGCCCGGTCCTGTTCACGGCCGGCCTTCAATTCCGCAACAATGTTGTTCACGATCAATTTGACTTGCTGAGCCTTAGCCTGATCCGTGACGGTCCGATCAATCAGTGATGCCATGTCTTGCTGCCCCTTCTGCCAATACGCATCACCTTTTCCTCCACCGGCCATCCCGGCATGATGGTGGGGCGAACAACCGGCCAAGGCAAGCACGGCAACGAGTCCAAGAGCATACCGCTGAATACGCTTCATAGAAGAGTCTCCCTGTAAATAAATTTGGATGAGACGTTGTCGCAACGACAGTTCTTCCCGTATCATACTTCAGGCTACCATGGCTAAACCTACTGCGTCCCCCACCGATCCTGCGCTGGCGCTCCGAGAGGAATTCCGTCATCACCTCGAAACGTTCTACGCTCAGCTCAAGCTGGCGCCGCCCTATGAGAGCGTCGAGAAGGCCATTCGCTCCCTCACGACCTCGGTTCGCGCGTTGCCGCCGTTAGAACGCGCGCGCGTGGCCACCGACACAACCGCGCGATGGCAGCAGTTTCGTCAAGCCTTTGAATCGTCCGGGCTTAGCAAGAAACACCGCGGCATCATTGCAGGTCTCGCCCGCAACCGGTCCAGCCTGAACCTCCCCGCTGAGTACGATCAATTTCTGAGTTTGTATCTCTCTTAATGTTGTTTATTTGGTTTGTTTGGTTTGTCTTGTTTATTTGGTTGAACCAGATGAACCAAACAAACCAGACAGACCAGACAAACTAGATAGACCTGGCTTGTCTCAGGACGACAACCTTGTTCCTTCGATCACCTCCCGGAGCTCTTGATACACGGTCATAAGCCGGGAACTCTCTAGCCGATACGCAAACACAATCGTAATGGCTCCGGACAGCAAAAAAACAAGTCCTAAGCCTACAATCCCGATCGCCAACACCACTCCGCCGGGTGCCGCCATTTGTCCTTCGACGAACAAGGAGATCAAGGCTCCCACCATCCCCACAACCACCACGGCAAACCAGATTCCCGTGAGAAGGGCTGAGGACCAGGGTGTGAGTTTTCGGCAGAGCACCGTAAGTGCATCGCCTTCCGGAGACAGGGAGATCAACCCTTTCAAGGGCCACAATGTTCGGAAGCCGAGAGAGAACAACCGGTATTGCTGGCGAATCACAATCTGGTTCACATCCTGGTACAAGCGGGCAGTTCCATGCGGCAATGTCAAAAAACCCTCTGCATCAAACCGGCTCGCCAGCTGCGTCATGGTCGTATGCGTAAATCGATCGTGCGTGCGGGCGATTCCACACCCGTACCGGCTTGCATCCGGCGTGAGGCGCATAAAATAGAGCCAGTCTCCGAGAATGAAGCCGAGACACAACGCACCGGCGAAGAAGCCAGCGAAGATCATGCTGGTACCTATCCCATAGGGGCCACGAGTGAATCAAGGGACGAAACTGAGATAATCTGTTGACTCGTCGCAGCGAGTTGGCTAGAGTAGCCCACGAGTGCTGTTCAGGCGGGTCCCCTCGCTCCACTCAGGTGCTCCGCCGCACAAAAAATTTTCCCCTCTGTAGTTGCGGCAATCGGCTCATTCCTTGCTTGTCGAGGAGCACAGGTCGCCTTTAATGTGGAGTCGGAGGTGATATGGATTTAGCGAAGGTCGAGCGCGTCTATACGTCATACGCCAAGATCTACGATCGGATTTTCGGAAAAGTGTTTCACGAAGGGCGTCAGTCGGTGATCCGAAATTTGAACGTCCAGCCTGATGAAAAAATCCTTGAAGTGGGAATCGGAACCGGATTGGCCCTGCCAATGTACCCACGACATTGCCAAATCGTCGGTATCGATTTTTCAGAAGGCATGCTGGACCAAGCGAAACAGCGAGCGGCAGAACACCTGATGGGCCACGTGGAATTGCATCGAATGGACGCCGGCGCGATGGAATTTAAGGACGATAGTTTTGACACGGTCGTCGCGGCCTACGTCGTCACCGCTGTCCCCGACCACCGCAAGGTCGTCAGCGAAATGATCCGCGTCTGCCGACCCGGCGGACGGATCATCATGCTGAATCACTTCGCCAACGACAATAAGTTCATCGCTACCATGGAGAAAGTGCTTTCCCCTCTCACGAAGCACTTAGGTTGGCGGACAGACTTGGCCCTCCAGTCCGTGCTGGACGGGACGCCCCTGCACGTCGCCCGGAAACAGAATGTGAATCCGTTGCGGCTCTGGGCCTTGGTGGAATGTGTGAACGAGAAACACGTAAACGGCAAGACACATATCAATGGCGCGAAGAACATGAACGGCGCCGCAACCTACACACATATTAAGGGCACGCATCTCCCGAAACATGCCAACGGGGAAGCGCTGGTCTAACAGGCTGTTGAAAAAGCCTGCCTGCTTCGTTCTCAGCTCGAAAGCATCCTCAACGGGGACCCGATCGCCTCACCTTCACACCCTACTCATCAGCCCCGCGCTGCTGTTCGAAGAATTTCCAATTCTGCCATTCCCCGCCAGGAATGATCGTATTGCCCACCAAACACTGGCCGGAGAACCGTTGGGCAATCAAGTCCGCTAGGAGCGAGAGCACTTGACCGGTGCGGCGATCCTGTATCCCACGAACCCGCAGCACCACGCCGAACCCAGGCCCATCAAGCGGCCCGTACAACATACAGTGAACCCCTGTGGCGCCCACTGTCCCCTGCATCGACGCCGGAAGCAAATCCCCTTCCCACTGAATAGAAGGATGACGTACGGATGACGAAGTCGTAGCCCGCCAGCTGCAGGGAACACCCGCCACATCCAGTTCCGCCAAGAGCCATGTGACCGTCGGCCAGTCCGGCACCCCGCTTTGAAACGTCCATTGCGCCACCTGGTTCAGCGACACGGGTTCGAGATTCGGGGCCGCCACTTCCTCCAGCTGCGCTTCTTCGCACACCACATAGAGTTCACCCTGCGGATCGAACCAGAAGCGGAATTTCCCGTCGGTCAACTCCGTTTGGATCACCCCCAAGGTCGAGCAATCGGCTCCTTCCTGTTCAAACATCGAAAAATCCGTCACGCCGGTCATCGTGAGTTTTGCGACACGAGCCATCTGGCGAATACGATAACGGATCACGACCGTGACTGTGGTCCCCGCCGGCACCTCGCGGCCCGACGCTTCGTCCAGCAGCCGTCGTTTCGACACCTGCACATCCGTCACATAACCGCCGCGAAACCCACCGGTGTGACCCAGCAACCAGCGCACATCTTCGATATTCACAATCTGATACTTCATGACATGAATGCTCGCACACTCCGAACGATCATGATGGGCCGCGGAGAAACCATTTCAACTCGCCAGAGCTTCGATTAGAGGGGTATGCAAAGGAGAACGCTCAAAAATTCCGTCCAGCAAGGCCGCAGCGAGCAAAGCGGCGAGGCGTACGCTTCGGTACGTTGAGCCTCTGAGCGATGCGAGAACGCCGCTGGCGGATTTTTTCAACGTTCTCCTAGAATAAGGGTTGTTGCTGCTTAAGCCCCTCAACCTCATGCTCCAACTCCTCCACGCGATCCTGCAGACGGGCGTTGTCGAGCCGAAGCAGATCCAAGCGATCCAAGAGCTGCTCTCGCTGAATCTCCGTCCATTCCAGCGTTCGTTTCAAACCCTCCAACTCAAGCTGAATCTGTTGCTGTTCGTGAGTCGGAAGTGACATCTGTCTTCCACCTATTCCCGCGAGAAAATTTCTTATGGCTAGTATAAAGCCAGAACGGGCAGGCGTCCATCACGAGCTTCGACTCTTTTTCGCACTGTTAAATAAGTTAGCACCCAAACACTATTTTTTCATAAGCTGGGACAGAGAGCTGCAGAGGGGGAAGGCGTCGAGTTAAAAGACACGATTCCATGATTTTGCTGACCCTTCGTTAGGAGCCTATCCGACATTGGGTTCGCCGCAGGAGAACGGTCGATGTCGGACAGACTCCTAACTCCTTTCTCATGAGACTACCCTTGCTGTCACTACTGCGACCGTGTATGTTTCCGACTAGAAGAATTATCGGGCACGAATAGTTCTGATTCACTGTCAACGGATGAGGTTTTCTGATGCAAGCAGTCTGTCTGAAACACGTTCCCTTTGAAGGGCCTGGAGCCTTCGCGACGGCGCTGACGGAGCGCGGCGTGAGCTTAGAACGCTATCTCGTCCCTCAAGATGGACTGCCGAAGGATGCGGGCGATGTGTTGATCGTGATGGGCGGACCCATGTCGGTGAACGATCCTGATTCCTGGATTGCTGAGGAGACGGAATTCATTCGATCCGTGATGCTGGCCGGCAAGCCCGTGATTGGTGTGTGTCTTGGAAGTCAGTTTATGGCGAAGGCCTTGGGTGCCACCGTACGTCCTGGTAAGGCGCTGGAAATCGGCATGACGCCGGTTAGGCTGACGGCTGACGCGAAACTGGACCCTGTTTTCAACACGCTGCCGGAGTCATTCGAAGTCTTTGAATGGCATGGTGAAGTGTTCGACCTCCCCAAAGACTGCGTGCCCTTGGCCGGATCCGACATCGCACCCTTGCAAGCCTTCCGTTACGCCACTCGCGCCTACGGACTTCTGTTTCATTTGGAGATGGAAGAGAACGGAATTGAATCGTTGTCCCGAGAATGTGCATCGGATCTCACAAAAGCACGCTTGACCGCGGACCACGTGAAAGCGGCAACTCTCCCCCATCTGCCGCAACTTCATCGGATTGCCGACCGGCTCATTGACCACCTACTCTCCCCTCAACATTGATTGCCGGCTCATTCCTGCTGTACTCTTATCGCTCTTCATCGCAGGATGGTCAAAACAGCCGTCCAGCGAGGATGCAGCAAGTGGGTAGGCTAAGGTCAAGGTCGAGCGAAAACCTGACGTCCTGCTTGTCAACCTTAGCCTTGACCTTAACCTTCCAGAAAGCTGGCGGTTGTTTTCACCATTCTGTTTGAAAGGAGCCTGCTCGCATGTCTGGTTTCCCCATCGAGGTCGCAACCCGAATCAAAACGCTTCCCCCCTATCTGTTTGCCGCGATCGACACGATGAAACAAGCCGCGATTGCGCGGGGAGTCGACATCATCAATCTCGGCATCGGCGATCCTGATTTGCCAACACCATCCCCGATCATTGATAGGCTGGCGAAAGCGGCCAAAGACCCGAAGCACCATCAGTATCCCTCGTATGAGGGTATGCTGTCTTTCCGCAAAGCGGTGGCCGACTGGTACATGCGCCGCTTTCATGTCACGCTTGACCCAGCGCACGAAGTCCTCACGCTGATTGGCTCGAAGGAAGGCATCGGGCATATTCCGCTTGCATTCGTCGATCCGGGCGATACCGTGCTCGTCCCGAGCCCCGGCTATCCAGTCTATCCCGTCGGTACCAGCTTCGCCGGGGGCGTCCCGCACCTCATGCCGCTCACGAAGCAGAACGGCTTCTTACCCGACCTGAAGGCGATCCCAAAGGACATGGCGAAAAAAGCGAAGCTGATGTTCCTGAATTCGCCGAACAATCCGACGTCGGTCATCATGAGCAAGGACTACTTTAAGCGAGTGGTGGACTTCGCCCAGGAGAACCAGATCATCGTGTGCCACGACGCAGCCTATTCGGAGATTTTCTACGACGGCAAGCCCCCTGCGAGCTTCATGGAAGTCGATGGCGCGAAGGACGTGGGGATCGAGTTCCACTCGCTATCGAAAACCTACAACATGACCGGCTGGCGCATCGGGTTTGCCGTCGGACACAAGCAGGTCTTGGCTGGACTTGGCAAGGTGAAGAGCAATCTGGACTCCGGCTGTTTCCAGGCCATTCAAGAAGCAGGAATTACCGCGCTCGGTCTGGATGATTCTGTGACGGATGGCTTGCGCAAGATCTATCAGGAACGGCGCGACACTCTGGTCCCAGGCCTCAAATCGCTTGGGCTTGAGGTAGATCCGCCTCCGGCGGCATTCTACATCTGGGTCACGGTGCCGAAGGGATATACCTCCGCTTCTTTCACGGCTCACTTACTGGAAAAGGCCGGAATCGTGACGACACCGGGCAACGGCTTCGGCGCTCCGGGCGAAGGATACATCAGGATGACCGTGTGTACGTCGAAAGAGCGATTGGCTGAGGCTGTGGAGCGTATTAGGAAGGCGGGGTTCTAAAACCGTAAAACGTAAAAAGTGAGATGTGAAATGTAAAGAAAGCAGGGGCAGTTCCGAACTCGTTTCACGTCTCACATTTCACATCTAACGTGGCTTCTATGGAGACGGTGTTCATTGGATTTGGCTCGAATGTCGGCGATCGAGTCGATTTCTGCGATCGTGCGGTGACGTTGCTGAGCCTGCTGCCACACTCGAAAGTCGTGGGGATATCGCTGCTCTATGAGACCGAGCCCGTGAAGGATCATGCCCAACCCGGCGATGGCTGGTTCTTGAACGGGGTCGTGCAGCTTGAGACGGATGTCACGCCGAAAAACCTCCTGGCCGTCCTGGAGGAGATCGAGCGCTCGCTTGGCCGGGATGAAGAGAACCGATCAGGCCCCAGGACTATCGATCTGGACATCTTGTTCTACGGGCAACGGATCGTCAACGAACCGGATCTCGTGGTGCCGCATCCTCGCCTACACCAGCGCCGGTTCGTCCTGATGCCGTTGAGTGAACTCGATCCACTCTTCGTGCATCCATCACTCCAGCGCACAATCAGCCAGTTACTCGCCGAGGTCGGAAAGCAACCGGAGGTCCGCCTCCTGTTTCCCCAGCCCTCGACCCGCTATGGGTCTCGCCCTGCGTGCGTTCCACCCCCAGGCTCATGAAGATTATTCGTACCGCACACTCCATGACTGCATGGAGCGAACGATTACGCCGGGAAGGTGTGACCATCGGCTTCGTGCCCACGATGGGTGCGCTGCATGACGGCCATCGCTCGCTCATTCGAGCCGCACGATTACGATGTGACGCCCTTGTCGTGAGTATCTTCGTGAATCCGACACAGTTCAGCCCGACCGAAGACTTGTCCGCGTATCCCCGCCCGATTGCTCGCGATCGTGCACTATGCTGCGAGGAAGGAGTGGATGTCTGTTTTGAACCAACAGACCAAACCATATACCCAGAAGGCTTTCAAACCATCATTACAGTGCCGGCGCTGGCGAACCGATGGGAAGGCGAGGCCCGACCTCATCACTTCGCCGGCGTCGCCACGGTGGTGACGAAGCTCTTTGGAATTGTGCGACCCCATCTCGCCATCTTCGGCCAGAAAGATTACCAACAGGCAGCGCTAATTCGGCAACTTGTGAACGATCTCAATCTCGGCGTGACAATTCTGGCGCGCCCGACAGTCAGAGAGCGCGATGGGCTGGCCCTGAGTTCGCGCAACGTCTATCTCAGCGCCGAGGAACGTCGAATTGCCCCCTTACTCTCTCGGGCGCTCAGAGCCGGCAGACAGGTGATCGTGGGTGGAGTGCGCGACGTGGCGGCGGTCGAGCGAATCATGCAGCAGACCATCAAGCAGGCGCCCACTGTTTATGCCGAGTACTTGGCCGTCTGCGATCCGGATAATCTGGAGCCTCTGCCCGCCGTCGCGGCCCGTACGGTACTCTTGGGCGCAGTCCGGATCGGGTCGATCCGCTTGATCGATAATCTGCTGGTGAAAATACCGGGGAGAAAGAGTGCGCTACGTGTTGAACGTGGGATCAAGGCCCTGACCGACTAAGAGCCCGAGGACAACCTGACCTAGACGGCGGTGATCTTCCGGTGGGATCTCCAGAAAACGGATACCCATTGATGACGGGCGAACGGAACAGACCATCGCCGTTTCAATACGGATCATCTCCCCTTCCTCCGTCGGCTTCAAGACCAATTCGATAAAGGCGCCCTTCGGGAACCCCGTCGTATGCAGGGTGCAGCCATCCATAGAAATATCGGTAATTTGGTTGGTCAGTGGCAGCTGCTTGTGGTCGAAGATCTGGGCCTCGATGGAAGCCATAAGGCGTGTGTACTGACGCCGATCGAACGCCTGCGTATTGTGGCGCGCACCGGAATAGAACGCACGAAAGCGATTCGTGCACAGTTGGCATCGAAACGGAAACACATTGACGCGGCTCATCAGGCGCTCGACCCTACCCTCCTGATAGGTCACGCGAACGAATGAAGCTCCGCAAATTGGACAGTGCAATTCTCTCATGAACCCGAGCCGGTCTTGCGCTGGATCGGCCCCTGCTTCGCCACAATCGGATCGATGAACGCCGGCGAGTACGTGACCGGCTTCACCCATTTCCCATCTTCACGCTTATAGCCACCGACCTTGCTCATATTGGACCGATGGACTTCTCGAAAGACCGGATCCATATCGATGCCATAGGACACCGCAGTGCCGTAGACGACGTAGAGGAGGTCGGCCATCTCCTTCGCAATGGACGAAATCTCTTCTGCAGCGAGGGCCCCTTTCAACTCATCGAATTCCTCCTGAATAAGTTTGACGCGCAGTTCGCGCGTCTGTCCGTCGATGACCGTCGGAACTGGATTGACCACGATACCGAACGTTCGGTGGAAGGCTTCTACCATCGCCTGCTCGTCGGCCATCAAAGGCTCCTTATTCGCTGTCAAACGGTAACGCTTTGCGAGAAACGAGTTCCACCGGATCTAACATGGGGATCTCTTTCTCCGACGAGACGCCGAGCTCCTTGAACCGACGAGCCGCCGGCAAGATTCTCGTTTCGAGCGATCCGATCGCTTTGTTGTAGGCCAGAACGCTCTTCCCGAGCGCCTGCCCCACATCGTTCAAATGTTCTGTCAGCACGGCCATCCGTTCGTAGAGATCCTTCCCCAACCGTCCGGCTTCCTCGGCATGCTCCGTCAATCGCTCCTGTCGCCACCCATAGGCCACGGCCCGTAAAAGCGCCATGAGCGTCGTGGGGGTGGCGAGGACCACGCTTCGAAGGAATCCATCCTCAATGAGCCGTGGGTCATGCTCGAGTGCGGCGCCGAGAAACTGTTCGCCCGGTAAGAACAGTACGACAAACTCCGGCGCTTGCGCGAATTGATTCCAATAGGCTTTCACACTCAACTCGTCCATACGCGACCGGACTTGGGCTGCATGACGGCGCATCCCTTCGAAACGCAGTTCCTCGGTCGAGGCTTCATGTGCATCGAGATAGCCTGCCAGGACAGTCTTGGCGTCCACGATGATCTGCCGCCCACCCGGCAACTGGACTACCATGTCTGGACGGAGCCGGCCTCCATCGACCGTGACGGACTCCTGCTCGAAAAAATCGCAATGCGCCACCATGCCGGATAACTCAGCCACACGCTTGAGCGTGATTTCACCCCACTGACCGCGGATGGCCGGCGCGCGCAACGCCAATACCAGGTTGCCCGTCTCTGATTGCAGACGCTGCTGCGACTCGGCCAGAAGCTTCAGGTGCTGATCGAGGCCTCCATAGGCCGCTTGCCTCGATTGCTCCAGTTGCCGGAGCTGGTCGTCGTATCGATGCAACGAATCTTGGAGGGGCTTGACCAGACTATCGATCGCCTGTTGCCGCTGAGCGAGATCGCCCTTGGCCTCGGCTTGGAGCGTTTCGAATGAACTGCGTGCCAGGTTCAGAAAGGCTTCGTTGTTCTGTTTGAGAGCTTCGCCGGAGAGCGCTTGGAAGGTCTCGGCCAATTCCTGCCTGGCTTGGCCCAACAGAGTTTTTTGTTCGATGAGATGGAGCGCGGACTCAGCGGCCTTGGTCTCGGCCACCACACGGGCCTGGGAAGCCTCCGAGAGTTCCTGCCTGACTTGATCGAGGTCGAGGCGATCTTGCAGTACCTGTCGGCGCAATTCTTCTGCCAGCGATTCTGCCCGCTGCGCCCGCTCACCGGTGGTCAGCAGTTGCGCCTGCAGGCTCGCACGTATGCGGGACGCAATCCAGAACCCGACGATCAACGCGCCGAGGAGACCTCCGACGAGAGCCCCCACACCAAAGACCGCGCCATCAATCATGAATGATCGTCCACATCATGCCGCCCTGTACCCGCCAAATTGTTGGGTGCTGCGATGAGGAAAGAATAACTTTGAACAATACGTAAACTCCCTTGAAAGATCAAGACCACAAATCGACTAGAGTCGTTTGTCTCTACAAAAATGTATGAGGCCTTCGTATCATTGTAAACTCGTCTCAAGCCTGCTCAGTGGACAATGATCTCTCCTCGCTCTGCATCCAAGCTGATACGATCGCCTTCTTTAAGTCTGGTGGTAATGTGAGGCACATTCGCAACGGCCGGCAATCCGTACTCGCGAGCAATGATAGCTCCGTGTGACAGTGTGCCGCCCATCTCGGCGACCAGCCCAGCCACCACGCCAAACAACGGCGCCATACCAGGATCGATGACCGAGACGACAAGAATGTCGCCACGGCAAACTCGGTTCCAATCCTCCATCGATCGCACGAAACGAACCGGTCCCATGACCTTCCCCGCACTGATGGGAATGCCGTGGAAGATCCCATCCAGAGCCACAACGGAGGGTGCGTCCGAGCCGCGTACCACATCATTCCAATCCCGAATCGTGTCTGGAACGCTCACCCTGGCGTAACGGTCTCGCTCGGCACGGCGAGCTTGAATCACTCCCTTCCAATCCCTCGATCCTCCGGCTAACAATTCGGCGCGTTCTTCGATCCTGAAGTAGAAAATATCCTCCCGCGACGAGAGTTGCCCCTGTTCGACCAGCCACTCGCCCAGGCGAAGCAGGAGACTACGTGCCGCTGCCGAGTAATACATCAGATGATGTCGGTTCGCCTCTCGCAGGGCGAAAAACCGGCAAAGTCGTCGATACCACCAGGAAAAGATGGCCCACCGATTGAATCGCCATCCGAACCTGGCACGAATCTCTGCAAGCGCCCGTTCCCGTACTACTGTTTGGCGCTGAAGAATGTCCGCTGGCGTGGCACTGGTTGGAGCCAGAATCTGTGTTCGCAGTAACGCCAGTAACAACTCCGGTCTATCTGCGAACCGAGGCGCCATAACATCCGATTCGCCGACCCCGCGATGGCCATAGTCTTCGAGGTACCGGTCGAAGGCACGGAGAACGTCAGTCCCCTCGAGTCGGTGACGGATCTCAACTGGATTCCACCCCTCTGCGGTGAACCACGAAGTGGCATTAGGGTCGCGCCGTACCAAGTCCGCTAATTCCGCCAACCGGACAATCTGTTGTGCGCTGATCACCGCTGATTGACCCTGCAGCGCCCCATTCAGCAAGGCTCTCCAGTCTTCGCCAAGCCAGCGAGGCAGCAAGCCGCCTAACGTTTGCAAACACTGCGACACCCCTCCCGCAGTGGCAAACGTTAGCTCGTGTCCATCAAGCCACTGCCCAATGGCATCAAGACGCAAGGCGATCTGTTCGCCCGAGACAGTCCGAAGCCGGTCGGCGCGATGCTCGGTCGCCATCGCTTTCATCTCCGCAAACCAGGCCGGCCCACAGCGCACTGCCTTTCTCAATTCGGCCATCATCACGACACCGGCACGGGCGAACGCCAACCACCCGATCGCGTGGGCCTCGGGCACCCTCATCACACGTTCCCCTCCCATCTGCTCCACCAACAAGGAGGGATCTCCCCGCAGTTGTGCCACGAGGGAATGGAAGAGAGTCATGTTGATGTAGGGACGTCCTTGGAACGTACGAACCGATGAGACCCCCTCAGGAATGTGACAGCCCAAGCGCCGATAGGGTGACACAATATGGCGTTCCATGAACATTTCGAGAAACGACAGGCCAAGGGGACTTGGCAGTTCCGGCATGGTTTCTTTGAAGTTGGTACGCGACCATTCGCAATCATCATTGGTCATTTGCCGAGGTCTAGCCAGACCGGAGATGGGGCGCGCTTGAAGCAGCCACAGGCCACGCTCATCGTGGAGCCATTCAAGATCCACTGGATGGCCGAATGCTTTTTCAATTTGCTTGGCCGTACGGGCCAGGGCAAGCAGTTGGTCATCCGACAACGTAGCGCGCCCGGCTGCTTCATCCGACAGCGGCATGTCGCGAAGGCCCTGGCTGGTCACCCGCAACGCATGAGTCTGCCGGGCGATGGTCCGTTCACTGATACGGGTGGGCTGACCGTTCTCGGCGATCTCAACCACATACTGGTCCGGCGTCGCGCGCCCATCGACAAGGGCTGCCGCAAGCCCCGCAACTGCATTGACCATCACCTGGGTCGCCCGCCCTGTGAGGGGATGGACGGAATAGGCCACGCCGGCAGCTTGCGCCTCTAACAGGGGCTGGATAACGACGGCCATGGCGGGAGGTATTCCGCTCGATCCCGACACCGCTTGATAATTCAAGACTCGCTCATCCCAAATCGATAACCACAAGTCCTTCACCGCAGAACCGATCTTCTCCAGCGGAATACCAAGGCGTGTCCTGTACATTCCGGCAAAACTCGCATGCATTCCATCTTCATTTGTCGCCGACGACCTCACAGCCCACAATCCGGACGATGGCAGATCCAGCCGTCGCACCTGTTCGACGATCTGAGCCGTCAGTTCAACGATGTCGTGGTTCCGAATGATGGTGTGACAATGGGAAAGTATCCGCTGACGTTCGGCTCCGGAAGAACGTAGCGCTGCCTGCCACTGTTCCGCTGGTGAAAAGCCAGGCGCGCGCAGCGCGTGATCATAGGCCTTCGTCGTGACGCAGAATCCTGATGGGACAGGGAATCCTTCTGCGAGCAAATGCGCTAAGCCTGCGGCTTTCCCCCCAACAAGGGATGGTTGCGTGCAGGCGGCTAAAGGAAGCAGGAGAGGGCGATCCATTGAGATGGATAGTACCTACAGCACGAGGAGGAGGTAAAGGTCATTCACGTTCGTGCCGGTGGGACCGGTGACGATGAGCTGATGAAGCCGCTTTAATGCAGGGTAGGTGTTGTGGCGCTTCAATGCGCCCTTGAGATCCACGGAGAGACGCTGTGCGCGCGCCACCGTATGGCCATCGACAACAGCCCCCGCCGCATCTGTCGGACCATCGGTGCCATCGGTACCGATCGCCACCACCCACACCTTGGCTAGGCCGGCAATTTCCAGAGCGGCGGCGGCGGCGAATTCTTGCGCCCTCCCGCCTGTTCCTTTTCCAGTGACGGTCACGGTGGTTTCCCCACCAGCCACCACACAACAAGGCCGCTGTAGCGGCTTACCCTCGCGCGCAATATTCCTCGCCAAGGCGCCAAATCTCCGGCCCTCGTCCCGAGCCGCTCCGGTTAAGGCGGGCGTATGCACGAGGGTTCGTAGACCTACCTCTCTGGCTGCGTTGGTCACGGCCGTGACGGCTGCTGCGTTGTTCCCGACGATATAATGATGGACGCGACGAAATAGAGAGGAGCCGGGCTTCGGAGTCTCACTCGCGAGCCCTCGACACCCACGGTCGAGATGCCGACGCACTCGCTGAGGGATTGCCCGCCAGATGCGATGGCGTTTCAGAATTGCGACAGCGTCTTGATAGGTCGTGGGGTCTGGGGCTATTGGCCCTGAGGCAATGGCGCTGAGATCGTCGCCCAACACATCGGACAGAATCACGGTCACGACGGTGGATTCGGTCAACTCGGCGAGACGTCCACCTTTGATGCGCGAGAGATGTTTTCGAACGGTATTGATTTCGCGGATGCTCGCTCCGCATCGCAGGAGTTCCTGTGTGGTCCGTCGCTTGTCGGCTAGCGTCACCCCTTCGACAGGAGCCGGCAGTAAACTGGACGCACCGCCCGACAGGAGCACGATCAGGAGATCGCGTCGACCGAGTTCCGCAGCCATGGCACAGAGCCTGGCTGCTGCCCGCTGGCCGGGGCGATCGGGAACGGGGTGACCGGCCTCCGCCACAATAATCCGTCTCGTCGGCACAACATGGCCGTGCTTTACGACTACGAATCCGCCCTGTAGCCGGGGACCCAATCGCTGTTCTACTGCCAGGGCCATCGAGGCCGTGGCCTTCCCGGCCCCGAGCACAACCACACGTTCATAGCGACGCAGGTCATACCGACGCCTACCGATGACGAGCTCATCGCCGCTTCTTGACACGGCGCGACCAACCGCTCTCTGGGCGTCGACCGCATCCAATCCTCGAACGATCAGTTTCCTCAGAAGGGGACGGATAGGAGAGGGAGGAATCTGCATCACGCGTACAATAACCTAGCAGGCCGCAGCGAACAAGGCAGGGGGAGGTCGAGCGAAGCTCAGGCTTTCATTATCTCAACCTTAGCCTGAACCTCGACCTGCTTCGCACTGGCGGATTTATTCAGCATCCTGCTATGGAGTCTTGTCCTGATTATAGCAACGGGTCGGACACGTTTGCCGTGGGACTCTCATCTGATAGGTCCCGCGTGGGAGCATGTCTTTCTTGAATTCAGGATTCAGCATCTTGAGTTCCAAAAAATAGGTGCCAAACTCTTCGGCTATCGAAGTAAGGGCTCGGTGGGAATCTTTCACGTTGACGGTGACCGTTTCAGTTTCCATCGGAAGGTAGAGGTCCTTCTTGCTCAGACCCAAGTACTTCTCCGGCTGTGAGTAGATTTCCTTGGCGGCAATGATTCTCGGAACATAGCGCATCGTTTCCCGTGGCCCATGCATTTTCCAATAATCGGTGATCTTCTGCTCCTTGATCAGCTTGCGAATGCGCTCTTCGCCTGCATTGTACGAGGCCATCGCCAAGAACCAATCGTTTTCCTTGAAGTCTTTCAGATAGCGCAAATACTTGACCGCCGCTTCCGTCGACATTTCCAAATTACGACGATCGTCTCGGACTGCGTCGCTCTTGAGCCGATAGCGTCGCCCGGTGGAAGGAATGAACTGCCACGGCCCCGACGCTTTCGCCTTTGAATAGGCGGCGGCCACGCACTTGCTCTCCACCAGCAACATATACTTGAGGTCGTCCGGCAACCCGGCATCGGCCAGCTGTTTTTCGGCTGGAGGGAAACACCGTCCGGTTCGCTTGGCAAGGATGATACTTTCGCCCTGGTCCTCTAAGAATTGATAGAACTCATACTCGATGCGTTCACGCACTTGCCAGTTATCGAGCGGGACTGGCTGGCCTGCAAAGGTCAGCTTGTCAGGCAACTTGAACGAGCTGAGAAAGTAGCGCTCTCCTTCTCGTTTAATTTCCGGAAGAATGACAAGGCGATCTTCTGGATCGTTGGAGTTCTCAAGGGGATCGACCAAGATCCCGTCTCGCTCTGGTTCTCCATTGGCTCCCGATCGGAGTATGCTTTCCTTCGTCTCGGAAGATTCAGGTTGCGGCTCTGCTCCTGTCGCAATCGGAAGCGTGACCGCCATCCACAACCCACTAAGTACCAGTGCTCGTCGAACCCATGTCGTCATGCCAATCCTGCCTCCTACATGCAATGAACGATTGGAAGTCTACTACGTATGCTAACAGCAGGGCGAGGGACCGGCAAGCATGATCGACTTTTGAATTCGTGCTAGACTGCGGCAATTATGCGTGCACTGACTCTTCTCAACGATCGCATTACCCACTGCATTGCCTGTCCTCGGCTCGTCACCTATCGAGAGGCGATCGCCGCAGAGAAACGGAAACAGTTTGAGGACTGGACCTATTGGGGACGTCCGGTCCCTGGATTTGGGGACCCCCACGCCCGCCTATATGTGCTCGGACTGGCGCCAGCCGCCCACGGCGGCAATCGAACCGGACGGGTCTTTACAGGTGATCGGAGCGGGGACTGGCTGTATGACGCCTTACATCGCTTCGGCTTCGCCAACCAACCCGGCTCTCACCACCGAGATGACGGGCTGAAGCTATCGGATTGCTACATTGGCGCCACGGTCCGCTGTGCGCCGCCCTACAATAAACCGGCCCCTGAAGAATTCAAGACCTGCCGCCCCTATCTGCGGGAAGAGCTTCGGTTGTTACGGAAGATCCAAGTGGTTGTGGCGCTGGGCAAGATCGCGTTCGATCATTACTTGAAAGCCTGCCGTGATGAGGGGTTGCAGCTTCCTTCACCGTTCCCGAAATTTTCTCATGGAATGGTACAGGTCCTTCCGTGGAGCACTATACTGATCGGGTCATACCATCCAAGCCAGCAAAATACTTTCACCGGATTATTGACCAGGCCGATGTTTCACCATATCTTTGCAACTGCTCGACAACGACTTGCCGAACCGGAGCGCACACGAGCCTGCCAATAGGCCTTACTTCTTGGCCTGTGCTTCCCAATCCGCCAGGAACTTCTTGAGTCCGCTATCCGTCAGCGGATGTTTCACCATCTGCTGAAAGATCGCAAAGGGCATCGTACAGATATGCCCACCAGCTAGCGCAGCCTCGACGACGTGCTGGGGATGGCGCACACTGGCCACCAGTACCAAGGTCTTATAGTCGTAATTGCGGTAGATGGTCAGGATCTGACGGATCAGTTCCATCCCATTTGAACTGATGTCGTCAAGCCGACCGATGAAAGGTGAGACGCACCATGCTCCGGCCTTTGCTGCAAGGAGCGCCTGAGTCGGAGAAAAGCACAATGTGACATTGACCTTGATACCCTCAGCGGCCATTCTCTTGGTGGCCTTCAAACCCTCCGCAATCAACGGCACCTTTACGACAATGTTCTTATGGATCTTCGCAAGTTCCTTCCCTTCCTTCACCATCGCATTGGCTTCAAGGCTGACGACTTCTGCGCTGATCGGACCATCCACGATTTTGCAAATCTCGATGAGCATTTCCTTAAAACTGCGCCCTTCCTTGGCGACGAGCGATGGATTCGTGGTTACTCCGTCAAGAAGTCCGAGGCTGGCCGCCTCGTGGATTTCCTTCACGTTGGCTGTATCAAGAAAGAATTGCATGGGTTTGTCCTTTCATTTCAGGATGAGAAATCCTTGTGCTCAATTCGCTATCGGTTATTCTATGAATAACTCAACCTGACTGCAATCATCTGCCGGTATACGTCGGTTTGTTTGACAGGCTTCAGACCGCCGGTTAGAATCCGGTCGTTAAACAAAGGCTCGTCTCTGCGTTTATCGACTTTGATCAAGGAGATTGCACGATGCAACGATCGGCCTGGGTTCTCCTTATCAGTCTGGCCTTGACCGGCTGCGGCGGTAGTAATCCCTATCTTGAACAGTCGCTCAAACCAGCTGAGCTTCAAGGCAAAGACAAGGCCTGGTTTGAGAAGAACTGGGGAGCGCCGAGCGGCAAGGCCACGAGATTTTTTGGCGGTGAAACCTGGACCTACTATCGCATTGCCGGCGGAAAATCTGGCCCACCCCTCTTTAATTTCTCCCCCAATCAGTGCCAAATCACGCTCAAGTTCGACAAAGAAGAAAAGCTCTCCGACTCTAGTTACTCGGGTTGTTAACCAGCGAGCTTTTCTTGGAACTTGTCCGCGCAGGATCGGCTGCAAAAGTAATACATCTGCCCCCCAATATCTTCCGTTATCGCTGTGCCTCTTGGAACAAATACCTTGCAGACTGGATCTTGAACCATGTGATTCTTACCAGGAGGAAGAAGGTCCGGTTCGCCCTGGTCCTTGAATTCTCGAAGAGCACGCCGAACGAGAAAATACAACACGACAAGTAGCCCAAGAATAAAGATAATTCTATACATAGTGGGGGAATCTTTCTAATACCACAATCCTATGGGACAGCATGCCCACTGTCAAGGACTCCACATGCTGTCCCGGCTGATACGCTGCCGGACTCTAATTTCTGCCCTCTACTCAAATGGCCTAGTTGCATATGAGCGGAACGGCCTATCCACCTAGAAGACCCAGTACTTCAGATGGATATGCTTCCTTTTTTTATCATGGTAAAGTGGCCCATGACGATTTGTGATAAATGCCGCGGGGCGATGTTGCCGGAACGGGCAGTGGATCTGAACGCAGGGCTTGCGATCACAGTGTTTGCTTGTTTGAATTGTGGTCGCCGGAAATCAGCGGACCAGGAACCTCGGCCCATTACCGCAAGACATTAGCCGGCGGCGCTATGACAAAAACGAAATCGCTTATGTACGACGAGCAGAAGGCAGCTGAAGCTGCCTTCTGTGGGTATCCGCCTCATACTGATTGGACGGACTCCGCCCAGCGAATTTATGCCCGTCTATATGAGGCGACCACGAAACGAAGTACTGCTATGCTCAACCCCTCAAGCGAGAGGGATCTAGAAGAAGTCCGTCGATAACTCGCGAGTAGGTTTTCCTTCCCCTAGTCTTACCCGAGTCCAGAGTTCATCCTGCTCAACCTTCGATTCCGCTATTGCCCAATCAGCATGACAGCAGAATACCAGACCATGCTGCGCCTGGTACAGGATGGCGATACAATCCACCCTCCTGCGCCACACAATAGTCGAACTCGAATCTCTCGCGCTGCTTCAGCTGATGTCAACCAGACTTCGCTTCAGCAGAAGGTCCATCACGATAGCAAATTGTTGCTGGTCAGACTCACGATGAGGGAGCCAGAACAGGAGGAAAGAACTATCGGAGATTCAACACATCCATCATGTCGTACAAGCCTGGTGGCTGCCGAGCCACCCACCGAACGGCACGCAAAGCGCCTCCCGCGAAGGTATCCCGGCTACTCGCTCGATGCGTCACTTCGATGCGTTCACCCATCCCGCCAAAGAGAATCGTGTGGTCGCCGACAATGTCGCCGGCGCGAATTGTTTGAATTCCGATCTCACCCTTCTTGCGTTCCCCGATCAGACCTTTTCTGGCATAGACGCCGACCTGACCCAGATCGCGGTTCACAGCTTTCGCCAAGACCTCAGCGATCTTGAGAGCCGTCCCGCTCGGCGCATCTTTCTTTAGACGATGGTGGGCTTCAATCACTTCAATGTCGTAGTCGTCTCCCAGCGTTCTTGCCATCTCGCTGATGACCTTATAGATCAGATTGATACCCACGCTCATGTTGGGGGACAACACGCAGGGAACTTGGCACGCAAGCGATTTCAGCTCTTCGAGTTGGGGAGTGGAAAACCCAGTCGTGCCGATCACCATGGCACGTCGATGCTGTGCCACCGTACGTAGATGATCTAGGGTAGCTTCAGGATCGGAGAAATCGACGACGACTTCGCTTCTGTCGAGGAGTTTCGCGAAGTCGTCGGTGATCGGTACGCCGACACGGCCACAACCCGCTGTCTCCCCGGCATCATTACCCACAGCGTGATGGCCCTTCCCCTCAATGGCGCCGGCCAGTGTGAGGGTGGTCGAATCTTTAATGAGGGCAACCAGCCGGCAGCCCATACGACCGGCTGCCCCTGCGACAATGACGTTGATCATCCGAGACTCTATCCTCTTACTCCTCGAACTAGATGAGGCCTGCATCCTTTAAGGCCCGCGTAAGTTGGTCTTTTGTTTCGGTCGCCATGGCACAGAGCGGCAACCGCAGCTCCGGATCGATTTTCCCTATCAAGCCTAACGCGGTTTTCACCGGAATCGGGTTAGTCTCGTAAAAGAGCGCGGTAAAAAGAGGGGATAATGCGAAATGGATCCGACGCGCCTCTTCGATGCGTCCACTCAGAAAGGCCTTGACCAATTGCGCCATCTCGGATGGAACGATGTTCGACGTTACGCTAATAACACCTTTTCCCCCGACGGCCATCATGGGCAATGTCAGGGCATCATCGCCGGCAAGGACTGTCATCCGGTCACCGCACATACTCGCAATGTCGGAAGCCTGCTGGACTGATCCGCTCCCCTCTTTGATCCCAACGATGCTCTGTAACCCACAAAGCCTTGCGACAGTGGATGGCAACATGTTCACACCGGTCCGCCCAGGAATGTTATACAGGATCTGTGGAAGATCCACGGACTCGGCGATCACTTTGTAATGCCGGTACAGGCCCTCCTGCGTCGGCTTGTTATAATAGGGCGTAATGAGTAGCGCCCCATCGGCCCCTGCCTCCTTTGCGTGTTTTGTCAGTGACACCGCTTCTGCCGTGCTATTGGAGCCAGCCCCGGCAATGACGGGGACGCGCCGATTGACTACCTCGACGGTCAGTTCGACCACGCGGTGGTGTTCCTGGTGCGAGAGGGTGGCGGATTCGCCGGTGGTGCCGCACGGTACAATCCCGTTCGTCCCGTTGGCAATTTGCCATTCTATAAGGTCGCCGAAGGCCCGCTCGTCAACTTTTCCGTTACGGAACGGGGTCACAATGGCTATCAATGCACCCGTAAACATGCTCACTCCTTCGCTGCAGCGCTCACTCCTCAATCGAGGAATGCCGGAATCGTTTCGCCCTTCACCAAGTCGTCATACGTCTCTCTGGTCTTGATGACGTGGATCTCCTCATCTTTGATCAGGACTTCCGGTACCCGTGGTCTTGAATTGTAATTAGAGGCCATCACAAATCCATAGGCCCCCGCACTCATCACCGCAAGCATGTCGTCCGGGTTGACCTCAGGCAGTGACCGGTCCTTCGCCAGAAAATCGCCGGACTCACAGACCGGACCCACAACATCCACCTGATGCTTGGGCCGTTGCAACACCGCCTCGGACACGGGACGAATTTCGTGATAGGCCCCATAGAGGCTCGGTCTGATCAGGTCGTTCATCGCCGCATCGACGATAATAAACCGTTTCGCTTCGCCGTCCTTCCGATACAACACCTTCGTCACAAGAATGCCGGCGTTGCCGACGATGACGCGGCCCGGCTCCATGATGAGGGTGACATTCAAGTCTTTCAACAGTGGCGACACGGCATCCGCCAAATCTTGCGGTAGCGGAGGCGTTTCGTCCGAGTAGGTGATGCCGAGGCCGCCGCCGATATTCACGTACCGGATGTTGATCCCCTGAGCCTTCAGGACTCCGACCAGCTTCACCACCTTCTTCACGGCTTCGACGAATGGCCCGACTTCCGTCAACTGTGACCCGATATGCTTATGTACCCCGACAACATCGATGTTGGCGAGCGAGGAAGCCAGCGTGAATTCTTCGAGCGCCCGATCGGCGGCAATCCCGAACTTGCTCTTCTTGAGGCCGGTCGAAATATACGGGTGTGTTTTCGGATCGATATCGGGATTGATGCGGAGAGCAACTCTCGCCTTGGTCCTGACTGAAGCGGCCACCTCATTAAGCACCTGCAACTCAGCCGAGGATTCTACGTTGAACATGAGGATGTCGGCCTTCAACGCCTCACGAATTTCCTCCGCGCTTTTGCCGACACCTGCAAAGACAATCTTTGAGGGAGGAACACCCGCCTTGAGGGCACGAAAGAGTTCCCCGCCGGACACAATATCCACCCCGCTCCCCTCCTTTGCCATGAGACGGAGGATCGCGATATTGGAGTTGGCCTTCATGGCGAACGCAATCACATGGGGTACGCTCTTGAAGGCACCATCATATGCCCGGAAATGGCGAACGAGAGTCGCATAGCTATAGATATAGCAGGGCGTGCCGACCTCTTTCGCAATCCGGCTGACCGGAACCTGTTCGCAATAGAGTTCGCCATGTCGGTACTCGAAATTATGCATCCTGCAAATCTTCATTGAGATGTTCGAGGCCTGCGAGCGAGAAACCCTTTGAGCCCGCGAGCGAGAAGCCCTGCAAGGAAGCTTCGAACGCATCTTTAAATTTTCTGAAACGGACCTTCACATGCGGAATCGCGACCTTCATCGCGTCTGAATCCACCAACATTTTGAGGGCGTCCGGCGTTGCCAACTTGAGATGCTCGAAGTTGACGATGATGTCCATGCGTGCCTGATTGGCCGCTTCCTTGATCCGCTTAATCAATTCCAAGGCATTCAAGCGATCCAATGTACCATCAAGATCCACAAACAACGCAGCGGACTTGTCATGTCGCTTGGCCTTGATATGGAAGGTCAGCTGTTGTGCCGAGAGCGCGTTCGGATCTAAAGCCTGTTTCAGGGCATGCAGCGCGCTAGGAATCAATTGCTCCTTATCCAACACCGGAAGCTTCGCCTGGAGATTCTTCAACACCCCCGCGAGCGGCGACAGGGATGCTTTAGGACAGGTTCTCTTGACCAACTTCCGAAACTCCCGATTCATCTCCAATCGCGGGATAAACCGCTGACTCGTGCCCGACAGCCGCTTCCAAATCGAAGGGATGGAATAAAATTCATGATTGGCCCAGTGGAAGCCGTCCTGTAACTGCTCGACTGTCATCCGGCTCGGCTGGAACACCACATGCTTGCCGTCATACTTCGCCCAATCCCTATCGAAGATACGACCGGACTTTTCGAAGCGGTCGAACAACTGCGTTCCAGGAAGAGGTGTCAAGACGTTGAAGTACGCCAATTCCACCTGGTTCTTTGTCAAGAAATCGACAGCCCGTTCAAACACCGTTACATCGTCGCTGTCGAATCCGAAGACGATCCCGGGATTCACCATAATCCCGTAATCGTGGAACATCTTGATCTCCTTGGAGAACTTCAGGACACGATTAAACGGCTTGTTCGTTTCATCCAATGCGTCTTCATCGAGCGATTCCATCCCGACGAAGACCGACACGCAGCCACTCTCTGCCGCAAGTTTGACCATCTCTTCGTCGTCAGCCAGAAACATTGTGGACTGGCAGCCCCATTTGAGCTTCAACGGCTTCAGTGCAGCCCAGAGCTCACGGCAATAGGCGCGGTTGCTGTTGTGCAAGTCATCGACAAACGCGACAATGCTGCCGTCCTCCATGCCAACTCGAATCTTAAGTGTAGTGAGGAAGGCTTTCCACATTGGCTCATCGCGCACTCGCTCGACCAACTCACTACGAATCCATCGCTGAACATTTCGAAGCTCCGTGATCACTTCCTTCACCGGCCTCCGCCGCGTGGTCTTCCCATTAAATGGGGACACACTGCAAAACTCGCAATCGAAATGACACCCACGGGTCGTGAAACTGCACTGTCTCGTCATGTAGGAGTCGGGACTCAGCAAATCGACTCGGGGGCTTCTGTAATTCTCCAGAGAAGGAAATGACGTCATCTTGTACATGCGCTGCATCTTTCCCGCCTCATAGTCCGCGACCAATTGCGGCCAGAGATCTTCGGCTTCTCCACAGACGATCGCATCCGCGTGTCGAAGCGCCTCGTCGGGACAGTAGGTGGGATGAACACCCCCCATGACGATCGTTTTGCCTCGCTTGCGAAATTCTGCTGCGATCTCGTAGGCGCGAGGGGCATAGCAGGTAAACATGGAGAGGCCAACCATGTCGCAGGGAACGTCGAAATCGATATCGTGCACCGCTTCATCGACCAGGCTGACCTCCCAATTCGCCGGCGTATAGGCCGCAATGGTGGGCAAACTCAGCTTGGGAAACCATACCGCGCGACGCTCCGAAGCGGTCAACCGATAGGGGTTGTTGCGCGGGTAGGGATCGACCAGCAACAGCCGCTTGCCTGGCGCATGCTTGATCGTTGCCGTCTGCCCAATAAGCTGACTCTGCCGCACTGGTTGAATGAGCTCCATGAATTGATCCTCCTCACCTCTACCCGGCGATCAGGCTAAGGCTGTCAACAGGCTCGTTGAAATGTTCTGAGCAGATCTCACGATGTCTCACGCCGACTTCTTTGTCGGAGTGTTGGCTTCGCGTACTCGGCCTCGATGGCCGCAAGGGCCTGCACTATTCCAGCACAGGGGAACGCCTCGCTGCCCCGAATGGACCATGTCCGGAACCGTGTGCGCGCGCAAGGAATGCGCTGGGCGCGACTGTCTGCCATGTGAGCGCAGTCCTATTCCCATGGCCTTCTATCTGTTCTCATTGGCGGCGTCTTTCGTTATCGCTCGCGTGGAGTATCCGCGGAGGGAAGACCGCTGCAATATTGAACGGGCTTCAGTATAGCGCTATCAAGCTCCGGAGGTCCAGCAGATGGCGGCTTCACCCTTACCGGGTTCCTACCGGTTGTAACGGGGGAAGATCCATATCCTGCCCCTGCAACATCGGGTTCGGTTGTGGCTCGGTGGATTCGGCCGCCGCTGCGGCTTCACGCTGTTTCTCATCGAGCGCCTCTAATTTCTTTTGCCGCTCAATGGTCGGAGTCACACCGACACTTTCAGGAGGAACCGGCGCCCCCACGGTCCCGCAGGCCACCATCGTTCCCATTGTCACACCCGCCACGATGGACATCGCCTTCGGCGCCCGTATCTTCATATCAACATCCGCTCGAGATCTTTAATCCGCCGCTCCACTCGTCTTCGAGCAGTTCCGCCTACCTGAGACTTCCGGTCAATCGCGGCATTGACCGTCAACCGAGCGAACAGGCCCTTTTCAATTCGCTCGGAAAATGTCCGCAGCTCTTCGAGCGAGAAGTCCGTGAGTTCACGGCCTTGATCCAACGCGGCCCGCACCAGTCGGCCCGTGATCGCGTGCGCTTCGCGAAACGGTATGCCTCTGGTCACAAGATAATCCGCCACTTCCGTGGCCAGCATCCCACCACCCTGAACCGCTTGCCTGAGCACGTCCCGGTTGACGGTGAGCCGGCGCATCAATTCCGTCAATACTTTCACCGAGGCAGTGACGGTATCGAGGGCATCGAAGAGTGCAGGTTTATCTTCCTGAAGATCTCGATTATAGCTCAAGGGGAGGGCCTTGAGCATCGTCAACAGATTAACCAAATGGCCATAGACCCGCCCTGTCTTGCCCCGAACCAATTCCGGCACATCGGGATTCTTCTTCTGCGGCATCATACTGCTCCCGGTACAGAAGGCATCGGGAAGCTCGACGAATTGGAACTCCTGGGACGACCAGAGAATCAATTCTTCACTGAGCCGGGACAGGTGCATCATCGTAATCGACAGCGCCGAGGCCACCTCGACCATGAAATCCCGATCGGACACGGCATCGAGACTGTTTTGCGTCACGGATGGAAAACCCAACAAGCCGGCGGTAAATCGGCGATCGACTGGGTAGTTGG
>Ga0187892_10003799_pt1 | contig 26785 bp, 30 predicted proteins | sample MA1701073metaG_FD_139345 | JGI IMG/M metagenome (GOLD analysis project Ga0187892, IMG submission 139345) | Bio-ooze microbial communities from a basaltic lava cave in the Kipuka Kanohina Cave System on the Island of Hawaii, USA - MA170107-3 metaG ... | reverse complement strand
GCTCGGCGGCATCGCCCACCCGCTCGCGATCGTCGCGCCGGTGGCGCTCTATCTCTTCGGCCACGCGTTCACCTCGCCCGTCTGCATGGCCGCCGGGGTCGGGCCGTTCCCGCGGATGGCCGGGCTCGCCTCGGCGCTCCTCGGCTTCTTCCAGCTGGCGGCCGGGGCGGTCGCGGGGCAGGCCCTGATGCGCCTCCACGACGGCAGCACGCGTCCGCTCGCCGCGGCGGTGGCGCTCTTCGGCTGCGGGGTGCTCGCGGCCTACGTGCTGCTCGTGCGCGCCCGGAAGCGGGAGGGATCGCCGTGAAGCGTCCGCGCGGACGGCGGTAAGATCGCTCCGGCCATGGTCGACTTCTCCGAGATCGCGAGCTCGCCGCTCTTCCTGGTCGGGACCGCGTTCGGGCTGATCGGCCTGCTGCAGATGGCGGCGGGCTTCATCGTCCTTTTCCGCCGCCAGCCGGTCGGATTTCTCGTGCGCCTCGCGATCGGCCTCGCGGTGGCCGCGGTCGGCGCGCTCGCTGCGACGGTCGCGGTCGGGATGGCCGGCTACGAGGCGTTCACGCGCGAGACGGTGGCGGCGCGGATCTCGGTCTCGCCGAGCGGGCCGCAGCGCTTCGACGCCAGAGTGAAATTCCCCGACGGGCGCGAGACGGGTTTCGTGATCGCCGGCGACGAGCTGTACGTCGACGCCCACATCCTCAAGTGGCAGCCGCTCGCGAACGCGCTCGGGCTGCACACCGCCTACGAGCTCGACCGGATCGCCGGCCGCTACCGCGCGGTCGAGCAGGAGCGCAAGAGCCTGCGCACCGTCTACCCGCTCGCCGCGCCGAAGGCGGTCGACCTCTTCGACTTGCGCAACCGGTACGCGTGGCTCGCGCCGCTCGTCGATGCGGAGTACGGCTCGGCGAGCTTCGTGCCGGTGACGAAGCCGGCGGAGCTGGAGGTACGGGTGTCGACCTCGGGCCTGCTGATCCGCGAGGTCGGGGAGAAGAGCCAGTAGCGTCGCTGCCCGCTACCGCTTGTCCAGGTAGGCGAGCTCGACCTTCTCGTTTCCGACCTCGATCACCGCGCCGTCGCGCAGGGTGTGCCAGCCTTCGGCGAGCGCCTTGCCGTCGACGCGCGGCGGCTTCCCCGCCACGCGCGCAACCGCGAACCCGTCGGGCCGCCGGAACACCGCCGCCGAATCCCGGCCGCGCTCGCCGAGCGCGGTGAGCGGAAGGTCGAGCGCGATCGTGGCGCCGGCGCGCGGTCCGGCGACCCCGCGCAGCACCGCCACCGGCAGCGCGACCTCGACGGTGCGCGCGTCCGCGAGCGGCGCCCTGCCCCCGCCCGCGCCGGGACTGGCGCCGGGTACCAGCACGCCCTCCGCGACGCGGGTGAAGATCATGGTGCGGTCGCCTTCGGCCGACACCACGCTCTTGTGGTCGACGTATTTCAGCTCGAACCCGAGGATGTCGATCGTGTCGCCGTGGCGCAGGAGGTGCCGCGTCACGCGCGTGCCGTTCACGAACGTGCCGTTCGAGCTCTCGAGGTCGAGCAGGATGTGGTCGGCGCCCATCACCTCGATCGAGGCGTGCTGCTTGCTCACCGCCGCATCCTCGAGCCGGATGTCGACCCCGTCGGCGCGGCCGATCACCAGCCGCCGCTCCTCGATGAACCAGGAGCCGAGCGTCGTGCCCGCGCGCGTCACCATCAGCTTCGCCACGCGCGCCTACCCTCCCATCTTCGACTTGAGCCAGCCGAAGAACCCGGGCGGGGCCTGCGGCTGCGGCGCCTTCTCGCTTTCCGGCTGGATGCGCCGCTTCGCGCGCACCAGCACGACCGAGATGTTGTCGCGGCCGCCGCGGTCGTTCGCGATCGCGACCAGCGTCGCGCATGCGAGCTCGAGGTTCGGCTCGAGCACCTCGAGCGCGTTGGCGAGGTCGGCGTCGTCGACGAGGTCGTGCAGGCCGTCGGTGCAGAGGAGCAGCACGTCGCCCACGAGCACCTCGTGCTCGCCGAGGTCGGGCGCGACCTGTTCCTCGGCACCGAGGACGCGCGTCACGAGATGCCGGCTCTTCGAGGCCCGCGCCTCGTCGCTCGTCATCTGGCCGGCGGCGAGCTGGGCCTGCACGAACGAGTGGTCGGTGGTCAGCCGCTCGAGCCGCCCGCCGCGCCAGCGGTAGACGCGCGAGTCGCCGACGTGCGCGATGCACACGCGGTCGCCGCGGAACCAGGCGGCGGCGAGCGTCGTCCCCATGCCGGCGAGCGACGGGTCGGTGCGCGAGCGGTCGCGGATCGCGCGGTTCGCCGCGGCGAACGCAGCGTGCGCGGCGGCGCGCGGGGCGATGTTCTGGGCGGTCGCGAGCTGGCCGACGAGCGTCTGGGTCGCGAGCGTGGCGGCGAGGTCGGCGCCCTTGGCCGCGGCCATCCCGTCGGCGAGCGCGACGAAGCCGCGTGCGGCGTCGGCCGCCACGCTGTCCTCGTTGAACTTCCGCACGCGGCCGATGTCGGTCCGCGCGGCGACCTCCAGTTCGTAGCGCAGCAGCAAGAGCTTTGCAGCCTATGACATTGACATGAAACGGCTTTTCCCCGGGGCCGGGGCGAAGGTGCGCCCGGCGGCCGGTCCGCCGCCTCCCCCAATGGTAGGGCAGCCCTGCCGCCCGGGAAAAGAAATAGTTTGGATTCCGGCGCTTACCCCGGGCCGGCTCAACCGCTTTCTCTGCAAGAATAGGGGTGGAAAGGCACGCTTTTGGCCCTCCGCGACCCCCCGCCCGCATGACACTCCACCGTCTCGGACGCTACGAAATCCTCGGCGAGCTCGGCCGCGGGGCGATGGGCGTCGTCTACCGGGCGCGCGACCCGATCATCGACCGGGTGGTCGCGCTGAAGACGATCGACCACGCGCTCACCGGGGCGGCGCTCGCGAGCTTCGAGGCGCGCTTCTTCCAGGAGGCGCGCTCGGCCGGTCGCCTCAACCATCCCAACATCGTCACCATCTACGACGCCGGCAAGGCCGACGGCGTTGCCTACATCGCGATGGAGTACCTCGAGGGCACCTCGCTCCGCGAAGTCCTCGACGAGCACCCGCCGCTCTCGGTCCCGCGCATCCTCGAGACCGTCGCCCAGGTCGCGCGCGCGCTCGCCTACGCGCACGAGAACGGCGTCGTCCACCGCGACATCAAGCCGGCCAACATCATCGTGCTGCGCAACCGGCGGCCGAAGATCACCGACTTCGGCATCGCGCGCCTCGGCGAAGCGGACGGCGTCGGGAGCGAGCGCGCCGGCTCGCCGAAGTACATGTCGCCGGAGCAGATCCGCGGCGACGTGACGCTCGACGGGCGCTCCGACGTGTTCTCGCTCGGCACCGTGCTGTACGAGATGCTGACCGGCAAGGCGCCGTTCAACGGCGAGACGGTGACCGAGATCATGCAGGCGGTGCTCGAGCACACCCCGCCGGTGCCGAGCGTGGTCGACGCGCACGTGCCGCCGGAGCTCGACGGCGTGGTGATGCGGATGCTCGCGCAGCGGCCCGACGACCGCTACCCGAGCGCGCGCAGCCTCTTTCGCGAGCTGCGGCGGGTCGACGAGAATTTCGCCGCGCGGGCGGCCGAAGCGCCGGCCGCGCCGGCGCGCGCCGAGCCGGACGTGCTCGTGCCTTCGGCGCCGTCGCGCCCCCCCGGTGCGGGCGACGCGACGCTCGTCATCGGCAGCGGCCGGCCGCCGCGCCCGCAGTGGCAGCGCGTCGCCGTGCTCGGCGCGGTCGCGATCGCGATCACGACCGCCGCGATGATCCCGCTCAAGCTCCAGTACAACGACGCCAACGCCACGCGCGGCGCGGCGTCCGGGCCTCCCGCCGTCATTGCCGCTGCGCCCGCGCCCGAACCGCCGGCCGCGGCGCCCGTGGAGCCGCCGCCGGCGCCGGTCGAGACCGCCCCGCCGCCGCCCGCTCCGGCGAAGAAGGCGGCCGCGCGGCCGGCGAAGAAAGCGCCGGAACCGCCGCCGGTCGTCGTGGCGCCACCGCCGCCGGTCGAAGTCGCGGCCGTCGCGCCGCCGCCGCCACCCCCGCCGCCGCAGACCGGAACCCTGCTCGTCGCGGTCCAGCCGTGGGGCGAGATCTTCGTCGACGGCAAGCGTCGCGGCGTCGCCTCGCCGCTCGCCTCGCTCGAGCTCTCCCCGGGCAGCCACCGCGTGGAGATCCGCAACACGTGGCAGCCGCCGTACTACACGAACATCACCGTGCAGCCGGGCGGCACGCAGCGGATCGAGCACCGGTTCGAGTAGCGCCGCGCGCGGGGAGCGCGCGGTTGAACGCCGCGCCGCGCACCGCGGTAGGCTCCGCCGCATGGACACCCTGACCCACGCGCTGAGCGGCGCCCTGCTCGCTCGCGCCACCGCGCCCGATCCCGCCCGCAGCCGCGTCACCACCGCCGCACGGATGGCCGCCGGCGCGCTGGCCGCGGCGTTTCCCGACGTCGACTCCGCGCTCGCCTACGTCTCCCCGGTCGCGTACCTGACCGGCCACCGCGGCGTGACGCACTCGGTCCTGCTCCTGCCGGTCTGGGCGTTCCTGCTCGCGTGGTGCCTGGCGAAGCTCACACGCGGCGCGCGCACGACCTGGCGCGACTGGATCGGCGTGTGCGCGCTCGGCGTCGGTGCGCACATCGTCGGCGACCTCATCACCTCGTTCGGCACGATGATCTGGGCGCCGGTCTCGGACCGGCGCGTCGCCTGGAGCACGACCTTCATCATCGACCTCTGGTTCAGCGGGATCATCGTGGCGGGACTCGCCGCATCGGCGATCTTCCGCCGCTCGCGCCTGCCGGCGATGCTGAGTCTCGCGGTACTGGCGGGCTACGTCGGCTTGCAGGCCTTCGCGCACTCGCGCGCGATCGACTTCGGCGCGGAGCACGCGCGGCGCGCGGGCTGGCAGGCGGCCGAGGTGTCGGCGATCCCGCGGCCGGTGTCGCCGTTCAACTGGATGGTGGTGGTGCGCGAAGGCGACCGCTACCACTACGCGAACGTCAACCTGGTGCGCGATGCCCCGCCGCCCGACACCGGCGGCTTCATCGCGCGGCTCGACGCGCCCTACGCGCCGCTCGCGCAGGCGCGCTGGATCGGGGTCGAGAAGTACGGTGCCGACCCGGGCGCGCGCGAGCTCGCCGCGCGCGTGCTCGCGGACGGGAAGCTCGGGTTCTTCCGCTGGTTCGCCGACTACCCGGCGCTCTACCGCGTCGACCGCGGCAACCCGTCGACGTGCGTCTGGTTCCAGGACCTGCGGTTCGTCATCCCCGGGCGCGACGCGAACATTTTCCGGTATGGCCTCTGCCGGGAAGAGGGTGACGCCGGGTGGCGCGCGTTCCGGCTGCTCGACGACGGGTCGGTCGAGCCTGCGGGTTGAGCGCTCGCTACCGGCAGGCCCGCGCGACCGCCGCCTCCTGGCCCGCGATCGCATCGGTGCGCTCGGCGTCGCTCAGGTAGCGCCGGTCGCCCTTTGCGTCGACGCCGGCGGTCACGCGCCGCGCGGTGCGCAGCGTCGCGAGCCGCTCGCGCTCGCGCTGGCAGTCCTGCTTCGCCTTCTCCGCCGCGCGCTGCTCGCGCGCTTCCTGCTGCTCGCGCTCCATCCGGCGGCGCTGGAAGTCGCGCTCCTGCTGCGATGCGTCCGCCTTCGGCCTGGCCGCCGCGGGTGGCGCGGGAGCCGTGCTCTCGACCGGGCTCGCCTTCGCGCCGCCCGGCGGGCGCCCGCCGTAGTGCACTTTCCCCTGCTCGTCCACCCAGCGATAGATCTGCGCGTGCGCCGCGGCGGCGGCGAGCAGCGCGCAGAGGACGGCCGCGCCGCGCACGAGCTCAGGCGCCGAAGCGCGCGACCGGCACCCCGGCGACGTCCAGCCGCAGCGAGCAGATCGCCCCGGCCAGGGCGTGCGGTTCGCGCACGAGCGACGTCATGAACACGGTGCGCAGGTCCTCGCCGCCGAAGCACGGCATCGTCGGGTTCGGCATCGGCAGGCGGATGCGCCGCTCGATCCGGCCCTCGGCGTTCCAGCAGTTGAGGACGCCCGCCGACACGCCGGCGCTCCAGTAGCGGCCCTCGACGTCCGCCGCCGCGCCGTCGGGCCGCCCGATCGCATCCGCGATGTCGGCCGCGACCACGCGCTCGTTCGCGATGCGCCCGCTCCCCGGCTCGTGGTCCCAGCGGCGGATCCAGCGCGAGCGGCTGTCGGAGAACCAGAGCGTGCGGCCGTCGGGCCCGAACGCGATCCCGTTCGAGATCATCCCGCCGTCGCGCTTGCGCTCGACCCTGCCGTCGGGCGCGACGCGGTAGAGCGCGCCGCTCGGCTCCTTCTCGTCGCGATCGTCCATCGAGCCGACCCAGAAGCTGCCGTCGGGACCGGCCTTGCCGTCGTTCAGGCGGTTGTGCGGCCGGTCGGTTTCGACCGCGGCGAGCAGTTCGAGCTTGCCGGTTGCAGGCGCGAAGAGGCGGACCGTGGACTTCAGCGCCACGAGGATCCGGCCGTCGCGGGCGAGCGCGAGCGAGCCGATCTTTTCGGGCATCGGCCATGCCTCGACCCGCCCGGACGCCGGCTCGAGCGCGTGCAATCGCTGCGCCGGGATGTCGACGAAGAAGAGCCGGCCGTTCGCGGCGTCCCAGACCGGGCTCTCGCCGAGGTGCGCGCGGAACTCGTAGATCCTGAGATCGACCGGGTCAACCGGAGCGGGTGGATTCATGGCGCGAGGCCTCGCGATCGCGGGCCTGCACTGTACCCCGATCGCGGTCTCCCCGATAATCGCGCACCGCCATGCCCCGCTACCACTTCGAGGATTTCGCGCCCGGCTGGACGAGAACGGGCCGCGCACGCTCACCGCCGCGGAGATCGTCGCGTTCGCGCGCGAATGGGATCCGCAGGACCTATCACACCGACGAGGAGAAGGCACGGGAGTCGCCCTACGCCGGGCTGATCGCGAGCGGCTGGCAGACCGCCGGCGTGGCGATGCGGCTGATGTGCGACGGCTACCTGCTCGAGACCTCGTGCGTCGGCTCGCCCGGCATCGACGAGCTGCGCTTCCTCAAGCCGGTGCGGCCGGGCGATGCGCTCCGCTTCCGCTCGACGGTGCTCGAGACCGCGGCGTCGAAGACGCGGCCGAACCGCGGCACGGTGACCTTCCGCTGGGAGGTGATCAACCAGCACGGCGAGGTGGCGCTGTCGATGATCGGCCGCCAGCTCTTCCTGCGGCGGCCCGGGGCGTGACGGTCGCGCTCAACCACCGCATCCACGTCCTCGGGAAGAAGGAGGATCTCGACGCGGCCCGGATCGCCGGCAAGGTCGCGATCGTGCTCGATGTCCTGTTCGCGACTTCCACGATCGTCGCGGCGATGGCGCACGGCGCCTCCGCCGTGACGCCCGCGCCGGACGAGGCGGCCGCGCGCGCGGCAGGCGAGCGACTCGTGCCGGGCTCGTTCGTCCTCGCCGGCGAGCTGTACGCCGAGACGCTGCCCGGCTTCGCGCCGCCGACACCGCTCGCGCTCGTCGCGCACGGCGTCGCCGGGAAGCACGTCGTCTACTCGACCACCAACGGCACCGTCGCGCTGCGCGACGCCGCCGGCGCGGCCGACGTGTACGCCGCCGCGCTCCTCAACGGCCGTGCTGTAGTCGACCGCGTGCTGGCGGCGCATCCCGACCGCACGATCGTCATCGTGTGCTCGGGCTCGATGGGCAACTTCAACCTCGAGGACTGCTACGGCGCGGGCTACCTCGTGGAGCTCCTCGCCGAGCGGCTCGGCGAAGGCGCCGACTTCTCCGACGCCGCGCGCGTCGCGCGCACGCTGTACCGCTCCGGCGACCCGGCGCCGGTGCTCGAGAACTGCCGCGTCGGGAAGATGATGCTCGCGCGCGGCCTCGCGCACGAGATCGCCTACGCCGCGCGGCGCTCGCACCATGACGTCGTGCCGCGGCTCGAGGCGGGACGGCTGGTTCCGGCGTGATCGCCGGGCGGGCGTAGAATCCCGCGGGCACCGCCTCAAGCTGAAGGGCGGGCCGGCCGGGATCGCGTTCTCCAACCCGTAGCGCGGCGCCGGGCGGGTCGCCGGACGGCGGCCGATCCGCCCTACTCGATCCGCGCGCCCGAGAGCTTCACCACCTCGCCCCAGCGGGCGTACTCCTCGGCGAGCCGCTTCGCGAACTCGGCCGGGCCGCCGGTGAGCGGCTCGGCGCCGATGTCGCCGAGGCGCTTGCGGAACGCCGGGTCGGCGAGGAGCTTCGTCACCTCGGCATTCAGGCGGTCGACCACGGCCTTCGGCGTGCCGGGGGGCCCGACGAGGCCGAACCACACCGACGAGATGAGCTGGGGCATGCCGGCCTCGACGGTCGTCGGCACGTCGGGCAGCGCCGTGGAGCGCCGGTCGGAGAGGACGACGATCGGCCGCAGGTTGCCCGCCTTGACCTGCCCGACCACCCCGGTCATGAGCTGGAACATGAGCTGGGTGCGCCCGGCGACGAGGTCCTTGGTCGCCTCGCCCACGTTCGCGTACGGGATGTGCTGCATCTGCGTCCCGCTCAGCTTCTTGAAGAGCTCGCCCGAGAGGTGCATCGAACTGCCGTTGCCGGAGGAGCCGAAGTTGAGCTTGCCGGGGTTCGCGTTCACGTAGTCGGTGAACTCCTTGAACGTCCGCACCGGCATGCTGGGATGCACGACGAGCACATTCTGCACGTCGCCGACGAGCGCGATCGGCGCGAGGTCCTTCAGCGGGTCGTACGGCATCGTCTTGTAGAGGTGCGGGTTGATCGCGAGCATGCTCGATGCGGCCATCGCGAGCGTGTAGCCGTCGGGGTCGGCCTTGGCGACCGCGGCAAGGCCGGTGTTGCCCTGCGCACCCGGCCGGTTCTCGACGACGAACGTCTGGCCGAGGTCCCTCGAGAGCGCGTCGCCGACGAGCCGGGTGAGCGGGTCGATCGTGCCGCCCGGGGTGGCCGGGACGATCACGCGCACCGGCTTCGCCGGCCACGGGCCTTGCGCGTGCGCGGTGCCGACGGCGAACGCCGCGGCGGCGGCGGCGAGGTGGATTGCGAGCTTCATCGAACTCTCCGGCGGTGAGTCATTGCACCGACGCGGCGCGCGCGGCATCGACCGCGGCGCGGATGTGGGAATCGGGGGTGGCGACGAGCAGCACGCAGCCCGGGCCGATCATCAGCCGGCGGCCGCCCGTCTGCGCGATCGCCTCGCGCACCTCGGCGCCGATCGCATCGGCCGGCCCGGCGGTGAGCGTGTGGTTTTCCTCGACGCCGCCGACGAGGAGCTTCGGCGAGCGCGGCAGCGCCTCGCGCAGGGTCGGCGCGGTGAGGCGGTCGTGCCAGTTGACCAGGCTCACCGGGTAGTCGGCGAGGAGATCGAACATCACGTCCTCGCCGTGGAGGTGCAGGAGATCGAGGCGGGTCCGGCCTTTCAGCGCGGCGAGGAGCTCGAGGTCGTAGCGCCGGCCGAAGCGCGCGTACTCGGCCTCGCTCGCGACCCGGTAGCTCGCGCACTGCGTGGCGAGGAAGAACCCATGCGCGCCCGCCTCCAGCGCGCGCTCGGCGAAGTCGATCGTGACGTCGGTGATGATCCGCAGGCCCGCCTCCAGCGCCTCGGGCTCGCGGCGCATGTCGGCGAAGACGCGGTCGCCCGCGAGCTTGCGGGCGGTGGTGAGCGGGCTGAAGACGGTCTGGAGGATCGGCGCGGCACCACCCAACTCCCGCGCGGCGAGCCGCAGCGCCTCGTTCTGCCGGCCGAGGACGCCCTTGCGCGAATCGAGCCGCGGCAGGCGCGCCCAGTCGTCCGCGTGCGCGATCCCGGTCTTCACGACCGCCCGGGCGCCGTTCGCCCCGCCCTGGTAGGCGGTGAGCGCGCCCCAGTCCTCGACGCCGTAGGTGCCCGACGGCATGAACTTGACGAGGTCGAAATCCCACTTCCGCTGCCAGGCCACCATGTGGCCGGCGAGCTTCGCGGGGTCGAGGTCGTCCTCGGGAAAGTGCCGCCACAGGCTGACCGGCAGCCGGTCGACCGGCTCGCCCGCGGCGGCAGCCTCGATGCGCTGCCAGTGATCCATCGGCGAATTTTACTTCGTGTCTACTTCCTACTTCCGGTAGAGCGCGGCGACCGCCTGGATGCCGAGCGAGTCGCCGCGCTCGCGGGCGAGCCGCTCGAACTGCCCGAGCGCCGCCCGCAGCGCGGCCGGCTCGAGGCCGAGCGAGTCGGCCTCGGCGAGCGCGAGCCGCAGGTCCTTGACGAAGTGCGCGACCGAGAAGGTCGCCGCGTAGTCGCCGGCGATCATCTTTTCCGCGTAGGCCTGGAAGAGGAACCCGCCCGCGGTGCCCTCTCCGAGCGTCGGCGCGAGGCGCGCGATGTCGAGGCCGCCCGCCGCCGCGAGCCCGAGCCCTTCGGCGAGCCCGAGCGTCGTGCACGCGACCATCGTCTGGTTCGTGAGCTTGAGGCGCTGGCCGCTGCCGGCGGGACCGCACCAGGCGATGCGCTTTCCGAGCGATTCGAGGAGGGGGAGCGCCGCGCGGAAGTCCGGCTCCTCGCCGCCGACCATGATCGCGAGGCTGCCGGCAGCCGCCCCGCCGACTCCGCCGGTCACGGGCGCGTCGAGCATCCGCAGCCCGCGCGCGGCGGCTTCGGCTTGCAGCGCCGCGGCGAGCCGCGGCGAGGAGGTCGTCATGTCGACGAGCAGCGCGCCGGCGCGCGCCGCGGGGAAGATCGCGTCGCGATAGAGGTGCGCGACGTCGTCCGGGCCGCCGACGATGCTGATCACCGCGTCCGCATCGCGCGCTGCCGCGCCGGGGTCGTCGCACCACGCCGCGCCCGCCGCCACGAGCGGCGCGGCCTTTGCGCGCGTGCGCGAGTGCACGAACAGGCGGTGCCCCGCGCGCAGGAGGTTCGCCGCCATCGGCCGGCCCATGTTGCCGAGGCCCACGAAGGCGATCGTCGGAAAACTGCCGGCCACTTCCGTCACAGGTCCCTCCCCGCTCAATGCTTCCCGCCGTACCCGAACCACCCGATGAAGAACCGCGCCACCCCGTACGCCATCCAGATCCTCACCCGCTGGTGGAGCGGCCGGCGGCGCCAGCGCGCGGGCGCGACCGGCTGGGCGCCCTCCACCACCCGCTCGAGCAGGCTCTCGCGCAGCTCCTGCGCGAACCGGCGGTCCTCGATCACGAGGTTCGCCTCGCGCGCGAGCAGCAGGCTGAGCGGATCGATGTTCGACGAGCCGACCGTCGCCCAGCGGCCGTCGATCACCGCGACCTTGGCGTGCAGGAAGCTCTTGGTGTACTCGAAGATCTGCACCCCGGCGTCGAGGAACGCGCCGTAGAGCGCGCGCGACGCGTAGTGGAGCAGCACGTACTCGACCCGCGCCTGCAGCAGCAGCACCACGCGCACGCCCCGGGCGGCGGCCGCGACGAGCGCGCGGCGGAACCGGACGCCGGGGAAGAAGTACGCCATCGCGAGCACGATCTCCTCGTTCGCGCCCTCGATCGCCGCGAGGTAGGCGTCCTCGATGTCGGAGCGGTGGCGGAAATTGTCGCGGATCAGGAACGCCGCCCGCTGGAACCCGCGCGGCGCGGTCTCCGCCGCCGGCGGGGGCGGCGCCCCCTCCGACCACTGGTGGAAGTTCGAGAGGGCGACCAGGCGCCAGAGCCGGTCGGCCTCGGCGCGGATCGCGCCGACGAGCGGCCCGTCGACCCGCACCGCGTAGTCGTGGCGCGGCGGCACCTGCCCCGGCGTGTTCATGTCGTCGATGATGTTGATGCCGCCGACGAACGCGACCCGGCCGTCGATCACCGCGATCTTGCGGTGCAGCCGGCGCAGCCGCCGCGCGCTGAAGTCGAACGGCGAGATGTCGGGCCGGTAGATCAGGAGCGAGACGTTCGCCGCGAGCAGCCGCTCGCGCAGGCCCCCGATGTAGCGCTTGACCGTCATGCCGTCGACGACGACGTTGGTGCGCACGCCCTGCGCCGCCGCTTCGGCGAGCGCGCGCGCGATGCGCCGGCCGATCGCGTCGTCGGCGAAGATGTAGGTCTCGAGGTAGACCTCGTGGCGCGCGCCGGCGATCGCCGCCTCGAGCGCGGGGAAGAACTCGGCGCCGGTCCGCAGGAGCTGCAGGCGGTTGCCGTCGACGAGCTCCATGCCGGAGCGCTGCCGACCCTAGTCGAGCGCGAGGCGCGCGGTGAGCAGCGCGTGGTCGGAGATCCGCGACCAGGCGTGGCCGTGGTGCACCTGCGCGTGATAGATGGAGAACCCCCGCACGTAGATGCGGTCGAGGCGGAAGAGCGGCAGCCGCGACGGGTAGCTGCGCGCCGGGCGCCCGCGGTGGTCGCGGAACGCCTCCACCAGCCCGAGCTCGTGCGCGAGGCGGTGGCCGGCGCGGTTGCGCCAGTCGTTGAAGTCGCCGGCGACGACGAGCGGCGCATCCTCGGGCACGAGCTCGAGGATGCGGTCGATCAGCTTGTGCAGCTGCCGGCGCCGCCCCTCCTCGACCAGCGCGAAGTGCACGCACAGGCAGTGCACGCTGACGCGGCTCGCGGGGATCTTCACCTCGCAGTGGAGGAGCCCCCGCGACTCGAACGGGTGCGACGACACGTCGAGGTTCTCCGCCGCGACGATCGGGAAGCGCGACAGGATGGCGTTGCCGTGGTGGCCGTGGTCGTACACCGCGTTGCGGCCGTAGGCGAACTCGCCCCACACGGCGTCGGCGAGGAACTCGTATTGCGGCTCGCCGGGCCAGTCGTGGAAGCGGCCGGCATGCCGCTCGTGCCGGCCCTGGACTTCCTGCAGGAAGATGACGTCGGCGTCGACCGCGCGCAGGCGGTCGCGCAGCTCGTGCACCACCATGCGGCGGTTGAACTGGCTGAAGCCCTTGTGGATGTTGTAGGTGGCGACGTGCAGGTCCATCGCGGTCGGTCAGGCGGGGGTGGCGGCGGCCGCGCCCGCCGCGAGCCGGGCGCGCTCGGGCAGGAGCAGGATCGCGTCGCGGTTCGACCAGGAGAAGCACTTGTCCGCCGCCTCGTGCCACGGCAGCCAGAGTTGGCGCGAATGCTCCGCCGGCGCGAGCGCGACCTCGACCGGCGCCGGGACGGTGAGGCCGAACACGCGCTCGAGGTTGTGCGTCACCCCGGGCGCGTAGCGCGAGCGCCACTGGCGGTAGATCTCGTAGCGGTTGTCGATGCCCCAGTCGGCGAGGGCGTGGCGCGCGGCGTCGATGCCGGTCTCCTCGGCGACCTCGCGCGCGGCGGCCGCGGCGAGCGGTTCGTCCTCGTGCGCGAGGCTGCCGGTCACCGACTGCCAGTAGCCCGGCCAGGCCGCGCGCTCGAGGAGCAGCACCTCGAGCGCCGGGGTGTGGATCACCACCAGCACGGACCGCGGAATCTTGACCATCGGCTCGGACGTGCGGCGCGCGCCTCTAGTCCTCGTGCCGGCCGATCACCGGCAGGTCGAATGCGCCCGCGTCGACCCCGTCCACCAGCACCCAGAACGCGATGTCCTCGTCGTAGCAGCTCTCGGCCACCCCGTCGAGCACCTCGAGCGCGGTCTCGAACGCCGCGGGGTCGGCGGCGGCGAGATCGCCGCAGTGCTCGAGCGCGAGCACGACCCCGCGCGGCGCCTCCCACGCCCGTTCGGCGAGGACGTCGTTCAGCGCGTCCCAGTTGCCGCCGAACCACTCCGGGAACCCGAGCCGCTCGGCGAACCGCGCGAGGAGCTCGTCCTTCCCGCGCACGCCGGCGAGGTCGACGCGCCAGCGCGCGAACCCGGCCCGCTCGGCGGCCGCTTCCAGCGCCGCGGCGTCGTCGGGACGTACGAAGATCCCGGCCTCGCCGGGATCGGACAGGAGCTGCTCGTACTCCTCGGCGGTCACGGGATCGGCCTCACTCGCGGATGCGCTGGAAGGTGCGGTAGTGGTCGGCGGTGTAATAGTACTCGCCGCCGCCGGCGACGATCCGGCGCGCGCCGCGGTCGCGCGCGCCCGGCGTCGGCACGGTGTACTCGCGGTAGTGGCCGCGCTCCCGGACCGGCAGGCGCCGCTCGAAGTTGCCGAAGGTCGCGCCGTCCTTGCGGTAGGGGAACGGCCCGCCCCGCTTGACCAGCGCGAGCGTCTCGCGCGCCTCGGCCGGCAGCGCCGCGACGGGGATCTCCGGCGGCGCAGGCGCGGCCTCGCGGGCCGAAAGGTTTCCGACGAAGAGGACGCAGAGGGCGCAGAGGACGCCGAGGACGCCGAGGATAGCTGCGAGTGAAGTGCCCGGGCGCCACCGGCGCAGCGCGGCAATCATCGTCCGTCCTTCCCCTGCGTCCTCGGCGCCCTCTGCGCCGCTAGCGTTTTTCACTTCCTCACGGCTTCGGCTGTTCGCGCAGGCGGATGTGCAGCTCGCGCAGCTGCCGCTCGTCGACCGGCGAGGGCGCCCGGGTGAGGAGGTCCTGCGCCCGCTGCGTCTTCGGGAACGCGATCACGTCGCGGATCGACTCCGCCCCCGCCATCAGGGTCGCGATCCGGTCGAGGCCGAACGCGATGCCGCCGTGCGGCGGCGCGCCGTACTGGAGCGCATCGAGCAGGAAGCCGAACTTGCGCCGTGCCTCCTCCTCGCCGATCGCGAGCGCGCGGAACACCTCGCCTTGCACGTCCGCGCGGTGGATCCGCACCGAGCCGCCGCCGATCTCCCAGCCGTTCAGCACCACGTCGTAGGCCTTGGCGAGCGCCGCGCCCGGATCGGTCGCGAGCAGCCGCTCGTGGCCGTCCTTCGGGCTGGTGAACGGGTGGTGCATCGCGGCCCAGCGCTTGCCCTCGTCGTCGTACTCGAACATCGGGAAGTCGACCACCCAGAGCGGCCGCCATCCGGCCGTGGCGAAGCCCTTCTCGTGCCCGAGCTTGACGCGCAGCGCGCCGAGCGCATCGTTGACGACCTTCGCCCGGTCCGCGCCGAAGAACACGAGGTCGCCGTCCTGCGCCCCGGTGCGCTCGAGGATCGCCGCGAGCACGCCGGCGGCGAGGAACTTCACGATCGGCGACTGCAGCCCCTCCTCGTTCGGCTTCGAGGCGTCGTTCACCTTGATGTAGGCGAGGCCCTTCGCGCCGTAGATCGCGACGAAGCCGGCGAGGTCGTCGATCTCCTTGCGGGTGAGGAGGGTCCCGCCGCCGGGGATGCGCAGCGCCGCGACGCGGCCGTCCTTGAGCGCGGCCGCCTGCCGGAACACCTTGAAGTCGACCTCGCGCACGAGGTCGGTGAGCTCGGTGAGCTCGAGCGCGACGCGGAGATCGGGCTTGTCGGAGCCGTAGCGGCGCATCGCCTCGGCGTACGCGAGCACCGGAAAGGGGCTCGGCAGCTCGACGCCGAGCACCTCCTCGAACACCGCGCGCACCATGCCTTCCATGATGGCGCGGATCTCGCCTTCGTCGAGAAACGAGGTCTCGACGTCGATCTGGGTGAACTCGGGCTGGCGGTCCGCGCGCAGGTCCTCGTCGCGAAAGCAGCGCGTGATCTGGTAGTAGCGGTCGTAGCCCGCGATCATCAGCAGCTGCTTGAACAGCTGCGGCGACTGCGGCAGCGCGAAAAACTCGCCCGGGTTCACGCGCGAGGGCACGAGATAGTCGCGCGCGCCCTCCGGGGTCGACCTGGTGAGCATGGGCGTCTCGATGTCGAGGAACCCGAGCGCGTCGAAGTAGCGCCGCACCGCCATCGCGAGCCGGTGGCGCAGGACGAGGTTGCGCTGCATCGCCGGCCGCCGCAGGTCGAGCACGCGGTGGGTGAGCCGGACGTTCTCGTTGAGATGCTCCTCGTCGAGCTGGAACGGCGGGGTGACCGAGGGGTTGAGGATCTCGATCGCGTGCGCGAGCACCTCGACCTCGCCCGAAGCGAGCTCGGGGTTCTCGGTGCCGGCGGGCCGGCGCCGGACCTTGCCCGCGACGCGCAGGCAGTACTCGTTGCGGATCCGCTCCGCGGTGGCGAACGTCTCCGGCCGGTCCGGGTCGCAGACGACCTGCACCAGCCCGGCGCGGTCGCGCAGATCGATGAAAATGACTCCGCCGTGGTCGCGGCGGCGATGCGCCCAGCCGCAGAGCGTAACGGTCTCGCCGACGTGCCTGGCGGCGACTTCGCCGCAGTAGTGGGTGCGCATCATCGAGGGGGTCGGGAGCAGGGGTGAGCGTCGCGAGCGGCCGCTGCTAGAGCGGCGGCGCCTTGAGCGGGGCCGGCGCCGGCGCGCGCGCCACCGCCCGCGGCGGCGGGGCCACGCCCATGGAGATGATGTACTTCAGCGCCTCGTCGACGCTCATGTCGAGCTCCACCACGTCGGCGCGCCGGACCATGACGAAGTAGCCGCCGGTCGGGTTGGGCGTCGTCGGCACGTAGACGCTGACGTAATCGCCGTCGAGATGGTTCGAGACGTCGCCCCCCGGCCGGCCGGTCAGGAAGGCGATCGTCCACTGCCCGGGCTGCGGCCACTGCACGAGCAGCGCCTTGCGGAACGCCTGGCCGCCGGGCCGGAAGAGCGTGTCGCTCACCTGCTTCACGCTGGTGTAGATCGAGTTCACCACCGGGATGCGGCGCAGGATCGCCTCCCACAGCCGCAGCAGCCGCTGGCCGATGATGTTCGAGGCGAAGAGCCCGGTGAGGAATACCACGACCACCGTGAGGACCAGGCCGAGGCCGGGAACCTGGCGCCCGAACAGCGTCTCGGGCTGGATCTGCGGCGGCAGCAGCGTGAGCACCTGGTCCATCGACGACACGATGAGGTACAGCACCCACAGCGTGATCGTCAGCGGGATCCAGATCAGGAGGCCGGTGATGAGGTATTTCTTCAAGGAGCGGGACCGCGAAGGGACGCCGGTGTCGCGACGGGTGAAGGGGCGGGGGACGGGTCGGGGAGCTCGCGCGCCGGGAGCGGCCGGGCGGCGGCCCGCGCGCTAGCCGGGGCTCACGAAGCCGCCGGCGTGGGGCCCGAGGCAGCGGGCGCGGCGGCGGATTCCTTCTTGTCGCCGGCGGGCGCGGACTCCTTCTTGTCGCCGGCGGACGCAGCGTCCTTCGTTTCGCCGGCGGGCTTCGCCTCGCCGCCCTTCTGCTCGGCGCCTTCCTTCTTCTCGGCCGGCCCGGGTGCGGTGCCCTTGCCCTTGAAGTCGGTCGCGTACCAGCCCGAGCCCTTGAGCTGGAAGCCGGCCGCCGTGACCAGCTTCTTGAAGGCCGACTGACCGCACTGCGGGCAGGCGGTGTGCGGCGGGTCGGAGACCTTCTGCAGGTACTCGCTCTGGAACCCGCACGATGCGCATCGGTACTCGTAGATCGGCATCCCGCACTCCCCACTCCTTCGTGCTCGCGCGCCTCGCGCGCCTCCGCGGCGGCGCCCGGGTCGTGCGCGCGCGAGGCCGCGGATTATACCGGAAGGGTCCCGGTTTCCCGAGCGAAATCGGGGCCTTGCGGGGGTTTCCCGGCCCTCGATCGGCACCCCGCCGCGGCCGCTGTCGCGATGTCGTCGCCGCGCCTGCGCCGGTCGTCGATTCGCGCTTGACGCACGCCGACCGATCGGGCTTAATGACGCCGTCATTTATGACGCTGGCATAGCCGGCGCGGCCGCACCCACAACAGCAACCGGGCCGCGCGCGCTTTGCGCACCGGGCCACGCGCCCGGGGCGCGCGAGAAACGGCAGCGCCGGGCGTTGCGGGCACCCGCCGGCGGGGCGCCCGGGCTCGAGGACAACAAGACATGCGGCTTATCCATCGCAGCCGGTCGCCCGCAGGCGGGGGCGAATTCAACCGAATCCGGGCAAGGAGCCCGGAACCCGCGCGCCGTCCGTGGCGGCAGTTTTGCGCGCACCCCGCGTTTGATCAGACCTCTGCCGCGAGCGACATCGCGGCGGCGCGTCGTCCATCGATCGAGAGGAGCCTTCGCAGATGAACGCCACACTTCGCATTCCCCACACCCTCGCCGCGCTCGCGCTCGCGGGCGGCCTCGCCGGCTGCCTCGGCGGCGGCGGCGGGGGCGGCGGCGACAACGGCGGCGGCGGAACCGCCGCGACCGGCGCCTCCGCCCCGGCGGCAGCCGCCGGCGGCACCGCGCCCGCAGCGACGCCGGCGCCAGCGCCCGGGGCCTCCGCGCCGGCGCCCACCCCCGCACCCTCCCCCGGCACCATGCCCGTGGCGCAGACCGCGACCGCCGCGGACGCGGTGCGCTTCCTCGAGCAGACGAGCTTCGGCCCGACCGAGGCCGGGATCCAGGAGGTGATGCAGAAGGGCACTGCGCTCGCCCTCGAGGAGCAGTTCGCCAAGCCGATGAGCGGCTACGGCACGTTCACCGACATCGACCCGGACCCGCGCAAGGGCTGTCCCGACAACGCCCTGCCGAGCCCCGAGATCTGCTACCGCGAGAACTACACCGTCCACCCGCTGCAGCGGCGGTTCTTCGCCAACGCGGTCGGCGCGACGGACCAGCTCCGCCAGCGGGTCGCATTCGCCCTCTCGCAGATCCTGGTGATCTCCGGGACCGAGCTCGAGACGATGGGCGGCATCGGCTACTACCAGCAGATGCTCATGAACTTCGCGTTCGGCAACTTCCGCGAAATCATGTACGAGATCACGCTCAGCCCCGCCATGGGCGAGTTCCTCGACATGGTGAACAACCCGAAGCCCGACCCGGCGCGCAACATCGAGCCGAACGAGAACTACGCGCGCGAGCTCCTGCAGCTCTTCACCGTCGGCGAGTGTCAGCTGAATGCCGACGGTTCCTGCCAGGTGGACGCCGCCGGCGCGCCGGTTCCGACCTACGACCAGGACACGGTCGAGAACCTCGCCCGCGCGCTCACCGGCTGGACCTACCCGCCGCGGCCCGGCGTCGCCTCGCGCTTCCCGAACCCGCCCTACTACCTCGGGCGCATGGTGGCGTTCGAAGTGCAGCACGACACCGCGGTGAAGACGCTGTTCGGCAACCGCACGATCCCGGCCGGGCAGAACGCGGTCCAGGACCTGAACGCGGCGCTCGACCTCATCTTCAACCACCCGAACACCGGGCCGTTCATCGGGCGGCAGCTGATCCAGCACCTCGTGACGTCGAACCCGTCGCCCGCGTACGTCGCGCGCGTCACCGCGGCCTTCAACAACAACGGCCAGAACGTGCGCGGCGACATGAAGGCGGTGCTGCGCGCGGTCCTGCTCGACGCGGAAGCGCGCGGCGACCTGAAGACCGCCGCCGACTACGGCAAGCTCCGCGAGCCGGCGCTGCTCGTCAGCAGCGTCGTGCGCGCGCTGAACGGCGCCTCCGACGGCGTGTATCTCCTCGGCCAGTCGCTGAACATGGGGCAGAACGTCTTCCAGCCGCCCTCGGTGTTCAACTTCTACCCGCCGAATTTCCCTGCGCCGGGCACCGCCATCGCCGGGCCGCCGTTCAAGATCATGCTGACCGGAACGATCCTCAACCGCGCGAACTTCGTCGACCGGGTGGTGATGGGCGCGAACATCAACGCCGACGCCACGGTGCCCGGCTCGACCGGGACGCGGATCAACCTCGCGCCGTTCCAGGGGCTCGCGGCGAGCCCCGACGCGACCGGCCAGCTCCTCGATCGGTTCAACACGATCTTCCTGCACAACACGATGTCGACCCAGACGCGCCAGGCGCTGCTGACGGCGATCAACGCGTATCCCGCGACCGACCCGCTCGGACGCGTGCGCCAGGCCGCCTACCTCATCGCGACCTCGCCGCAGTACCAGGTGGAGCAATAGCCATGACGATCCAGATCCTCCGCCGGAATTTCCTGAAGGGCGTGGGCGCGATCACCGCGGCCAACACGATGCCCGGCCTCTCGCTCATGAATGCGTACGCGCAAGCCGCGGACTACAAGGCGCTCGTGTGCGTGTTCCTCTACGGCGGGAACGACGCCAACAACATGGTGGTGCCCGTGCAGACGGCCGAGTACAACGCCTATGCCGGCGCGCGCGGCAGCATCGCGCTGCCGCAGGCGAGCCTCGTGCCGCTCGCCCAGGCCGGCGGCGCCCGGTTCGGCCTGCACGCGAACCTCGCGCCGCTCCAGCAGGTGTGGGCGAACGGCGACATGGCCGTGCTCTTCAACAACGGCCCGCTCGTCCAGCCGCTCACCCGCGCGCAGTACCGCGCCAACCGCTCGACGCGGCCGGCGAACCTGTTCTCGCACGACGACCAGCAGGAGCAGAACCAGAGCGCGATCCCCAACAACCAGGCGACCACCGGCTGGGGCGGACGCCTGGGCGACCGCGTGACGGTGATGAACGCCGGCTCGTCGGTGCCGATGAACATCTCGGTCGGCGGCAACGACATCTTCCTCAAGGGGCAGGCGACGCCGGCCTACTCGGTGCCGAGCGGCGGCGCCTTCGGGCTGACCGTCACCGGCGGCAACGCCGCGCAGCAGACCGCGCGGCGGAACGCGATGCAGGCGCTCTTCGGCCTCGACCGGGCGAACCTGCAGGTGCGGTCCGCGGGCGACGTGATCGCGAGCGCGGTGAACGCGAGCGCGTCGCTCAACACGGTGATCAACAACAACGCCTCCGCGGCGGCACCGGCGTTCCAGGGCCTGAACACCGGCCTCTCGCGCCAGCTCTTCACCGTCGCGAAGATGGTCGAGGGGCGCGCCACGCTCGGCCTGCGGCGCCAGGTGTTCTTCGCGCAGGCGGGCGGGTACGACAACCACCAGAACCAGATCCAGGACCAGGCCGGCCGCTTCACCGAGCTCGGCCCGGCGCTGCGCGCGTTCTACAACGCGATCGTCGCGCTCGGCGTCCAGGACCAGGTGACGCTCTTCACGCTGTCCGACTTCGGCCGCACCCTGCGGGTGAACGACGGCGGCTCCGACCACGCCTGGGGCAACCACCAGTTCGTCCTCGGCGGCGCGGTGCGCGGCGGCCAGACCTACGGCACGTTCCCGAACCTCGCCCTCGGCGGGCCCGACGACACCGATTCGGACGGCCGCTGGATCCCGACCACGGCGGTCGACCAGTACGCGGCGACGCTCGCGAAGTGGTTCGGCGTGCCCGACGCGGACATCCCGGCGGTGGTGCCCAACATCGCACGCTTCGCCGCGCGCGACCTCGGGTTCATGGGCTAGCGGGCGCACGCGGACACACGCGGGGGCTTCGGCCGGGTGCGCGCCCGCGCGCACCCGGCGTCTTGAGGGAACGACTGGACGAGCGGCGAGAGGAGCGCGATGCGACGGACCGACGGCGGCTTCACCCTGATCGAAGTGATGGTGGTGGTGGTGATCCTCGGCCTGCTGGCGGCGATCATCGTGCCGAAGGTGATGAGCCGCCCGGACGAGGCGCGCGTGGTGGCGGCGAAGGCCGACATCGCCGCGATCACCCAGGCGCTCAAGCTCTACCGCCTCGACAACACGTTCTACCCGGCCACCGAACAGGGCCTCCTCGCGCTGGTGCAGCGGCCGACGACGAGCCCCGCGCCGCCGAACTGGAAGCAGGGCGGCTACCTCGACCGCGTGCCGAAGGACCCGTGGGGCCGCGAATACCAGTACCTCAACCCCGGGGTGCGCGGCGAGATCGACGTCTTCAGCCTCGGCGCCGACGGCGTGCCGGGCGGCGACGGGAACGGGGCCGATGTGTTCCATTGACCGCGCGCAGTCCCGCGGCTTCACCCTCCTCGAGGTGCTGGTGGTCGTGGTGATCGTCGCGCTCCTCGTCTCGGTGGTCGCGGTGAGGCTCGCCCCCGACGCGCGCCAGAGCCTGCGCGAGGAGGCGGCGCGGCTCGCCGCGGTGCTCGCGCACGCGCGCGACGAGGCGATCGTGACCGGGGCGCCGCTCGCCTGGCAGAGCGCGGGCACGGGCTACCGCTTCGTGCGGCGCGCCGCCGACCGCAGCTGGCAGCCGGTCGACCGCGATCCGGCGCTGCGCGAGCGGGAGCTCGCGCCCGGGGTCGGCCTGGCGGCGATCGAGACGACCGTGCGCGCCGACGGCGCCGCACCGGTCATCGTGCTCGCCCCGACCGGGCTTTCCGAGCCCTACCGCATCACGCTCGCGCTCGGGCCGCATCGCGTGCGCGTCAGCTCCGACGGCGTGAACGCGCCGGTCGTGGAGGACCTCGGCCTGTGAGACGGCGCGCATCCGGCTTCACCTTGATCGAGGTCCTCGTCGCGCTCGCGATCCTCGCCGTCGCGCTGGCCGCGGCGGTGCGCTCCGCGAGCATCGCCGCCGACGGCGCGCTCGATCTGCGCGAGCGGCTCGCCGGAACCTGGGTCGCGCAGGACCGGCTCGCCGAGTACGCAGCGCGGCCGCTGTGGCCGGACGTCGGCACCCGCGCCGGCAGCGTCGAACAGGCCGGGATCCGGTTCGCCTGGCGCGAGACGGTGACCGGGACGCCCAACCCGCGCTTCCGGCGGGTCGAGGTGCAGGTGTTCGCCGCCCGCAGCCCGGAGCACGCGGTCACGACGCTCGTCGGCTACGCCACGCGGCCGGGGGAGCGATGAAGCGCTGCCGGGGACTGACGCTGATCGAGCTGCTGGTCGCCGTCGCGATCTTCGGCATCCTGTCGGCGTTCGCCTACCGCGCCCTCGCCGTCGTGCTCGAGAGCCGCGGCCGGATCGAGCAGGAGAACCGCAAGTGGCGCGGCCTCGCGCTCTTCTTCGCCCGGCTCGAGCAGGACGTCGCCGCCGCGGTGCCGCGGCCGGTGCGCGACGCGGGCGACCTCGTCTCGCCCGCCCTCGCCGGCTCCGCCGTCGGCGTGCGGATCAACGAAGGCGCGCTCATGCTCACCCGCACCGCGCTCGCCCCGGAGCCGGGCGCGATCGAGCCGCCACGGCGGCTCGGCTACCGTCTGCGCGGCCCCGTCGTCGAGCTCCTGACCTGGACCGCGCTCGACCAGGGCCCACGGAGCGAGCCGCGCGTCGTGGCGGTGCTCGACGGAGTCAAGGCGCTCGACCTTCGCTACCTCGATGCGCGCGCCCAGTGGCACTCGACCTGGCCGCCGCCCGCCGCCGCCGCGCCGGCCGCGCTGCCGGCCGCGGTCGAGGTGCGGCTCGAACTGGTGTCGGGCGAGCGGATCACGCGCCTGCTGCCGACCTCGGCCAGGTCGACGCAGTGACGAGCTCCCGCAACCGGGCTCACGATCGGGCTCAAAATCGGGCCCAGAATCGGGCCCACAATCGGGCCCAGAATCAACGCGGCGTCGCGGTCGTGGTCGCGGTGCTCGTCGTGGCGCTCGCCACCAGCACCGCGACCTACATCCTGTGGCACCAGTCGCTGTGGGTGCGGCAGGTCGAGAATCTCGGCGCGCGCGCGCAGGCCGACGCGATCGCCCGCGCCGCTGCTGCGTGGGCGGCCGCGATCCTCGCCGAGGACGACCCCGCGATCGACCACCTCGGCGAGGCCTGGGCGCGCCGCATCCCGCCGGTGCCGGCCGAGCGCGCGGAGCTCACGGGCACGATCGCCGACGAGCAGGCGAAGTTCAACGTCAACAACCTCGCCGGCGAGGCCGGCGCGAGCGCGCAGCACGTGGTCGCGTTCCAGCGCCTGCTCGCCGCGCTCGGGCTCTCCGCGGCGCTCGCCGACGCGGTCGTCGACTGGCTCGACGCCGACGACGCGGTCACGCCACCGAACGGCGCGGAGGATCCGCACTACCTCGCGCTCGATCCGCCGTACCGCGCGGCGAACCGGCGCGTCGCCGATGTCGCCGAGCTCGCCCGGGTGAAGGGCTTCGACGCCGCGGTGCTCGCGCGGCTCGAGCCGTACGTCACCGCGCTCCCGGCGGAGACGCCGGTGAACGTCAACACCGCGCCGCCGGCGGTGCTGCGCGCGATCGTGCCCGGCCTCGGGCCGGACGACGTGTCGCGCATCGTCGAGCGGCGCCGCCAGCGCCCGTTCGCGAGCCGCGACGAGTTCGTGCGCCTCCTCCCGGCCCGCCCCACGGCGCCGATCGACGCGCTCGTCGACGTGCGCAGCCGCTACTTCCGCGCCGATGCGACGGTGCGCCTCGGCCGCGTGACCGCCGGCTACCGCGCGCTCTTCGAGCGGCCCGAGCGCGACGGGCGCGCGAGCCCGACGCTCGTCGCCTTCACCCACGTTGCCATCTAGGGGTCCTCGATGAAAGCCGCCGCGAGCTTCCTCCAGCTCCACGTTCCGGAGCGCTGGCCCGACCCGGGCGCGCCGGTGGAGCCGCTGCTCCGCTGGGGCCTGTGGTCCGGGCGCAGGTCGGAGGACGGCGCCGCGCGCGCCGCCGAGCTGCCGCGCGCGGAGGAAACGTGCCTCGTGCTGCCGCTCGCGCGCGTCGCGTTCGTGCGTGCCGCGCTGCCGCCCGGCCCGGCGGCGAAGCTCGCACGGCTCGCGCCGTTCGCGATCGAGGACGCGATCGTCTCGGCGCCCGAGGACGTCGTCGCCGCCGTGCTCGACGACGAGCGCGACGGCGAGCGCCTGGTCGCGGTCGTCGAGCGCGAGTGGCTCGCCGCGGTGCTCGCCGGGCTCGCCGCCCACGGCGTGCACCCGGCGCGCGCGATCGTCGAGAGCGCGCTCGTCGCCGGATCGCCGGACACGTTGTCGCCGGACACGTTGTCGCGGGACACCTTGTCGCCGGACACCTGGACCGTGGCCTGGTGGGGCACGGGCGGTTTCGCCGCGCTCGGCGGCATCGAGGCGATCGCGCTCGACGCCTCGATCGACGGCCGGCCGCCGCTCGCGCTCAAGCTCGCCGCGGACGAGCACCGCCGCGCCTCGCGCGCCCCGCGCGCGGTGCGCTGCCTGCTCGCCGGCGGCGCGGACGCGCCCGACACGGGGCGCTGGAGCGAGTCGCTGCACGTGCCGGTCGCGGTCGTCGGCAGGTGGGCGCCGGAGGAGATCGACGCGCGCGGGGCGCGCTGCCCGAACCTCCTTCCCGGCGGCGGCGCGGGCGCCGGCTCCGTGCGCGAGCGCCTCGAGCGCTTCCGGCCCGCCGCGCTGATCGCCGCCGCAGTCCTGGCGGTCCACGGCCTGCTCACGATCGGCGACTGGGCACGGCTCGCCTACGAGGCGCGGGCCTTGCGCAACGACATGGCGGCGGCGTTCCGGAAGAGCTTTCCCGACGCGAAGGCGTTGGTCGACCCGGCGCTGCAGATGCGCCGCAACGTCGCCGAGCTGCGGCGCGCGGCCGGCGAGCCGGACGCGGCCGACCTCGTGCCGCTGCTCGCGCGGCTCGCCCCCGCGCTCGCGGCGGCGGGCGTGCGGCCGCAGGCGCTGCGCTACGAGCGCGGCGAGCTCGCGCTCGACCTTGCGGTCGCGCCGAACGACACGCGCGAGCGGCTCGCGAGCCGGCTGCAGGTGCCGGGGCTGCGGGTGCAGGTGGAGCGGATCGCCGCCGGCGCCTCGGGCCCGGTGGCGACGGTGCGGATCGGGGGTGCGTCGTGATCGAGCGGATGCGCGCATGGTGGGCCGCACGAGCGCCCCGCGAGCGCGCGGTCCTCGGCGTCGGCGGGGCCGCACTCGCGCTCGCCGCGCTCTGGGCCTACGTCTGGGTGCCGATCGCGGAAGACCGCGCGCGGCTCGCCGCCGCGCTGCCCGGCCTGCGCGCGCAGGCCGCGGCGCTCGCGCTCGAGGCGGCCGAGGTCGAGCGGCTGCGCACCGCCGCCCGCGGGCGCGGCGCCGCGTCGCCGGCCGCGATCGAGGACGCACTGAAGGCGGCCGGCTTCGGCGCCGCATTCACCGGGGTCGCCCCGCTCGGCGAGGGTCGCGTCCAGGTGAATCTGCGCGCGGTGCCGTTCGACGAGCTCGCGCGCGCGCTCGCCGCGCTCGGCGAGCGTCAGGGCGTCGCGGTCGAGTCGCTCGCCCTGCGGGCGGCCGGCGACGGCAGAGTGCAGGTGGAATCGCTGGTGCTGCGCACGGCGCGCGGAGGATAGAGATGAAGAAGACCGGCCGGACGGGACTGCGCTGGTGGCACGGCGCCCTCTTTCTCGCGGCGTTCGCGGTATCGCTCGCCGCGGCGTTCCCCGCCCGCTGGGCGGGCGCCGCGGTCGAGCACGCGACGAGCGGCCAGTTCCGCGTGCTCGCCGCGAGCGGCAGCCCGTGGCGGGGCCGCGGCGAGATCGTGATGCGCACGGACGGCCGGGACATCCCCCTGGGGCCGGCATCGTGGCGGTGGCTGCCCGCGCGCGTGCTCGCGGGCGAGCTCGCGTTCGAGGTCACGCTCGCAAGCGGCGCGCCGCCGGGCCGGATGATCGTCGCCTTCGGGCCGGGCGGCGCCGCGCTGCGCGGCGCCGACGGGAGGCCCGGATGAAGGACCTCGCCGCCGCACTCGAGCGCTCCGCGCCGACGCTCGCCACGCTCGCGCTCCTCGTCCTCGCCGGCTTCCTCGCTGCGCGCTGGGTGGCCTACTTCGCCGGGTCCGCCGATGCCCCGCCGGCCGCTCCGCGCGAGCGGCCGCAACTCGTGCGAGCGGCGGAAGCGCTCGCCGGCGCGCACCTCTTCGGCATCGCGCCGGCCACCGGCGAGACGGTCAGCTCGCTCAACATCAAGCTGCGCGGCGTGTTCGCCGGCGGCGGCACCGACGCCGGCTACGCGATCGTGAACGCCGGCGGCCGCGACGAGGCGACGCGCGTCGGCGCGGAGGTGGTGCCCGGGGTCACGCTCGAGTCGGTGCATCCGCGCCACGTCGTGCTCCGGCGTGCGGGCGCGCTCGAGCGCGTGAACCTCGAAGAGCGCGCGAGCGCGCCGGCCCAGGTCGCCGCGGCGCCGCGCTATGCGCAGGCCTCCCCGCCGCCGCCGTCCGCACCGGCGGCCCCCGGGGCCACACCGGCGCCGCCACAGCCTTCGTCGCACCCGGGCGCGCGCTTCCGCCGGCCCGAGCCCTATGCGCCGGTCGG
>Ga0187892_10003798_pt1 | contig 26787 bp, 25 predicted proteins | sample MA1701073metaG_FD_139345 | JGI IMG/M metagenome (GOLD analysis project Ga0187892, IMG submission 139345) | Bio-ooze microbial communities from a basaltic lava cave in the Kipuka Kanohina Cave System on the Island of Hawaii, USA - MA170107-3 metaG ... | reverse complement strand
AGGCCATTGGGCTGGCGGTGATTCAACAAGGCTACCGCGTGCTCTATCGTGAGACTCATACACTGCTGGATGAGCTCGCCGAGGCCACCATCGATGGCTCCCGCAGAGAGTTCATGGACTCCGGGGTCGAAGGGAACGCGGTTGAGAAATATTTAGCTGACATTTTCTAATTGAGCTCAACCAAATGCGAACCTCACCTGTCGAAGATTATTCTGTCTACTATTGAAATCTCTCTCCCACCGTTGCTCGTCGGTATTAATATATCGAGAGTACGGGAATCCTGGAAACACTGGTATTGTAGCGCCAGAGTCGTGCGCAATTAGTAATTTGCCGATGGCCTTGCCCAAACTCGTTGGAACAGCGTTTCCAATTTGGCGGTATTGATCGATGAGGGAACCCGAAACTTTCCAAGCCTTCGGAAATTCTTGAATGCGTTTATATTCTTGAATGCTGAGAGGTCGATCTTCGTCTGGGTGCGCTAGATCCGTCGCAGGCATTGCAGGATGCGTCACTAAAGTAGGTGAAGGTTTGTCCCAAGCGAGCCGTCTCAGGAACCCGGTTTTACCGCCACCGGCGAAGAAGGATTTACCTAAGGCTTCTTGCTGAATGTCCGATGGTAGATTCCGCCAGTTTTGACCTTCAGTTAGCATGCGATAAAAGTGCAATCGCTTTTCGGGAAAGGTCACGTGATCGCATGGGATCTTAGGTAAATCTCTGAGTGCATCTCTCAACGTTTTCCAAGGCTTCAGTTTGAATTTGGGATCGTTCGAGTGCGTAGGCACAAGGTACGGAAGCCTCGCACCATCCCTTGAGCAAATTACGATAACTCGCTCTCTGATTTGAGGCGAACCAAAATTGGCTGAGTTATATAAATTGAACGTTACGCCATAATCTTCTCTTCGAAGTTTCTCCAAAATGTAAGCTAAGGCCCCGCCTTCCTGCTCCTCGAGACTGAGAGGTTGAAATCCGCCTCCTCGATTTGAATGAGGGCGATGAGAAAGAGGTGCCGATAGGAGGCCACGCACATTTTCAATAACTGCGTATCTAGGTTTTAACTCCAAAATCAGGTCAATGAACCTCAGGAACACATTGCCGCGTTCATCTTCAAATGCCTTCCTTTTGCCGGCGGTGCTAAAGGCCTGACAAGGAGGACCTCCGATGACGAGATCAATTTCAGAGGAAGGGCTAAGGCCTGCCAACTTGCGGATCTCAGCCGGGCTGTAGTCTCTAAAATCTTCGATCAATTCTATTTCAGGGCGATTAAGCTTTATGGTCCCACAGGTTGCCTCGTCAATCTCCGAAGCTAGCAACGTGGAAATGCCCGCTTTCTCCAGTCCCAAATCTAACCCCATCGCTCCGGTAAAGAAGCTCAAGGCGACGAACTGAGACTTCAAAGCAGATCTCTTCGTACGACGACTGATTTTCACAGATTTCTTAGTCTTGGTTCGCCCTTTAACAGTCATGGTTCAAAGTCAGTTGCTGCCATTATTCGTTTTAAAACCGAAGCAAGGTAATGCGGCTTTTTTAGAGAGTGCTCCCAGGCTCGAATCACTATTACACCTTGTCCTCTAAGCAATCTCGAGTTCTTTTTATCCCGCTCCTGGTTTCGCCGTATCTTCGTTGCCCAAAAGAGCGTGTTCGTTTTTGGAATGTGACCACATCTACGACAACCATGCCAAAAGCAGCCGTCGAGAAAGACAGCAAGCCTTTTTCCCGGAAAATAGATATCCGGTTTTCCTGGTAGCTTTGCGTGAGTACTCCATCCGCTGATTTTAGATCGGACTAGTGCCATCCGTAACAATAATTCTGTACTTGAATTATTCTTGCTCCTAACTGCTCCCATCGAACGTGAACGTGTGGGAGAAACATTAGAAAAGCAGCCGTCTGGCAGGGTTTGTTTTAAAAGTCTTTCCACAGAACACGGTACAATAAGTGCTGTTCTAAACTTATGATGGTAAATTAGATTAGCAGATGAATGCAAAAACGCGCAGGAGTATTTCCGGTTACGTTCGGGAGAATATCGATCGGTTCCACACAAACCGAATTACGAAGATTAAATCACTGAAACTAAATGATGTTCTAAAGAACAAAAACCCTTACTTGTTTAGGGCTAAGAATCTAAATCTCGCAACGGATTTGATTACGGCGCTACTCGATGCACGACTGTCATCATCTGAAGAGGGAACGTTCGGAGGTTTTCTTGAAGACCTCGCAATCTTCGTCGCTGAAACTACTGGAGGTGGCGTTAAATCGGCCGCCCAAGGAATCGACATTGAGTCCGTCAGGAAGAACGTGCGGTACCTCATCGCGGTAAAATCCGGCAAGAATTGGGGGAATGCTGATCAACATAAGAGACTCAGAGAAAACTTTAAGATTGCGGTGAAAGTTATCAAGCAGTCTCGTCATGCGGGCAACCTTCAGCCTACTTTAGGTATTTGCTATGGCAGTTTCAAAACCGTAGACAACGGCATCTACCTTCATGTCGGTGGTCAGAGTTTTTGGCATCTGATTTCTGGGGACAGGAACTTATATATCGATCTAATCGAGCCTTTGGGTGAACAAGCTGAAATGCACAACGAGCAATTCAATATTGAAAAGGCGGCTGCTTATAACCGTCTGATTCGCGAATTTACGATCGCTTATTGCGATAAGCGCGGCAAGATCGACTGGCCCAAACTCGTTCAGTTCGTCAGTGGTAATCTCAATTAAGCGGAAATCTGACAGTCAAATGAGTATTAGGCTCAAAATGAAATTTCTGATTATCATCTGTTTACTTTTGGTTTCAGCATTCCTAACCGCGGGCGCACAGCAGAGCCAAACGCAGAAGGCATTTTTGGCACGGGCGGAAACGAGTGAGGCTGAACGCCGACTCTCGGACATGGGTTACTGGACAGGTCCGGTTGACGGAGTATTTGATACGGCGTCGCGGTCGGCGTTGATCGCGTTTCAGAAATGGGAGGGCCGACCTGTTACGGGCAAGCTTACGATCGATGAGCTCGAGGCGATTCGCGCCAGCGCGTCATCGCACACGGGCAGCGAACTTGCCGCACCGGCGGGCGATGTCTCGCGTGACAAGACCACACATAACGGCAGCGGAGCGACTAAAGCAACCCGCGGCGCGCCTAAAGCCAGGGAAACTGGGTACGCGCACGTTGAAGTGGATCTGGATCGGCAGGTGATGCTGATCGTGAGTGACGATGGGAGCGTCAGAGTACTTCCGGTGTCGACGGGCAGCGGCAAGCCGTTTATGGAAGATGGTCAGCAGAGCGTGGCCTACACACCGCGCGGCAGGTTTGTGCTTTATGAAAAAGAAGTCGGCTGGGGGCATGGTCCGCTGGGATCGGTTTATTACGCCAATTACATCAGCGGCGGTGTGGCGATTCACGGACACAAGAGCGTTCCAAACGAGCCGGCGAGTCATGGCTGTATTCGGATACCAATGTTCGCTGCTCGAGAAGTGAGTAAGCTGCTGGAGCTGGGAACAATCGTGCTGGTCTATGACAAGGTCTCATTCGTTTCGGCGAAGGAGTGGGTTGAGAATCCGGAGCTGAAGGAAGCGGCGATGGCAGAGAGTAAGAAGCCGGATTACACTTATCATACCGAAGGGACTAAGACCGGAGCCAGGGCCTTGGTGATCAGAAAAGTTCGCCAGAAAATTATCCGAACTTGAACTAATGCGAGTTCTTATCTGGACGTCCCGGGATTTCCGCGCAATTAATGCGCGAGCAAGGGGCGTAGCCCCAAAAGAACAAAGACACTCGCAAACGGCGGGGCAGAGCCACCGCCTCACATCAGGCGGCAAAGCCGTAGCCCGGCCAGAGTCCAGCGTTTGCGTTGAACCTTTTCGGATCAAGAATCAGCGCTCGAATTGCGACGAAGCGAGAGACAAGAATCTATGAAGAAGAGTAAGTCAGAACTGAACGATTGGGGCAGACCTGAATACAAACGGTTAGACTTCGGCGAACTTGTGCGCGGCAAGTATGCGAAGCGCCTCCGAGAATCGACGAATGTCGTGATTCTTGACCCGGAAGTAGCAAAGGTTTTTCCCAATGATGAAGCTGTCAATAAAGCTCTGCGCGGCTTGATACCCACTAAACGTCAGGCGACGTCACGCGCGTTGAAACGTAAGCGGAAGAAACCAGCGGCAGCGGCAAAGACTCGGGCCGCTTGAACAAACCACGAGGATCTCAGACGCCGCTCGATTTAGTCAGTAGTCACATAAGAGTACCAAAGCAAAAGCCCGCGAGGATTATTCTCGCGGGCTTCTTCTTTGAATAATCGCGGGCAAAGTCCTATCCGGACAACGTCGGGATTGCCTGCGCCTTGACCATTGTCTCCAGCGGGTTAACTTCTTATGGATTCCTGGGTGTCAGAACAATCTCCCGCGCTAATCGATCAGCCATGACTTCGCGAATTTCCAGACGCTCTCGGTAACCTTGTCTCTGTTTCTCATCGTCGCCCACGACCCGCTGAGCAACCGCATCTGCTTTATCTTCGTTGGCCTCCATCGTCGCCAGGTTCTTGTACTCGGTCATTAGCATCACGTTCCAATCACCGGCATTGTGACCCTCAGTTGTCAAGACCTTGTAAGAGAGAATCAGACCCTCCTTCTTCATGGCCTCCTGATTGTTCTTCCAGGAACCCGCGAGATAATTCAGGTATGCCGTTTCCATTCCGGGCTTCATCCTGATAAAGGCGACGTTCCAGACTGATCCATTGTGAAATGGACGCTTCACCTGAGCGTATGCCGAAACGGCAATAATCAAAACCGTAAGCACGAGAGAACCAATTACTGTGTGTTTGAGTTTCATTTTGGGAGACTCCTTCCCGTACGAAGGATCTGGACGGACAGCGAGGTACGGGAACACTCTGTCCGGCGCTGTGTGCGGCAAAACGAGGATTGCAGCGTGAAATAAACCTGCCTGGGCGTCAGGCGCGACGCACTCTATGGAAAAAATAGATGCGTGTCAATCCGGATGTAAGAATTTCGGATTTCGAATTTCGAATTGCGGATTTCGTTTAGCGTGAACCGCCCGGGCCTTCGCGCAGGGATGACATCGTCGCTGAATATTCGACCTCACGCAGGATCGCCGGTTCTATTCCCGAACAAGTAGACATTTCCCAGCGACTTGGCAGTACCTGATATACCGACGCCATTAAAAACCAGGGCTACGTCAGCCAGTCCAACCTGACCCCCAGGCTTAATCGCAATGCCGGCGGTTACGTTGTTTCTGATGGTCGTGTTTCTTACAAACACTTTGCCAGCGCCAACATTGATTCCGTTCGTATTGAATCCGTCGATCACACAATCCTCGATCGAAACCGAGCCTGCCGAGATAACATTGATCCCATTCGCGCCTGTACCGGCTCCATTTAACGACAGGCCACGGAGCCGCACAGCGGCCTTTAACGGATCCTTGACCTCGATGTTAACGGTGATGCCAGTGGTCAATGATGCCAGGATACTCGACAACATTCCTGTACCGTCTATGGTGATGGATTTGCTGATAGTCACTGAACCGTACCCACCCGGATCTAAAACACTAATTTCTCCCCCCGCTGCCGTCTTATGGATTGAACCTGCGAACGTTTTGCAAGGAGCGGTGCGACTGCATGGATTGACATCATCGCCAACACCCGACACCCAGGTCCGGGTTGCTTGCGCCTGAACTGCGAGCGAAGTGCATGCGATTAAGAGTGAAGCGTAAAACATTGCCTTGAATTTGATCATTGTTCGTCTCCAATTTTGGAATAGTTTGCTACGAATGCTCGGTATTCGGCGTCGCCTTGTATCACGATTAACGCAGTCAGTCGAGAGGGTTTTGCACAAAAGAGTTCAAATGCAACCCACGGGAGTGGGTGGATTCTTCAGATCCCTCTGTAATCTGCTCGGTGTTGCTGGGATTAAACGAATTCTACTGTCGAGTTATGTAGATGGGATCTGAACCATCCACCAACTCCCGTTGGTGGGATTAAACGAATTCTGTCGTCGAATTATGTAGATGGGATCTGAACCATCCACCAACTCCCGTTGGTGGGATTTGTGCTTTGCAACTCGTAGACTTGCACGGCTGAGCACTCCACCTCTACTCCGCTCTTCGCACGCCGACTTCGTCAAGGTGCTTTAATAGATCAGCGGGATCGTTATAGACGCGGTAGGCGCCGGCGCGCTCCAACTCCTCGCGCCCATAACCGCCTGACAGTAAACCTACACCCAGCGCTCTGGCGCGGCGCGCGGCGAGCAGATCCCAGATGCTGTCGCCCACTACCACCGAATCGCTAATCTGTACTCCAAGTTTTTCTGCTGCGGCCAGAAAAAGATCTGGATCGGGCTTGGCGTGTCGTACCTGATCGCGCGTGATGACGGGAACGTCCTCCGAAATTCCTAAAAGCTTCAGCGAGCGGCTGGCGCTTTCAAGTCGGCCACTGGTCGCAATGGCCCAGGGCACGCCGGCCTGGGTCAGGTAGGACAAAAGCTCCGAGGCGCCGGGAAGCGGCCGCACCTGCGAAGCATAACGGGCAAACGCTTCAGCGTGGACCTGCTGGAGCCGTTCTGCCTCCGCCGCTGAAACAGTGTGACCGGTTTCGCGAAGCAGAGCGTTGACGAACAACCCTCCACTCATTCCGATCTGACGATGAATGCGCCACACAGCGAGCTGCATGCCGCCCGCTTCGAGTGCCTCTCGCCAGGCCAGCACATGCTGGTAGACGCTATCCACGAGGGTTCCGTCCAGGTCGAAGAGGAAAGCAGTTTTCATGTCTCGCTCATTCTATCTCAACATTGCCAATTGCCGATTTCCGATTGCCAATTGGTCTGGACTCGATTCGCCATAGCCAATCAACAATTGGGCAATGGGCAACGCTGACACCCACCCGCTACCGCGAGGTGGTACTGACTCCATCGGACCGCTTCTTGAACATGCGGTGGACACGCATATCTCCGACTTCATCATAAGAGCCGTTCGTCATCGCGACGAGTAAGCGTCATCGCAACGACGAATACATTGCTTGTCGCGTTTCTGCTGTACTACGATGGCAACCCCACTAGCTTCAATTATCAGGTGTTCCGGAGGCAGTTCATGCTCGGCCGAACCATCTCGCACTATCGCATCACGTCGCAGTTGGGCGAGGGTGGGATGGGAGTGGTTTATGAGGCCGAAGACATGAATCTTGGCCGACACGTCGCATTGAAGTTTCTGACACCGGCGATGGCCAATGATGCCAATCTGCTTCAGCGATTCCAGAGAGAAGCACGTGCAGCGTCTGCTCTCAATCATCCAAATATTTGTACGATCCACGGAATCGAACATTTCGACTCAGAGCATTTCATCGTCATGGAGCTCCTGGATGGTGAGTTACTCGCCGATCGGATTCGCCGCGGTCCACTCGATGTGGAATCACTACTGACGCTTGGCACGCAAATCGTGGATGCACTCGAGTCGGCCCACTCCAAGGGAATCGTTCATCGCGATCTGAAGCCCGCAAACATCTTCATAACCTCACGCGGACAGGCAAAGATCCTCGACTTTGGTATTGCTAAGATTGACCCTCAGGAGAAACCAGATCCGTCTTCGATAATCGAGACGCTACGGAAAGATCAGTTAACGTCGGCGGGCTCGACCATGGGCACGGTCGCATACATGTCGCCCGAACAGGCCCGTGGAGAGATCACCGATGCGCGCACGGATCTTTTTTCCGTAGGCACAGTCCTCTATCAGATGGCTACCGGCGTGCTTCCCTTCCAGGGCGAAACATCGGCGGTCGTGTTCGATGCGATCCTGAATCGCGATCCCGCGCCGGTGAATCAAGTCAATCCTACCCTGCCACTGGAACTGAATCGCATTCTCGACAAAGCACTCGAAAAGGATCGCTCACTACGCTATCAGTCGGCTACCGAGTTTAAGACTGATCTGCTACGGCTCAAACGCGATCTCGACTCCGGCCGCAAGCGTTCAGTGGACACCAACTCGGGACGTGTCGAGGCGGCGAAGAAACCATCTGAGCGCCCGATTGCTGTGCTCTATTTCGAAAACGTGGGCGGTGCCAAAGAGGACGAGTACTTGCGAGACGGCATCACCGAAGACATCATTACCGAGCTGTCCAAGATTAAGAATCTACACGTGTTCTCGCGACCAACGGTGCTTACCTTTCGCGACAAGCCGGTCACGCCGGCGCAGATTGGTCAACAGCTGTCGGCGGCCTACGTGCTCGCGGGCACTTTGCGTCGGTCTGGCTCCCGGCTGCGGATCAGCGCACAGCTGATCGACACCCATACCGATTTTCCGCTCTGGTCTGAGCGATATGACCGTGAGATGCAGGACATCTTCGAGTTGCAGGACGAGATCGCACGCAAGATCGCAGAAGCGCTCCGGGTCACACTCTCCCCGCAGGAACAGGCAGAGATTGCCGCGAAGCCGACTGAAAACCTGCAGGCCTACGACCTGTATCTGCGCGGCCGAAGTTATGCGCGGCGGGAATCGCGTCAGGATCTCGAGCTGGCTCGCGAAATGTTCGAGAGTGCAGCGGCGCTCGATCCTCAATTCGCGCTCGCTTACGCTGCGGTGGCAAACGTGTCTGCGTTGCACTACTACCGCTACGGACACGAAGATGTGTGGATGGCCCGTGCTAAAACAGCGGCCAGCCAGGCCGCGACACTCCAACCGCATCTGCCCGAGGCTGACGTCGCCCGGGCCTGGGTGTTTTATGCGGATCACCAGTATGAGGAAGCCGTCCAGGTCGCGCGGGGAGCGCTCGCCCGCAAGCCGGACTGTGAAGGCGGCTACTACTTGCTCGGTCGCACGCTCTTTTCAATGGGCGCTTTCACGAGATCGTCGAGATCGCTGAGACAGCGGTGAAGATGGCTGGGGAGGACTACAGTATCTTCACGCCCATTTGCAACGCGCTTGGCGCTCTGGGTAAGAATGATCTGCTGCGTCACTGGCGGCTGCGCCGCGTTCAGGTGCTGGAAACGCACTTGCGAAAAGTACCTGAGGACGTCAGGGCGCGTGTGATGTTAGCGGGCGACTACGGCAGTATGGATCGTACAGACGACTCTTTGCGCGAGGTTAATCTGGCTGTCGGTTTCCGGCCAGACGATGCGTCCGTGCTCTACAACGCCGCGTGCGCCTACTGCATGTTGAAGAAAAAGCCGGAAGCTCTGGCCGTGTTGGCCAAGGCACATGACGCCGGCTTCCACGATGCTGACTGGGCTCGACAAGATCCGGATTTGGCGCTCATTCACGACGATCCCGAGTTTGAGCGGCTCTATCCGGCAGCAAAGAATTGATTCTCGTTGGATAACGAAATGTTGTGCAGATTGGTACCGTTCAGCTTGTCGTTGAGCCTAACAACCCACGCTTGAAAGCAAACGCAACCAGATGTCCGACATGCTTCAGCTTGTCGTTGAGCTCAGCTAAGCTCAATTTCCGACGTAACCTGATCCTACTGAGCTCGAACGTTACCGATCACGACGACAAGCTGAAGCATGTCGGACATTGGGTTGCGCAGCTTCCTGGAGTTGAACTACATGCTTCAGAAGCGGTTTCAAACACAGGCCTGGGTTGCGGCGCTTCGCCGCGACCCGCTTACGTGGATCGCTTTATGGAGTTTTGGGCGACAGCACCATCTCGCGACCCAACCGATCGCCCATCACCTCGCGGATCTCCAAACGATCTCTGTAGTCTTGCCTCTGTTTCTCATCGTCGCCTACGACCCGCTGAGAAACCGCATCGGCTTTGTCTTCATTGGCCTCCATCGTGGCGAGGTCCTTATACTCGGTCATCAGCATCACGTTCCAATCGCCGGGAGTGTGTCCCTCAGTTGTAATAACCTTGTACGAAAGAATCAACCCGTCCTTCTTCAGGTCCTCTTGATTAGCTTTCCAAGATCCCGCCAAAAAGTTTAGGTAAGCCGATTCCATTCCAGGTTTCATCCGGATGAAGGCGACGTTCCATACGATTCCGTTGTGAAAGGGACGCTTGACTTGAGCGTATACCGAAATACCAAGGATCAAAACCGAGACTACAAAAAAACCAACTAATATTCGTCTGATTTTCATAGGAGACTCCTACCCGTACGGAGGTTTTGGGCAGGCAGCGAGGTACGGGGCACACTGTCCTGCACGATGTTTGCGGCAACCGGAGGATTGCGGCGTTGAAATGACCTGCCTGGGCGTCAGGCGCCGCGGACTGTTAGGGAAAAACCGCAACCTGTCAATAAAACCTTGGATTAAACATGATAAGGATACTTGGGAGGGCGAACAGAAAGTGAGAATGAAAATTTGGTCGAACGTGTGTAGTGAAATGAGAAAAGTCGGCTTTGCCTCAAACGTCACTTTAGCTCGAGTCGGAAAGCATTTTGGTTCGTACTGGTTCGTGATGTGACTTCGTGGATCGGCCTTCACGCCGAAGGCGTGGAATTTAGTAGCCGGGGGCAAGCGCAGCGACGCCCCCGGATGACGTTTGTTTGAAACCACGTGCGCCCTGTAAGGGCGCGACTGGGCCGCGAAATGTTCGGCCATAATTGCGCCCTTACAGGGCGCTGGACTCTTGTGCTGCTTGTTTTCTTGGGGCGTCGCTGCGTTTGCCCCCGGCTACTAAATTCCACGCCTCCGGCGTGAAGATCGACAATCGTGGTCGCGACTTAATCTGAGTGGAACAATCACAAACCAGCGCTTTCGAAACCTGCTGGTAATCGCTGAAGTTTCGATCGCTCTTGTTTTGATTACGTGCGCCACCTTGTTCATCCGCAGCTTTGTCCAGGTAACGTCAGTAAACCCAGGATTCGAGTCCAGCAACCTGTTGACCATGCACATAACTCTCGATAGTGCGACTTATGATCGACGTGCTGGTGAATATTATCGACAACTAATCGAGAGAATAGAGTCATTGCCATCGGTCACCTCCGCCGCAGCGGTGACCACTCTTCCCATGAGCGACGTGGGTGTTGATTTCCAGCGACCCTACTGGCGGGCCGGTGATCCCGAGCCCAAGGGTGACGGCGATAGAGTGGCTATTCGGATGGCAACGCCTGGTTACTTCAGCACGATGGGCATTTCACTTCTGCAAGGTCGCACTTTCAGCGACGCCGATCGTCGAGAAGCTTTTGCCGTGATCATTGTTAGCCAGGATTTCGCTGAGAGAGTTTGGGGAGATGAGAGTCCGATCGGGAAGCGTTTGATGCTCGACTACAACCGAGGGAAGTATGCGTATGAAGTAGTGGGGGTAAGCGCGGGAGTTCGATATTACGGACCCAAAATAGCGCCACGCCCGGAAGTTTTTATTCCGCACGCGCAGAATGCCTATCTGCCCATGAACTTGGTAGTTCGAACTACGTCCGATCCGAATTTGCTCAGGGAAGCAGTCAAAGCAGAAGTTCAAAACCTCGATCCGACGCAGCCGGTGAGCAACATCCAAACAATGGAAGCGCTCTTGTGGCGTTCCACTGCTGTCGATCGATTTGCGATGTGGCTTCTCGGTTTGCTTGGCGGGCTGGCTTTAATACTGGCTACCACAGGAGTGTTTGGTCTGTTCATAATCCCGGCGACTTCCCAGGGAAAAGTCTTGCGCGATGGAGTCAGTACCACGTCGCGGTAGCGGGTGGGTTCTTTACGCAATCGAGGCCAGATTTCTGACGAAGCCACCCACCCGCTACCGCGAGGTGGTACTGACCTCATTGCGCAAGTGTCATCCTATAGACACTTGATTAGATCTTCCTTTAGCTTGTCGTTGTGTCGAATGAAGCCCGATCGACTCACGCTTTCCGCTTTGGCTTGAGCGCAAAGCTAAACGCTTGTATTGGTGACAACACAAAACCTATTTCAGGCCTTCGATCAAGACGGCGTCGTGGATGTATTTGCCGCGAATGAAGGCGAGAGTGTTGTCATCGGCCGAGAGCGCGAAATGCGGAATTCTTTCACTGCCCAGGTTGCCGACCAGTTGTGGAGGGTTGTTACTCTCAAGCGATTGAAGCCAGAGAGAATTCTCCGACCCATTGATCGTTACGTAGTAAAAACTCTTGTTGTCACTTTTCCAGGCGATGCTCCCGTCATAGTATGTGTTGGCAGGCAGGGCAAAGATTCTTGATACTGTCTGAGTCTCAACCAACATGACACCTATCTTGAGGCGATTGTCAGTCTCGTCGCGGAAGAAATAAGCGACGAAGGTTCCGTCGCGCGAAAACGCCGGGTTCCGAATGTTTCCTTTTAAAACTTCGATTTCATCGCCTCCTTCGGTTGAAACACGCCAGAGCGTTTGATGGAGACCCGATTCAAAATAGAGCCACTTCCCGTCTGGCGTAACAAATACGGGGTAACCACCTTCTCGCTTTGTTAATTGAACCTGATTGGTGCCATCCACATTCATTCGCCAGACTTGACTTGAGCCGCTCCGGGTTGAAGTGAAAAAGATGTAGCGACTGTCAGGCGACATGCGCGGATAAATGTCACTAAAAGAATTGTTGGTAAGCTGACGCTGTTCACCACCGTCGCGATTGATTGTCCAAATGTCCCCGTCGTTTCCTTCGTAGACAATCCTTCCCTCGGGCGCAAAGGTGACGCCAACGCGCGCTACAGCCAGACTCTTTGGATTGCTCACATCGTCGATTCTCCCGAGATACAAATGGAAGGTATCGCTGGTGTGTGTCGCAACCAGTTTGTTGGCGAGCCTGTCCAAACTCAGGCTGATGTAGTCGGTGGCGTCATTTGTTAAGGGTTGCGTTTCTCCTGTTTCGGCTGAGACGTGCCAAATTCTTAGTCTCCCGTCACGACTCTCTGAAGCGGCTAGAAGCAAACCATCACCATCAGGCAGCCATTTCAGATTATTGATATTAAAAAAAGTTTTACGTGAAATCTGGCTTTCCGCTCCGCTCGCCAGGTCCAGCAGCATCAAGCGAAAATTACTGCCTCCGTTCCATGATTCTCCAGACGCGAAAGCAATCGATTTTCCGTCGGGAGAAAGTTGAGTGCCTGAAAGGCGAATCGGGCGCCGCCGCGTCAGGAGTTTTCGTTCGTTTTTACCGTTACTATCGATAAGCATTAGCGAACAGAAGTCGTCGTCCTTGTATTTACAACGGGTGAACGCAAGCTGCTTGTCATCGGGCGAAACGCTAACTGTGCCTTCCGTCTGATCGGTAATCTTCACCGGAATTCCGCCAAAGGTCATGACACGAAAAATTGCTGAGGTTGCCGGGTCGGTCCGGGTCTTCCGCACGAAATAGAGGGAATTGCCGTCGTGTGAAACCACTAGTCCCAAATAAGTGTCGTCAGATGGCGGGACAATCTGAATGTTTTCCGAAGTATCGAGCTGTCTCAACCAGATTGTCTCCTTGCCGACTGTTTCCCGTGTGTAAGCGACATATTTTCCGTCCGGTGTGATCACAGCACGCACAACCCCGCCGGTTGCAAGTTTTTCAGATTTGAACGGAGTGGAGAGGATACCCGCGGACTTCGGCGAAGCATTGAGTCGGCTACGCGCAAACCATGCGGTGGTAACAACCACGCCGATAAGCAAAACTGAGATGGCCACAAGGGAGACGTAGGATCTTCTTGGGGGCGCCAAGGAGACTTCTGGATTGGGACTGCGCAATTCACTTTCAACTGTGGATGGCGGTTGCGAACCCTCATGTATTTCAGCAATAAAGCGATATCCACGCCGGGCCACCGTCTCAATAAATAGCGGGTGCTTTGCATCGTCTCTGAGCGCTTTTCTGAGTTGCTGAATGTTGAAGGTCAGATTTGACTCTTCGACAAAAGTATCCGGCCAGAGTCGACGCATCAACTCTTCCTTTTCGACAATCCGGCCACCGTTATTAACCAGGATCAGAAGCGTGTCGAATACCTTCGGAGTGAGGGGTAAAGGCTTGCCATTCTGCAGTAGAACCTTCTGATCGCTGTCAACGGTGAACTCTCCGAATCGATAAAACTGGTTGATTACGGGAAACATCGTCTCTCTTAGAACTTTCTCAGAACTTACTTTTAGATTCCTTAGGACATTTAACGACTGATTTGGGTAGCTTGCCCAAAGTCAGATTGGAAGTTTGACGGTGATTCTAGCACCAAGTCTAAGACGATGAAATCAAACTGGAGGAGCCCGGTCGTCATGGTCAGTTTGCTCGCTTCAATGAGTTGTCAGCCGGCGTCGTTGGGCTCAACAAAGCCCATTTCAGTGCGCACCCTGGCGGAAGAGTACCAACAATCGAGCACCGATGTGCGAACCAAGTATGACGGCAAAGAAATCACAGTCAGAGGCTACACGGCAGAGGCCGCAATCATGCCACAGCCCGGCGATGATGATGAGGGCTTGGTCCTGCTGGAAGAAAAAGACCGCAAACCGGCGCAGCAAGTTGCGTGTTGGTTCAGCAGGGACCAGGCAGAGCAATTCTCGACGACCAAAAGCGGGCAATTCATAACCGTCAAAGGCATTTTCAATGGCGAAGCGGGGGCTGATTTGAGGTTCTGCAAACTCGTCAAGATCGAATAGAGCGAGAAGTAAGAAGGAGAGTCAATGAAAAAACACGCAGCGTTAGTACTGGGTGGGTTTGTGTTGATGTTTATTGCATCGGCGTCCGCCAATTCCCGAACGACCAACATTGAGACGCGCGCTGCGGGAACAGACGAACCAAAATCAGTACCGGGCACCATCAACCGCGGTCACGGAGCAATAGTGAAACCTGGCTACATCTTTGTTAGACGGGGAGATCAAGTCGATGTCTTCAGAACGCGCGGAAGCAAAACTGGAACTTACGTGTGTTCCTGTCGCAGCGGTAAGGTGAACGAAAAATGCGAACTGCTTTTTTCGCCGAAGCAGATCCTCTGCAGGCAAGGCTCATGCAGCGGAGCAAGTTGCAGGCTGGTGCCGGTCGAGCCGGCTGCAACTCAATAGGCTGAGAGTGCACGAAGCTACTTGCGAATGATTCTGAGGGAGAACAAACCATGAAACGCACACATTTAGTTGCTGCCATCTTGAAAACCATGCCTCGCAAATCATCGCGAGTTGTATCGGTAATAGTTGCGGCTCACTTAATCACTTCAGTGGCCGGCTTTGCCCAGCAGGCACCACCATCGCTGGGCCCGCCAACATACCGCTCCGAAAAAGTTCAGCTCGGAGTCGGTCTCTTAAGCGCCTTTGTGAAAACGAAAGTGGCGGAGATTGTCACTGACGAAAATAAAAAGCTAATTCAGCAAAAGAAGCGTGCGAGGGTTGAAGCTTTGCCGCTAAAAGTCTTTTCGCCGAGGCGCGTCGCGACACTGCACACAAACCGTCCTAATCAATTCTACGTGAAACTGCCCATGATCATTTCGGTGAAGGTCAAAATACCAATTACCTCTGATCGCACAATCTCCATCCCCTTTGCTTTGAACTTATCTTGCGAAGGCTGGCAGACCGGCAGCGGCACTGTTCAGATTGTTGGTCAAACGGGACCACCCAGTATCGAAGGTGGAAACATCATCGAAGAGGTCCTCATGGTGAAAAACCTCATTGATAACCGGGTCCGGAGTGAGCTCACATTGCCAGGGGCTATTCGCTTTCCGCTATCTAATTCTTCCTGCGTTACCATTGGCGCCTCACGAAGCCAATCTGTTGGCGATCCGTTCGCCTTCATCGCTTACGATGCACCTTCGAAGTTTGGACCAATCGCTGACCGGGCGACGCAGACTGTCACGGTAACGTTTAAGAAATTAAAGCGACTTAGAGCGCGAAACAAAGGCGCGATCCTTTATCAAGCTTCCGAAAATATCTTGCTTGAGACTTACGCCAACTTTGTGCTCAATCAATCTGCTCCACTAACAATGCGCGAGGATGACGAAGTCGATCTGACGCTGCCGCCAGCGGTGGTTAAATCTCCTGGAGATCTTTTGGTCATCATCACGAATATTCTGCAACAGCCAACGAGCACGCCCGAGGACAGCGCCTTCGTCGCCTCAACGCGATCTGCAAACTTTTCTCCTGGAGTACACACACTGCAAATCACGAAGATTCTTATCGAACCTGCAGGACCGGGGCACACTCAGCCGATCCAAAGGAGAGTGCCTGCCTACGAACTTACTTACGAGGTGAGATTTACAAGCATGCCTCAGCTTCAGGGAAGAGCAACTCAACCCTAACAAAGGGGTAACGATGATGTTGTCGCGTCGATTTCTCAAACATGCAATCACGCCATTGGTGTCGCTGGTCTGCGTCCGGAAGGCTGGAGAATGAAGCGGAGGGAGAGATGAAAACTTTGAACCTGAGAAAACTCACGCGCATTCATTGGTTGCTGCTCGGCCTCGCAGTGTTGAGCGCAGTGTTCTTATTCACCACCCACCCGCGCTATCACGTCGCGACGTTGGCAGCGGCTTTGCCACCCCAGAAGCGGACCGGTCCGATCACTATCGGTCCGTCGAATCAGATCACTGTTAAGCAAGTCCGCAAGCCGGCGTGCAGCCCGGCAAAGATCAAGAAGGTGCTCGCCCTGGCCAAGCGGGGGCGCGAACCCAAAGAAGGGGACGATTTTGAATTCATCGACTGTTCCCTGACGCTCACCCGCGAGGATGTCCTGAAGGGGCCGATCACCAAGCGTCTCATCTTCGAAGGCACAAACGGGTCCGACTTAACGGTGGATTGCAACGGCGCAACCATCGACGGCGGCCCCAAAACGCCCAACTTTGACCCAAACCCAGACACGGCGTGGTATATGGTGGAATTCTTATCTAAGTACTTAGAGTACTCGGAAACGGGCGGGCTCTGGCAGCCCCCGGTGAACGTCACGGTCCGCAACTGCAGGATCAAGGGCGCCGTATCCATCGCGGGCATGGCGGGCAGACGGTTTCTGGATTCTTCCCGGCACAAAGGTCATGCGGAGCGCGCCCGCAACAACGCGCCGCGCAATATTGTCTTCGACCGCGTCATCATCGACGGGCAGGGGAATCGCATTCCGCTCTATATCTACCCAGGCGTCAGCTATTTCAAGATGCTCGACTCCGAGATCACGGGCAAAACCAACAGCGTGAATATTTATCTGGACGCCGAGTCCTATCGCAACACCTTCCGCAACAACTACATCCACGCTTCGGGGGGGGACGTGAATTGATGGCCCTGGACGGCTCCAGCTATAACACCATCATCAACAACCGCTTCTCCGCCATCAACCAAGGCGGTATCTACCTCTATCGCAACTGTGGCGAAGCTTCAAACAAGAAGAAGGGCGATGGCGCAGTCCGCCATTTCACGCCCGTCGGAAACACCATGATCAACAACGTCTTCTACTATGACCGGTCCTGCCCGTCGATTATGGTGGGTTCACGCCAGGGCAACGGCGACAAGGACTCGTGCAGCATTGGAGATCGCCCCTACTGCGACCACGACAACGGCTATCCATTTGGCAGCAGCGCCAGCGACTACGACTATGCGAGGTTCAACGCCGTGATGCAGAACCAGGTCTACAGAGGCGTGCATTCGGTCAGCGACATGTTCAAGGCCGGCAATCCCCCCGACATCAATACGCTCAACTATATCGAGTACAACGAGACCGTCGACCGGGCGATACGGCGCAAAGCGGGCTGCTACATCAGCGACGGCTATCCGTATTTCATCCTGGACAGGGATTTCGTCAACCTCTTCCACAGTGCCCCCAACGGCGAACCGGTCTGCCGCGGCTACCGCCTAACCTGCAACGACGGCGTGCTTACACAATCGAGCGATTCCACGTGCCAAGTGAGCCAGGTGGGCCACGTGGACTTCGATTGCCACGCAACCGCCGACAACAAGGGCTGCGAGAAAACAGTCTCTGTTCCGCCGGGTAAGAAGATCGTTGGGGTCAAGGCCGCCTGCAACCTGGAGTTCGGCACGGTGTCTGAGACTGACCTGAACGGGGTGCGCCCCAACTCCGTCAAGGTGCTGCGCGCTTCGGATGACGTATCGAAGGGAAGCTGTACTCTCGGTCGCACGAGCATACGCAGCGGTGAGGCTGCGATCCGCGGCATCATCGGGCTGAACCCCGTTCCCATCGGGCTGAGTTCCCTTGGGTTGAATCGCGTTTTGATCGGCTGCCGCGAGCAGGACGAGAACGGCGGCGATTGTCACATCAAGGTGAGGTTCTACTATCGATAAGCGCGAACTCCTTTGCCGGATTGGTGCACTGGCGCGGCTTGAAACATAGATCGGAGATTCCAATGAAAAATAATCGTTCTCGAATTTTGACGCGAGCTGATCAGCGCGGATTTACGTTGATCGAAATGCTCGTAGTGATCGTGATCGCCATCATCGCGGTGCTGATCGGGCTGCTGCTGCCCGCTGTGCAGAAGGTCAGGGAGGCGTCAAACAAGAAATGTTCCGACAACTACTTGAAACAAATCAGCCAGGCAGAAAGCTCCCACTTTGCCAAGCATCGAGTTTACACCGCTTCTCTTGATGCACTTGGCCTGAAGCGGCAGAAATGTGGATACAACTACTCGATAGGATTAGGCGGCAAAGGTCAGCAATTCGTCGTGAGAGGTGCACCCGCCGCGCCCGGGGTCACGGGCAGTCAGGATTGCAGCATTGACCAGACCAATCGTCCGATAATCTGCAAACCCAATCCTCAGGCGGACGCCGGGCGGCGTCAGATGTTAGCCGGCATAAACGCACGGGTCCCGAGCATCGTCAGCTCCTTACGCTCCAGAGTCCCGCACACCAGCGAAGACCTCGTGCGAGGGCTGCAAGCAAAGAACGCCCTCAGAGATGCGTTCAAGCGGGTCGATGTTAATGGCGACGGAGAGGCGACACTCGAAGAGATCTCGAATGTGAAGGACGATAAGACTGGAGCCTTGGCTAAGCTGCTCCCACTGATTAGACAGAGAATGCAACTTGGCCTCGCTGGTGAAGATGTTAAGACAATTCCGGGCGTTAGGTTTTCGGCGCTGCAACACTCGGAGAGATTTTCGGAGGTGGAAATCAGAAGGGTGGTCCCCAGGTAGAGATACGGAGCAAGTATGAAGGAAGCTGTCGGTTTTCCCGGCGCGCAAGGAGCGACAACTATGACCAGGAACCGCATTCTCGTCGTCTTAATCGGAGCGCTCGCTTTGATAGCCATGCCCGCCGTCTCGGTGGGCGCGCCGCCCGCTGCCAAGCAATGGAGCGTCGACAAAACAGACCAGATTGGCTACGAAACGGATTACGTGCTTTACAACTTGGGCAGCCAGCTTGGTTATGAGAACCGCACCTTCGGAGTTGACCTCGGAAGGGGCGCCAGAGGCGGGTTTTTCGCATTCCTGCGAAAAGCCCCACCCGGAAAACGCGACCGTCGATTGGGTCCTATCGCCAGTGACGATAACGTTGCGATCTTCAACACCAAAACGCTTCGCTATCTTAAGTTCTATCCCCGCGGTGACGTGAAGGCTGAGCTTGAGTGGTCCAACACGCCCGTTTACGAATGGCAGATTCAAGACCAGTCGGCCTCCGGCGGGCGCGTTCACTTCGCACTCTTCAACAGTCGCGTGAAAAAATATCTCGTATATAAAGTCCAGAACTACGGTATCAACCTGGGCTGGCTCGTCGATACGTCTCCTCAACCACAATCGTTTAGCCTCGCGATGAGAGCGCAGCAGATCACTAATGGTTGGGTGCCCTACCTCGGCACTTTCGGCCAGAACGTAAAGGGCAACTTGATTAGCGTGCAGAACGCGAGCCAGAACGCGACGCTAATGTTCGTGAAGCCGGGCCAATCGACCAATAACTGCTCAGATCCGAATGCGACGGTGCGCGTCGTTCCCCGCGGAATGATGACTGCCGATCAGATGAAGACTCTCTACAGATCGGCGACACCAAGGCTGCCGGTCAGTTTCCTCGCCTGCCTCACAACGCCGGCGATGCAGTCGACGCAGTCGATTACCGTCACGTTCTTAAACATCACCTATAAGTTGGATCCCTGATCTTCGATGCGGTCAGAGTTCTCAGCCTTGAGGCCGACCTTGGAGACAGGAGAGGAGATCGTGATGACAAATTCAATTGTGAGATACAAAACCAGGAACAGTCGCTTATTGCTTTTGAGTCTCATCTGATCATATGGGCATCAACCATTAGAAGACGGCGAGGTAACTTATGCACAAAAAATTGATCCGGTTTGCGTTGTTGATTGCTGTTTGTTCGCTGGTTGCTGGGGCGGGAGTCAATCCCCCGAGAAGAGCCAGAGCGATCGGCAGTACACCGAATTCTACGCTCGGAGTCATGGGCTATCCCTCGTGCAAGGACGGAACTATCGGATCCTGCACTATCAATGGTAAGCCTGGGACCCGGCAATGCATCAATGGCCGATTCGGACCTTGTACTGAGAAAGAGCCTAAACCGCCGACGGGACCGACAGTGTCCGGCACCGTCCAGGCAAAGTACTACATCCTTTCGGTTATTTACGCACCTCCAGGTACGAAAGGTGGCAACAGCAGTAGCTCAGTAAAATATGGCCGTGCTAGCACAACGGGGACGACCGTGTCATCAAGCAGTTCCTTCAAGGACAGCGGCTCCGTCTCCGTATCCGCTGATGGCGGCATAGTGAAGGGAAGTGAGGTCAGTTATGAATACAGCCGAAATACGAAAGAGAGCGACTCGCTTGACATTAAGAAATCTGCCTCGACAGAGATCAACAAACCCGGCCCCTCCGTCGACGGAATCGATCATGATCGCGATGAAATTTGGTTGTGGCTCAATCCGACGCTTAAACTTACTCTGAGACCGACGTCGGTATCTTGGACGGTGGATAATAGCCGCGACGCAGTTATTAAACCCGTTTTTGCGGGTGATCTGAGAAACCCCTCCAGAATGGCCCCAGGCGTGGCTGAGACGCTGCGAAACCACGGGATTACGACACAAGATTTTCCGGAAATATTGAAGGCCGATCCGTTTGCAACACGAAGCGGGCCCTTAGGTGATTTACCGCAACAAAGGTTCACTTTCCTTGACCGCAGGCGGTTCAAGTCTTTAGGTTTGACATTCCCGTACCAGCCGCCTTTTGCGCCTGGAGACAAGCCAACGACGCTCACATTCAAGCTCGAAAATTCCACTACCGAATCTTCCGCCTCCTCAGTGGAGACAGCGCATACCGTGGGACTCAAGGCGTCTGTCGGATTCGACGTACCCCTCAAACCAAAGCTAAAGGTGGAGGGCAAGTTGACATGGACGAACAGCACTACCAACTCCACTTCGGCCGACGCAAAGGAGTCTGCCTCGGTGACCATCGGTGGACCCTCGTTCGGATACACCGGACCGACTGACATCAGGGTTTACTATGACGTGCTCTACAAGACATTTCTTTTCGTACCAATAGAGTCAGGGCTTCAGCCTTCTCTGCAAGGAGTGGTGACCAGGAACTCAAAAAGGGCCGTTGGTGGAAAGGAGGTCGTGGTCGTCGCAAACGGGGTCAAATACCGCACCTTTACTAATGCCAAAGGAGAGTACCGTATTTTCGACAAGATATCTGGCCCGGTTCAGGTCCATGTGGGCGGCGTAACGAAACGGCTACCACTACTTACCCCACTTCTACGGACAAAGGCCGATATTGTGGCGCCTTAGCCTCGCAGGCTCAGCCGGAAGGGAGCATTCATCATGAAACGCACATACAGTTTGCTCACGCCATCCAAGGTGGCGGCACTCATCTTTGTTTGTCTCACGGCGATCCAAATTCCCGGCAGGACCAACCACGAGACAGGCGACTTCAGCCAGGCACAATTAGTCTCGCTTGGCATCCTCCCTTTTCAAGACGAAAGCGGCATGAACGCCCCCGCGCCCCTGGGCCAGAAGATCGCAAAAGATCTACAGCAGAAGTTAGCCGTCAAGTACAAGGATGTGCTGCCCCGAATGCTCAACGCAGGCCTTGATCCTGCGGCGTCGGCGGCGATGAATGTCGAGCAGGTGGTCACGCTGGGTAAGCAGCACGGAGTCAAGTTTGTCGTTCGGGGCGGCCTGCTGGCTATGACAACCGAAAACGCCGGCGAACAAACGAAGATCGGCGTACAGCTTTATGCAAGCATCACTTCCGTGGATTCTGCCAGCGATATCAACGTGCGGGCTGAAGGCAGCGGCACGCAGAAGGGACCGGTTGCCGAACTTTCGTCAGTTGACCTTAATACTGCTGGATTTCGGGACTCTGCTTTGGATCAGGCGCTCTCCGCAGCCACGGAGCAACTCGCAAGTTCGATCCATGACGCAATTACCGCGTCGGCCTCGACGAGTGCGGCAACCATAAAGCCGACGACTGACAGTTCTGATGGGACGGCCGAGACTGAGGCTGCGCAAGCTGCGGCTGCCGACCAGGAACTACAGCAACTTATTGCTCAGGCTGAGTCGACTCTTGCCGGCAATCCGAACAGCAGTACTGAAAACATTAACGCTCTTCGGCAAGCCCTCGAGGGTTTGAAATCGGCGCTCGCTGCAAAAGCCAGCAGTTTGCAGGAGAACAAAGACCCCAGCGCGGCTGACCAGGAGATCGCTACGCGCAAACAGGAGATGCAGACAGCGCTCGCGAATCTCACGGCGGAGGCGTCTGCCAGTGACACTTCTACCCAGATTGAGCAACCTAGTGGCGAGAAAAAGAGTCTCCTCGCGCGCATCGGTGACTTTGCCGGCGAGGCTACCAGCCTGCTGCAAAAAATCCAGGAGTTACGCTCAACTCTGCGTAGCCTGCGGGAAGATCAATCCGCTAATCAGGGTGCGCCTGAAGATCCGACGAGTCCCCAGGATTCCGAGGCACAAACCGAGGAAACGAGTGGAGAAGTGACTGGCACCGTCAGTGAGGACGGCAATCCCGTTGGCGGAGCCGTCGTCACCACTCCAGAGACCGGCGATAGCGCCACGACCGATAGCAATGGCATGTTTACTTTGAAAGGTCTCAAAACGGGTAGATTGGTCCAACTAACTGTCACAAAAAATGGCCGAACTATCGGCAGGGGACAGGTCGACGTGCTCGGCGGGCGCGCTGCAATAGCGGATTTCCAAACCACATCGATGCCCGGCGGAAGGATCCCCGTCACCGCGATGCCTGGGGTGCTTACCTCAACCAAAGTAGGCAATCGCGCCAATATTCCGGGCCTCAAAACCGGCACTCTGAAGGGAGTGGTCAGAGATGCGATTGGCCGGCCGGTGCCGTTTGCGCTGGTTCAGGTGCCCGGCGTCGGCATGGCACGCACCAACGCCCAGGGACAATACTCATTCGTGAACGTTCCGGTTGGCACTCATCAGCTAACAGTGCGGCAGAGTGGGATGAAACCAAAGTCTGCGCAGGTAACGGTAGCAGCGCAAACAACCGCTGAGTCGCGGACTCAATTTGCGCCCGCGGACACGATCGGGCGAAGCCGCCAGTCGCTTATTCAGGTTAGTGCGGGGACGGTGTTGCGCGGAACTGTTCTCGATAATCAAACTCATCCGCTAGCCGGCGCCAAAATCTCGGTAATTCAGGCGGAGACAACAGTCTCAGTGCTTACCGCACCAACGGGGAATTATGAACTGCGTAATCTGAAGCCAGGGTCATACACAGTCTCGGTCTACAAGGTCGGCTACCAGGTTGCGAGTCAGGCCGTCACTCTGAAAGCGGCAGCATCTGAACAACGCAACTTTCGACTTAGCTCATTAGCTTCCGCGGCGGTGAATAAGCTGATCAAAAACGCGATTGCGAGCCAAGGGGAGGTTCGCGGAGTGGTGCGAACCCAGACCGGCACGCCGATCGCAAACGCCAGCATTGAAGCAAGATCAGCGGGGAGACCATTTCTCATTGCCAGGGCGTTAACAAATTCCAGAGGAGAATATGCGCTAAGGCTGGCTGAGGGCCGCTACGATTTGAAGGCCAGGCAGCAATCATTTCAGGATGACAACCACACAGTATCGGTTCGCGCTGGTGGCGCAAATCGCGCGGACTTCGAACTCCGACAGACGAGAACCAGCACAACCGGCAATGTAGTCGGCACCACCACACTTCGTCCACCGGTAATACTAAAAGGACAACTAGCGGGCCGAGTCACAGATGGCAACGGTAAGCCGGTTGCCGAAGCCATCATTGCCCTCCAAAGACAGCGACGCACCACCACGGATCAGAATGGAAACTACACAGTGGCTCAGCTGACGCCGGACAGTTATCGGATCACGGTGGTCAAGGCGGGCTTTACCCAAGAAGAGAAAACGATCGATGTTCGCGGTGGCATCTCGACACGCCAGGACTTTGTGCTGAAAACCGCGGGAGGCGTCGTCAGGGACATTGGCAGGCTATCAACGGCTGGAGTTGTTCTGACAAGAAGTGGCCGGATCACCGGCCGAGTTATTGATGGCAAAACGGGAGCGCCTCTAGCGGGCGTGAACGTCTCGATTGCCGGCCAAAGATCAACCACAACCGGTGCGAACGGAAGTTACGATTTCACCAACGTCGCGCCCGGAACCTATCAGGTCACTGTCAGGAAGAGCGGTTTCACCGAGGGTCAGAAGAGCGTTGCTGTTCGAGTGGAAACCGTTTTTGCGAACTTCGCATTGACTTCAACGTCAGTCCGACCGAATACCATTTTACGAAGGCCATAAGCAGCGGTGCTACGGAGTCATCACCAGAAGGAGAGAACATGATGAGACGCACAAGCGCGATTGTGTTGGTTGTTGCAGCTATCGGTATGATGCCGCTTATGGACGCGCTCAGCCAGAGGCAAGTCGACTCTCGAACAGCAGCGAGATCGACGACAATCAAGCGCGTTCAGGTGAATGCACAAACCATCAAAGCTCTCCCGAGCGGCAAAAGGTACGTTGTGGACTTGACTCAACGTGGCGTGGTTTACGAGCTCGACTCCAAAACGAGCCGGATAGATTTCAGCAGGGTCATGGTCCGTACTGCCCAGGGTGAAGTTACGATCGGCTCCTACTTGGAGAAAGCGCTTCGCCGGGGCAAGCTGCCGTCGCTTAAGAACTCTTCTTTAACCCTCGTTCTCGGAAATCGGGCCACGAGAACCATTCAGACTCCGCTCACGAACGGATTGAACGAAATAGTATGCCCAGAGGGAAATCCCGATTACTGCTGGTGTACGGGCGAAGAGGACTGCCAGATTATGGTGGATAAGATCTGCGGTAGGTTTATCTGTGGCAAGCTTCCAGATCGACCCCCTTATTGCCAGTGTGAGCCCGGCGCCTAAGTCGTAAAAACCGCAACACCGGATAGCTGTCGCATCGCGCAGCATGGTGCTCAGAGAAATTAACGAGATAAAGATTCTTTGTATTGTTCTGGCTACGGTTTTTTTGGCTGGCTGTTACACGACTGGTAGTCAATCATCGACCATTCCACAATCCAACGCCACGCCAGACTCGAAGAATACTCAAACATTCGTATGGGCCGAAACTGGCTTGTCTCTCGCTTTGACGGAAGGGTGGCGCATGGACAGCGAGATCGATGACAACAGTCAGAGAAGAATCATCGGACCCGACAACTCGCGATTCTCGGTCTGGGTCACAACTTATGAGTCGAAGTTTGGTAATCGCTCGATCGAGGACGAAACGAATAATTTCTATAAGACTCACGAAAACTCTGGAGAAGAAGATCTTCGCTATCTGGAAGTTGACGGTGTAAAAGGCGTTCACTACCTGCGTGACGAAAAGGGTTGGGACGAGAATTATCAACCTCAAGATCAGAAACACATTACCTGGATCGCTCAACGTAAGTACAACGGTACACGACAGATTATTAATGTGACGCTATCGTCGCCCTCCAGGAATTTCGCGAAACATCGCGAGACGCTTTATTGGTTGCTTCAGTCGATTAGGTTTCGAACGGGAAAGAGCCCTGACTAACAACACCGGCACCGATTCAAGAGGAGGGACGACGGCGTCACCTTTGTCCTCGTCGCGAGTTGAAATGCCGGAAGTGCGAAATAATCCCGGCGACTTCACAAGACGGTGCGTGCTGACCAACACAATAAGATCCTGGCAATCGGCATCGGAGCCATTTCGGCGATATTCTTCTTTACGTTCGCTCTGTTACTGTTCGTAAGCGCCGGTGTGTTCGTCGCTCTCGGGATAACTTTTGCCAATGAAACCGGCGACAGCCAGCAAGCTGGGATAGGAATACTCGGTGGTGTTTTCGCAATCGTTTTTTACGTAGTGCTTGGACTTATCTTTGTTTTACCTACGGCCGTGGCGAGCTGGAAACTCTTTAAGCGCCGGGAGAGGGCACGATCGTGGGGTATCATCGCTGCGATTCTGGTCACCCCGATACTGCCGCTCGGAACGATCTTAGGCATTTACGGTTGGTGGTTTTTCTTCAGCGCGGAAGGTAAGCTCTTCTATCTCAATTTCAAATCGGAAGCAAACTAAAGCTCTTCAGGCCAACTCGTGCCGTGGACTAATTGCGGATCGGTACTGGCCGACAGATCTATTCGTCGAATCAACAGGCTCGTTCCTGGCTCGGCCACCGTCGCGCCGCAAAAGTTGACCGGCGTTACAAAAACTAAAGCCCGCTCAAGTCTAACGCTGAGCGGGCTTCGTTAAATAATCCCGGCGACTTCCTACTCTCCCACCCAGTTACCCGCGCAGTACCATCGGCTCCAGCAGGCTTAACTTCCGTGTTCGGGACTGGGCAAGCCACTGAGGAAAATCACGCCGCACTAATCAATTGGGGCCCAGCCGCTACTCGATCTATAATCGCCACAATGAAGTTTGAGTGGGATCCTCACAAAGCGAAGCTCAATCTTCGCAAGCATTGCGTATTTCACGGGAAGCTGAACACTCATTTCACGGGAAGCTGAACACCTGTTTCACGGGAAGGTGAACACCCGTTTCACGGGAAGGTGAACACCTATTTCACGGGAAGGTGAACACTTTT
>Ga0187892_10003797_pt1 | contig 26788 bp, 28 predicted proteins | sample MA1701073metaG_FD_139345 | JGI IMG/M metagenome (GOLD analysis project Ga0187892, IMG submission 139345) | Bio-ooze microbial communities from a basaltic lava cave in the Kipuka Kanohina Cave System on the Island of Hawaii, USA - MA170107-3 metaG ... | reverse complement strand
CCGGCGATTCCGCAAGACCGTGATTTGTTCCAGGCGCGGCCGGGCGCTGCGCCGACCGGCGTTCAGATCCAGCCGACCCAGCCGGGTTTCAGCCGGTTGATCCAGTAGCGGAACGCCGCGCCGGCGTTGCTGGTGAGATCGCTCTTGCCGCGGATCGCCAGCGTGCGGTCGAGCTCGTAGACGCGCGGCACGGCGGTCGCGATCCGGAATGACGCGCAGGCGGCATCGTCGAGACCTTCGAGCACGCGGGCGATACCGCGGATGGCGCTGGTGTGCGCCACCACCAGCACGTCGCGCTCCGCGCGGATCGCGGGCGCAATATGCTCGTGCCAGACGGGTGCTACCCGTTCGGCCGCCGCCTTCATGCTTTCGCTGCGCGGCTGCTGCGCATCGGGAATGTCGGGCAGTCGCGCCACCTGTTCGAGGAACCGCGGATCGCTGTTGTCGAGCAGCGGCGGAACCGTGTTGTAATCGCGACGCCACAGGGCGACCTGTTCGTTGCCGTGACGCTCGACCATGGCGATCCGGCTTTCGCCCTGCAGCGCCCCGTAATGCCGTTCGTTGAGGCGCCAGTCCTTCACGACGACGGTGTCCTTCGTCTTCATCTCCCCGAGCACGAGATCCAGCGTCTGCAGGGCGCGGATCAGCCGCGACGTCAGGATGAGATCGAACTGGAAGTCCGCGGCGGCGAGAACCCGGCCGGCGACACGCGCCTCGGCCATGCCGGCGGCGCTGAGCGGCGTATCGGCCCAGCCGGCGAAGCGGGTTTCTTCGCTGAGGACGGTCGTGCCGTGGCGCAGCAGAACCAATGTTGGCATCGTCGCTTGTTTCTGCAATTTTGTAGGCTCCATTCATAACCGATTGTCCGGCCCATGAAAATCGCCGCTTCGGGTGCGTCGGCGCCGCGCGATGCCGCCGCGCAGCCCCGCTCGCAACGGGTCTGGCTGCTGATCGACGACCGGCCGGGACATCGCACCCAAGTCGTCGGTCTTGCACGTCTCCTGGGCCTGGCGGCGACCGAAAAGCGGCTTTCGTTCCGACCGATCAACGGGCTGCCCAATAGACTGCTCGGCGCAACCCTCGCGACGCTCGACCGAAGCGCCAGCGATTCGCTCGCTGCGCCCTTCCCCGACCTGGTCATCGGCATGGGACGGCGCGTCGTGCCGGTCGCTCGCTGGCTGCGGCGCGCGAGCGGCGGTACGACGCGGATCGTGCTGCTCGGGCGCAAGGCCGCGAACGACATGCGCGATGTCGATCTCGGCGTTGCCTGCGCGCATTTCGGCCTGCTGGCCAACCCGCGACTGCTCGAAGTCGCGGTGCCGCCGACCCAGGTCGATGCGGCGCTGCTGGCCGAAGCGACCGCCGCGCGACCCGATCTCCTCGCCGGCTCGAAACAGCCGCGCGTTGTCCTGCTGGTCGGCGGCCCGACCGTGCTGCACCGGTTCGATGCCGACATCGCCGCCACGATGGCGACATCGGTCGCAGCGGCGACGCGCGCGCTCGACGGAACGCTCGCCATCGTCACGAGCCGCCGCACGCCGGTCGACGCAGTCGGAGCGATGCGGCGCGCAGCACCGGAGGCGCACCTGCACATCTGGCAGCGCGACCGCGCCGACAATCCCTATCTCTCGTATCTCGCGGCCGCCGACCGGCTGGTCGTGACCGGCGAAAGCGAGTCGATGCTGGCGGAAGCGGCGGCAACCGGGCGACCGCTGACGATCTATCCGCTGCCGCCGCGCCGCGAGCGGCTGAAGGAGCGCATTGCGGGCCGACTGCGACGCTGGGCGGACAAGCCCGGCGCGCCCGGCGCCGTCGGTCGCAGCATTATCGGCGGCGGCTGGCTGACGCCGCCGCGCGACATCGGGCACATGCACGGGGTGATGGTCGGGCAGGGGCTCGCTTCTCTGTTCGACGGAACGATCAACGCGCGCGAACCGCGCCGGCGCGACGATATCGGGCGCGTGCGCGAACGTGTCGCCGCCCTGCTCTCGGACGGAAGGGCAAGCGCCTCCTGAACGAACGCCGATCCGAACGGTCGGGGCGTTAGTTTACCGGCAACCGCTCGATCAATCTCGAGACGCCGTACGCCGATAGATGTGCGTGGTCGACAAACAGCGCGAACACCGCGAAGTCGGTGCCGCGCTGCTGCGATTCCTGCATGGCGACATCTCCGATACTGACATAGTCGAAGCCGGCTTCCTGCGCGAGCCGGGCAAGCCGTCGCGTTTCATCCAGGAACAGTTCGCGACCGGCACCGCGAGTTCCCTCGAAGCGGGTCAGTTGCGGGATTATGTTGTAGATGTAGGGTGCAAAAACGATCGTGATTTCGACACCGCCATTGTCGGCCGAGAACTCTTTCAACCAGGCCACGACTTCTTCCGGCGTGCTGAACGTATCCGCCGGCTCGAAATCGTTCTCGCAGTAAACATAAATGACCCGCACGATCTGGCCCCGGTAGCGCTCCGCCGCCTTCTGCAGATTGCATATCGCATCGGCGCCCGTCGCGCCGTTCATGCCCAGGTTGACGTACTGGACGGCAGCGTTTCGGCGTTGGAGCTGCGAGGCAATCGTCTCGGCATCGTCAATCATCGATCCCACGGCGACCGAGTCGCCCGCGATCAGTATCTTTCGTTCCGCGGTCACTGCCGGCAGCGTTATCCGTTCGCCGTTCGCGTTGGTCGTAAATTCGCTGACGTTCACGCCATAGGTATAGATAAAGTCCTGAATACTCGGCGGCAGCTCGGCATTCCGGTCGTAGAAGACACTCGGCGGATCGAACCGATCGTAGTCGCCTGTGCGAACGTAGGTGGTGTACTTGGCGAGACCGGGCTTCTGTTCCAGACATTCATCCCCGTCTCTCGTATTGATCGCCACGGCGTCGTACACGAGTTCGGATTTGAATGGCACGTTTCCCATGCCGACACCGGCGTCCAGCATTTCGGGTATCAGCGCCTCGATCTCGGAGCGGGTGGCGATCGGCAAGGCGCTCTCCGAAACGTGACGGGCTGGCACGGCCATCCGGTAGAGCCTGAAAATCAAGCTCTGATCGAATTTCTGCCAGCTGACAATGCTGAACAAACCCTCCGTCAGAAGGATAGCTGCGACGATGATGATCGCGAAGCCTGTCGCGGCGACGAGGATTTGCCTCATTCCCACGTTCTTCGTGTTCCGTGAAACCACCGAATCCTCCGATTGAGCAAGCCAGATTGGAGTGATGCCGAAGCTTGGCGGGCGCGGTTGCGAACGGTGCTGGGTATCAACCACTCCGAGCTACGGCGGAGAGACTGCGCTTCGGCCGCGCCCCGGTTAGGCGCCATTAGAAACATCAAATATTAGTGAAGTAACAACTCGGTGTCACGGTTGGTCTTCGGTCGCAGACGCGGCGGCGCGGGCCGGCCAGGTGGCTTGCCCAGTTCCGCGCAGCTACCCAAGCGCCGCGTGACGAACTCCCAATTGGCCTGAAGGAAGCCCGCACCCGAATCGAGCGCCATACGCTTCCCGTTAACCGCCGGCACCGGGTAACTGGCCGTGAAGCGCGACACAATGTTGCCAGCGTCGAACATAGCTGGGCACACATCGTCTCTTGTCAGCGCAGTCTCGCTGAAGCATCATAAGTTGAAATTTTCTTGACTAAGACAAAATTGAGGGTCAATGGGTTACGGCCTGCACGAGCGTTTTGACCGCGCCGGTGCTGTGAGGCACAGTTCCGACCGGACGTTTGGCATCGTTTTCGCAGTTTTCTTCACTGTGGTCGCGTTATTTCCCGTTGTGGGCGGCGGGCCGCCGCGGGTATGGTCGCTTGTTGTTGCCGGCCTCTTTCTGGCAATGGCGTTCGGCGCCCCGCGCTACCTTGCGCCATTTAACCGTCTGTGGCAGCGATTTGGCGAACTCCTGCATCGCATCATGAGTCCACTCATTCTCGGCGTGATCTTCTTCATTGCCGTGGCCCCGATTGCCTTGATCATGCGGGTTTTGGGCAAGGATCCGCTTAGCCGGAAGCTGAGTTCGGCTGCCGAAACCTACTGGACGCCGCGCGATCCGATAGGTCCACCGCCTCAATCGATGCGCAACCAGTTCTAGCTCGAAGGAAACGAACACAAATGGAATTCATTCAAGAACTCTTCCGTTTCCTCGTTGTGCGACGACGGATTTGGTTGTGGCCGATCATTCTCCTCATGGTTGCCGTGGGCGGACTGCTTGTTGTTGCCCAGGGAACCGCGATCGGACCTTTCATCTATACGATCTTCTAATCGCTCAATCAGTTATGCGAATTCTTGGTATCTCGGCGTTTCACCGTGACAGCGCCGCGGCACTGCTGATGGACGGCCGCATTGTGGCGGCCGCATCGGAAGAGCGTTTCAGCCGCGTCAGGCACGACGCACGGTTTCCCGAGGCTGCCATCGCCTATTGCCTTGAGTCGGCCGCGTGCGGTCTCGACGGTATCGACTTTGTTGCCTTCTATGAAAAGCCGTTCATCAAGTTCGAGCGGCTGCTCGATACGTATGTAGCCTATGCGCCGCGCGGCTTCCCGTCGTTCAAGTCGGGGGTACCGACATGGCTGCAGGAGATCCTGTTTCAGAAGGGCGCTCTGAAAAAGAATCTGCATTCGCTCGCCGGCGACAAACCATGGCAGGGCGAGATTCTCTTTGCCGAGTATCATCAAAGTCATGCCGCAAGCGCTTTCTATCCCTCGCCATTCGAGACGGCGGCCGTGCTGACCGTGGACGGGATTGGCGAATGGACGACCACCGCGTGCGGGATCGGTTCGGGCAACACTCTCGACATCGTGAAGGAGATTCATTTCCCGCACTCGCTAGGATCGCTCCGCGCCGCGTTTGCCGACCATCTCGGATTCAACGCGGAAGATGGCCAGCACAAGTTGATGGGGCTGGCTCCCTATGGCGAACCGAAGTACGCTGGCCGCATCATGGAGCATCTGATCGACGTGAAGGCGGATGGGTCATTCCGCCTGAACATGGACTATTTCGACTACTGCGTCGGCGCCCGCATCACGAACCAGCGATTTGCCGAGTTCATCGGTTCTGCGCGCCGCGAGCCGTCGCAGTCGCTGGAGCAGCAGCATTTTGATCTCGCGGCATCCATCCAGTCGGTGACCGACGAGGTGATCATTCGCCTGGCGCGCGGCGTGAAGACCGAAACCGGCGCACGCAACCTGTGCATGTCGGGCGATCTCGCGCAGAACTGCATCGCCAACGGCAGGCTGTCGCGCGAGGCGCTGTTTGACGCGCTATGGTTCCAGCCCGCCGCAGGCGATGCAGGCGGTGCGCTCGGATCGGCTTACTGCGCCTTTCACCGTTTCCAGGAGAAGCCCCGCACGGTAGAACCCGGCGACAGCATGGCGGGCGCCTATCTCGGCCCCGCCTTCGACCAGCGCGAGATCGAGGAACGGTTGACCGCCGCAGGCGCCCGGTTCGAACGGCTCGATGGCGACCAGCTGTTCGACCGAGCGGCGCAGGCGCTGGTCGATGGCCGGTCGGTCGGCTGGTTTCAGGGCGGCATGGAGTTCGGACCCCGCGCTCTGGGCGCACGGTCCATCCTTGCGGATGCGCGCCAGCCGGGCATGCAGAAGGCCCTCAATCTCGGCATCAAGAACCGGCAGTCGTTTCGTCCTCTCGCGGTGTCGGTGCTGCGCGAGAAGGCCGGCGACTGGTTCGAGCTGCACCAGGACAGCCCGTATCTGCACCTGGCGGCCACGATCCGGCCGGAACGACGGCGGGCGACGGCGGATAGCGGGCCGGGTCCGGTCGGCATCGAACGATTGAACCGGCTTCGATCAGAGATTCCCGCCGTCACGCATGTCGATCACTCGGCGCAGATCCAGACAGTCGATAAACGGATGAACCCTCGCTTTCACGCCCTGCTTACCGCCTTCGACGCCAAGAGCGGTTGCCCATTGCTCGCCAACATGCCCTTCAGCAGACGCGACGAACCGATCGTCTGCACACCGGAAGACGCTTTCGAATGCTTCATGGGAACCGACCTAGAATGCCTGGCAATTGGCGACTGCTTCCTCACAAAGGGTCAACAGGACCAGGCTCTGAGAATGAGCTACAACGGTGCATTTGAGTTGGAATAACCGATGACCAAACGCGGCAGAATCATCAGCTTAATCATCTCTATTTGTATCTTCGTGGCCGGTATCGAAGTTGCCCTGCGATTGCTGCCACAGGCCGTTCCGCTCGAGCTGCTCCAGCATTTCCATGAGGAGCTGCGGCTCGCGGTAGCGGTGAAACGTGACTTGCCGAACCGGACTGACATCAGTTCGATTGAGCGCGACGACGGTGGACCGCCTTTCTGGAAGTATCGCGCCAATGAAAGCGTAAGCATGGATTTTGGCGACGAAGGCGCGACAGTGACGATCGTCACGGACGAGCTCGGCTTCTGCAATCCATCCACCAGCGCCTATAGCCGAAACACCATCGAGATTCTGGCAATCGGCGACTCGCTGACATGGTGCACGGCGGTTCCGTCCGACAAGACCTGGATCGAGTTCACCGGCATCGAACTCGGTCGGAGCGTCTACAATCTGGGATATCCTGGCATTGGCCTGTACGAGTATCTCGTGATCCTGCGCACCTTCGGGCTGGCGAAATCACCGGACATGGTCATCATGAATTTCACCGAAGGCAACGACCTTCGGGATGCTTTGCGCTACTGGCGTTTCAAGACGTCTGCATCCGCCGACGTCGAAGACACTACCGTCGATCACAGCAGCTTGACGAAGATCATTGGACCGCACAGCTACACGTACAATCTCGTCCTCGCGATCATCCAAGAATGGATGTTTCCGCACGCGGTCGAGGTCGGTCCGCAGAACACCGTTGCCGATTCGAGACTGGCATCGATCGACCGGAAGTCGCTGAATTTCCGCTACACGCTGGACTTCGGAAATGTCGAGGTGCCGTTCAACATTCGCAATGCCGACAAGGATGAGCTGCAGCATGCGATCGTGGTCGCCGAGGGCTTGGTGTCGTTCGACGTCTTCGACGATGCCTTCGCCGAGTTCGCCAAGCTGGCGGAGGAATACGACTTCATTCCCGTGATTACCTACAGCCCCTCGGCGAACACCGCCTATGAACGTTATGCCATCTATGAGCAGCCTTGGGTCGGCGCCGTCCTGCACACTTATAGCGAGCAGCTGCGGCAGGCGATCGCGCAGAAAGCGGCAGAGTCCGGCTTCTACTATCTCGACCTGACGGAACCGTTGCGGGCGGCGATCGAGAGCCAGGGCGACAGGAAGGCAGAGACTCTGCTCTACTATCCAGGCTCGGTTCACTTCTCGATCGAAGGCAATCGCGTCATCGGCGATGAATTGGCGGCGTTCATCAAGAAAATCCCCCAATGACCCACGGTCGGTCGTCAGGTTTGCCGGATCGATTGTTGGAGGGCCACGGCCCGTCGGTTTTGCGCGGTACCGGAAGGTCGGCCCAGAGGGTTGTTGGCTGTGAATGGCTTGCCAACGGCGAGAGATCCTAGCGATGCCGAGCGTTAGCGCGCCGTCTGTGGCGACCGCCTCGGTCGATCCGAACATCGTGTGTCCCGTCAGCAAACAGCCGCTTTTCCTGACGGCGGGCCGCCTCGTGACGCAAGACGGGCGAGACAGCTACGAATGCGACGGGGACATTCTCATGTTGCGTGTCGCCGAGTCGCGCCCGGAAGAGACCGTTACCAGCACGGTACAGGACTTCTATACCGATTCGCCGTTTCCCAACTACAACGAGTTCGACGACATCGAAACGTTCGTGCAGAGCGCGGACCGCAGCATCTTTGCCTCGATGCTGCGTCAAGAGATTCCGATCAACGCCGCCATCCTGGAGGTCGGGTGCGGCACAGCGCAGATGAGTAATTTTCTGGCGGCGACCACGATGTCGCGGGTTTATGCCACCGACCTGACGCCCGCTTCGTTACGGCTCGGTTCCGAGTTTGCCCGCAAGCACAACATCCACGGCGTGAAATTCATCCAGATGAACCTGTTTCGACCCTGCATCAGGCCGGAGAGCATGGACCTGGTGATTGCAAACGGGGTGTTGCATCACACCTACGACACGCGAGCGGCATTCCATTCCATCGCGCCGCTGGTCAAGCCGGGCGGATACATCCTCGTCGGCCTCTACAATCACATCGGGCGGTTGCGAACTGATTTGCGGCGCGTGCTCTATCGTACCTTCGGCGACAGCGTCCTGCGGCTCGATCCGCAGTTGCGACGCCAGCTTTCCGCGGACAAGCGCCGGGCCTGGATTCGCGACCAGTATCTTCACCCGCAGGAACGCAAGCATTCGCTCTCGCAGGTGCTCGCATGGTTCCGCGAGACAGGTTTCGATTTCGTCTCGTCGATACCGCGGATCGGCGGCCGCTTCATGGCCGAGGATAGCATCTTCGCCCCACGCGATTCCGGCACCGGCATCGACCGCGTTCTAGCCGAAATCGCCATGCTGTTCACAACCTTCGGCGGCGAAGGCGGACTTTTCATCGTAATCGGTCAAAGAAAAGAAAGGTCGGGAGGAAATCGGCCTGACCCGGTATAGTGGGGTTGCGAGAGACCGGCCGTGGCAGCGACCTAAGATCGGGTCCGCAGGCGCGGCGACCGCAATCTCTGATACCCGGAACCCCCCACGAGCCGCACACAACGATGTCTTTGGATCAGGCTAAAATGCTGAAGCGCCTGTCGACCCGGCTGTTTTGGCGCAGCCCGCTCAGTGAGTTCCGGCGCCTGCTGCGCTCGCGGCGCGAGCTCAAGCGGCTGGCGGCGTCCGACATCGCGTTCATCTCCTATGCCAAGTCCGGCCGAACCTGGACCCGGGTGATGATTTCCCGGCTCTACCAATCCAAGTATGGCTTGCCCAAGGACACGATCGTCGACAACGACAACTATCACCGGCTCAATCCGGCGATCCCGGTCTTCCTGTTCACGATGGGGAACTACATCGCGGACATTTATCCGATCGAGCATCGTCCGTCGCCCTACCGTGACAAGAAATTAATCTTCCTTGCGCGACATCCCGCTGACACGGCGGTGTCGTCCTACTTCCAACTTTACAACCGCACGACCAGACAGAAGCTCGACGTGAAGCGGCTGCCGACCGCGACGGAGAAACCCGAGATCTTCACGCATCTATCGACCTCGCCGGTCGGGATGAGTCACGTCATTGACTACTTGAACCGGTGGCAGGACGCGCTGCAGGATCATCCGGATCATCTCCTCGTGCGGTATGAGGACCTGCGTGCCGAGCCAGCGAAGGAGCTCGCGCGGATCGGGGCGTTTCTCGACGGCGGGTTCACGCCCGAGCTCGTGGCGGAGGCGGTCGAGTTCGCCGAATTCGAGAACCTGCAGAAATTGGAACGGGACAAGTTCTTTGCGTCGGACAAGTTGCATGCACGCGACAACGACAATCCGGACAGTTTCAAGGTCCGCCGCGGCAAGGTCGGTGGCTATCGGGACTATCTCACGCCCGACCAGATTGCCTGGGTCGAGCGGGAGATCGCGACGAAACTCCGCCCGGAATTCGGTTACCGGACCGGATAGCGCAATGCCGTCGTCGGGCTAAAGAACCTTCTCGATGACGACCGTCACCGACTTGCGCAACGCCTTCGAATTCTTCTGCGTCATTTCGCGCACGGAATGGAGCGAGTTGTGCGTCTTCACGAAGACGATGCACTGGTTGGGCACGAACGGCACCGTCTCGACAGTCTCGATCTGGTCCCACGGCACCATGCGGTTCTGCCAGTTATAGGCATAGCGATTGTCCTTGGCGCGATTGACGTCGAGCCCGCCGCCATAAGCCGTATCCCATTCGCCCGGCTTGATCATCGAGAGCACCAGCGTGATCACCTTGCGCGGCGCATCGGTATGCGGCTCGACCCGCCCGCCATCGGCCTTGAGCGAAGAGAATTCAAAGCGGCTGCGCAGCCGCAGGCCGCGGCTCGGCACGTGCCCGTGCTTGATCGAGCGGAGGCCGCGCTTCAGGCGCTTCGCCGGCGTTTCGAAAGCCTCGTGCAGCGGCAGATCGACATTGTTGTCGGCCAGGAACTCGATCATGTCCCTGATGAACCTGTCGGTCTTGACGTAGGCGTGAAACTCGCGCCACGGCTCGTTTTCGCGCAGGAACCTCCGGTAATTCCGCGGCGCCCATTTTTCCGACAGGCTCAGCTTGTAGGGAAACTTCGGCAGGACGTCGAAAATCTTCTCGTCCGGAAAATTGTCGGCGAGCGTCGTGTAGAGCCCGTCATCGAGCGCCGGCCGCAGTATCGCGATCGGATACGGCTCGTAGCGCATGTCGACCTTGTTGAAGTTCAGCATCGTGCCGTTCCGGCCGCCGGCGCGCCTGTGCGCCGCGGCGCTAGCTGCTTTCGATATTGATCGTGAGCGTCTTGCGCAGGATTTTCGGGTCGTTGCCCGTCATCGGCATGACTGCGTGCCACGAATTGTTGGTCTTGATGAAGACGATGCACTGGTTCGGTTCGAACGGGAAGGTCTTGCGCGTCTCGACCTGGTCGAAATCGAGATAATGGTTCATCCGGTTGAAGCTCTTGCTGCGGTCCTTCGGCCAGACCACCGAGGTGCCGCCGCCCCAGGCCGCATTCCATTCGTCTTCGCGCAGGATCGGAACCACCATGGTGATCAGCTTCTTGGGGTGATCGGTGTGCGGCAGGATGTTGCCGCCGGTGATCGGCATGGCGGAGAACTCGAAGCGCGATTTGAGGGTCGGGTAGTGCGGCACCGGGTTGCCGCGTTTGATCGCGCGGGCCTTCAGGTAGAGCCGCTCGAGGAAACCGGGGATCGGCAGACCGAGGTCGACGCCGTGCCGCTTCACCATCTCGATGGCGCCGTAGATGAAGGCTCCCGAGCGAATGAACCGGTGCAGTTCGCGCCACGGCGCGGTCGAATTCACATACCGGCGATACTTCCGGCCGTTATTGACCTGCGAGAGCGAATACTTGTCGCCCTTGTCGGCCTTGTACTCGAAGAGTTCGAGCGGCGGCCAGCTTTCGACCATCGCGCGATACAGGTCGGGCGCAAACGCCGGCGTGGCGAGCCCGATCGGGTAAGGCTCGTAGTCGAACCGAATGTTCTGGTACTGGATCATGCCGCGCGCGCGATCGTCCCGCCCTGGAATGCGCGCACGCCCCTGGCGGCCTTGTCGTTCTCGACGACGCAGAGCGCCCAGCGCGTGCCCGGATTGCGGTTCGAGGCCAGCTCGAGCTGGCCCTTCCACCACGCGGCGGAGCTGCCGATGCATTCCGAGGTCGTGCCGTTCGGCATCGTGGCCGACAACGGCGCGCCGGAGACGCCGACATAGACGAACCGGCGTGCGGCCGCGAACATCTGATCCAGCATCCAGCCGACATCGCCCTCCGGCACATGCTGCAGCAGATCGACCGAGATCACGGCATCGAAGGCGGCATTTGCCGCCGGTGCCGGTTCGGCCAGCAGCGGGTCGTACGGCGTGACGGCAAGGCCGGACCAGAACGGCAGCCGCGCATGGTCGGTGGCGACCGGGTCGTTTGCCCCGCGCGTCCGATCGTCGGCGCCGTAGTCGAGCAGCGAGGTCGCATTGGTCTTGGCAACAAGCTCGCGAATGCGCGGCCCGTGCACGTCGTAGCGGCGCCGCTGCCGGCGCGCCTGAAGTTCGCCGCCGCCCGCCTGCGCCAGCAGCCGGTAGCGTTCGGCCATCTCCGTAAAACGCCGGCTCGGCGCCTGGCGGGTGAAGATGGTGAAACCGGCCTTGTCCGCCTCGCGCTCGAGATTAAACCAGACATCGCCATGGGGATGCGGCTCGTAGCGCAGGATCTCGGGGAAGGGCTGCCAGGGCTGCGTCTGCAGCGTGGTGAAATGGAAGCATTTGGACCGGCCCGCGACATATTCGCCATCGCGTGCGTTCCACGCGCCCGGCATTTTTCCCCACAGCTTGTTGTCGTGCACGATATCGCGGAAATAAGTGTGCTTGCGGCCGCCCTGCGCGTCCTTGAGCCTCCAGTGCGAAATCATCCTGGCGCAGTCGATCAGCATGACCGAGGTTTCGCGCTGGGTGATGCAGAGCATCCCGGCGCCGTTCATGTCGAGATCGAACAGCTCGGCCGGATCGGAGAGGTAGATCTGGTCGGTGTCGTTGTAGATCGCGCGGCCGGTGCCGCCCGCCATCGCGGGGATGCCGTAGCGATAGTTCGTGAAACTCGTTTTCCAGCCGCTGCGGTCGTAGCCCTTGAGCTCCTTCATCAGATAGATCTCGTAGACGCGCGCAGGGTTCCGGTATTTTCGGACCGACCAGACGAAGACGCGTTCGGCGCGGTACTGCGCGGTTTCGGTGCCGAGGAAGATGCGCACCGGCGGCTTGTCGACCGGCGTATGGCCGCGTTCGACATTGAGGCGCAGCATTTCGGGGAAGTCGTGCTCGCCTTCGGGCCGGGCGACCGCCTTCTGGAACCAGTATCGCGGCGTGCGATGGTACCAGCGGGTTTTGAACTCGAATTCCTTCCTGTACTTGCGGGCCATCCGGTTGCCTGTCGCAGATGAAAGGGCGCTGCTCGACGCGGCCGCATGGGGCCGGAACTTTTATACCACAGCGGGTCGGGGCGGGCCGACGCGGGGGTGCGCCGGCAAACGGCATCCTAGACCGGAATCCGCGCGGCCCGGTCCGCCGGTCGGCATGTCCCATAACACCTTGATAACGCTCGATAAATTCAGGTGGTTGTCGATGCCGCCGAGGCGGGCGGCGCAACGCGGTAGCCGAGTTCGGGATCGAGTTCGCGTTCGATGATCGCGGCCAGCTCGCGCAGCTCCGATTCCGGAAAGTAATCGCGAAACCCTTCGACCTTCGCGCGCCGCACCTTGAAACTGTCCGGGTCGTCCGGATTGGCGGCCCGAAGCCGCGTCGTCCTGAACCGGTTCTCGACCTCGGCCTTGCGCAGATTGTCGAAGGACGCAAAATCGGTCGCCTCCTCCGCCTCGTCGAGCGTCACCGCACCGCCTGCCAGCGCCGTCACCGCCATCAGCGTCTCGACCGGCTGCAAGCGCATGGTCTCGTACGGCAGGATCATCGAGCGTTCGAGCCGCCGCCGATGCCGCAGGCTGTCGTTGAAGAAGGCGATCAGCGGACGCAGACCCCAGTTCGATCCCAGGGCGAAATCGAGCATCGATACGTTCGCGAGATCGAGCGGCCAGTCGTTGATCAGCTTGCGCTCGCGCAGCGCATGTTTCTGGATGTGCAGATAGAGCGACACCATGACGTCGAGCGGATGCCGCACCATGAAGACGATGGCCTTGCCCTCGAGTTCCGGCGCGGGTGCCGGGCCCGCCAGCAGCGGACGGATATAGTTGTAGGCGCCCATGTGGAGCTGGGGGATCGCCGCGTTCAGCCCGCGCAGCGCCTCGACGTTGGGTATGACCGTTTCGTCCAGCCCGTACTTTCTCTGGTAAACCCGTGCGAGCTGGAAACGCATCCAGGTATTCCCGCTCTTGGGATGGCCGATGACGACGAGGTCGGCCCGTGCGAGCCGGCCGCGCTCGCGATAGCCGCGCACATGCCGCTTGATCGCGATGCGCGGCCGGTCGGGCAGCACCGACATCGCGGCATTTCCAAGCCTCTTCAGCGCTGTCGCCGACCCGGCCATGCCCTGCTCTCCGCCCCGTCCGCTACCCGTGCGACTGCCGAGCCGGCGCGTCGGCGACGCCCGCCTTCGCCGCGCGATGCCGGCGCCACTCCCCGTTCAGCACCGGTCCGACGATCGCGAGGTCGCCTTTATAAAGGTCCAGCAGCGCCAGCAGGAAGGCCAATTCGCGGTCCCGGCTGTGGCCCGGCGAATAGGCGTTCACCGTGACGCTGTCGCCGGGATAGGAACCGGCCGGATCGCTGAACAGGTCGATGCCCGCGACGATCAGCCGCTGCGGCGCGAGCGCGACGGCGGTTGCCAGCATGGAGGCGCCGTTGCTCGGCCGCAGATGGCCCCAGTCGAACGCGCGCAGCCGGTCGGTCATGTCGTTGGCGTTGAAATAGACGGTGCGCGGCCGCGACAGGTTCACGAGTCGGTTCGAGACCAGCGCCACGATGGCGCTCTCGGTCTGCAATCCGAAAATCGCATCGTCGATCGCACGCATGGTCGGCCTGCCGCCGGCGAAGACGATGTCCGGTTGCGTCAGGAAGCCGCGGCTCTTCCAGGAATGATTGACCCGGAACAGCGCATCGTGCGGCATTGTCGCCAGCGACGGATCTTCCGACGAGGGTCCGTTGCCGAGACACATGATCGCTTTCGGCCGCGAGAGATGCGCGGCGAGCTCCTCGATGTTGCGCAGCCGGTGGCAGCGCCGGTCGAGAATGGCGCCGGCGAGGCGCGATCTCGGCGCCGCGTCGAGCAGCTTCGCCGCCGCGCGGGCGCCGGGCCCGCCCTTGCGCAGCACTTTCAGATCGCGCGCCATCATCGCGGCCAGCAGATCGACGAGTTCGGCAACCGAATGACCGGCGGGACCGCGAACGGTCCCGGGCGCCGCGCTCGAAACAACCTCCGCCGCCTGCGTCAGGGCCGCGTTCGGCCCCGTCTCGCCCGGCACGGCAAGCGACACGATCGCAATCGCTTCGCGCTGCAGGGCGGCGAGCAACGACGGCGACGCCGATTTCCCGCCTTCGCCCATGAAGACGACCGCGCGCACGTTGAGGCGCCGCAGGTTGATGCCCGCGAGCAGCCCGTTGCCGAAGATGAACGGGATCACGGCGACGCCGGCGAGCGTCGCGCGCACCCGATCGAGCGTCGCCGGCACCGCACTGGTCGCGAGCACGCGGATGCGGCTGTCGCGCGCGTTGATCGCGGCAACGATCCTGGCGGCCGTTCCGAACCCCTCCGGCCGGTCGGCGACGAACAGCAGGCCGCGTTCGCGGCTCTTCGTGAGGCACAGGATATTGGCCAGGATGGACGGGTCCGCCATCATGCGATTTCCCGAAAGGGGCCGCGGATCGGGAGCAAATTAGGACAGGCCGGGCGGCCGGCCAAGCCGGCGGCCATCCCCGTCGGTCCTACGGCGCGCCGTGGCCGAGGATGCCCTTCACCTCGAGGAAGTCGTGGATCGCCCAGTCGGCGTACTCGCGGCCGTTGCCGGACTGCTTGTAGCCGCCGAACGGGGCGAACGTGTCCCAGGCCGGCGAATTGATCTTGACCTGCCCGGCGCGCAGCTCGCGGGCGACCGAGCGCGCATGATCGATGTCGCCCGACTGGACGTAGGCCGCGAGACCGTAATCGGTATCGTTGGCGATCTCGATCGCATTCTCTTCGCTGTCGTACGGCATGATCGCGATGACCGGCCCGAAAATTTCCTCGCGTGCGATCGTCATGTCGTTGCTGACATTGCCGAACACGGTCGGCCGCACGTAATAGCCGCGGTTGAGCCCTTCGGGACGACCCGGCCCGCCGGCGACGAGCCGGGCGCCTTCCCTGATGCCGGTCTCGATCAGCTGCTGGATCTTGTTGAACTGGACCTCGCTGACAACCGGACCCAGGTGAACGCCTTCGGCCTTCGGATCGCCGACCTTGGTCGCCTCGGCGGTCTTTTTCGCGACCGCGAGCGCCTCGTCGTGGCGTTCCCTCGGCACCAGCATGCGCGTCGGCGCATTGCACGACTGACCGCTGTTGCTGAAACAGCTCTGCACGCCGCTGCGCACGGCGGCGGCGAAATCGGCATCGCGCAGAATGATGTTCGGCGATTTGCCGCCGAGCTCCTGCGACACGCGCTTTACGGTATCGGCTGCGGTCTTGGCGACGATGATGCCGGCGCGCGTGGAGCCGGTGAACGACACCATGTCGACGCCCTTGTGGCCGGCAATGACCTGGCCGACCGACGGACCGTTGCCGTTGATCATGTTGTAGACGCCCGCCGGCAGCCCGGCCTCGTCGACGATCTCGGAAAAGACGATGCCGCTGATCGGCGCGACTTCGCTCGGCTTCAGCACCATCGTGCAGCCGGCCGCGATGGCGGGCGCGACCTTGCAGACGATCTGGTTGAGCGGCCAGTTCCACGGCGTGATCAGGCCGACGACGCCGATGCCCTCGCGCACCACGCGGGTTTCGCCGCGCTGCTCCTCGAACCGGAATTTTTCGAGCGCCCGGATCGTCGTCTTGAGATGCGCCATGCCGGCCGCCGCCTGCGCATTGCGTGCCCAGGCCATCGGCGCGCCCATTTCGTCGGAGACCGCCTTCGCGATATCCTCGGTGCGCTTCATGTAGGTCTCGAGAATGCGCTTCAGATGGCCGAGACGCTGCTCGCGCGTCGTCCGGGTGAAGGCCGGGAATGCCCGGCGCGCCGCCTTGACCGCCTTGTCGACGTCGGCGGCCGAGCCGGTGGAGATTCTGGTATAGGCCTCTTCGGTCGCAGGATTGACGACGTCGAGCGTCGCCGGCGCGACCGGATCGACCCACTGGCCGTCGATGTAGAACTTCAGGTGGTTGGACATGGATTTTCCCTTCGGGATCGGTCGCAGCGCGCGACGCCGGTGACTTAGCAAAACTTTCGGTCCGCGCGCCAGTGCCGCCGTGCCACGCCGACGGTCTGACTCGCACCCGAGGGCTTGAGTACAACACGGTGAAGGGGGTCTTCGGCCCCGTCGGCGCCGGCTGGCCTGCGTCGAGGGTTCGCGGGCGGAACGAGGTGCCCGATGGCGTTCCAGCCACGGCAATCTGGAATCAGTCGTCCCCGCGTCGCGCAACCGTACAGCAGGTCTCGTTCGGAATGCGCAGCATGCCGTCCGGCGTCCGAAACCGCTCGAGCGCGGTAGCGACAGCACGATAGGCCTGCGCACGTTCTTCCGCCGTGACGTCGCCGACGCCCGAGAACAACGAGCCGGTGCAATCCTCGCGAAACCGCACATAGTCCTCGGCGGATAGAAACCCATAAGTGAGGGACAGCGTCTGTTGCTCGATGTCGGCGAACCCGGCGCGCCTGAAGATCTGCGCCAGCGCCGCGACATCCGACAAGGCGAACGCCGTCTGCAATCCCTGTGGCGGCGGCGGTTTGCCGAAATGCGCGTGGACCACGCGGCGCGCCAGGCTGAGGACGGGCACGCGCTCGGGCGCGAGCCACGTCGCCGCCACCAGGCGCCCGCGCGGCCGCAACAGGCGCCGAACCTGCGACAGGGTTGCGGCGGCATCGTCGACGAACATCAGCGACCAGCGACAGAGCGTCACATCGATGCTGTCGGTCGCAATTGAAAGATCTTCCGCGCGCGTCACCAGGAACGTCACGTTGGAGATGCCCGCCGCTGCGGCGCGCTCGCGGGCGAATGCGATCATCTCGGGATCGGGATCGATGGCGGTCACCCGGCCGGTTGGGCCGACGATGCGCGCTACTGTGAGCGCCGGTTCGCCGATGCCGGTGCCGATGTCGAGCACATGCTGCCCGGCCCCGACGTCGCCGAGCGCGATCATGCGCTGTGTCAGCGTCGCCGCAGCACCTTCGATCAGCGGGAACCAGGATTTCCAGGCGGCAGCAAAGAACATACGATCACGGTCCGACGCCCGCCGCCGGGGTTTCAGCGCGTGACGATGGCGGGCGTTTCCGCCGGCTCCGCGCCGGCGGCCTTGCGCTTCGCCGGCGCCATGCCCGGCCGCGGCCGCAGATGGCCCGACCAGCGCCACTCCAGTCGCCGGAACAGCCAGAAGAAGAAATAGGAAATCGCGCAGTAGAGCGCGCCGGTGAAGATCCAGATCTGCATCGAGCGGAAGGTCTCGGCGATCAGGTCGCGCGCGATGCCGGTCAGGTCGAGCAGCGTGATGACGCTGACCAGCGATGTCGCCTGGAACAGGAACACGAATTCGTTGGTGTAAGCCGGCAGCGCGATCCGGAACGCGCGCGGCAGGATCACGCGTCGCAGCCGCAGAACCCTCGACATGCCGACGGCCTTGGCGGCCTCGACCTCGCCGTGCGGTACGCCGAGGATCGCCCCGCGCAGGATTTCGGCCGTATAGGCGGCCGTATTGAGCGTCAGCGTCAGCAGCGCGCAGAAATAGGCTTCGCGGAAGAACCCGTCCCACAGGCCGATTGCCTTGAGCGCGGGCACGAACTGCCCGCTGCCGTAATAGATCAGGAAGATCTGCACCAGCAGCGGCGTGCCGCGGAAATAGAACATGTAGCCGAAGATCGGCCATTTCACGAACGGGTTGGACGAGAGCCGTCCGAGTGCGATCGGGACCGCGAGCGCGAGCCCGATCGCGCTCGAGATCAGCGTCAGCTGCATCGTCAGCCAGAGGCCGGCGGCGAACTTGTCGAGGTTGTCGTAGATGGCGTCGAGACCCATGCAATCAGGCCCTCCGGACGCCGCGATTGGCCCAGCTCTCGCCGCGATGCAGGGCCCAGATCGAGATGATGGTGATGGTCAGGTAGAGGATCGACGCCGCGAAATAGAAGGTGAACGGCATGCGGACGGCGCGCGCGGCGATGTCGGACATGCGCATCAGCTCTTCGAGCTGGATGACCGACATCAGCGATGTCGCCTTGATCAGCACCATCCAGACATTGCCGAGACCCGGCAGGGCAAAGCGCAGCATCTGCGGCATGATCACGCGCAGGAACGCGGTTTCCTTGTTCATGCCGTAGGCCTTGGCGGCCTCGATCTGGCCGCGGTCGACGGCGAGATAGGCGCCGCGGAACACTTCGGTCGCGAAGGCGCCGTAGATCAGTCCGAGCGTCATGACGCCGGCGAGGAACGGATTGATGTCGACGATCACCTGCCGGCCGGCGATCGCGGAGAGGACGTTCTGCAGGACGAGCGTGATGCCGTAGTAGGTCAGCAGGATCAGCACGAGCTCCGGCACGCCGCGCACGATCGTGGTGTACGTCATGCCGACCGAGCGGGCGAGCCGGTTGTGCGAGAGCTTGGCCCAGGCGCCGAGCAGGCCGAGGACGATCACGACCGGGATGCAGGCGACGCCGACCAGCAGCGTAATCAGCACGCCGCTGCAGAAGACCCAGCCGTAACCCCGAAACTGGTCGACCGGAACGTTGCCATAGAGCCGGCAGAATTCCCCCAGATCGCCCATGCGCGCTTCTGTCCCCCGATCGGAAGAAACCGGCGTCGCCGATCCGCGACGGGACCGGCGATGCCGTCGTAGAGAATTACATCGCCGGCAAATCTTCGCCGTAGACGTTGTACGGGAAGTACTTGTCGTTGATGGCCTTGTAGGTGCCGTCCGACAGGATCTGCTTCAGCGCCGCATTGAGCGCATCCAGCAGTTCCGGTTCGTTCTTGCGGACCGCGATGCCCGCACCCTCGCCGTGGATCACCGGGTCGTTGTAGTCCGGACCGGCGAACTCGCAGCAGGCGCCGGCGTCGGTCTGCAGGAAGCCGAAGTCCAGCGCGACCGAGTCGGCCATCACGAGGTCGACGCGGCCGGAGGCGAGATCGGCGTTGGCCTCGTCCTGGGTTGCGTAGGTCACGACCTCCGCGTACGGCCACACCTTGCGTACGAAGTCCTCATGGATCGTCGCGCCCTGCACGCCCACCTTCACGCCGTCGAGGCCCGTGCCATCGGCGAAGTCGAAGCTGCCGCCCTTGACGGCGATGAACTTGGCCGGCGTGTTGTAGTACTTCGCGGTGAAGTCGACGACTTCCTTGCGCTTGTCGGTGATCGACATGGACGCGATGATCGCGTCGTACTTGTTCGTGTTCAGGCCGTCGATGATGCCGTCCCAGTCCTGTACGACGAACTCGCAATCGAACCCCGCCGCCTCGCAGAGCGCGTTGGCGATGTCGATGTCGAAGCCGACGAGGTTGCCGTTCTCGTCTATCGAGTTGAACGGAGGATAAGCGCCCTCCGTCCCGATGCGGACGTTGTTCATCTCCGCATCGGCGCCGGTCGAGACCGCCGCGAAGGCGAATGCCGCGACCGCGAGCGTCAGAAGTTTCTTCATGCTTTCGTTCTCCCTCATGGGTTGCTGTCGGAGTCAGTAGTTGCTGGCGAGGAATTGCCGGCAGCGTTCGGACTTCGGGTTGCCGAAGACTTGCGCGGGCGGGCCCTGCTCCTCGATCCGCCCGGCATGGAGGAAGATCACGTCGTTCGCGACCTCCTTCGCGAATCCCATCTCGTGCGTCACGACAACCATCGTGCGCCCCTCGTCGGCGAGCTGGCGCATGACACGCAGCACCTCGCCGACGAGTTCCGGATCGAGAGCCGATGTCGGCTCGTCGAACAGCATGACGTCGGGGTCCATGGCGAGAGCGCGCGCGATCGCCGCGCGCTGCTGCTGCCCGCCCGACAGATGCGCGGGGTAGTAGTCGAGCTTGTCGCCGATCCCGACCTTGGTCAGGATTTGGCGCGCATAGTCGATCGCTTCCTGCCGCGGCCGCTTCAGCACATGGACCGGCGCCTCGATGACGTTCTCGAGCACCGTCATGTGGGACCAGAGATTGAAGCTCTGGAACACCATGCCGAGCTTGGTCCGGATTCGGTCCACCTGCTTCGGATCGTCCGGCACGGCATGACCATTTCGTGTCGGTCGCATGCGGATCAGTTCGCCGGAGACGAAGACTTTGCCGGAATCCGGCGTTTCGAGCAGGTTGATACAGCGCAGCAGCGTGCTCTTGCCGGAGCCGCTGGCGCCGATCATCGCTATGACGTCGCCGACTTGCGCCGTCACCGAAACGCCCTTCAGGACTTCCAGTTCGCCGAACCTTTTGTGCAGGTCCTCGATGACGAGGGCGGGTGTTGTTTCACCCATTCGGCCGCTCCGACCGTATTTTCACGCGCGCACTCCCTGTGCGGGGCAAAGGGTAGAGGGGTTGGCCGGGGCTTGCCAACCCAAAAAAGGCTCACGATTGGTTGTAGTTTCGGGCGTTGCGACCCGTCAGCCGGCAGATTTCCACCGACATTCCGTTCGCCGCTTCCGACGGCGGCGAGCCGGCTATTCCGCGGGCAACGCCTGCAGCTCGGCTTCGATCTGCGCGCGCTGCGGCGCATCGCCCGGCAGGATGGCAAGCAGCCGCTCCCACTGTCCGCGCGCGCGCGCGAAATCGCCGGCGCGGGCGCGCTCCAGCCCGGCCAGATAGAGCGCCGTCGGATCGTCGGGCCGGATCGCCAGCACCTCGGCAACGCGCGCGCCGAGCGCCGGCGGCAGCGGCCCGGTCGTTTCGGCCGGCACCGTTGCGAGGATCGCGAGCGCGTGGTCGAGCAGCGCTTCCGGATCGTCGGGCACCAGCGCGGCGGCGCGCCCGTAAGCCGCTTCGGCCTTGCCGTAATCGCCGAGCACGGTCCAGGAGCGGCCGAGCTTGCGCCAGCCGTCGAGATCGTCGGGATTCTCCGCGAGCTTCGCCGCCAGCCCTTCGACCATCGAGAGAATGAACGCCTCCGCGTCCTCGCCTTCGGGGATCGACGACGGATCGGGAATCGCGGATGCGTCGGCATCCGGCACCGTCGCCATCGTTTCGCGCGCGACGTTCGGATCGACGCCGAGCCGCGCCGCCACGTCGGCAATGACGGCGCCGATCGACTGCCGCTGCGGCGCATCGGGCGGCAGCGACTGCTCGATCGCGATCAGCTGGCGCAGGGCCGCTTCGCCGCGGCCGAGCTGCAGTTCGCGGATTGCCAGCCAATAGGACGCCGCGATGTCGTTCGAATTGGCGGCCAGCGCGCGGCGGAACGCCGTCTCCGCCCCGGCGCTGACGGCACCGCCCTGCTGCAGCGTGAGCGCAACGCCGAGTCGCGACTGCGTCAGACGGTCCTCGGCACCCTGCGCGATCGCCTGGTCGAACGCATCGATCGCGTCGCGATAGCGGCCCAGCTCGATCAGACGGTTGCCGAGCGCAACCCACGCGTCGCGCTGCGACGGATTCTCGTCGAGCGAGGCTTCGAGATTCCCGACCTCGTCCTCGAGCTGCGCCTGCTCGGTCGGGTCGAGCGGCGGCGGCGGCAGGGCGGCAGCCGAATCGGCATTTTCGGCGCCGTCGCGGCCCGCCAGCGGCAGGTCCGGCAGATCGGGACGGCCGAGCTCGAGATAAAGACCGAGCGAAATCGCGGCAACCAGGATTCCCAGCACCGCGGCGAGCCGGCGGCGCTGCCGTGACGACTGGTTCGCTTCGGGTGCCGCCGCGGGCACGACCAGCATCCGGCGCTCGATCTCGAGCCGCGCCGTCGCCGCCGCGTCCGCGTCGATCAGGCCGCGCGCGCGGTCCGATTCCAGCTCGGCGAGCTGGTCGCGATAGATCGCGAGTTCCGGCCGCGGCGCGACCGATGGCGATGTCGCGCGCCAGAGCGGCCGCAGCAGCAGACCGAGCACGATCGCCGTGAGCAATCCGATCGCCGTCCAGATCATGGCGTATGCCCGGCGTCCGACGACCGGGTCGAATCGTCGACCTCGCGCAGCAGCGCATCGAGCCGCCTTCGCTCGGTCGCATCGAGCGGCACCGGCGCGCCCGCGTTCTGACGGCGGCGCAAATAGCGCAGCACGCCGAAGGACGCGATCAGCAGCAGCAGCGCCGGGCCGAACCAGAGCAGCCAGGTCTTGGGCTTCACCGGCGGGTCGAGCAGCACGAAATCGCCGTACCGTGCGCTGACGTAATCGATCACCTGTTCGTCGCTGTCGCCGGCCAGCAGCCGCTCGCGCACCAGCAGCCGCAGGTCGCGCGCCAGGGCGGCATCGGAATCGTTGATCGACTGGTTCTGGCAGACGAGGCAGCGCAGGTCGCGGCTGATCTCGCGGGCGCGCGCCTCGAGCGCCGGATCGGCGAGCATCTCATCGGGCTCGACCGCGAAGGCCGGCGCCGACGCGAGCAGTGCGATTGCGACCAGCAGCACCCGGATCATTCGCGCAGGCTCTCGATCAGCGGCAGCAGCGTCAGTTCGACGGTTTCGGCATCGAGCGGACCGGCGAAGCGGAACCGCACGCGCCCCTCGCGGTCGATCACATAGGTCTCCGGCACGCCGTAGACGCCGAAATCGAGTGCCGTGCGGCTTTCCGGATCGACCAGCACGCGCGCATAGGGGCTGCCGAGTTCGCCGAGCCAGCGTTTGATCGCATCGGGCTGGTCCTTGTAGACGATCCCGTAGATCGGAACCTGTCGCGTGCGCGCGAGGTCGATCAGCAGCGGATGCTCGATGCGACAGGGCACGCACCAGCTCGCGAAGAAATTGATCAGCACGACATCCCGGCCGAGCTCGGCGCTGGAGAAGCCGGGCGCGCCCTCGACCAGCGCCGCAAGGTCGAACGGCGGGGCCGGCCGGTCGATCAGCGCCGAGGGTACCGCGGCGGGATTCCGGTCGGGGTCGAGCCCGGCAACGAACCAGGCTGCGACCAGCCCGAAGACCGCGAGCGGCAGCATGAAGAGGAGACGCCGGCGCCACATCGTCAGGCGTTCTCCGTCGCGGGCAGCGCGCGTCGCGCACGGCCGGGCGCGCCGACGCGCAGCCGCCGGTCGCTGAGCGACACCAGACCGCCCGCCATCATTGCGAGGATGCCGGCCCAGATCCATGGCACCAGCGGCTCGCGATAGAGGCGCACGGTCCAGCCGCCCTCGCCGTCCGGATCGCCGATCACCGCATAAAGATCGGCGAAGCCGGTCGTGCGGATGCCGGCTTCGGTCGTTGGCCTGCGCTGCACGCGGAAGAAGCGGCGCTCCGGTCGCAGGGTCGCCACCGTCCGGTTGTCGTCGATCACGCCGAAGCTCGCGCGGAACGCCCAGTAGTTCGGCCCGTCGATGCGCGTCACGCCGTCGAGCCGGAACTCGTAGCCGGCAAGCTCGATCTTGTCGCCGGGCCGCATGACCGCGATGCGTTCTTCCACCCAGGCCGAGGAGCCCGTCATGCCGACGATCGCGATCGCAAGGCCGAGATGCGCGAGCGTCATGCCGAGCGCCGCGCGCGGCAATCGCACGAGCCGCGCCAGCGAGGCGGGGAGCGGCATCCTGCCGAGGCCGATGCGCGTCGCGAGCTCGGTCGCGACACCGCCGGCGATCCAGACCGCGAGCGCGAAGCCGATGCCCGCCATGAACGGGCCGCCGGTCTGCAGCGACCAGACCAGGATCGCCGCCACCAGCGAAATGCCGCCGGCGACCGCAAGCCGGTTCAACGCACCGCCAAGATCGCCGCGCTTCCACGCCAGCGACGGACCGACGCCCATCGCCAGCAGCAGCGGCACCATCAGCGGCACGAAGGTCGCGGCATAGAAGGGCGGGCCGACCGAAACCGTGCCGGCCCCGAGCGCATCGAGGAACAGCGGATAGAACGTGCCGAGAAAGACCGTCGCCGTTGCGGTCGCCAGCAGCAGGTTGTTCAGCAGCAGCGCGCCTTCGCGGCTGACCGGGCGGAACAGGCCGCCGGGGCTCAGTTGCGGCGCGCGCCAGGCGTAAAGCGCAAAGGCGCCGCCGATCGCGACGACCAGCAGCGCGAGGATAAACAGGCCGCGCGTCGGATCGGTTGCGAACGCATGCACCGACGTGAGGATGCCCGAGCGCACCAGGAAGGTGCCGATCAGGCTCATCGCGAAGGTCAGGATCGCGAGCAGCACGGTCCAGCTCTTGAGCGCATCGCGCTTTTCGGCGACCAGTGCCGAATGCAGCAGCGCCGTGCCGAGCAGCCACGGCATGAACGACGCATTCTCGACCGGATCCCAGAACCACCAGCCGCCCCAGCCGAGTTCGTAATAGGCCCACCAAGAGCCGAGTCCGATGCCGGCGGTGAGTGCGGTCCAGGCGCCGAGCGTCCACGGTCTCACCCAGCGCGCCCAGGCGGCGTCGACGCGGCCCTCGATCAGCGCCGCGACGGCGAAGGAGAAGGTCATCGAGAAGCCGACATAGCCGAGATAGAGCAGCGGCGGATGGAAGGCGAGGCCGGGATCCTGCAGCAGCGGATTGAGGTCGGCGCCGGTGAGCGGCGCCGGATCGAGCCGCGTGAACGGGTTGGAGGTGAACAGCATGAAGAGCAGGAAGCCGCTCGCGATCATCGCCTGTACCGACAGCACGCGCGCCTTCAGGGTCGCCGGCAGGTTGCGGCCGAAGAGCGCGACCGCCGCGCCGAAGATGGCTAGGATCAGCACCCAGAGCACCAGCGAACCCTCGTGATTGCCCCAGACGCCACTCAGCTTGTAGAGCAGCGGCTTCAGCACATGCGAATTGTCGGCGACGTTCTGAACCGAAAAATCCGAGCCGACATAGGCGCGCATCAGCGCGAGAAACGCGATCGCAATCAACGCCAGCAGCAGCAGCGAAGCCGGCATCGCGACGTTCATCCAGGCGGTGTTGTTGCGTGCGGCGCCGGCCAGCGGCAGCGCGGCCTGCACGAGCGCCACCAGGAGCGCGAGGATCAGTGCATAGTGGCCGAATTCGACGATCATTGTGCGCCCTCGCTTTCTTCGCCCTGCCAGTAACCGGATTGCCTGATCGCCTCGGCGACCTCCGGCGGCATGTAGTTTTCGTCGTGCTTCGCCAGCACCTCGCGCGCGGTGAAACCGCCATCGGCGCCGAGCCAGCCTTCGACCACGACGCCCTGCCCCTCGCGGAACAGATCGGGCAGCACGCCCTCGTACGTGACCGGGATCGCGGTCGCGAGATCGGTGACGCGGAATCGCACGCTGGTATCGCCCGTCGCCCGCTTGACGCTGCCCGCCTCGACCAGACCGCCGATGCGGATCGCGCGATCGGCTTGCGGCGGGCTCGCCAGCGCCTCGGTCGGGCTCATAAAGAACACGAGGCTGTCGTCGAGCGCCGAGAGCACCAGCACCGCGGCGATCGCCAGCAACCCGAGACCCAGGGCGAGAAACGTCAGCCGTCGATGCTTGGGCTTCATGGCGGCGAGCCGGTCCCGTTCGGCGTCGCCGCGCTTTCGAGCCGCGCCAGCGCGCGACGGACATGCGCCAGCCGGAGCAGGCTCGCCAGCGCCATCGCGACCAGCAGCAAAGCGGCGATGCCGTAGGCCGGCCAGACAAAGCCCGCATAGCCGCCCATCGAGAGAATGCCGCCGTCGTTCACCATCGCCTCCGTCAGCGCATTGCGCGGCTGATCTGCAGTGCGCGGATGCGCGCCGACGCCAGCTCGGTCTTCATGCGCACGATCTGCAGCGCGAGGAACAGGACAAGATACGCGCCCGCCATGGCGAAGAGCGGACCGAGCATCGCCGGGTCGATCGTCGGGCCGTCGAGGCGGAGCACGCTTGATGGCTGGTGCAGCGTATTCCACCAGTCGACCGAGAACTTGATGATCGGCAGGTTGACGACTCCGACGATCGCCAGCACGGCGGCCGCACGCGCGCCGCGCGCCGGATCGTCGAACGCATGCGCCAGCGCGATATGGCCGAGATAGAGAAAGAACAGGATCAGCACCGAGGTGAGACGCGCATCCCACACCCACCAGGTACCCCACATCGGCTTGCCCCACAGCATGCCGGTCGCGAGCGCGATCAGCGTAAAGCCGGCGCCGAGCGGCGAGGCCGCGCGCGCCGCGACGTCGGCCAGCGGATGGCGCCAGATCAGCGAGGCCGCGCTGGCCAGCGCGAGCAGCGCATAGACCAGCATCGCCAGCCACGCCGCCGGCACGTGCACATACATGATGCGGACCGTGTCGCCCTGCTGGTAGTCGGCCGGCGACCGCACGAGCCCCCACCAAAGGCCGAGCGCGAACAGCCCGACGGTTGCAACCGCGAGCCAGGGCAGCAGCGGATCGACAAGACGCTGGAAACGGGCGGGATTGGCGAAACGGTGCATGGGTCCGGGCGAAGCTGGGAGCCGGCCCGATCATGCAGCCCGGGGCCGAACCCGCAAGGGCCCACGGCGTCGCGGGGGCGAGGCCCGGAAAACCTTCGGCGCGGG